>Ga0255148_1000006_pt1 | contig 234630 bp, 232 predicted proteins | sample Atl_Miss_RepB_8h_FD_183024 | JGI IMG/M metagenome (GOLD analysis project Ga0255148, IMG submission 183024) | Freshwater microbial communities from Altamaha River, Georgia, United States - Atl_Miss_RepB_8h | ecosystem: Environmental > Aquatic > Freshwater > River | place: USA: Georgia...
GCAACTCTCCCTGAGTTCTCTGATGCAGACGCACAGACAGCCATTGCGGAGTACTTGACTAAACATGACAAGCAACCCAAGGTTGAAGTCAAGAAGGCAGTCAAGGCCGCAGTTACTAAGAAGCCAGCCAAAGTTGCGGCTCCTAAGGCTAAGGTCACTGAGGACGAAGACGCACCGTTCTAAGGTACGCATCCAAAGGGCTTGACAACAGGCCCTTTTGGTGTTATACTTTAATCATACAGACACACAGGAGCAGATATGAAATCTTACAAAGTTCTTCCAGCAACTATGGATCAACTACTAGACGACGGCGACATGGTCAAAGCGACTACCACCAGCGATAAAGGTGTGTTCAAACGAGCGATTAATGTTGCACAGACTCTGACAAACATAGAAGGCTGGATCGTATCTGATAAGCACCTTAAAGGCCTCTTGGCTAATTGTAATGCAACGGCCTTTCCTAATCAGGATCCAAAGAGCCATACAATGTGGGGAAGTCGAAAGTTCAAAGGTCTTATTAAGAACGGTGTATTGATCGAAGTAGAATAAGGAGCGTAAAATGAAAGCATATTTCCTAGGCGTTATTTCAGGCATCATCATCTGTACCGTTGGCTTATCTGGCATTGCCCGGATGTTCGACAACGGTGTTTCTAAAGTTCAAGAAGTTTCAAGAGAAGCGGCTAAGTAATCAGCACGGGCCCTTAGCTCATGTTGGTTAGAGCAGTGGACTCATAATCCATTGGTGCCGTGTTCGACTCACGGAGGGCCCACCAATTTGCGACTGTGGTGAAATAGGTAGACACAAGGGACTTAAAATCCCTCGGCGCAAGCCATACCAGTTCGATTCTGGTCAGTCGCACCATACATCTGCCCTTAGCTCAGTTGGATAGAGCAACGCCCTTCTAAGGCGTCGGTCGGGGGTTCGAATCCCTCAGGGCAGGCCATGTTGTATTTTTACAACACACCGGTCACTACCGGTTGACATCTGAGCAGAGCGATGCTATACTATAGGTATAGTGAATAGTAAGGAGCAGAAAATGATTGTAGATACAAACCGCACAGTAACTTTCCAGGGCATTGAATACGATGCATCACACGGCAGTCCCTTTGACCGTGGATCAGCAGATTCATACTATGGTCGCCCACAATGCCCACACAAATACCCAAATGGCACTGGCAACCCTCCACGCATCGAAGCACCCGAGCTGACCCTAGCAGAAATGCGTGAATACTTCCGTGGCTACGAATACAACGAAGTTTTTGGCGATAAGAAAGACTGGGGTTGACATTTAGGTCAACTGGTAGTATACTATAGAAACTGTAACAAAGGAGCGAACTTATGTACAATGTAGTCGAAAACCCAATCCCAAAAAGCAACCTTTTCACTAGCCCTAGCCTAGAAGAAATCCAAAAGTTCATCAGCCAGTTGCCCCAAAAGGAGCAGGCTAATGCTAACCTCGTGTTCATGTTCACCTTGAACTCCTGCAATCAATTAGTAGAAGAAAATATCCTTTCAAAGGAAATCTTCGCTTGACAAACGGGCCAAATGGCCTTATACTATTGAAACTGTAAACAACTTAGGAGCGAAACTAAATGATCACAGCAGACCAAATCCAAGCAGGCTTTAGCCTAGCAGAACAAGCAAGCAAAGCAGAGTACCAAAAGTGGGGCGGCGACCGTGGTTGCTGTGGCTTTGCCTGGGTAGAAGTTAAGGTAGAGCGTACCAACTCAAAGCAGGCACAGGAGCTCTTGAAGGCAGGCTTCCGCAAGGACTATAAGCCACGCACTCTCAGCATGTGGAACCCAGGCGGATTGCCAGTGCAGAATGTGGACATCAAAGAAGCAGGTGCCTACGCCCTGGCCAACTATTTGACAGCCTTGGGCTTAGACGCTTACGCAGGCAGTCGTTTAGATTGACAACTAGGGCGAAAGCCCTTATAATAATAGACTTACGAAACTACACAAGGAACACAGATGAGCAAAGACTTTAACGAGAAACCCACAGGTTACCGTGTTATCAGCCTAGAGCAGGAGACTCCTGCACAGAGCAAAGAAACAGATGCAGAGATCATTGAACGCCTGCGTGAGCGTTTTGATATCTTGGATGATATGACTCGTGCTGTGAAGAAGGGTGCTGTTCGTGCTATGATTGTTTCGGGTGCTCCAGGCGTGGGCAAATCCTTTGGTGTAGAGAAGGTCCTGGGCAAGCATGACCTTATGGCTAATATTGCCAACGATGAAAAGCTCAAGAAGTATGAGATTGTCAAGGGCGCGATGAGTGCCATTGGCTTGTACTCAAAGCTCTATGAGTTTAGTGCAGAGAAGAACATCCTAGTGTTCGATGACTGTGACAGCGTATTGCTAGACGACTTGAGCTTGAACATTCTCAAGGCTGCTCTAGACACTAGTAAGAAGCGTACCATCCATTGGAACACTGACAGCCGTTTGTTGCGTAGTGAAGGTGTGCCCAATAGTTTCGAATTCAAAGGCGGTGCTATCTTTATCACAAACATCAACTTCCAAAACATCAAGAGCAAGAAGTTACAGGATCACTTGCAGGCATTAGAGAGCCGTTGTCATTACATTGACTTGACCATACACACAGAGCGTGAGAAGATGTTACGCATTCGTCAGATTGTTGGGGATGGTATGTTAGCAGAGTATGACTTCAGTGATGAAGAGCAAGCAGAGCTTGTCCAATTCATTGATGAGAACAAGCGGCGTCTGCGTGAACTTAGCCTGCGTACAGTACTAAAGACAGCAGACCTTATGCGTAGTTTCCCAAATGATAAATGGAAGCGTGTAGCACAGATTAGTTTGATGAAGTAACCTCAGTTGTGTAGTTACCCTAGGGATAAGCCCGATTCGCTCCCGGCTCCCTAGGGCTTTTTTATAGGTGATATATGAACCGACTCTTATTAGCATTAGCACTCACAGCGACAGCACACACAGCCCATGCTTGGGGACAGTATGAGCAGGGCATAGCCACAGGCCTAGCAGGTGCTTGGGTATACAATAAGCTCACAGAGCCTAGGGTCCTAGTACAGCCACAGTATGTACTGCCCGCACCCAACCCATACCCATACCTACAGCCCAACTATAGGCCCATGCCCGTAGTGTGTAGAACTGTGCCCGTACTGGACACCGTGGGTCGCATCGTGGCATACCATCAGGTCTGTGATTGAAAATATTTTTTGGTTGAGAGGTCAAGAAAATATTTTTTCGAAAAGGTCGACCCCAGAGGCAGTAAAATAAAAAACTGTTGCTTTTTTGCAACAGTGCTAACAAAAATTGAGGTTGCAGAATCACCATGACCTGATAAAAATACCCTATATATTAAATTTTTGCACAGCAGTTTTTTTAAACCTTGCAGGACCCTTTCGGGCTAGAATGTCTACATAATAAATACTCTTGTCTATACAGGAGCGAACTATGTGGACAGCGAGCGAATATCTACGTCAAACCCCACCAAGACCATTAAAGTACAATGTCTTACAACGTGCCAATTCATGGCGCTATCATAACATGAAACCCCGTGGACAGATTCTAGATATACTAGCCTAAGGTACTATGCTAGTATAATTACTAGTATATGCTACACACTTACCTTCCCCGAGCAATTTCCGCAGTTCTCAGCATAGTGCAAAGCACAGGCCTACGCAACCGTGTCTATGCCATGGAGGATCGTTTGGACATATTAGAAGTAGCCATAGAAGACATAGCTCGTATCAATGCACACAGTCCTGAGCCAAATCCCTTAATCACCAATATAGTTGCTAACGTACAGCGTCATCACGAATCCATCAGAGAATATATACCCTAAACTATATAAGTGTATGGACGATAGAGATATTTTTATACAGACTAAACAGGGCCAGTTCGAATACGATGCAGACTACGACATATATCGTAGACGGCCAGAACCTAGGGATTTGACACACTTTCAGCAGTTTGGTTGGATATATGTCTTAGCCATATTGACTGTGATCGCCTACTATGTTACACTAATTCAAGGATAAGTACAGTATGAAAGCACCTTATGTTATAGTTGTAGCACTATTAGTTCTATATTCTTATATACATTGGCTTTGGTAAAAACTGCCAGGGCTGACTGTTAAGTACCCTAGCAAAATTTTTTACGCAGAATTTTTTGCATTTCTGCAAATACCCATTAAGGAGCGCAAATGGCCAAGAAGACCAGCAGTAAAACAGTTAAGCCAGAATCAGTACTGCCCACAGATGACTTTAGTAAATTGTCAGAAGATCAAACAGCAGAGATCCTAGAAGTAACCTTTGAAACTATCTGCAATCGTTTGGAACAAAGTGGTGTAGATCCTGATTTGATTACTGGCATACTGTTTAATCACTTTACTCAACGCTTGTGCGATGTTAATGATCGTGAACAGTATGAAATGATCCTAGAGATGGCCTTAGAAACCGCTTGGGACGAACAGACTATACATTGATTCTGTGAATAAGGTGCGTATATTATGCACCTATTTTTTTGCGCTGGCGCTTCGCGGCTTCGCCGCTTAGAGACTCTCGCCCTGGTTAAATAAGTGTAATGAAAACTGCCTGTGTGTTCATTGCTGACCCTTACTGCTCTGTTCAATGCGCTAATGGACTGCTTGGGGTATTGAGTGAGGATTTTCGCATACGCATATTTGGCGCAAGGCCCTTGGAACAGGGCTTTTTTCATGACTGCGATTTGCTAGTCATTCCTGGGGGCGAAGGAGACAGTGAAAGTTTCCATAGACTCATGCGTAATCATCGAGAGGCCATAAGGGCTTATGTTCAGCAGGGTGGTGCTTATCTAGGCGTCTGTATGGGTGCTTACTGGGCGGGCAGTCACTACTTGGATATCTTGGACAATCTGGACACCGTACAGTATATCACACAGCCCGGAGCAGATACTCGACGCCCTCATGCCAAAAACATTAGGGTAACTTGGCAGGGTGTGGCAACAACAATGTTCTTCTATGATGGCTGTGCCATAGTGGGCCCGGGAGAGCGAACTGTCTGGGCTACCTATGCCAACGGAGACGCCATGGCAGTGATACAACGTCGCACGGGCCTAATAGGCTGTCATCCTGAAAGTGAACCGTTTTGGTATGACTACCCTAGTTGGATGCGGGGACATTTCCACCAGGGCAGGGATTGGCTAAGGCTAAGAGAGTTTGTACAGGCTCTGGTTAAAACGGACTATCAGTAGGGTCTGAACCACCGCCCATGTTATTCAAAAACTGACGTAGGCGTGTGCTGTCTGTCTGTGCTCGAACCTTGGGTATGGCTATGCCCTGCTGTGGATCTATTTCGCCGGTAACTGGGTCTACGGACTGCGGTGCTTCTGCGGTGCTCTTGCGTTTTAAATCATCAATGATACTTGAGCTCTTTGGACGGTATTCACTGTCGCTCTGTCCTTCCAATCCTGGGTCTGTGATGCGTAGTGTATCAATATCAAAGTCTAGGTCAATCTTCATACCCACGCCGCTACTACTACGAGTTTTCATTAACTGTATCTGATACTTGCCACGTTCACGCATAGCACGGCTGGTAAAGATACCAAACACGTTATCCGCTGTTTGAATCTTACTAAGTCCGCCTGAAATGTGACTGTGATCAAATTCAACTTCTTCCACAGCACCACGGTTCAACTGTGCCGCTGTAACAAACACACATTGTTTTTCCATGGCCAAGTTTCTAAGTTCTTCTGCCACATACTTGTCCTTGACGAACAGGTTTTCTGCACTAATCTTCTTACTGATTGGCAGTAACAGGTCCATATAGTCTACCAGCAGTACGTCCACCTTACGACCCATTTTAATTTCATACTCTTTCAAGTAAGCACGAATGTCGTTAGTTGTTTTACCCGATGGCATATACTTGACTTGGAAAGCACCGGACTTCTTACCAATCATCTTGACTTTCATTTCAACATTGTCAAGATCCTTGAAAATCTCCTTGGTACTGATGCCTGTGGTCATTGAATCCACACGCATACTAACCAATGCTTCACTGAGTTCCAATGTTAGGTATACAACGTTTAAACCTTGTAAGGCCCAGTTTACGCCAAGGTTAGCAAGAAAGAGGGATTTACCAGCACCGCTTCCACCGGCAAAAATGTTAAGTTCTCCACGGTTCATGCCTCCAAATAATCTCTTGTCCACTGTGTCCCAGCCAGTCTTGACCTGCCCGTTCTTATCTTTAAGACCCAGCAAGCGACCTTTAGGATCACTCCAATAGTCTGTACCCATGTCCTTTTGTAGGCCAATCTGTACAGCCTTTTTGATCAGTTCTTCCACAGGACCATAGTCACCCTTTTCCAGCATGTCTGCTGATTCTAGAATAGCTCGCTCAAGGCCTTTGTGTTTGGTAAATGTTTCAAACTCCAACATCAGCCAATCGTAGTGTTCGTCTTTGAGTACACCTGGATTGTTCAGCTCAGTCTTAGTTGCAGCCTTGACCATTTCAAATGTAGGCAGTGCGTTGTGCTCTGTTACATAGGTGTTCAAAAACTCTGCACAGTCCTGTAGTTTGCGATCAAATAATGTGGGATCAAAAATGCTTTGACAGCGTACAAATGTACCTGCGTCACTGAGCATCATTTCTAAATATAGTTTCTGGATATCATATCCATAGTCAGTGTTTTGTCTAGTAGCCATAGTTTTTATTATACTTTAATTTTAATGTGTTTGCAATCTTGCCATTGCCAATTCCAAATACGATTTCGTGTATGATAGGCCACTGCTCCTATACTGCTACTAGGATCGCCTGGATTAGGCAAACTCCAGATATAGTCAAACTTTGGTTCAACTACACTGGCATTGGCCTTACTGTTCATAGCACAGCCGCCCATATAGACTAGACAGTCTGCACCAGTTAGATCTTTGGCTGTACGCATAACCATATCAACCTGTTCTGTGAACACTTCCTGTACAGCGGCCGCTATGTCACACTGGTCCTGAAGATTTCTAATTTCGTGCGGCCAATCGTTGATGCCTCTGTGCATATTTTTATGAGCATACACCAATGTGCCCATGTATTCTTTTACATCAAAATATACACGATCAGGATCACCTTGGTCACTCATCTGTTGTAGTAGATGTTCCTGTTTAATTGGTTCTAGTCCGCATAACTTTGTAAACGCACTATAGAATAACCCCAAACTGTGGGGATAAGTGCGACTCCAAACCTTCTTAAGTTCTCCGTGCTTACCTTCCCAGATAGTTGCACATTCAAATTCGCCTATAGCGTCGAGAACTACCACAGCACAGTGATTAAATGGGCTAGTGTAATAGCCTGAGGCGGCATGACTGGCATGATGTGGAGTATAGGTCACTGGAGCATAGTGTACTCTTATTTTATTCAAGTAGCGTCCGGGTAGCACCGACATATCCAATGCTGTTTTATATTGTCCAGCGTAGACCTGTCTTGCTTTTTTAACCCAAGGACGTTCGTACCAAAAAATTCTATCAGGTGCACCGTGATGTAGTGCTTCTGTTATAACGGCTGTGTCAAACTCATCTTCTTTGCAACTAACCCAAGATTGAAGAGCGCCATTTTTAAACACAGCCAGGCTACTGCCGTGATTAAGAGCGTTAATACCCCAGTGAATCATTTGTAGATATATGGATCCTTCTTGCGAAGAGCTTCCATCCTTTTCTTGAATTTTCTATCTTCAAAGAACTTTTTAATTCTTGCTATTAATTTAAGAACCATTGTTTTGCCTTTAGTTTAATTTTTAATTCTGTGTCTTCTGTTTCGGACACAATCTTATATAAGGTCTGTAAGCGACCTAATTTTTTAACTGCATCATTGACGTCTTTAACACCTTCGGGCCAACTGGGCATACTAACGCTGTATCTGTTAGCAATAGCCTGTTCAACTGTGCGCTTTCCATCTGCGTCCCTGTCTGGAACAACAATAACCTTGCGGCCAAGTCTATTGATTAGCAGAGCCTGTTTATCCATGATTTCTGCGCCAAGGATTGCAACTGCATCTATACTTAGTGCGTCTACAGGACCTTCGACTACTATCACGAATTCCCTGTCCTGTGTTTGACAGTCCAAATTAAACACATATCCAGGAGTTTGATCCGATATGTATTTGGGTTTACCTTCTATAACTTTACGAGCAGTATGCCCAACAATACGTCCGTCTAATCTAAATGGTATAATTAATCTATCAGCAAACCCTGCCACAGGACACCAATAAAAATCATCCAATGGATTTAAGTTTCTGGACCATACATATTCAACTACTGTGTCAAATTGTGCTCTAAGATCCGCGGGTAATTTTGTTAAATGTTCCAGCCATTCTTTAATTTGTAGACTGCCTTCGGGCAATGGTTTATCTTCAAACTTAGGAATAGTAACTGCTTCCAATGCCTGTTCATCGGATTGGATCTTTAGTGCTTCTAAAGTAATTTTATTAATGACATCGTCAGGTGCGCCCATCCAACTTAATAGATTACGCATCTTACGAGTTAAATGTCTGCCTGGTTGATAACTGGCTTTGTAGCCGCAGTTGAAGCAATGATAACTAATACCATCGCCATTTTGAATCATACCACCACGCTGTCTAGTATCTGCTGTTGTGCCATTATGGTGACAGCAGACCGCGTTAAACTTTACCCAACCACTGGGTGTTTGTTTCCGTTTTGCAGGGAGGTACGAATAGATTATCTCACCAATACTCATATAGAGTATTTTAGTTTCTTACTATTACTTTGTCAACTTTTCCGGTAAAACCTGTTCCAGCAACACTGGTATATGTTCTATCCGATGTGGATAAACTTGCTTCACCCAGAATAGATGCAGACAGGATACTACGAGTATAACTTGGTAATGAACCGTAAATTGGTCCTTGGATGGCTGTTACTGTTACTATAGCATCATTGGCTGGACTTGTTCCGCCCAGTGACGTGCCTAATAGTTTAATCTTATCGCCAATATCATATTGTCTGCCACCGTCTGGTATGCCAACAATAGTGTATGTACTACCTAACTTTTGAATATCAAATGTTGCGGTGCTACTGCTACTAGATTTATTATAACCAAAACGCATAAATCTGTAACCTGTGTTTTCGATAACTTTGGTTACGCTACTTGCACTGGTAACTTCTACTGTATCAATTAATTTCCAAGTCACGCTAGATGCTGTGCTTTTATCTGAGGTTGCATAAACATTAACAAAACCGTTGAACGGATCTGTTGTATCTGGTACTACTTCAATTTCTACGCTACCAATTACTGTACTATCTGTGGCGGTACTGTAATCATCATTTAAGTAAGTGCCGAAAGGTACAATTTCACTTAAGAACTGATTACGGTCAAATTCAAAGTTAAAGACCTTTGCCACATCAATAATGTCACCAAAGCCGAGTTTTTCATTATAACCATCCATTAACTGTACATTGCCAAATAATTCAAATTGCCCGTCTACATAGATAGGACTGTTAGTTGTACCGTCTGTTAGATAAGCCGCCATGCGTAGCATCTGTGGGTCAATGTCTGCTATTGTGCTACTGCTAATAGTCAGCGTCATCTGTCCTAATTGACTAGGAACTGCTATGGCTGTGGCAGTAAACAAGTTCTTCTGATCTGCGTCAAAGAACTTAACAACTGCGGTTTGACCTACCACTGTCTGCTTGCGTTGCTCTGAATTCCTAACATCTAATTGTATGGTATTATCAATACCTTTATATAATTTTAATTGGCGTTGGTACACTTGTCTATACTCCGTGTTGAATCCTACTCTATCTGTAGTAACAGTGATTTTATTTGGTACTAAATAAAACTGAATTTTTTGCATTGGCTTAATTTCGCTTATTCAAGGTTATAACAGTATTTATGGTAAAATTAACGGAAGACATCAGAGAAAACTTCCCCTTTATTTCAGTAGTTCATTATGGCGGGCTAGAATACGTAGGCATCATTATTAATCAAGATCAATACGTTACTAGCCTTTACAATTACGAAGCACTAAAAACAGAAGAAGATCGCAAGAGTTTCCTGAGTCTGGGCGAAGCATGGTGGTGGGAAAGTAACCGTACAATTCCTATCAATATCTTCTTAAAATTAGAGATGGAGCAGTTCAAATACTCCGTAATGACTATGAATACTAAAGATGTATCCGTAGTATTTGGCCCTACTATAAATCTTCACAACATTTCGATTAAGCGTGTAAAGCGTAAGGTAATACAGTTAGTTAGAAAACGTTAACTAAATCCGTAACTGATATTTTCACAGATTAAATTCATTTGCACAACTACTGCCTGAGCGTAAGCAATAGCGTGTGCCTTCTTAAAATAGTATTCATCGTTCTCCGGTTTCGTCCATACTTCCTTCATCACCGAAGTCCATTCTTTCCCAATCAGATAACGTTTCGCCGGACGTATCATCGCTAGGACTGCACCTAATTGCTCTATGCTCCGTGGTTTCATTTCTCTTAGAATAGAACCATAACCGTTGACGTGAAACAGCAGATTGTTGAAATCGTCTTGCTCCAAAAGATCCCATAAGGGTTCAGTCTCCATAAGTTGAATGAGATGCTGTTCATCTCGTACACCTTCGTAAATACCAACATTCAAGAAATCTATCTTGAAATAACCTCTTGCTTCTGCTTCTTTATAATCTATTGTGCTTAGGCCTGTGGCAGGATTGTAAGGGATAGAAGTACAATATATGCCTGTGTTGTGCTTTTTAAAACTACCATTATCTTCTATAGTCGCAACGACATGCTCTAATTTTTCTAGAGCTTTATTTCTGTCTGCAAAGTCTATGTCAATATCTGGCATTATAAATTACCTTCTTTAACTACTTCGGCTATTAGTTCTTTGTCTGCGGGATATGTTCTGAATCGTCTTGCCCAATATTCTGGATCTAAAACTTCGAATACAATGTTTAATTGTTCGTCATTGAATTTGCCTAATAATGCCCTTCCGCTGTCACAGTTCAATACTAACCATGGACTAATCTTTCCGTCCTTGATTGCGTACACAGCTCGATTAACACTTACATACTTAAAGTAATGATTCCACTGGCTACTATTTTCATTTGCCCAGTCCATCATTGTAGTTATACTACGCTGTAAAGCCACTTCGGCAGGTTCTTTCTTTATTAAGTCTAGAACATATTTATAGTACAATTCTTCTCTACACCAGTGATCTAGTTTAACTCCACTGGTAACAACAAAGTCAATGTATCTATCTGGATACAAGGGATTTACGTTGCTGAGAAAACTGCCAAACTTTACAAAGGCATTGTAGTAAGGACTTTTAGCAAACTCGTCATAAGTTTTAACGTGTTTGGCTTTCTGTGTCAGTTGAAAGAATCTAACATAGGTTTGATAGCCTAGTACAACGTGTTTTTCGTCTTTGGCCAAGTGTCTACGTTTTTGCTCACACATATGGACCGTAAGGGTAGACTCTTTAACATAAGCACTACCGCAGTACTGACAAACGTATGGTTTTTCAACTGTGGACAATTTTATTTTAATTCCTTTGTGTTTCTCAAAAACATCTAAGTTCATAATGCCTTTTTAATATCTTTATCTTCCCAACCAAGATCCTTAAGACGTTGCTTAACTTCTTTTTCTGTAGTCATGCTAGACATAAGTTCGAGTTCGTCTTCTTTCAAGTGTGGATATAGTGTTTCCAATACTTTGATAACTTTACTGTTACCTTCTTTCTTTTTATATCCAATCCATTCGTGAAAATGAATTTTCTTTTCTTCATTACCAGTCATACAAACAAGATACCACAGTAACTTAGGATGCTTACTAAGACTAAAGTAATGCTTGTTAAAGTACTCGTTAGTTTTGAAGATAGCCAACTCTTGCGTTTCTCTGTCGCTGGTTTTAATAGAGCTGGCATACCTAAGCAATAGATAAAGACTGATTTGCTTTCTCTGTTCTTCTGTGAAATTATCCCATAGATCTCTGGCGCCCATATCAATGGCCGCTGTTTCATCTTTGATAGTTAGTTTATCACTCATCTTTAGGAACAATCCTTACATCAAATGCCATTACAGTTCTATTACCCTTACCCTTCCAAGGATAAACTGTGTGTGGCAGATGGCTTGGAAATACAATAACAGTACCTGGTGTAGGTTTATATTTCCAATTATCTGTCATAATAAATTTACCAACATCTCTAGTTTGTGGTAATCTAAATGCTACATTGCCGTCTGTTGGAGACAAATTTTCATCTAAATCTGGAGCAGTGATATAAATGTTTCCGCTGATATTGCCGCCTGGATGTGTATGTAATTCTTGATAGTCTCCCTGCGTCTGACGAATAGTCCAGATGCTGGTAACAACAGGCTTACACAGTTTTAAATCTTCAGTTCCGCTTTGTGCTGTAATAATTTCCATGTAGCCAGTACAGATGTTTTCAATCCATTTGACTAACCAAGAAACATCAATGTTTAGTTGATTAGGATATACTTGTATCTGCTGTCCTCCGCGAATACTAATAAATGGATTATCTGCATCATTCAATTCGGGGTGTCCGTGTAACATCTCAGACAGACTAAAAATTTGACTAAACTCAACTGGTGGTACTTGGTCAATAGCCAACACAGTTGGTTGAAAATATGCTACCTTTAAACTCATTGTTGTTTATCCTTGACAATATTATAGATTAGTATAGCACGATCCAGTGATCGTTGTAAAGACGTATTGGTCTTTGCAGTTTCCCGAACATTCTTCCAAAGTCTTGCTTCTTTAGATGCTAGGAATGTTTCCCTGCCATTACCAGGACGTTTGGGATCGTAATCCCAACCGATGGCTACTCGTGTACTAGGATCTGCACCTATTTCTCGAGCATAGGTAACTCCGTCTGCTCTTTCATAGATATAAGTTGCACCAGGTTTAAGTTGTCCCATATTATAACAATTTGTAGTGGTTAATAATTTCGCTTTGACGGCTAATGTCTTTAGTAAAAAATGCACAATGCGGTTTAGTGCCTTCATACAATGGAACTGTCAACAATTGGTTATTTTTCATTTTAGGAAAAAACCATTTAACATCATTGTAGACATTAACAATTTCAATTTGTGCGTACTCGTGTTTAAATGCACTCAATGGATTAAAAATAAATGCTTCAAACCCTCTATCATTAAGACTAGTTAAGGGCAGTACTTCCAATTCATTGCCGCATTCGCTGTCACCTACTGCTATACTCCAGTCAATGGGCATAGTTACTTCATGTCCGCCAATGTTAAGGACCATGGCAGGACTGTTAAAACTTTCTAAAAATATCAGTGGTATGAAAAAGAAATCTGGATTGTTAGGATCATTATTGTCTAATACACTAAATCTAATATCGTCTTCTAATTCATCTGGCATCTTAGACAAGTCGAAACTTTTGTCATCTAAGGTTAAAATATACATTTATTCTCCGTTTATTATTATTCCCAATTTACCTTTTCAATGGTGAAAGGGTATTTGGCTTCTTTGTAGAATTTCTTTCGCTCTGTTAAGTGCCTTTTTGCATATTTGCAAGTAGATGTTATGTCCCAGATTTGGACGAAGTCTTTATCCTCTGCCTTTCTAATGCCACGCCCAATGCTTTGTATAACTCGGACAAAGCTCTTTCCGGGCTCCAAAAGAACCAGATTAAAAATCCTAGGAATATTAAGACCCACAGCGGCCACACCATAAGTCGCCACAATAACCTTGTTATCACTGTCTTTAACTTCATCGTAATGTTCCTTTCGCTCCGTGAGCTTGACTTCTCCGCTGATGAACACGGATCCTGGTATTGCATCTACAATCTGTCTACCTGCATCGAGCCTATCTACTAGTATTAATGTGTTGCCTGAGTCTTTAATTGAATTGCATAGTTTTGCGATATAACCGACCCTGTCAACGTCTGTGACAAGGTACTTTAATTCTTCTTGGTATGTTCTAAATTCTTTAACGTCCATTAACTGAACAATGTTAACGTGACACTGACTGAGCACACCTTTTTCCTGTAATGTATGTGCGCTGATACGATTAACCACAGGACCGAGTGTTGCTAAAATACTGTGGAAGTTAATTTCTTCTTTGGGAACTGTACCAGTTAAGCCCCAACGAATAGGAGCATTAGCCATGTTCTGGCTTAACAATTTCTTCAACACTTCCGCCTTGGCCATGTGTACTTCGTCGACAATTACACAGACTACGCCTTCTAAGAATTCTGCTAGACTTAATGTATCACTGTCGTAACTTTTCTTGTCTAAGATGTTTAGACTTTGCCATGTGCAGATAGTATGTGTGCGACCTAGTTCTTTTCTATCGCCAAAATATACTCCAACATCTAAGCCAACGTTCTTATAATCTTCTTCGGTTTGTACCACTAGGCCTTTGTTAGGAACAATAACCAATGAACGACCGTAAGGTTCGACAAGTGCGCTTAATGTTGCTGTGATAATTGTCTTGCCAGCGCCTGTGGCTAGTTCTTGTAAACCCTGTGGATTCTCCATAAATCCATTGATAGCATCTAATTGATAGTCACGCAGTACAATAGGCTGTCCGGCTATAGGATGTCCTTTAGGCCATACCTTCCCTTGGTCGGCCCAATACTGATCTGTAATCTTTGCAAATTCAAATTTATGTGGATTGCGTAGGTCTTCAATCTCTTCGATATCAACTCCGCACTCTTCTAATATGCCTAGGATAACATCGAGATGATTAAGATAACCATTCCCGCCAAGACCAAAAAACGTAGTAGTTCCATCCCATCTTCCTAATTTATACTGAGGCATATGGCGAGCATATGGTAATTCAAATTTAAGTGCATTAGAGATCTTCCTGCGAATCTCTACAGGTAATCCGTCTATCTTAATATTAACTTCGTCTCTGATGACAATTTTACAACTGGACAATTTGTCTTGTTCCTTTTATTCTTCCATGTCTTACGGACACTGAGTTATTATAATAGTAAACTGTAGAAAAGTCATTCAGGTACGCTGAAGTTTTTCCATGTTCGTATGTTGATGTTACTAGAGCAGTTCTAGGTTTCCAGTCTGCGTTAAAAAGTGGTTTAGGTATGCGATTTTTAGACACAAATACCACTTTAGTCTTTGAGTCTATATAATTATTTAAGTGGTTATCCCTGACGAATTGGTTAAACTCCTCGTGGTCAGGATTACCATTTTCTAATCTAAAGAACACAGTTATTTCTCCGTCGTTGCATCGTTGCATCAAACACTGACACAACCCTTTGATCTGAGAAATTGCTTCTTTTGTCTCGTCAACTATTACCAAAAGCGGCCATTGCTTTAATGCGTCTAATATATCAAAGAGACTATCCATAGTATGTTCTTCGGGATTAAGACGAAATCTTGTCTCCGGAGAAACCAGGATAGTTTTAATTAAATTATTAGGGCTGATCTCGGTGATTTTTTCAATAATTTTGCGATTTTTATGGTAAATTCCACAATTTTTCACCCTGTCTAAAAAAACAAGAAAATCTGAGTCTTTACGATCAGGCATCTCTTTATCTAAGTATTCTTGACAACGAAAATTTATATTTTTCAAAACTGGTTCGTTGTCAACAATATCCACGTAAGGTGCAAAATTGTCAGGATTTAGGTAAATTTCTTCGATTTTTTCATATAGTGCTTCTACGTCTTCAGTAATGATAAATCCCAATGGGCGTAGTGTGTTGACTATAAGGTAAAGGTCTTGTTCGTTGAATGATAACTTCTTTTCACCTTTGGTCTCTTGACAACTTGCAGTTAGTTGTTCTTGTAAATTTGACCAAATTCCGGCAAATTTCTTAGAAAATACGAATTTTATTAAAACTTTGATTTTGTTGTCTGAGTCGGTGACCAAGGATATCGTTTGCGTTCTATCAATTTGTCTTATAGGCAAACGTAGTGTCTTAAGTGCCAGCAAACTTTCCACATCTACCGAATTTTGTTCTAAGCCAAGCCGATATTTTTCAATTTTTTTGATGGCTAAGTCTAATTGCCTGTCGGTCAGCGCAGTACCGCGGTTAACTTGTCGTGCAAGACTTTTGACTAGATTAACTTCTCCAAAGTCAATACGAATATTCACGGCACGACTAGTTAGTCCTGCTAAAATTTCTAATGCGTCCTCAACGGTATGTGTCATATTTTATATTATAACACATTTTTTGACGTTGTCAACGATTTAGTACATTTAATATACGTTTTTGTGGAATGCCTTGGCTAATCTCATCAACGGTCCATTCGGTGTGTAGTATTTGATGAAACCAATTTTGTCTGTCAGGCAAGAAAATTTCATTAATTTTTGAAATACTAGAACTAAGTGGATGTGCCAGACTGGTTTTATCACAAATTATAGGTATTCCTGCGATTGCCGCTTGGGTGCCAGGGCCACTGTTGTGACTAATCACACAATGATGGTCAAATGCAATGTCAAATTTGTCATAAGTGCCTGGAATTTTATTAGGTTGTTCAAAAATTATACCAGGTATAGGTGCAGTACCAATCGGATGACGAGGATGGGGTCGAAAAATTATGGGTCTGTCTGTATATTTTTGAATTTCGGCAACTTTTTGAGATAACCAGGTTCTAGTAGTGGGCTGATTTTGCCATTGTAGGCTTCTTTCATGTTGGCCAACAATTAATATAGAATTTTTTCTCGAAGATTTTACATCCTGAAGACCTATACCTAATTTTCTCGCTCTGTCATAGTCGATATTTTCGGTATTTCCGTAAATTCCTTCATTGCTGATGTGATTAGCAGAAATTTTCCATGTACGACCTCGATCCAGTGCTCCAACTTCAATGATGAATACTGGTTTATTCATACTGCGGTAGTGCGTATAGACATTTTCGTTCATACGCATACGACCATTCCACAAAACACTCCAAATCACAGCACAATCTGCATCTTTGCTGTTTTCTCTCGGCTCAATACCAATTTGTCTACAGCCGTCAAGGAATGATCCCCATATAGGTTCCGATTGTAATGCTGTCTGATTAGGAAAGTAGGCTATCTTCATAGAGTAAATATTTACATGATTATACCGCCACTGCAAGGAAAATTAAGCCACACCGATTTTTTCATCTATGGAGCCTGTGATGAGAAATATTTTGATGAATTTGGAAAATCTTTAATTAACAGCATTCAAAAAAATAGTAATAATAATATTCACATTCATTTGTTTAATCCTAGACAAGATCAATTAGATTTTTGTCAAAATAAAAATGTTTCTTACTCGTATGAGTATGCTCCTTTAGATTTATTTTTAAATGCCGCAAACAAGTGGTCGCAAAATTTAATTAATCCTGATGATTTAGAGAGAAAACAACGTATTTTAAAATCTATGGAAAAAGGCGGCGACAAATCTATTATTGAACGAGTACAAAAAACTTATTTTGCCTGTGCTAGATTTATACGTTTAAAAGAATTAATACAACCAACACAACCATTCTTTTCTATAGATGTTGATGCTGTTGTTAGAAAAAATATTGTTTCATTAGCATCTACTAAACATTTTTATATACACCAAGTTCCAGGAAAGAAATCTAGATTTTTAGCAGGAGGACTGATGTCTCCAGGAAATGTTGAAACAAGTCAGTTTCTATCAGAATATGCAAATCTTCTTGAAATTAATTTAAAAGGCGATTACATTTATTGGGGATTGGACCAAGATGTACTTTTACCACTAGTGCCAAAGTACAATTATGGAAATTTACCCATGTCATACATCGACTGGGAAATGAATGCTCACAGTTGCATCTGGACTGCTAAAGGTGTTAGAAAAAGTTTAAAGATTTTTGTAGAAGAACAATCGCGTTATTTGATATAATTTCTCATGTGATTCCAGCATCTGCCCGATCTGGTATCGTCGAAACTCCAATGACATTGTGCAAGTTTCTTAATCCACTGTTCTCTATCTGCTAGTATAGGATTTTCTAATTTACTAAAATCTGTATTAGCAACATCGCCTCCTTGACTGTAACTAGGATCGTCTGTAATAAAAGCAGGTATACCTTCTATTGGAGCAACGGCACTAGGCGTACTATTATGACAAACTAGTGCCCAACAATTAATTAAATCTTCAGTGATATGTCTTTCTTGAGGACTAATTGTAGCATTATATTTTTTTAATAACGGTGCATAATTTGAAAAATTCTTCCAGTCTCCGGGATGCCAACGAATAACAACGGGACGGTCAGAATAAGTTCTTATTTTAGTAAATGTTTCCTCTAACCACTTCATTAGATTGTAACCTCGCATACTCCAACCCATGGGGCGTTGTAGTGTAATAAGAATATGATTTCCAGTTGAACGCCACGGTTTTAAATCCATATCATAATCGCGTTTAATATTGTTCCAGTTTTCTTCTCCAGGATTATCGTTACAATAGATACCTGTTGCCGGAAATACGCCATTGAAACTATATCTTAAATATTTTTTAGGGTTTTCTTTATTCTTATAGATGAACACGTTACTATCAATACTAAGCCAATATCTTCCATTTTTAATCTGTGTGTCCATTACCATTTTACGAACTTTATAATGGTCCAACGTAGTTTTACTTGGATTTGCATCGAAGGCATTTCCAATAATTGCACCCACGTCACAAGGTTCATATTGATAAGAAGTTGTAGTAGATGCCAGGTCTCCACATTTTGCGGCGCCTTCTGCAAAGTATGTTAGTGCATTTACTTTCTCGGTGCCATTGATATGCTTAGGTAGGCTACTAAGATAACTTTTAATAATTAATTGTTTCGCGTTGTTCATTTTCTAAAACCATTCTCCAAGCATCGCCTGTTATCATTTCTTCTAGATGAAATTGTCCGTAGGCCAGCGAACTACACCACTTATAAACAAAACTCTCGTCAGGGTAAAACGGTGTTTCTATCTTTGACAAATCTTTTAAACACACCGGATCCGCCGCAGTAGGTGCTGTAGTAAATGCAGGTATTCCATAGGCTACTGCTTCTATGGCCGCAATACTATTAAGTGTGACTACAGCAAAAATATCTTCGTCTAGTGCTTGATATATTGTTTTTTTAAACGTTCTATCTGGCCTTGACATTTTTTCTCTAATAACAATTTCTCTATCTGTATATTTTTTTAATGTATCAACAGTAGACGCAATCCAAGAATCTTTTGTATAACCGTAGTTCCCTGCAGATTTATCAATTGGTGCTATCAGTAAAATTTTGCTGCCGGATTTTTTCCATCCTTTCCATTTTAAATTTTCATCTATGGCACAAAGTTGTTCCCATCTGTCACCGGGCACATTTAAAATTTTTTCGTGTTGCATGGAATTTTTTACAATTCTATGCCATAATTTTTTAGCATTTGGATTAACAGTTGTTCTGTAGTTTCCAAAGTATCCAGTTTCTATAAAATAATAATCTAATCCTTTGTCTTTAACTAAGTTAATATAATCGGTAGATGCAATGCCTCTAACTAATATTGGTTTAGTGATATTTTTAACAAATTTAAATTCGTTATACAGTTGTATATCTTTATCAGGAAAACTAATCATAGTTAACGCTGTTAAATCTGTATCTGCAATTAATCGAAGAAAAAGATTCTGTTTTTGTTCTAAAATAACGTTATTATTTTTCTTTCTAAGTTCTTGTATTTCGTGATAAATTTTATAAACGATTTGTGCTTGATCGATTATTCTATCTATATTCGATGTACTGGTAGACTTAGCCAGTGCCGTCGGAATAATCATTAAAAATTCCCCACATTAAAGTTTTTGTCAGCGAGTCTTTGCCGTCTACGTCAATTGCCGCACGACCCATTAATTGATTGTGAAATTCTAAATTTACAACGAATTTATTCATAGCAGTATCTGCGGGTAATACTTCTTCTCTGTAAGCATCTACTAATTTTTTTGCTCCTGCAGGTGTAATTCCGTAACCCACGGCTCCAGGCATCGATGTGTTTGGTAATTTAAGTGCTTCTGCTTTTTTTGGCGGATTATATAGATATTCAGCATATTTTGGATTTTCGTAAGCACTCTTTCCAGTACATAACATTAATATATCAGTCCATACTACTGGAGTATATCCTCTTTCAAATATTACATCATCTTCAAAAATAAAAATAGGCTCGTCTAATTCTATACATAGTTTCCAAAGTCTATAATGGCTGTAAAAACAACCAATAACTCCTGGTCTTAAAGTTTTTTCCTGTAATTTCGGATCTGTAGATATATCTATTCTTATATTAATACTTCCTACTTCTTCTGGAAATTCGGAGTCAGGAAATCTAGATTTATATTCATCTATAGAGATAGTTTCAGTTTTTATTCCATATTTGGCAACCCGTCTCTTATCTTGTTTAAAAAGATAAACACCTTCGTCTCCATATGTTCCTTCAAATATTTGTGCATCGAACCCGTATTCGATTAATTTTTCTAAAACTTGTGCAGAACTATTTGCTGAACTAGGTATCTTAGTTAAAGATATAACAAATGCTTTCATACAGAAAAAACTACCTCATGTCTATAACGATCAACAATTTTATAATTATAAAATTTTAATAAATTTTCAATTTCTGAAAAAGGTTTATTATATCTGTCGCCGTGGCCAACTTCTTCGACTGCTATCACAGGAAGATATTTTTCAATGGTATTTTTTGCACCATTTAGTGCATACCATTCATATCCTTCAATATCAAGGTGTATAAAAGAACATGCGTCTAAATTTAAATCGTCGATTAATAATGTTGGAATTTTATCAGGCCTGATACCGTTGCGTTGCATTTTTATTAAATTGGTTTTTATATCTATATGGTTTTTACCTCTGTCGTGATCTCTATATGTAACATTAACTAAATTTCTAGAATCGCCGAGACATGCCTGATATTTCATAATGTGTCTCTCAGGATTGTTTAACGTAAGACACAGAAAATTAATATTATCAGGCTCGAATACGTAAACCCTTTCAAAACATTTTGCATACAGTTGTGTAAACCATCCCATATTGCCACCGGCCTGTACTATAACTTCTTTATTTGAAACAAACGACATTAAATGTTCAGGGAGATCAATTTCTTTTTTAGTAAAATTATAACAGGCAGTTTCATTTTTTGCCCACCAGAGCCCGTCACGATTTTCTAAATATTCATTAATCATTTGATATCTCTTTGTTGACAATACTCGGTTAGTATGCGTTCACGATGCCATTCGTTGCCCTGTGGCGTATCGGCAAACTCGTGAAAGCAAGGTGCTCCTAGAGTATAATGTAATAATTTAGCATCCGGATTAGCACCGTACTCGTCAGGAAGCCAATTCCATTCCTTAGGTAATTCTCCAACGCGACTGTCATCGGTCCATTCAAATCTATGTAAATGTGCGCCTGTAGATTTTTGAATATATTCTGGTGTTAGTTTTTTAGTTGGGAAATTACTACAATTGAATAACATTACACTACTCCAGTTTTTACGTGGATAGTCTTCATTCTTTGAACCAAGATACTTAACAGGCATCTTTGTCTTGTAATCGTGTTTTACAACCTGCACATCTTTACTAGTTTCTTTAAGTTCCCACAACTCTGCAATATCTCCTCGAACAATCATATCGCCGTCCATAAAGATAGCATGACCAGAAAAGCCAGTTAAGTAAGGCACAAGGAATCTACTATAGATGAATTGATTACTACCGTCTGTGTGCGTTTCGGTATAATCTTTAAAATTGTTTAATGCTAAAGGTGTGATACTAACAGGTACACTAGAGTTTCTAATGATACTGTTAGCGCATACATGGTATGCTATTGCTTCTCTGGGATCATACCCAATAAAAATAGGAATAGGTCGCATAATAGTAGTATTTAACCATTATGCAACCTGGGAGTTTATAGCGTGGCGTCTTCCATACCAGCAACACGTAATTTAACAATGTTAGTAATCTGCCATTGTTTTTGATCCAGTGCTTTGGTAATGCCTAGCCATTTGTTTCTTAGCAGAGCAAATTCGTTGATAATCTTTTCCATATCAACAACATCTGCTTCGCCTTCAACATATTTTTCTACATCTCTACTGCTTAATGCACGAGCATAATTTTCTAAATATTTTCGGAAATGACTGCTCTTAAGTCTTCGTAATTCAATATTCAAATACTCGAGAACAGCCTCTATTTCCTGTAGTTGGCTAAAACGTTGTTCCACAATGCCTGGCATACTGGCCGCTGCCTTTTCTAAATTACCCGTTATACGGCATTCATTCCTTGCGGCCAATAATTCGGCTTCAAAGTATGTTACAGCATCTGGAATATTACTGATATCATCAGCAATTTTGTTATACCAACCCATTAGTCCTCGTCATAGTCGTGTGAATCATAATCAATCTCGTCCTCAGTTTCGCCATCCCAGTCATCGAGATAGTATTCGATAGCGGCATCAAGATCTTCGTCTCCGCCTATTGCGGCTTTGAAAACATGATCCTGAACACCGTTATCGGCGAGGATATCAACGTACTTACTTGCGACAGTTTCAATTTGCTTTTTATCAAAAAACTCTTTTAGTCCTGTCCATATATCAATGATATGATCTTCATTCAACATTTTCTAAAATCTCTCCAGTTTCAAGGTCGATGTTAGATTGTACAATAGGATTCTTAGCAAAGTCAACCATGACTTTATCCAGGCATCCGTCTTCATTGCGTTCCCACTCTTTACGATAGAACTTCAATTCTTCCGACCCTGCGTATTTAAGTCGATTGCCATCTTTTTGCAAGAAACCCTTGGCTTCAAACAAGTCTACCAATCCACTGTAGGGATTCATACCTGTCTCGTAAGGGATTTTAACTTGAACACTTTCAAAAGGTTTAGCATAGCGTGTCTTCATAATCTTACAAGCCGCACGAATACCTTTAACTTCTGAAATTTTGTTGCCGTCTTCGTCTTCTTTAAGTTTGAGCTTTTTCATAGCAACAACAATACTTGATGCGTAGATAAAGCCCTGTCCACCTGAAATTTTATCATCGGGATCAAACATATCTTGACTAGCGTATGTATGGTTAGTTGCTACCAAACCAACGTTGTTGCTACCAAACATGTTTACACAGTTACGAACAAGTGCTGTAAGTGCTTTAGGCTTACGGCCCATATCACCTTTCAAATCGCCTGCTTCAAACTGATTAACGTCTGTAGGTGTTAACAACATACCCAACGAGTCAATAACAAACAAGACCTTTGGACGGTCTTCCATTACCTTGTACTCTTTCATAAACTCATTGATAGTTTTAGCAACGTCATCAATCATAGCCATGTTAAGTTTTAGTAATTTGTCTTCGCTGGTGTCTACGCCAAGTGCGTGTAACCATTTCTCGTCCAAGGCGTTTTCGCTGTCAATTAAGACAACATAGATACCTTGTTCCTGTGCGTGACGTACAATATTGCCAGAACAAATATATGATTTGCCTGCACCAGATTCGCCAGCGAATACAGTAACCTTGCCCAAAGGAATACCTCTATGGAAGTCACTGCTAATCAAATAGTTTAGCGCATAGTTACCAGTGCTAACCCAGTCAGTTGGGTCTTGGAAACCTACACTAAGTCCGTCGATGCTCTTAGTTAGAGTTTTACGGAATTTAGATAAATCAAATGCTTTAGTTGCCATGTTATTGATCCAATTCCATTGAATTTGCTTCTTTGATGACAGCGATTAGTTCTTCTTCAGTAGTACACATAATCTTGGCTGTCTTCCAATCTTCTTTTTTATCACGACCGCTGACTTCGATCATGAATCCATTGTCATAACGATTTACAGTAAATGACTCAGATACTTTCGCTAATTTAGATAATTTTGCCATTTTATTCTCCTTATAGTGGCGAGAAGTATAGAGGCGGAACCTCTATACTTTCTCTAATTGCTTATTGCTTTTGACGATTGCGAATCATCGCAAGAATGTCTTCTGCACGACCGCTACCACTTGCTGGAGCAGAGGCTGTTTCAGCCTTTGGTGCAGGAGCACTTACTTTAGGAGCAGGTGCTTCGTCTGGATCAATGTTATGGTCTGCCGCTGGAGCAGATGTACCTGCTGTTGGGTCGCCTGTTACAGAACCCATACCTGCTGGACGGAAGTATTGTCCCCATGCTTCTTTGTCAAACGGTTCACCGTCAACTGATGCTTGGAACATTTCTTTGATAACTTTGAGCTCAACATCACCTGGCTTCTTAGGCAAGAAGTCATTTAAGTTGAATAAACCGTGTGCCTTGACTGCGTCAAGTTCTGCATCGGTTAATGGGCGTTCACGACGGCTCCACTTTGATGTAGAATAATCAGCATAGCCACCTTTGCTGGTCTTGACCAATTTAAAGTCAACGCCACGTGCGAAGTCTGTTGGCAATTCTTCCAACTCTGGGTCAACTAATGCTGACTTGATTAATTGGAAAATTTGTGGACCGATAATGAATCGGCGAATTGGATTTTCTGGATGTGAATCTTCTTTCAATCCGTCTTCTACTACAAAGCCTTGGAAAATGTATGAACGCTTTTTCCAGTACTTACGACCCAAGTCTTCAAGACTCTTATCCTTAAACCAACCACGCACCTCACTAAGGATTGGGCAAGTTTCACCATACATTTCCATACATGGTACTTGAACTTGTACTGGTTTAGAATCTGTTTCGCCTTTAATACCAGCGAAAGGTAACTTGATCATTAGGCGTTCTGCCCAAAAGAAAGTATTGTCTCCATTACCATCTGGTAGGAAACGTACTGTGGATTCTTTGTTTTGATCTAAGTTCCAGAACGGATAGATTGCGTTGTCACCAACGGGGCGGTCACCGCCGCTTGATCTTGTTTCTTGTGCCTGTAGTTTTGCACGAATTTCTGCTAATGTGGCCATAATGTTCTCCTTTTAATATGCCTGTTTTGCCTTATATTTGTTTTACACCAACTGTAAAACAAAAAGTGCATACATTGTATTGTACGCACTTTTATTTATTATCGCAAGAGAAATCCTGCGCTAAATGTGATTTATTTTGCCAATCCTGCTAGACGTAAGATATCTTCTTTCTTAAACGGTCTATCAATTAAATTAGGATTCTTTGGTGCTGTTTTTTGTGATGCAGGTGTGGCAGTTGTTGGGCCGGTTGGTGTTGCAGGTTCTGCCGATTTAGTACTTGGAACACTATCAACGCGATTTCTGCGAGGTTGAGGTTTGTAAATGTCATCAGCCGCATCAGCCGCTTTGTCAGCAGTTTTGGCTCCAGACTTTTCTACTTCCTTTAAGACCTTTTCTTTAACTGCCTTGCCCATTGCTTCCTTAACAGGTTGAGGAATCGCTTCGATAATTTTTTCTCTTGCCGCTTTGGAAAGACTTTTTAGAGGACCTTTCATTGCGGCAATTTCAAAAACTAATATTGCCCAGTCTGTTATATCCATTGAGTTGGGATCTTTATAAATTTTTACAGCGTAATCGTATATGTCCCAAACTGTCCATACAGTAAAAACAGCACCTATAAGTGCGGCGATAGTCATGCCTCCCAGTCCAGGAATTACCGTAGCACCAATGGCTCCGATAATTGGAAGGAATTCATTTAACTGTCTGTTTTCTGTTATTTCTCTTAAACGCATATATTAGAAATCGTTGCCAGCCATACCTTGGCTTACTGGTGCTGGAGGAGTTTTACCTGGATTTTGTTTTTTCCATTGTGCTAAATTCTGTGCCTTCCAGTTTGATAGACTCTGCTGTTTAGCGGCATCAATTTGTTGTTGTGGAGTCTGTGCTTGTGCAGGAGCAGGTTGTCCACCTTGTGCTGGCGCAAATCCTGCGGCACTTCCTTGAGCGGAAGGTTGTGCAGGTGCTTGTGCAGGAGCAGGTTGAGCCGCTGGTGCAGGTGCTTGTGCAGGTGCCGCTGGTTGACTATATTGTTGTTGTGCGGCTGCAAACGCTCCTGATTTCTTTGGAGCATATTCATCTGCTGGAGCCGCGGCTGGTGCTTGAGCTGGAGCAGGTGTTGCTGGTTTTGTTTGTCCTTGTGCAGGAGCCGCGGCTGGTGCCGCTCCGCCTGCTGGTGCTCCGCCTGCTGGTGCTGCCGCACCTTGTGCTGGTTGTTGTGACTTGGCCGCTTGCATAGCCTTTTGTGTGGCTGGACCCATCTTACCATCAACCGCTATACCAGCCGCTTGTTGAAACTTTTTAATTGCAGCCTCCAACTCCCCAACTGATGTAGCATCGGCGGCTTCTTGAATAGCGCCTTGCATACTTTCAAAGTCAGGTCCTTCTTGTGCGGGCATCATTTGTTCTTTAGAGCTTAGTCTTTCAACTACTTGACTAGCAAATTGTCCAGCGTGTTCGCCAAAACGTTTTTCAACAGCAATCTTTACACCCTCTTCGCCTTTAGGAAAAGTTCCTTGCTCTTGATCGTACATACTCATAATAAATTCTACAACTTCGCGAGCATTTGGTGCTTGTGTAGGAGCAGGCTGTGCCATAGGCGGCTCTTGAACATCATATTCGAATGTTGTAATGTCATCTAAATGCTGTTCGTAATCTGCCAAATGATTATGTTCTTCTAAATCGTCATCGTCACATACGCATGGATTCTTCTCGCAAACATCGCAAACTTTGCCTTTGCCTTCACCAACTAAATCTTCATATCCTAATGCTTTTGGTTGATCTACTAGTCTGTAGATAAATGGGAATACAGATTTAAGTTCTTCGTTGAATGTACGGATTGTCAGTGCATCTACCCAACTATTAACTGTTTCTTCTGGGATAGGTAATTCTCTTGCAGGCGCAAAACTTTCTGCAAACTCTGCATAATAACTTTGACGCTGTAGTTTTGAAATCTGTTCTTTAATATCGGAAATACGTGATAGTACTAATTCGGATACATCGCTTAGTGCTTCTTGTAAGCCGTTACGCTGAGTGTAATTTTTAAATTGACGTAATTTGCTTAGTTCTTCGCTTAATCCAGATATGTGTGTGCCAATTGCATCATATACAGTACCGCCGTTGGCTACGTGAGTGGCCATTGCACGAGCACCATTTAAGTGGCGGTGTGGATAACGGAATCTTTCTCCAGCGGCGTTTTCGATGTAAATGCTATCAATGTGCATTGTACGTCCTGCTGGAATATTGTAATTAACTGGTTGACTGTGCTTGACGATAATCTTCGCTTCACCCATGTCTTGGAAACTAGTCTTGCTAGTACCCCATAGTTTTGATTCACTCATTTTTGTATCTCCGTTTTCCTGTGCCAGATATTCATAATCTCTTTTGTCTAGATTTGTTTTTGTAATATCTCTAGTATCAAAGTTCAGCATGTTCGACTTGGCAAACATACGCAATTCTTTCAAAAAATCGTACCAATGTTTTTTAGCATCTGTGTGCTCGCCTTCCACCATGGATTCATTGTAAATCACAGTTAAACTATCGTCGTCTAACTTGATATTAACGTGCCCTAAACTAGCACCCTCGTGAGTAAAATCCAAGTCAAAAAAGCGAGCAGTTGCTGGGTCTGTAATAACAACACCTGCTTGATCCCCTAGTTTTACATTGGAGAATCTGCTACGAACTTTGTTGAAAAGGTCAGTGGAAATTGTGGTCAAATCTTTCATAGTAGTATTTATTAGAATCCTGTTGAAACAAATATAGGCATTGGTGGCTCGTAATCGTTCTCGTCATCCTCAAATCTGCCCGTCATAACTTCAAATACACGCTGATCCCAGTCTGCCATTACAGAACTCATACGTACTGCTAGAAGCATTGCCGATACTAAATCGTCAGTTTCGCCCGATTTTGCTTTAAAACTGATACCTGAAGCAATAAAAGCCTTTAGTTCTGATATCAGTGCTTTACTGTTTACTTTTAACTTGTTAGACTCGATTAAGTGTTTTAGTCTGCTACAAGCCGATATTTTACTGCGATGTGTAGTATTAAATCCCTTGCGGAACTTGCGAACATGCCCTTTGCGTATTGGTTCTGCTATAAACATTCCGGGTATGTTTTCTTCGCCCACGTTCTTAACTACAATTAGTGCCGCCTCGCCTACTGTGTTATTTTCAATACTCCAGTAGATGTTACTGCCCTGTGTTTTTGGACAGCAGTCTGCAATATACTTGTTGATATCTTTAAGTATTTTTATCTGTCCTTCGATGGCAGTAGTATTGTGTTGCCACTCTGCTACCTGTATCATTGTGGGCAATTCTAAAACTTGTATGGCCGCATAGTTGCCTCCAGTGCCCAGTGCCGGATCTAAAGCAACGGCATATATCATATCGTCGGTGGGCTGTTTGTACCAACGACATTGTCCCATTTTAAGGATTGGTTCTTTGCCTTCCATGCCAGCAAGACAGATACTGTTAATCAGTGTTTCGTCATAGACTAAGAATTCGCAACCGTATTCTCGACGGAATCGTTCTTCACCGATGCGTCCTAGTTCTACAGTTTTCCAGGCTTCATCTCTATCTGGATGTTCCCACCATTCGCTTCTAAAACTGTGGAATCCATTAACACCTACATCAGTGCTGTTGCCGTGCTCGTCAAATTTCTTTTCTGCTTCTTTCCAAATAGTAGCAAATGTGTCTTCGTCACTGTTAGGTGTGCTAGTAATAATAGCACGACCACCAGTTGCTAGTGTTGGCGAAATAGATGTCCAAAACTCGTCTGCAATGTTTGGTTGTACAAATGCAAACTCATCACAGTATAGTAAGGATATTGACATACCGCGACCAGTGTTGCCAGTAGTAGTTGCTGATACAATACGTGATCCATTATCAAATTCTATACTCCCTTTGTTATAGTTTGTTACACCACAGCGTATGTGGTCTGGACAGTCTTCATAGGCATAGCGTATGCGTTGCATAATTTCCTGACTGCCTGTATATTTGTGTGCGGCAACAAGAATAGTCTGGTCTGGATGGAACATAGCATACCACAACAAATAGCCAGCCGCACAGGTAGTCTTACCACTTTGACGTGGTAACATATTGATATTAAATCTGTGGTTGTGATAACTATCTAGTAAGTTTACCTGATACTCATATGGTTCAAATAATAACTTACCTTTAACTGGGTGCTGTATGTAAAAGAAATTCTTAGCAAAGTATAGATAACCAGTTGATGGGTCAGCACACTGGGCTAAGTCGGCAATCTGTTGTTCCGTGAAACGTTCTTGCCTGTGGGCTTTCTTAATTAATACGCCGTCTAATGTTTTTCCTGCCATACTTTATTTAACGAAAAAAATGGGCTCCGAAGAGCCCATTTGGCATTGTCTTAATCACAATGCAACCGCCGACGAATTACTTGCCTTCTTTGATTTCTCTGTAGCGTTGATCCAATGCTTGACGAATGCTTTCTGCTCTTACGGCCATTGCATTGTCGCCATCTTGCGCTTTAGCATACTGTTGTTTTTCTTTATTTAAACCACCTGACAAATCTTTAATCAATGTATTGTGGTCACTGTATTGTTCGTCTGGTTCGTTAGCATAGGCTTCCTCTGCATTTTCGTAACCGCTAGGATCTTTAACACGTAGGTCTGCTGGGTCTTTTGGTTCGTTCATGCCGCCGCCGGCGTCTGTAGTTACGCTGTCTACACCTGCGTATGCTTCTTCAGGACTGTTAGAATATTCTTTTTCAATACCTGCCTTGCGAACTAAATCTTTAATTTGATCCATGCCACGGTCGCCATCTGCACCTGCTGGTTTCATTTCAGGCTCATCGCCCATTTCATCACCAGGTTCTTCCCCGCCAATTTTTGTAACTTTAATTGGCATATCTAAGCCTACTGCTGGCATTGGCATGCCCATTGGTGCTGGCATGTGATCGTGTCCTAGACCAGACTCTGCTGAGCGCATTAAATTTAACAATTCTTTAATATTGTCTACACCTTGTGCGTTTAAATTTACACTCATTGTTACTGGAGGTGTGCTTGGAGAACCCATTGGGCCTGGCATGCCACACTCTTCGATATTCTCGTTTAACTGAGTTGTTGTTTCTGCTTTAGCACCAGTAACGATGCCTAATAATTTTTTCATGTCCATGATTATTTTCCTTTTAGAGTTTTGGAGCCAATTGGACTTATACTAGCCCCAGACTCTGGCATTTCAGATGCTTTTTCTTTATGTACTTGTGAATCCTGACGAGACTTTGCATCTGCAACTAAGCCTTTTAAGAAACTTGATACGTGCTTGTCACCAACTTTGTCCTGAGCACTTTCGCCACCAAGATCTTCTTTGGCGAGAAGTGCTTCGCCTTGTTCTTTATTAAAATTTACTTCTACTTGTTCTGCTTCTTGATTAGCAGTACGAACTCTTACACGGTTCTTTTCACAACCACATACTTGACAGATATAGTTTTCTAAAACCTGTGTAGTAGTAGGGTAGTTAACTTCAACACTGAATACTGTAACATTTGTGTTTTCTAATTCTGGGAAATCTAAATGGCGCTCTGCAATAGGTAAGCGTTTGCCGTTATCCATTTTTACAATGGAAAAACGTTCCATAGCACCTTTAAGTTTAGTCTTAGTTTCTTCGTCTAAATCGCCGGCGATTTTAATCTTAAACTCGTATGTTTTTTTGCTTTCTGTTAAGTATTCGTTAAATGATTTCATAGTTTTCCCCACTACTGTATTTATTTCATATTCTTTAATTTTTCCAGCAGACTATTGCGGTCTGTAATCAAGTAGCCTTCGCCTTGAATGTCGTCCTCGTCTCCTGCTGGTTTAGCCTCTTGATCTAACTTCTGCTTTTTGAGCTGTAGTTCAATCATCTTGAGCTTTTTGTCTATCTTTGCTGATTTAGCATCTATAGCATTTTTAAGTGCGGTCTGTGCTACTTCAAAAATTCTGGCACTATAGCGTGGTTCAACGTTCATGCCCAGGTCAACTAAATCGTCATAGGCATCTGTGGCCTTTTGTGCTAGTGCATCTAATTCGCTGTCTGCAATATCGCCTAGTCCTTTAACCTGAGGTAATGCGGCAGCAATCTTGTCAATTTCTCCAATATCGCGGAATAGGTTTTCCGCTGGGGCATTATCACGAGCTAGTTGCTTTTCTGCTTTCCTGTGATTCTTTTCTTCGTTTTTAACGATTTCTTGATTTTCAGGTAAATTGAGTAATTCTTCAAGTTTTTTAGTCATACAATACTTATCGCTTACCGTTATGGAAAATATCATTTTCCGATACAACTCTGAACATTATACCCTGCTGTTTACACCAAGCACGACAAGCCGCCCACTTGGCTTGATTTTTAATATATGCGGCCTGGTTAGTTTTACTACGTCCTACTTTTTCTAATACTGCTTGACTAGCAGGTTTAACTTCCCAGACTTCTGCGTGTTTACGTCCGTTTTTATCATTATAGACTACAAAAAAATCTGGTACATAGATAGTATGCTTGCCAGTTAAAGGATCTCTATAAGGAACTTTAACTACTTCACTGCCCCACTTTTCGATGGCTTGATTATTATCGAACATCTGCATTACTGCCCATTCCCAACTACTTCTGTAGGTAGGAGTTCTATTACCCATATACTTTTCTGGATTTTTTAAAGCGAACTTACCTTGTGCAAACTTGCTGGCCATATTATACTACTATGTTTCTGCTTTCCAGTAAGTCGCCTTGACCTTGTTGACGATATCCTAGGGTAGATATCTTTTGTCTGTTATAGTTAAGGACTTCTGCAACTACGGCACTAAGTTTAATATCTTCCAGACCTTTTAGTGTGTCTAACAATGTAAACACATTTACGCCGTCTATTTTAGCCTGTTGTAATAATACAATAGCAGTGGCTTGGCTGGCCAGATCGTCAAAGCCTCTTTTTTGAAAGAAGCCAACTGTGGCATCGATTTGATCTGCTGGAAAACTAATAGGCTCAATGAAATAAGCATCAAAAAATGATTTTACTTTTTCACCGGAATCTGTTTGCTCTGTTTGCGGTAAGTTACTGCTCTGTGATATGTTTGACATGATTATCCTAAAAATCCTGGTAGTTTTGCTATAGCAGCCGACGCAATATTTGATACAGTTGGATCATTATTTTCTAATGCCTTTATTACGGCTGCTTCGGCTTGTGCTTTTGTTGCCGCTGGCAACGAGTCGTATGCTTGCGCGGCCTGCTGAGGAGTAATTGCGATTCCGGCAGTTGCTCCGGCTGTGACTGCAACACCTGTAGCGAATCCTGCAACAAACCCATTGGCAAAGGCTTGTCGTGCTACTGCTGCCTTTGCCGCTGGATTGTTATTTAAAGTTTTGATCATTTGATCATTTGTCTTTCCAGAACTAGCAGCCACCGGTGCAAGTGCTTTAGTTGGTGCATTAGCCGCACTACTTGCCTTTTTAGGGAACAATACATTAGCCACACCGCTAACGTCAATTCCTGTGCTGGCACCAAGTGCAGATTTAAAAATACTAAATCCTTCTTCGCGTAGTCCTTCTTTAGTTAGTTTCTTAGCATTGTTATAAACGTTAATGCCTTTAATTAGTGTACCTAGTGTGAATCCATTGCCGCCTGGTCCGAGATCACTAAGGATATCACCGATGCCACCAAGTACGCCGCCTTGACCAAACAAACTAGTTACACCGCCGCCTAATAATCCTAATGGGCTAGGCTGATTATCATAAAACTCTGTAGCAAATCCTTTTGGATTGCCACGACTAACTGCGCCGGCACCATATATAACTGCTTCATAGGCAACCTGCATGGTGTTACCAGATGCTTCTGTACTGCTGGTAGCAAGACTGTCATGACTCCAACTTGTAATTACTGGATTAATTAATGTATAACTCTGATACTGATGTCTTGCTAATTGGAATATTTGAATGCTACTAAAGAAAGGAGCACCGCTACCATTATCTAGGCCATAACGATATGTGTTTAGTGCGGAGCCTTTGTAACTATTACGCTGATAAGCGGCAGGCACACCTGCATCTGAGCTACCTAGGAATCCTTTAACTGCGCCTAGTAGTCCATTGCTTCCAGGTATAAAGCCTGCTATTAAATTTCCTACACCAGACAATAATGATCCTGCGGCAGATGATCCTGCACTACCGCCATGTTTACTGTCTGCAAAATAATAACCATAATACATAGCCCATAGGTTTGTTGTTAGGCCAAAGTTGTCATCATGAAATCCAACGCTAATTGGATCATATTCTAACTTAGTATGGATTTGTCTTTTTCTGTTATATTGTATTGGCTTTTCAACCTGAGCTCTAAACTTAGGAAGATCAATAGACTTAACCAACATATTGATAGCAGTACCGTGTTTCTGAATATCAAATTTTGCTGATCCTAAAGCACGTGGATTAATGTTGAATACCACGTGATACATCCACTTGCCTTTGGGAGCAAGTCGCATAGCCTGACTATTATAAAGTCTTGCCGCGTGTTGGAAATCGCCTAGCGTACCTTTAGGGTTACCTAGTCCTTGTCCTACGTTGTTTAAAAATCCGTTGAGTATGTTTGCCATATAATTATTTATCGGCTAAGAAAAAGTGTGCAGATAAAGAAAAAGGACACCGAAGTGTCCTTTTATATTGCTCCCGGAACTAATTATCCACCTGTAGCGAGAGTTCCTAGAGCTCTTCCTACTGCTGTACCAACGCCAGTGCCTTGTGGGCTCTGGATTGCGTTATCGTACTGAATAGTTAAATCAATAGTTACTGCGTCGTTACTACCGTAGTTTACAGTACCATAAGATGCTGTTGTTAAGAAGCATCCATAAATTTCCCAAGTTTCTAAAACTGTAGGAACGTTAGCACCGTTACCACCGTCCAACATTTCTAATCTAGTAGTAAACTTATAGTCAATACCAGATGCTGCCGAACTTTGTTCAAAAAAGTCAAATTGTTTCTGTAGTTGCTCACCGACTAACTTTTGCACTTCACCTGTGGCATCGTCACGCAATTTGCATGTGATTGGGTTCCACTTGTGTTTACCAGCCATGTAAACACGGCTGTTGTACACTGGTAATTCTACAGAATCAAATGTTACTTCTGGACGTTTTGCTTCAACAACTTGCTTGGTTAAGTTTGTTGTTGGTGTTGATACCCCAAAATTCTCAAATGAAATTCTGAATCTGTAAGACAGTTTAGGCATCAACAAGCCTTGAGAGCTTGCTGACTGGTCACTGGCTAAGGGCACCGATAATCTGCTTAGTGTTGAAATAGACATTCTCTATAATCTCCTGTAATTATTTATCTTAGCCTTATAGCCCTGCAATCTCGCCAGTATTCTTCAAGCGTACTGGAATGTAAATGAATTCCACAGCCTTAACTGGTTCAATAGCAATGTCTACATACAATTCGTTTCTATCGATTCTGTTAGGTGTATTGTTACTTTCGTCACAAACAACTAAGAAGTCGTATAGAGCACGTTGTCCGACTAACTCTAACAACAGACTTTCAACCTGTTGCTTGATTTCGTCCCTAGTGATCTTGTCATTAGGTTCGAAGATGTATGGTTTAGCAAGTTTGTTCAACTGGCTACGTAGGTAAATTACCAAACGTGCTACGTTGATTCTATCTAGGGCAGAAGCGTTTCTTGCACGAGTCTTCTGTCCAAAGTTTACTAAACCTGCTCCAGTGAAGAATGTGATTGGGTTAACTTTTACGTTATACAATGTATCACGTTGTCCTTCATTTAGAGCAACTGATTGGAACTCGCCTTCTGCTGTTACATAACCAACTGCTGTTGCGTTAGTAATGCCGCCACGACGTGTTCCTGCTGGTGCAAACCATGGATAACTTACTTGGTCACTTAGTGCAATCATACGGCAAATCATGTGACTTGGAGGAACAGCAATATCGCGTCCTGCATTGTCACTTGTAAAGCCCCATGGATAGAACACACCTAAGTATTCATCGTAACTTACAAGTCCGTTATCATCGTCTTGTAGACTTAGAGCAACGTTGTTACCCCAGTCGTTAATTGTTGTAGCATCTGGAGTTAAGCGTGGAGGAGTATCGCCTACAACAAAAGTTGTTAAACCTCTGTCATAGTTCAATGAAACCATTTCGCCAATTAGCTCTGGATATCCTGGGCAAGCCATTAAGTTGAATGAACGAACTTCTGTATCGCGGATATCTTCGTTGCTGTTTACCAATGCTTGTAATGCTTGGATAATAACCTTACGCTGTGCATGACGTCCAAATGAACCGCTACCATCTGCTTGGTTACCAGATTCAGTAACCCAACGATGTGGATAGTAGGCTTCCATTGATACATCGCCCATACGTCCGTTGTCTGCTTGTAGGTCAACATAATTGCGCTTGAAACGCTTAACGTTGAAGCCACTGCGACGTAGGTTGAATAGAATCATACCACGTGGATATAGTGCAGGATCTGGAGCATCGAAGTCTAGGAAATCGCTATTCCATAAGTCTGCGATTGTGCTAGGGTTCATTTCGCCACCGCTAGTTGCCCAACGTGCATCGGCAAATAATACGCCGTTTTCTGTTGTTTGATCTGATGTGTCTAATGTTACCCACTTCAATGTATCACCGTTCCAACGTTTGATTACTGGATAGTTTTCAATGTCGCTGGTGTCGATCCAAAGTTGTCCATCTGCTTCTGCATTGATTTCTGTAGTGCCATCTGCGAACATTGTTGGTTCAGAAGCACTTACAATAGGACCTGCTGGGTCTGTGTTTGGATAACCGCCAACGGCCTTTCCATAACCTACCCAAGTACTACCATCGTGTACCATAATATCCACTTCATCAACAACTGAACTATACCATAGTTCGCCGTCTGCAACTAGTGTAGTTGGAGCGGCTGTGTCAATGAAATAACTTTGTGTTGTGCCAGCAAATGTACGTGGAATCCAGTTAGAAGCAACATACTCGTATGTTGCATCAGATTCGCCTAGAATATAAACGTTAGTGTTCTCGCTGATAAATCCTAGTCTACCAACTGCTGAAGCACCTGTTGCGCTGTCGCCAACGTCAGCAAAACGAATATCGCCACCAACTGTGTTTTCAATCTTAACACGGTTGTCTGAGGTTACGCTGGCTTCAATAGCACCAATGTTAGCACTATTAATTGCGGCTGCGATGTTTGCGGCTGTTGTTGCGGCCACACCTGATGCAGTAAATGTTACAACACCTTGCGCTAGTGTAGCACTACCTGCTTGTCCAGCACCAAGGCTAATAGCATAATCTTGTCCAGAAGTTAATGTTGTTAAACCAATTTGAACTGTATTAACTACTGTTGAACCGCTACGTGCTCTACGCATTACACGGAATTCTGCTAAAGGCTGTGCAAATTCATCGTAATTGTATTGTACATACACAGAATTAACAGGAATACCAATACCGCCCTTAGTTGGGTCAATACCGTAGTTTGCCGCTTGGTTAGTAGCATACAACGGAGCACTGGCTTCGTCCCATAACTGTGTAGTACCGTTGTAAATCTTAACTCTCCAACGAGCACCTAAGTTAGGTTCAGTTGTCTTCATCCATACAGAACCTGTAGGACGAGCAATGTTTCCGCTCTTATTACGCTTCCATAATGGAACGTCTGTATGCGGACTAATCTTGAAATCTGGAGCATAATATGTTCCAGCAACAATACCTAGTTGAGAAATGTTTGTACTTGCGCTGGTAACTTCGATACTGTTAACATCGTTTGTAGTTGCAAATAAATGCACTTGACCATTCACAACACGAGCACCTACTCCTGGAACTTGTCCATCTAATGCTGTTGCTACTTCTGTGGCTGTTCCGCCCGAGAATGGCACAGATGATCCAGGTGTTACGCCGTTTACTACAATAGTCATAGCGCCTGAAGTATATGGTGCGGCACTAACAGTAGCAGTTGGAGTTACCACAGGATGAGCTGTTGCCCATGCGCTAGAACCAATCTGTACCCATGTTGCTGTACCAACTGAACCATCATCTTCAAATTGGCTCTTGTAATAAACTTTTACCAAGTGGCCAGTTGATGTGTTGTCAGCATTGTATGAAATTGCGTATGTACCAACTGCACCAACGCTGTTTGCTGGAGTACCAGTTGTAACGATTGTTGGAACTTTGTTAGTAAAACTCTGTCCGCCTGTTGAAGTAGCGGCAGCACCGTTCCATTCAAAAATACCATATGTAGTTGCATCGCTGTCTAACCAGAATGTACCATCTGCTGGTGCACCGCCTGGAGCGTCTGCGCTTGCCACTAGTTTTTCCAAGTCTAAGTCAGCGCGAACAACGAATGCACTATTACTTACACCTAAATAACTGTAAGCGGCTTGTAGGCCGTATTCGTTCAACTCACCCGCATGTATTGGATTGTTGTTAGCGTCAACACGGAATGTTGGGTCGCCAAATGTGTCAACTAAATCACGTTGACTTGTAATTAAATAAACCTTGCCGGCGTTAGCGGCTAGTGTACCTGATGCTGTACCTGTACCAGCACCGTTAGTTTTGTCCTGTGCCGAAGCAACAATAAACAGTGGGCGTGTACCGGGTTCAGCAGGTGTGTAAAAACTTTCGTCAATTACGGAAACCTGTACGCCTGGGGAAGTTAAAGCCATATCCTTATCTCCTAATTAGCTCTTCTTTTAAGCTCTAACAATATTTAGCGGAGATTCGGTAAAATGCTCTGTTATACAACCATGAAAAGGGTCCGAAAAGGGGTGGTATAAATAGTTTATGCGACCTTTATGCAAGATCTGTCAAAAGAAACCCTGTGCTATAAACTATTACAAGGGTAAACGTGCTTATTATAGAACTAAGTGCGATGGTTGTGCCAGCGGCACTAGTCAAGGTATGCCTGTGTGGTACAGACTAGGTTATAGACAAAAAGATTATTGCGAAAAATGCGGGTACAAAAGTAAGTTTAAAGAAGTGTTTAATGTCTTCCACGTAGACGGAGATTTAACTAACTGTAGACCCGCTAACCTTAAAACTGTGTGTGCAAATTGTCAACGGTCTTTACACCGCGAGGGAGTGAAGTGGCGGCAAGGAGATCTAACACCAGACTTCTAACTTCAGCGTATAAGTCGTCTATACTGCCGTTATTATCCAATACTACATCAAAGTCTGTACCTACCCAACTAGTTTCACTAGCATGGATTTTCTTCATTTTTAACTCGTTGATTGCCACATTATTACCCTGATTTGCCTGCACAGCAGTATCATACCATTCAGGTAATTCGCCACGTTTTACCCATACAATAATGCCGCCAGCATCGCGAATTGATTTAATTTCGTTAGGAAATCTACAGTCCGAAATTACCACATCGTCTGGACTATTGCGTAGTTTGTTTTCTAAACTGGCGATCCAAATATCGTCGTGAAACCCTTTGCGACATACTTCTGTACCCCAATATTGCAATATGTATCTTGGAGTAAGATTAGGCATATCTAAGCGTTCTGCCCACCAAGGATCTACCTGCTCACGCCATTCACGGGCCGCTTTGGTGCGCCCTTCCAGCATGGTTCTGTCCCAACCAAATACTGCTGACACAGCATCTTTCAGCGTGTTAGCAAAACTTTCTCTTCTAAATTCGTGGAAATTAACCAGATAATCGGCAATAGTATCTTTGCCCGAACCAATAAACCCGCACACACCTATAATCATATGACCTCCGTTTATAGCCTATAATACACTGGGCTAAACTAGTTGTCAAGTTTTTATACGCCGTATTTGTTCTTTTTTGGCTTTGCTACTGGACTAGTAGTATTGATAGTTTTGATTTCTGAACTATCGTTGGATGAGACTGCATTGGATTTGACACCCATAATCTTGTCTGCTTTTTTGATAATCTCACGGTCGGCTTCGGTATAACCCACAGTCAGCAACTTAGATCCGTAAGGACCGTCTGTGTACATATCATCTTCCGGAGATGTAGCCAATGCTATACCATACCTGTAAGAATGATAAGGACTGCTGTTATCTAATGTTGGGTGTATTCTGCCGCCTGGCAAAGACGATTTAACACTTTTACGCAAAGGTTTTGTCGATTCATCTATAAATTCTTTAGCTCGCATAATTAACCTATGATAAAAGTATAACCTCTGCCGCCAGCAACCTGTGTGGCTAAATCTTTTTCAAGATTTTCAATTTCAGTTGTGGCTTCTGTTTTTAATGTAGCACCGTTTAGGCTAGTTCCGCCTTGTGGACCAGCAATCTGTGCGAACTTTTCACGTGCTTGTCCTAGCATTAGTTTACAGTTTGCCAAGGTGTAGTCCTTGACCCATTGTTGTGCATAGACATCATTTAAGATACCAATGTCAGGGCGGTAATTATAGCAGTAGAGCAATAGCTCTTCATCCGAGTTTCGTGGACGCTGTAATAGTGTAAGTTTGTGTGATTGACTATGCCATTTAAATTCAATAAAACTACCAAACATACGACCGATCATTTCCTGGTACTGAGCAAATAGTTCGTAGGTTAATATACCGCCCATATTGGAGCTCGAAAGCAGATATGTGTTTGTGTAGGCTAGGTTAAATGGTTCAAATATTGTACCACCCGATCCGCTACCGGTTCGTGAACCAATGCTTCTGCGGAATATTTGACGTACTTCTATAACCTCTTTAGGCAGAGTGTATGTGTTTTGATCTTGTACAGTAGTTAAGAACATATAACTTTCTTCTACTGAACTATCGCCTCTCTGTCTGTATTTTCCTAGAGCACGTTCCAATGCTGTTTCGTAATGCTTAGGATCTAATTCCACATCAACCATGCCGTCGCCCAGCATGTTTTTGCAGTAGTCATAGACTGCTGTTTTTGCTTGTTGTAGTTCGTTGATTTCTGTAGTTGGCATGAGTCGGTTTCCGTGAATGCTCTAATATTTAGCGTTAAATACCCTGTGATGCTAGACAATGAAACACACAAAGATTTAGACTTTTGGACTAATTTAAAGTGGCCGGCGGCTCCTAACGAGGACGATTATTGTGTCTTTGAACAATATTGCACGGGCAAAGTTTTACTGCTAGGAAGCACTAAAATGCTATTGCCTTTGTGTACAGAAGCATGGGATTTAGAACCTAAGTATGCGGATCCTAAGATTAAGAATCGAGACTGGTTTACACTAAACGAACATTGGGACACAATCATAGTAGACGGCGCATTAGCATTTGGTCAAGATTACTGCGAGAAACTATTAAAAGTTGTGTTGCCTAATTGTAACAGATTCATAGCTCGTGCGTTCTTAAATCCCAACTGGCCTACCAAATATGCTGTGTACTTTCCTAGGGCAAACGAGCTAACTCCACAACCTAAAGAACATCCTATTAACGAAGTTTATACATTTTACATATGGAACAACAAATAAAACCTACTATCCTTGCCATGTACTCGGGCGGCTTAGACAGTCTAGGCATGGTTTACAAACTGCTAACAGAAGATGCGTATAAGGATTATGACATTCATATACATCATGTACACAACAAGAATGTAGAACAGCGTTGGCGGGCTGAACAGATTGCTGTAGATCTAGCCACTAAAGAATTAAAACGATTAGGCTTTGAATTTGCCTACAGTGAAAGTGAAATAGGCACACAACCGTTTGGTATGAACTTTTTATTTGACACAGATACTATGAATTTCTTTGCTGGCTATGTCTGTAGCGTTAATCCTGACATTAAAAAAGTTGCCATGGGTATGCAGGCTAATGATCATAATCAACGCTTAGAGGATCGTCGTATTCGTGCTAACAAAATACTTGAAGCATTTACACCTGCTGAAAAGATATTTCCTGTAATGAATATGACCAAGCGTGAGATCTATGACATGCTACCAGAAAGCCTGCGTAACATGTTTTGGAGTTGTCGTGTGCCTGTATACAGTGAAAAAAATATCACACCCTGTGGACGGTGTGATACTTGTCGTAAACTCAAAGAGCAAGGTATTCGTTAGAATCCATACTTGGCTTTAGTGGCTGTGTATGTTGAACTAGTAATACTAGTATCGATTGATAAATCGTTAAATTTTCCTTGATATCTTGCAGAAGTTACCATATATGTAGTATCAACTACACCAATACCAAAATATGTAAAGCCTGTATCGCTAACGTGTCTAACGCCACTACCGATATTCTGTGTCACTGCTGTTTCATTATTTAGGCTCATACCAATAGTTGTAGTTGAGTTGTCAAAATACAGGTAGACGTGATTCCAAGCATTTAGGTTTACGCTGCCGGTAGATGTAATTGCCTGCAATGCCGACATACCCCAAAATCTTCCCTTTAACTTGTTAGAACTATCAATCTCTAACATAGAATAGTGCCAATTGGTATTTTCCGCTGCCTGTCCTACCTCGTCTAGTACAATTACATTATTAAGAGCAGGATAGAACCACAGATTAATGTTAAGTGTTGCGGAATTACCAAATGCGTTAGATATCAAATACTCTGTTCCAGTTAGAGTATGTACCGACCCAGTGGTAGTATCTGGGAAGGTATATGCTCCGTAGGTAGTTGTAACAGCATTGGTTGAACCCCAATTCTGTGAAGCACTATTATATAAAAACGAACCTTGAGGTGTTATTGGCCCTGGAGGAGCAATAACACCACGCCCTACCACTGACATTATTTGTGTTACTGGCATCTTAGTCCTCGTTTGTGATGTCGTTGCCAGTTAGCAACCAACCGTTACTGCTAATCTTCATCAGTGTAGCAGTCTGTATGCCTTGGAAACTCCAAGTGCTTGGGTTTTGATTTCCATTAGTACTCCAAATCTGAGGAGCATTAGGATCCCCATAACTCTCTGGTTGTACATAAATTTTATATGCGTTTCCTGTGATACTGTTTGTGTTGATCAGTGTAATCACTGTGCCTACTGGGAATGGAACATTGTCATTGCGAGGGACTGTGATGTACAAGGTTTGAACATAAGTGACATTAGGTATAGTTTGATTAATAATAAATCTACCGCGGTCACTTAACTGTAATGTATAATTCCAACTGCTGTTTGGATTAAATCCTGTACTTGGAGGAATGTCGCTAGGGTTATGATCCAGCACATTACCATCAGCAAAGGTAATAGATTCTACACCAACTATACCATTTGGTATTTCGTTTAAGTTAACAACTCGTTCTTGGAATCTCCATTGTGATAGTGCGAGTCCAGTAACCTCAATATCTGTTGATGCTGAACTGGTTTTTGCTTCGATGCCAAGAGCTAATAGGTCATTTGTAGCCCAGTCAGTTTCTGCGTTCCATACCTGATCAGCGTGTGTCTTGATTTCCCAAACATTGTTAACAGGTGTAAATTCATCTGTGGTATCCATGGTGAACATCACAGCGTTGGTATAGTTGGTGCTAAACAAGTTAGAATAACCAACTAGAGTTGCCTGCCCTTTACCTAGTATAAAGTTATCATAAGGTTCACCATTGTATTCAAGGTTTATGCTTTCACCACCGGTGTAGTGCATACTTCTGCCCCAAACTGGCTGTAGGCTTGAAGTAAACTTGTTTAACATAAAAACACCGTACGGACCAATCCAAATAGCACCGCCTGATCCGCCAACATAGACCTGCTCATTACCGTCAAGGTCTATTTCTAGTTTTACCTTAGGAGCCAAGCCCCACAAGCCTGTTGCCCCTATACGACTCTGTAGTGCGCCAGTATAATCTAGTTTGGTCAGTGTGCCTTGATTGTAGTTGGTTGTAACATATATACTGCCGTCTACTGAGCTGACTGCTAGACTGCGAACTCCGTTTCCGTCTGCTAGAATTCCTTTGAGCCAACCAGTTGAACCGTTGGTGTTTAACTTCCAAATAAAACTATGGTTGGTAGGTGTACCATCTATGTAGCCGCCAACCAATACACCACTAGCAGGAACTTCTGCTACAGTATAGGCTGTACCGCTTCCATAGTTAATTGCTGGATCTAAGTAGCGTGTCCATCCGCTGGTCCATACCCAAGGGCGAGTAGCCAAGTGTCTTGAAATAGTAAATGTGCCGCCAGTAAAGTCAACACTACCGTAACCCATAGCAAATCCCATATCAATGCGTATGGTTTTTCTAGAAGCAACTCCAGCCGGCGAACTACCAGGGCCAACTAGAGCATCTCCTGACACTTGAGCAAGGAATGTTAAATCATTACCATTGGCAGTATAGAAAGTGGCCACGCTTAGATTAATGTCTGAACTGTCAATGGTAACAGCCCAGTTATCACCACTGCTGACAATGCTTATAACGTCGTGTGTGCCTGCGTTGTAGGACACAGTATATGATGCCCAGTTTAGTTGATCGTACAGATCAGGATATGTTGCCTTGTCGAAGTATGCTGTAATGTCGGCGCCCGGTGAAACTGAGTTTGGTGTTGCAGTCACAGTTGACATAGCATCAACACCGCCTAGTAGACTACCTGGTATCTTAAGTTCATCGTTGATAGCGTATCCACTACCTTGAGTAGTAACAGTGAGATCGTATGTTCCACCACCGTTATAACCTACAGTTACTCTAGCAACTGCTCCAGCACCGCTACCTGTAACAGTGGTTATAGGTACGTCACGATACATGCCTACTCCAGTGGTTAGGAATTGATCACCAGTAATACTAGTACCTGTCATGTACCAGTCACCGTTGGTTTCTGGGTAAATATTCTCTAACTTTGTCTGTGCTGATGGTAATTCAATAATGCCTACACCAGTGTTGCCTGTGGCTGTAATAGCACTGGAGACCAATGTTTCGCCCCAGGTTTTACCAACTACGACCCAACCAAGTGTTGAGTGGTATATCATGCTATTAGCACGAATAGTATTGTCTGGATCGTAGATGTCTGTGGTAGATTTAACTTCGCCAGTGGTGCTGTCTTGAACCACTAGTTTAAGATATAGAGTTGTTCTACCATTGTTGGTTTTTACTACCGAGGCCACTTCACCGTCGTGGTAAGCAATGGCCTGTGGTTCAAACCCTGTTATAACTGAGCCTTCGCTGTAGTTGCTCCAGATTAGATTGCCATCACGGCCATACTTGCTGATGATAGCATCAGCTCTCCAGCAATGTTCACCACCTACATAGTAGTCACCGTGTTCGTCAACAGCAATACAATCAAATGTTAGGTCGCTGGTATTGCCGTCTGAAGTGACGTTGTTTCCATCACCGTAGACTGCGGCCCAGGTACTGCCCTTGCGATTGATGCGTAGGTTACTGCTTTCAACTGCGACATCGTTTTCACTGTGTAGGCGTACACCTGCTGGTGCTGTGCCTGCTTCTTTAGCAGAAACATAGTTGCTGTCAGTGCCTAAGAACAGTTCTATTTCACCGGTATGTCCTGACATGTGGATGTGTTTGCTGTCTATTACAGGACTGCCGCCACCGGCATAGATGTCCATATAATGACCCCAATCATTTGCGGCTGTAAGATCAGGTTTGATTCTTGCTTTCTTCTTCTCAGGTGCTGAATAATCGCTAGATGTTATTGTTACAGGATAACGAGGTAGTGTGTCGCTGCCAGTTACAGCATCACCGGACCAATCTATAGCGGTGTATAAGCCGTTGACTGTGACATTACTGATAGTTCTTACTTCACCTTGACGGAAAGTAATCGTGTCGCCCACTTCTACTCCAGTAACATCAGTGGTATAGAACCAATCTTGATTTCCGTTACCATCTGCTTCACCGCCTTGTCCGTTAAAGTAATCAGTGTAGACTGTGCGTTTAAAACCAGTGCCTGCACTACTGCCGTCACCTATTAGTTCAGCACCATTAATAAATCCACCGTTAGGTAATTGTAGGGAACCGTCATTCTTAAACACCCACTCGTTGTTGTAGTTGCTACCATTACTGCTGGTATAAATGTGTACTTCGCCGTTGTTAACAGAACCTTGACCAGCACGAATGTTTACATCACCACCATCCCCTGTTCCGCCGCTACCTTGGTTAGTACTACCTGCGTTAATATCAACAAATCCGCCTGCGCCATACCCCCACTGGACATCACCGCCTTCAATCTTTACATATCCGCCTTCGGTGTGGGCGCCGCCTTCTGTACCTGCTTGTCCAACACCGCCACGGATTTTAATGTCACCGCCTGAGCCAACGTTGCCACTGGAGTTTTCACCGCCAGTACCGGCCCATAGATAAATGTCACCACCTTCACCGACAGCAGAATCTCCCCAACCGCCATAACCACGCTGACCTTGGATAATTAATCGTCTAGCACTTGGATTGTTACTATTAGGTGCCGGACCTGTAATAATAGTTTCACCTACTGTCGGGTCATTACCCATTTGTAGTGTTGGTCCATCTATAGTATAACCTGGCTCGTAAGCAGTCATCTCTATAGCAGGTAATGCAATAGTACCATCGCTGTTTAGAGTGAACGAGTAAGAGCCATTAGTAAGACTACTACCACTAGTTGTTGTCACGTATGAATCAATGTCGTTCATATACTCTGGTTCGCCTGGGCTACCAGTAAATGTATCTGTTAATGTCCAAGTGGCACCACCGTCGGTAGATACAAACATTTCTTCATCGTCGTTGCCAGCATAAAATTTACCGTTCGAATAGTGTAATGCGTCAATGTATTGTCCGTGACTAAATGTTAGTGTACCTGATACAAATGAGCCAAGCCCAGAAGAATCAAACGCTGTACCCATATTAGCATTCGTATATAAAAAATTGTTATTGTCAACATAGTATGTTCCGTTGTAGTCCGATGGAGTACAATTAGACAACACAATCTTTTCATTGGTTAAGGCAGTTTTAGTACCAAATGTAATAGTTGCCGTACTTGACTGGGTAATATCAAAATCTGTTGCTGTATATGGCTTAGGAATGCTTACAAACGGACCGTTTGGAATAGCAGGCCAGTATAGTATCTGACCGTCATTAGTAGACATCATAATTGTTGTGATACCGTTGTAATCACCAAACACAACTTCTGATACATCCGGTTCGTAGTTTATTGTACTGACAAACATACTGCCTGTATCTGCAAGCGTAAATTCACTGAATACCCCAGATGTTGGGTTTGCGTTGGAATTTTGATACCAAGCGTCTTGAGAACTACTATTAGTCTGCATTATATGCCAGCCAGTAAAGAATCCAGCGGCAGCATACGCTATTTTTGTAAACGATTGGTCTAATCCAAATCCACTGAAATCAATCCAGTTAGTCTGCCCCATTGATGTTGTAATATCTGTAGTGTAGAACGCACCTAGGTTGTTATCGCTGGTAATTAGAAGGAATCCAGTGCCGTTGGTTTCAATGTCATAGAATGCCGCATTGGCTGTATATCCACTGCCACTATTAAATGCGGCAAGGAAACCACTATCAAGAGACACAGGTGTCCAACTTGTTCCGTTAGAACTATATAGTATAACTGGTAGGTTATCAGTGTTGCTACCTACTGCTACAAATTTTTCAATGCTGGCAAAATATTTTACTTGATTAAAACTAAAACTGTCAAAACCAGTAACTTCAGTCACCGTTCCCGGAGTAGATGTTGATGCGTACCATAATGCTCCATTATTACCATTACTTACATCAACAGCGTTAGCAGTATATACAATCATATCAGGGCCAACAGCAACTCTGCCTACTCCAAGCATATTAGTTGTATATTCTGTCCACGATAAGCCGTCGGAGGAAGTAAATGATCTGCCATCAGAGTTAACAGCAACATATAATGTTGAAGTACTACCACCACCACTTTGTCCAGTGTAGGCTGTTGTTTGTATTGTACCGTCTGGGAATGTTAGGCTACCGTCGTTGTTAAAACGCCAAGTTGAAGTATCTTCACCTGCTTTAATAGTTACACCATTGCCGCCGCTGACACGTAGAGCGTTACTATCCTCGCCCTCGTCTTGATCAATGTAACCATAACTGAACCAAATTTGGCCGCCGTCTGGCATATCTATATTAGGTCCATTTAGTACAAACTCATTATCACCGCTGGTTAATCTGTCTCCGCTTCCACTACCGCCGCCAATTTCACTAGTGGCATCTGAATCTTCCGGATCTTCTGCTTCGTTTTCTTCTCCTGGATTAATAACTTTTGTGGCGACAAACTTCCCGCCGACGTTAGTAAGTTTAATATTATCAAGATAGATACTGCCGCCTGCGGTATAAACGTGACGCCATTGTTTTGTTGGACTACCTAGGTCGTAGGTGTTATCTGCGCTAGGAATAATGTTAGTGGATGGATCATAAATGCTTGGTAACAATGACCATATAGTTGAACCATCACCAATTTTTAAAATATTGTTAGTGGTGTCATATCCCGGTTCACCTTGCGCCAGTACTGGATCTTCTAATGCCCAGTTAGCCGCTGTGTCTCTTCTTAATTTAATCTGCGTTGCCATTGTTAATCCTCATTAATATGTTGTTGCGGCATTTCCGCCATCAATCAAAACTGTCAAATTTAACTTATTGTCTTCGTCTACGTATGTGGCTGTTATACCGTTGTGTGTACCATTAGTAAACATTGCTGCCGCATAATCTTGGGCTAATTCTTGTAATTCAGCCGCAGAACCTTGCCCTGCTAGAACATATAATTCTTCAAAATTTTGATTGGTTTTGTTAAAGGCATCGCGTAAAGTATCGCCGTCTTTGGCGTTTAACGCTGTTCCGATGTTAATTGTTTGTATGGCCATAATTTCGTCCCAATAAGCTCGCTTCCAGTATTTATCGCTACGATAAATATATTACTATGCCAAGATTAAGCCTTTACAAACCCGAAAAATCGCAGGATTACAAGTTTTTTGACCGCACAGTCTACGAGATGTTTCAAGTAGGCGGTGTAGACGTCTACGTACACAAATACATAGGCACAGACGACGGTTCTGTGGTCAAAGATCATACACAAATTCAGGATCTACTGTTCCTAGAAAACAGAGATAGAAAATACAGCGACGATATCTACACACTTCGCGGGCACTATCAGGTACAGGACATTGATTTTAACCTCAGTCAATTTGGGCTTTTCTTAAGCAACGATACAATTTTTATGACTGTTCACATCAATAATAGTGTGGACTTACTAGGTCGTAAAATCATGGCGGGAGATGTTATAGAACTACCCAACTTAAAAGACGAGCATGCCATGAACGACTATGCCACTGCTTTGAAACGCTTTTATGTAGTAGAAGAAGTTAATCGTGCCGCAGAAGGTTTTTCAGCCACTTGGTATCCGCACTTGTATCGTGTAAAATTAAAGAGCATAGTAGACAGTCAAGAATACAAAGATCTGCTGGATCGTCCAACAGAGTCTGACAATTATGCTGGGGAGTGGAGCCCTAATATGAACTACTATCCTGGGCAGGTGGTAAAATACAAAGGCACGCTCTACGAAGTAACGCAGGAAGTTGTGGGCAATATTCCTGGATTAACTGAAACTACGATCGAACCCACAGTTACAGATGCCTGGGCAGACTATTATACAGTCAGCACCACCGATACTCTTAGAGATCTAATGAGTACCTATGAAAAAGAAAAGGCAATTAATGATGCAGTTGTAGCAGAAGCAGAAGCAGATGCTAAGAAAAGTGGCTACGAAACTAGTCATTTTTATACAGTTAAAGTTGATCAAAGTACTGGCACAGTTGATTTAACGTTGGTAACATCTGATACTGATATTTCCGTAGATACAAATGTAAGTTCTAGTCCTTTACCTTTAAAAGATGGTTACACTGGATACCTATTAGGCGACGGTATTGCTCCTAACGGTCCAATAGTCGACACTACTGATATCACTATTCCAGAAGGACAGGTAGATGCACAGTTTGGATTTGGTATACAGTTCCCGAGTACTGCCAGCACTGGCGATGTATTTTTAAGAACAGACTTTTTACCTAATCGCATGTTTAGATACGATGGTCGAAGATGGGTCAAACAAGAAGATAATGTACGTATGACTATGAGCAACAGTGACGATACACGTCAGACACAGCGTACTGGATTTGTTAATAATACTCAGAAGTCAGGAATTAATCAATTGGCCACCGATGTTGTTTATATCGACTTGCTTGGAGATCCAATTTGGGAAAGCGGCAGTATCACACAAGATTTACAAATTACAACAACGTCTGTGTTTATTCAGACCAACGTTGCATACAATAAAAACTATCTAGTCGAAGTATGGTTAGATGAACAGAGTAAAGCAACAAAGATTACTACATCCGAAGTCAGCGGTGCATTAGCATTCACTATCGGACACCCTGTACAGGATAATTCTGTAATTAGATATACAATCTATGACAAGGTAGTAACACAAAGACAGAGCCTTAGTAAGGCTCTTAGACCACAGGCGGACAACTAATGCAATGGTTTTATGACGGCCAAATAAGGCGATATATTGGACAGGTAATCCGTATGTTAAGCGGATTTAAGTATCAAACAGGTGACGGAAAACAAATTACCGTGCCTGTAATCTACGGCGATATGACTCGTCAAGTAGGTCAAGTAATCAAAGACAATTCAGAAAATAAACTGCCCAGCGCACCTCGTATAGCAGTCTACATTACTGGCTTGGCTATGGATAAAACTCGCTTAGGTGATAGTACTTTTGTTAGCAAAGTGCATATTCGTGAACGAGAATATGACGATGTCACGGGCGAATATACTGCTAAACAAGGTAATAATTTTACTGTTGAGCGACTAATGCCAACACCATATAAGCTCACTCTTAAAGCAGATATATGGACTACAAACACAGATATGAAACTGCAAATTATGGAGCAGATTCTAATGTTGTTTAATCCAAGTTTAGAAATACAAACAACAGATAACTTCCTAGACTGGACTAGTTTAAGTGTTGTAGAACTAACAGATATCACCTTTAGTTCTAGAAGTATTCCTGTAGGTGCTGAAACAGAAATTGATGTAGGCAGTTTAACGTTTGAAACTCCTATATGGATCAGTGCTCCTACTAAAGTTAAGAAATTAGGTGTAGTAACAGATGTATTAATGAATATCTTTGATGCTACAGGTAATTTAACACCAGATTTTGTCAGCGGCAAGCCAGCGGCAGTAGAATTTAATAACGTTGCGGGCTACGGTATATTAGTTTATAACAATAAATTAAGTTTATTAAAGGGCAGAGAACCTTTATTAATCGACGATGCTGCCGATTCGGTGTTTACTAAAATAGGTGCAGATATAAGTTGGAATTTTATATTTGAACAGTACCCTGGTAAATTTAGAACAGGTGTTAGTCAAGTGTTTTTAATTCAAGACGACGGTAATCAGATAGTGGGCACTCTCAGCGAAGACGCAGACGATAGTACAATATTACACGTTAATTGGGACCAAGATACATTCCCAACTAACACACTGATAGCCAATGCTAATAATTCTGTTCTTAGAGGATCTGTAGATGCTATTGTTGACCCAACAAGATTCAATCCACGTCCAAGATTACCAGGTGGCGCATTAGATTGGCCCGACATGACCAATGGTCCTATTAGATACATTATTTTAGAAAGCATAGGCGACACTATTAATGATGATGGACCAGACGGGTGGAAAAATCAAGACGGCACAGACTTCTATGCCGAAGCAAACAGTATTATAGAATGGGCAGGTACACACTGGGAAGTAGTATTAGACCCTGCGGATCCTGACCTAGTAGGCACACCTGTATATATTACCAATCTTAGAACCGGTATACAATACAAATTCTTAGACGGAGAATGGACAAAATCATTCGAAGGCGAATATCGAAAAGGGCACTGGCGTTTGATATTCTAAACTAAGTAAGTGCATGAAAGAACAGATAGTCTGCTCTGGCGCACTTTTCTATGCCAAAAACACTAAACGATTCCTACTGCTACAAAAAGCAGAAGGCAAACACGCGGGCACATGGGGGTTAGTTGGCGGCACTAACGTCGAAGGCGAAACTGCATGGCAAGGGCTTCAACGAGAAATCGAAGAAGAAATTGGTTCTGTTCCAAAAATAATCAAAACAATTCCTATAGAAACGTTTGTTAGTAATGACAGCGTTTTTAATTTCCACACCTACCTTTGTGTTATAGAACAAGAATTTATTCCTGTACTAAGCAAAGAGCACAATGGATGGGCATGGTCAACTGTAGATAGTTCTCCTAAACCTTTACATCAAGGTTTGCGTAGCAGTTTTAGCAACAAAACTATCAGAACAAAATTACAAACTATTTTTGATATTGTAGAGTTAATTTAATGTGGCCCATCCATCACCAAAAACCACCAAACGAACCTTATATTTGGATTAAGAACGTTTTTACTGACGAAGAAATTGCACGTATTATTGCTATTGGTAAATCTAAGCCGTCTGTAGACGGTGGTGTCGAAAATAAAGATCAAGATGCACAATGGGCAAGACGTAGTAAAATCTCGTGGATAGGACCAGATGCTTCCACTGTTTTTATTTTTGAACGCTTAACAGATGCTATTACAAAAGTAAACAAGGCATTTTACGACTACGAATTAACCCAGATAGAAGATTTACAATTTTCCGAATACGACGAGTCTTATCAGGGTATGTATAGAAATCACACAGACGACGGATATGATTCAAATCATTATAGAAAATTAAGTTTTACTCTACAATTATCAGACCCGAGCGATTATGAGGGCGGTGATTTAAATATCTATCGCTTTAAATTAGACGAACCAATGACAGTGAAAAAAGAAAAGGGTATGTTGGCAGCATTTCCTAGTTGGTCTATTCACGAAGTAACGCCGGTTACCAAAGGAACACGTTATACACTAGTAGGATGGGTACATGGGCCAAAGTTTCGTTAACATTAAACCGGTGAATTTATGGCCTACCACTGTGTATGTTTCTGAAATACGCATTTTAGATATGCCTAGTATGATTTCTGAAATTTATAGACTACAATCCACGGAGTCTGCTGTTAAAAAATCAAACTATGGTGGCTGGCAAAGCGAAGTAAATTTATTTGACAATCCTGCGTTTGCTCAATTAACTGATGAAATAGCCAGTACTGTGTTTTGGTTGTTTAATAAAAATATCTCTATCAAACAAATGTGGGCCTGTGTTAACAAGCACAAAGATTTTAATGTAATTCACGCACATGGTAATGAATATCACCTAAGCGGCGTATTTTATTTGAAAGTTCCCGTTGACTCGGGTAATATATGCTTCAGAGATCCGAGGCCAGCGGCTATTAATTCCACTACAAATAGAATTTTTAATCAGGGTGATAGCGAAAATTTTATTCCCTATGAAACGGAATTAATATTGTTTCCGTCATTTTTAGAACATTTTGTCATGCCCAACGAGTCACAAGAAGATCGCATTTCCGTAAGTTTTGATCTAGTCTTTGGAGAATAATCATGTGGATGAATGACAAAATATTAATTATAGATAATTTTTACAAAGATCCTGACAAAATACGAAAGTTTGCTCTTAATCAAGAATTTAAAAATTGTAAAGAAGCCAATGCAGGAGGCAACTGGCCTGGGCGAAGAACAAGTTTCTTACACAATCTTAATCAAGAATTGTCCGACGAATTTCATAATGCGTTTCTTGGAAATTTATTAGAAAATAATCCTATAAAATACGGCGGATATATTGAAACAAATTTTCAACTGTGCTACGAATCCGATGGAGATTCTTGGGTACACTACGACACGCCCACGTGGCATTGTACTCATGTTGGTGTTGTGTATTTGCATCCAAATCCTCCTGATAATTCAGGAACTTTGTTTTACAAATTTAACGAAGAACACAGACAAGAGTTTGAAGAATATGCCGCACGTAATAATCATTTGTGGTTTAAATTAAATCGAGATCAGGACAGCAAAGAATTTCATAAATTTTTTAAACAGACAATGTCTATACCTAACGTATATAATCGTGCTATAATTTATGGACCAAATGCTTGGCACAAATCGGATAGGTATTTTGGTTCAACGCCTGAGACGGGTAGACTATTTCAACCATTTTTCTGTAACCTTAATTTTATATATGATGAACAAGAAACCTAAATTAGCCATATACGGGGATAGTTTTTCAGATCCGTCGTGGGTACAAAACGACTATTTGTCGTGGCCTGAGATGTTAGAACAGAAATACACTGTCAAAAATTATTCTCTTACAGGTTCTAGCATGTGGTGGAGTTATGATAAATTTTTAGAAACTCACGCCAGTTACGATTTGGCAATATTTGTGGTAACAGTTCCGGGCAGAATTCATGTAGAATATAACAATAAGCATTTGAATTTAAATCCTAGTACATGGCCAGTATGGGATGGCATTAACATTGGAGAAATGTATTTTAGGTACTTTTATTCCAGCAAACGAGAAACTGCGTTTCATAATTTTATGGTTAATGACATATTACAGTATCAGGATGTGTTAGTTGTCCCTGCATTTTTAGAAAGTTTGCCTAATTTAAATTCTTGGTCATTGTGCCACTATGCTGATTTAGAATTACAATTCTATGGTCTAGATCATCCAGGTAACAATGAAAACAGAAAATGTCATTTAACCAAAGAAAATAATCTTATGGTATACAACAAAATTATCAATGCTATTGATAATAAGGATCAAATTTTAAAATTAAATCCTGAAGATTTTGTGCAACCTGCGGATCCTATGGAATGTTATTGGAAATAATATGAAGGAAGATTACAAAGTTATCAAAGGATTTGCAGATGCAGATACTTGCAATCGTATGGTTGAAAAATTAGACGACTTTTATAAAAAAGGTTATAACTTGCCGCCGGATAATCAGTGTCCGTCTAGTCCTACTTTTTATGGAATTTTTAATGACGAATCAAAATTGTGGTTACCTAAAATAGAAGAACTAGTGGAAAAGAAGTTATTTCCAACATACACTTACTCAAGGATTTATACAAAAAATGAAGCGTTAAATCCACATATCGATAGGTTTGAGTGCGAATATAGTTTTACACTTACTTTAAAATACGATAAAAATATATGGCCCATTTATGTTCAGTCTGGCAATAGAGGGCATGAAATTTTATTAGACGTTGGAGATATCTTAATTTATAAAGGTGTTAAAAATCTACACTGGCGGCATGCGTTAGAAAATGATTTTCACTATCAGGGGTTTTTCCATTATGTAGATAAGCAGGGTCCTTATTCTGATAGAAGATTTGACGGACGACATAGTTTTGCGTCCACACAAGAAGTAATAGACGAAGTAATTAGGAGAAGAAATGTATTACAACAGTGAATATCAATACATGACATTTGATGTTCCGCATGTTGTTGAAAATATTGCAGACATTCAACGCATGACAGACATAGGTATTGATAAATTTAAAAGAAAATTTAATGCACGTAATTATGCTGTTGGCACAGACAACATTACCTGGCAGTTTGCTAACTATAATGTGTTTGGTCTTTGTTCTTGTAATCAATGGTTCTATGATATCTATACAAGTTTAATCGACGGAATTAGACAATATCACGAACTAGCGGGTATCGAAAAGCCAAAACAACTATGGTTGCAGGCTTGGATTAACAGTCATAAAAATGGACAGGTTCTTAAAACACATAATCATGATTGGCCTTTACACGGATTTATGGCTATAGATCCTAAGAAAAGTCATACTGTGTTTACAGATAAGCCTAACGGCAAAGAGTTGTACAGAGTTGAAAACAAAGTAGGACAGTTTTACATAGGCCCTGGTAGTAGATTTCATCATGTAGAAATTTTAGAACCGTACGAGGGTGAACGAATTACATTTGGATTTGACTTAGAGCATCGAGATAGAATTTTTGATAACATGGGATTTATTCCAATTATTATATGAGTTATTATCAAACATTTAATTCGTTTGGCTATATTATTGAAGACGTTCCTAAAGAAATTATGGACACTTTGTGGAAGGAAGTTAAAGAAATACAAAAAGACTTTGACCATGCTTCTGCTACTAACCACACGTTGGCTGGTAATATTCAGAGAGAATATTCATTAAAAGACTCCATTTCGGTAGTAGAGCCATTTGCATTTAATGTAGCCGAAACTTATAACGAGCTGTTCAAATATAATTCTAATATCAGCGTGTTTAAACCAGGGCGATTAGATTTCGCTGTAGACACACTATGGGTTAATTTTCAGAAAAAATATGAATTCAATCCAGCGCATACACATCTAGGTCTATATAGTTTTGTAATATACTTACAAATTCCATATGACCTCAATGAAGAGTTGGCTGCAAGTCCTGGGGTAAACTCTAATAAAAATCTAGCATCAGCATTTGAATTTTTCTATGTAAATTCGTTTGGTAAAATAACTAAAAATCCTATATTCATGGATAAGACATGGGAAGGGAAAATGTTGTTGTTTCCAGCAGAATGTATGCACGAAGTACACCCATTTTATACGTCCGACGATTACAGGATTTCCGTAGCAGGTAATATTGCTATCCAAGCCGGATCTAAGTAAATCACAAAAATACCCCACTAAATATTGTCGAATTAAGGAGAATTACATATATGTCTAACAAATTACCAGAAATTTTTTATCTCGAAAACGTTGCAAAGCAAGATGTTTTTGCTAACATTATTGCAGATTTAAACGACGGAGTTTGGAAATACGGTGTTATAAAAATTAATGCCGCTGGCTTTGATATCGAAGATAACGCAAACTTTTGGTCTGTAGATATGGTTAAAAATCGTTGGACAGAAGTATTATTTCAGGATATTATTGACAAACTCGAAGCACTAGATCCTAGAGTCAAAGGTTATAACTTTAAAAGTCTTGACGTTGTTGCCGGCGGCAAAACATTTGGCCTAGACGGAAATATACACGTTGACAGAGAGTTTGAATTTAATTCAAACGGCGACGGTTATATGACAATGTGTTATTTTCCTAATAAAGAATGGAGCCCGGAATGGGGCGGTGAACTGCAATTTTTTGACAATCAAGGAAATATTATAGCCAGTTATTATCCAATGCCTAATACTTGTATTGTATTTGACAGTAACATTCCTCACAGAGGCCTTGCTCCTAACAGAAATTGTACAGAATTAAGAAAATATATTTCTTTTAAGACGTTTGTTAATAAGTTTGATTTTAGTGGCGATATTGAAGCCGAAGTTAAATGATTCAAAATTTATTTGCGTTACCTATCTACAAAACTAATATTTTTGACTCTGATATAGACTTTGGAGTCATAAGGTCTACGCTTGAACAACAATACAAGGAAATAAAATTTCATGTTGGGTTGGAAAAAAATGGCGGTATAAGTACCTACGGCACTAATAGAAATTTGCATGAAGTACCAGAATTTAAAGCATTGTGCGATTTAATTTTGTATCATGCAAATTTATATTGGAAAGTCCTGGATATCAACGACGGTCTGCGCCCTGCAATAGACGAGTGCTGGTCTAATAAACACGTTAACGGTAGTTTTACTGACTGGCATTCTCATAGTATGCACCCTATTGTTGTAAGTTTTTATCTAAGTGCTCCTGAACGTAGTGGAGGAATAGTGTTTACTAATCCTATGGAATACAGTATTACACACATTCCTTACAATCGTCCTGTAGAAGAAAAAATTAATACCACAATTCATATTAAATCAGGCGATGTGTTAATGTTTCCTGGATGGTTGAGACATAAAACTGAAGTAAGTCACACTGATGATGAACGTATAGTAATCACATTTAATTTAAGATACAGCGGAGTATACTTAGATTCTCAACAACCATATCCGGTCGTTAAAGAAACTACAATGCCTGATAATTTTTCAACTCCCGTAATAGTGGAATCGAATAACAGTACCATGGATTATTTGTTTAATAAGTTACATACTCAGGAAATTATTATAAATCAATTAAAAGCAATGCTCACTGGAGGCGCTGATGGAAGATAAAAAAGTACCTCGTGTTATAAGAAACCTTGATACATCGCAACGTAGAGTTCACTTCAACGAAAAAATTTTACTAGTCCCAAGAGAAGTAGAACAAAAACGTTTAGAAATATGCAATAACTGTAAGTCGTATGAAAATTACGGCTGTACTATTACTGGATATTTTATGCCCAAGACCGTAAGAAATAAATCACAAAGTTGTCCTTATGGTAAATGGACTAGTTGGTATAGTTTTAATGATAATTTTAAGGACGAATAATGTCAGTTGTAAAAGTAGGATATACTCCATGGTTTGAAAAATCTCCAAATACTAGCGGACTGGGTCCGCTAAATTATTACGGCTGGAACGAAATTATTCATTTTGATTTAGAAAAGTTAGACACATGGAAAGATTCAAAAGTAGGATTTATGAAATGCCCTGCATTTGTAAAGTATAACGAACAAACATGGGTAATACGTTCTTTAATTGATGTAGAATTGCACTGGGACAAATATAATAAAGTTTTAAGCAGTAATCTTCCAAGTCTTGCACACGATGCTATGGTCAAAGTTCACTGGGGAGATTTTAATCCTGAAGTTGATAAACCTATAGTTGCATTAAACAGCGCCATGCTGTTCTATGCAGACGAAGAAGTATGGGTAGACTTTTTACCTCCTTATAATCATATCGATTTAAGATGGAGATTGATGCCTGGCAGTTTTAATATTTGTAATTGGCAACGTCCGCTGGTTCCTACTTTTGAAATGCTCAATGACAGAATTGAATTTAAGAGAGGACAGCCGTTAGCCTATGTAAGATTTAGAGCAAGAGACCCACAGGCAATGTTTCAATTAAACAAACAACCAAGAACAGAAGAACTCGATCATATTGTAAATTCTTCTGTGTCTCTTAAATCATATCAAAACAATTTAAGTTGGAAAATTGTGTCGGGGGTCATTCCAAATAGATTACGTCCAAAGAAATTAGTAAAATCAGAACCTTGGATTTGTAGATTCTTTAGAAGGATCTTAAAAAAATGATCAAGTCCGTTTGCATATTAGGTGGAGGTACTAGCGGACTAATAACGGCACTAGTACTCAATAAGTGGTATCCTACCATGGATATTAAAATTATCGAGTCTCCCACTATAGGTATTGTCGGCGTCGGAGAAGGTAGTACAGAACATTGGAAACAGTTTATTAATACTGTAGGGATTACTCTACAAGAATTAATGTTAGAAACTGGTGCTACTTTCAAAGCAGGTATTAGATTTGAAAATTGGAATGGTGACGGCACATTTTATATGCACGCTCTACATGCCGATTATACGCAACTAATGGGTAACGGGTTGCCAGGAGTAATGGTCAAATTAATTTCTGAAGATCAGCCGCACTTATATCCAGATAATGTCATTAATTCCATACATTACTTTCCTATCGATGCCAGTGTAAATCAATATCATTTTGATACGTTTAAACTTAATAAATTTTTACACAAGAAATGTATCGAACGCGGAGTAGTTGTTGTTGAAGATGATATAGACGACGTTGAAATTGACAGTCAAGGATACATTAGTTCTTTAATTAACAAAGACGGTGTCAAATATACAGCAGATTTCTTTGTAGATTCTTCTGGGTTCAGAAGAGTCATTAGTTCTAAACTTGGCGCAAAGTGGAATGATTGTAAAGAATATTTACCCATGGACAGAGCGTTTGCTTTTCCTACACCCAGTGACGACGAGTTTCCAAGTTGGACCCTGAGTCGTGCATTATCCAGCGGATGGTCATGGAGAATACCAACGCAAGAACGCTATGGCAACGGTTACGTTTATTCCAGTGAATTTTTATCCGACGATCAAGCATTGTCTGAAATGCAACAGTACTATAAAGATCCTATACAAGTAGGTAAAAGTTTTAAGTTTAGTGCAGGTTATGTTGATAAATTCTGGATTAAAAATTGTGTTGCAGTAGGTCTTGCTGGAAGTTTTGTTGAACCTCTCGAGGCTACTAGCATAGGAACTAGTATTCAACAGGCGTTTGCACTAGGATCAGCACTGGCATCTTGGACTAAAGGCAACGAAAAAATAGCGGACAAATATAATCAACAATTTGAAGCAGTTGCTAAAAACATTATTGACTTTGTACAGTTACATTACATCACTCAACGTAACGATACACCATTCTGGCGTAGTTGCAAAGATTTAAAGTTGACCGAGTTTAATAAAGATACACTGGAACACTTTAAAACAGTTGTGCCAAGTAGAGCATATTTTCCCAGTCACTGGGTGTTATTTACAGAACAGAACTGGTTACAAGTATTACACGGTTTAAAATTATTTGATATAGAAAAAATAAAACAAATATGGATGTCTCAGGATCCCTCTGTTATTACTGAAACAGATAAAATATACGACAATATATTATTATACCAACGCGATGCTCTTAAATTTAATCACAGAGGCGCAATTGAATTCTTAGCAAAAGAAGTGAAACGATGAAAACCATCGCAATATTAGGCGGAGGAAGTGCTGGCTGGTTAACTGCTTTGTTTGTTAAACAAGTGTGGCCTGCCTGCGATGTGACAGTAATAGAAGACCCTAATACTCCACCTATTATTGCTGGAGAAAGTGGTTCCGCATCCCTTAATAAACTATTCAACTTTTTAGAAATTCCGTTTGATGACTGGATAGTGTCTGTAAATGCCATGCCTAAACTCGGCGGCAAATTTGTAAATTGGAACGGAATAGGAACAGAGTTTGTTCATGGGCTTATACCAGACTGGTATAGATTAGACTTTAATGCTAAGTTTCCAGAGTTTGGATTGGGTAATGATTTTTTAGCCTGTTCATTGGCGGAAGGCATACCTACTGAAAAAATATTCTACAACGGATCGTTACAGCGTGTGAATAAATTGCCTATCAGTCCTAGTAGTGTAGGTAAATTTAATGTTATTACACTACCTATGTGGCACTTCGACAGCCGCGCCAATGCCGACTATATGAAACGTCGCGGCATAAGCAAGGGGATTAAACTAATCGAAGGCAAGTATATTAAATCTAATAAAGCACTCAACGGTGACATTGATTCTATTACATTAGATACTAGGGATCAAATAAATGCAGATTGGTTTTTTGATTGCTCCGGATTCGCCAGACTACTTCTACAAAAAGAATTAAATGAACCTTTTAAGGATTTAAGCGAATATTTTCCTGCTAGGGCAGTTGTAGCATGGTGGAACGAGCCTGTACTTAAAAATTATACCGAAATGACAGCATTGAAAAATGGATGGTCTTGGAATATTAATTTAAAACATAGGGCAGGTAATGGATACATTTACGACCCCGACAGAATTACTGCGGATCAGGCAATAGACGAAGCAGAAAAATATTTTAATATAAAGATAGATCCGGTGGCTAATTTAAAATTTACACCTGGGTTGTTTTTAAATTCTTGGAAAAATAATGTAATTGCCGTTGGAATTAGTTCGGGATTTTTAGAGCCGTTGGAGTCGAACGGACTAGCATCTGTTGCTGAACAATTAAAAATATTGTCAGAATTTTGGTCTCCCGACAGTAATACCGTGTATGAACAAAAATCATTTAATGACAAATATCAAAAAATAATGTTTGATATCAGCGATTTCCTTTCACTACATTATCGAGGACACAGAAATGATTCCGATTTTTGGCAGGATCATAACTCTAATCCACAGCGTATATCGGCGTCATTACAGCATAAATTAGATCTATGGAAATCTGGATCATTAGGTATCGACAATACAGAAGTATATGCTTTAGAAAATTATGCAGTTGTTATCCAAGGACTGGATTTAATCAATAAAGACAAACTTAGACAACGTCTATTATCCAAACGGTCAACTATATTTGAAGACTTTCACCAATCATACCAAAAATTATCTAACGATGTTGACAACATAACATCAATCTGCTATACTTTAGAAGAATGGGTAAAATTGGTTTATGAAAACAATTAAAAGTATAATAGTATTAGGTGGCGGCACCAGCGGATTAATTACTGCCTTGATGTTAAAAAGGCAACATGAACATTTAGATATTAAAGTTATCGAAAGTTCTTCCGTTGGAGTTATAGGTGTAGGGGAAGGCGCTACAGAACATTGGAGATACTTCTGCGAAACTATAGGTGTTAGGTTAGAAGATACGCTGGTTGCCTGCGATGCTACTCTTAAAACAGGAATAAAATTTAGTAATTGGGGTGTGCCTGATTACTGGCATGCTACCTGTGAACCTTATGCAAGACCCGCTGGAGATTATCTAGCAGTTTACGCTAAATTAATTGCAGAAGGTGCTGGTCCTTTAGACATTATTCAAAAACGTACAATCGATAGCACAGTACCCGAAGATTGGGTAAATCTTAATGTTCCTTGCCCTGTTAATCAATTTCATTTCAATACATTTTCCACCAACGACTACTTACATAAGTTGTGTAAAGAAAGAAACATTCCTACAATAGATGATAAAATTGTAGATGTAATCTTAGACGACAACGGATATGTTAAAGAACTAATTGGAGAAAATGCCGTACACTCGGCAGATTTCTTTGTTGACTGTTCTGGTTTTGCCAAAGTGATAATGAAAAAACTTGGAGCAAAGTGGGAAAGTTATAAAGATAATCTTTGGGTTAATAGTGCTATTGCATTTCCTACAGAAGATACAGACGAATATCCAATTTACACCAGCGCAACCGGTATGGATTATGGTTGGATGTGGAATACTCCCGTACATGGTCGATGGGGCAACGGCTATGTGTTCAGTGACAAGTACATAGATTTCGACCAGGCGCAGGCAGAAGTCGAAGCAAAGTTAGGTAGAAAAATAAACATAGCAAAGAAAATCAAGTTTGATGCAGGTAAACTTGACCGCACTTGGATTAAAAACTGCGCTAGTATCGGCTTATGTTCTAGTTTTGTAGAGCCACTAGAAAGTAGTGCCATTAGTCAAACTATTTTGCAGACTTTTTTAATTATGAATTTATTGCCTAGTTGGACCAACAGTCCAGACGAAGTGGCCGGAATATACAATAAACGAGTAGACGACATCTGCGAAAATATTTTAGATTTTATTGCAGTACATTACTACGTACCCAGAGAAGATACAGCATTCTGGAAGGATCTTAAAAATAACAGAGACACCTGGGTACCTAAAAGATTAAAAGATAATTTAGAAAAGTGGAGCAAACGACTGCCATTGGTATTAGAATTTGATCAAAAGTATGTACTGTTTACTGCTGATAATTGGATAGTTACATTACACGGATTAAATCTCTTAAATCCAGAACGTGTCAAACATGAATATATGATGCTGACTCCGGAAATTAGACAGCATTGTGATAGGATTGTCGACGAACAAAAACATTTAGAAAATACATTACCTCATATTCCACATAAAGTAGGTCTTGAAAAATTTATAGGTAATTATAATAAAGCCTTAGGAAAATAAAATGTCAAAAATCAATAGCATAGTTGTAGTCGGAGGTGGTAGCGCCGGTTGGATGACTGCCGCAACTCTTATAAAATTCTTTCCAGAAAAAACTATCTCTTTAATTGAAAGTGCAGATGTTCCTACTGTAGGGGTGGGCGAAAGCACATTAGGTCAAATTAATGAATGGCTACACATACTTGATATTAAAGAAGACGATTTTATGAAATACACAGATGCTGGTCTTAAGATGAGCATCAAATTCACAGACTGGGCAGGCAAAGGATCTGGTGGATTTCATTATCCTTTCGGAGACTCCTGGAATGTGGGAACAGTATTCGGTGTAAACGACTGGTTTATTAAAAAGGCCAAGTATCCTGGAACTCCAAATACAGATTTTGCAGAGTGTTTCTTTCCCGCTATGCAGTTAGTTAATCAAAATAAAATTATTAAAAATGAAAATGATGAGCTACCTGGTTGGCGCTACGACAGCGATGTGGCTTATCACTTTGATGCTACTAAGTTTGGTATGTGGCTACGTGAAGAATATTGTAAGCCCCGAGGAGTTCAGCATATTGTAGGCACTATCAAAGAAGATATCGAAACTGATAGCGCAGGTGTTAAGTGTGTTGAGCTAACTACAGGTGAAAAAATCACAGCAGATTTATACATCGACTGCACAGGTTGGAAAAGTCTACTACTAGGAAAAGCACTAGGTGTGCCATTCGAGAGTTATTCAGACATACTACCCAATAACAGCGCATGGGCAACTAGAATGCCTTATACAGACAAAGAAAGTCAGTTGGAACCTTACACTAACTGTACTGCTATTGAACACGGCTGGGTGTGGAATATTCCCTTATGGTCTAGAATTGGTACTGGTTATGTATTCAGTGATGCTTATGTATCCAACGAAGATGCGTTAGAAGAATTTAAACGTTACTTGAAGGAAAATAATCCTGCAGATTTAATCGACACATTAGAATTTAAATTAATTAAAATGCGTGTAGGTATTCACGAAGAACTCTTCCATAAAAATGTTTGTGCTATTGGACTAAGTGCAGGATTCATAGAACCATTAGAGTCTAATGGCTTGTTCACCGTACACGAATTTTTGCATAGATTAGTTAAAACTTTATCTCGCGATGATATAAGTTTAATTGATAAAGTTGGATTTAACGAAGCAAATCGAGGAGACTTCAGAGCGTTTGCAGAGTTTGTAAGTATGCACTACTTATTAAGCCAACGCAGTGACACTCAATATTGGAGAGATGCTAGAGAGCGTAAATTTAATAATGGAAAAAGAATTCCAGGTGACTTTTTAGGGTATGGATTTGATAATGCCATCTTTAAAAGAGATGTTCAATCAATGTACGACTCAAGTACAGGTGGCGCACTTTTCATTGCCGCTGGATTAAATTATTTCCCTATTACAGAATCAGTTATCAAACGATCAGAATTTAAATTTAATAGACGGTTAGATTATGTTAATGATTCATTTGATATTTGGGAGTCAAATAAAACTTATTGGAAAAAGATTGCAGATGCCGCTCCTACTTTATATCAGTTCTTAAAAGACAAGTATAATGTTTAAAAAGAAACAAGAACCGATTATTACATTTACTTGTAGAGAGTGGGCTATAAGGACTCACGCTCCTGTGTTGCCTGCTGGAAACTTTTTGCCTAAAGAATATGAAGAATTGCATCCTGGAAACATTTGTCCGTTTGATCATTTTAATTCTGCATCGTTGTTAAGTGTAAGATTATGTCCTGCGGTAAACAATTATTTGCAGGCAGGGTATGTTATTCCGGCATGGTGCGATATTGAAATAAAATTTCAAAACGACCAATATCATGTAAACTACAGTAATTTAAACTATCAACATAGAACACATCCTGAAGAACAGTTTGGTGAGATGTTTAATAGATTTAAATTTAGAACAGATATTAAAATTGACAATCCGTGGAGTATCTATACAGCACCTGGGTATAGTTTAATGTGGATGCCTATGTGGTTTCATAATGCAAATTATCAAGCAGTACCTGCTATTGTAGATTCTGACAGAGTGCCAAATCATAATCCAATTAATATCATGTTGTTCGAACCCAAGGACACATTAATTAAAATGGGCGATCCGTTAGTTCAAGTTATTCCATTTAAGAAGGAAACTATTACCGCCGTTAGCAGAGAATATAACGAATCTGATGCTAAAAGAAAAGACTCCTTGTTGGGACTAGGACAGTTAAGCAGATATGGCTGGAGACAATTTATAAAAAATAAAGTTAATTATCTATTAGATAGGAAAGATTTAGACTTATGATTGGTAGTGCTAAGTCCAAAGAATTTTTTAAATTTCAAGATTCTTTAAAACCTCAGATATCATTCGATGATATTATAGTTATTGACGACGTGATTAATCACATGTATCAAGATGATCTTGAAAAAACACTATTAAGCGAAATGAGTATTCCTTGGTTTTTATTGGACGACATTACATACTCTAATACTAGAAAAGTTAAAAAACAAAATCTTGGACTAGTGCATCCTATAGTGCCAACATTTAATGGCATGAGTCCTGTGTATAATTTATTATTACCGCTGTTATATGAAGCATTGACAAAAATTGATTTTAAATTGTCGAATATAATTCAAGCCAGATCTTTTTTACAATTTCCCACAGAACAAACCAGCATTAATAATCCGCACGTTGATGACAACATACCGCACATAGTTTGTCTTTATTATGTCAATGACAGCGATGGCGATACAATAATATATGATCAAACCACAGATATTGTGCCCAATGTTCCTGGCATTAATGAAGAAGTGTTTACTATCAAACAACGAGTAACTCCCAAAAAAGGACGAGTAGTATTGTTTAACGGAAAACATTATCATAGCAGTAGTACTCCTACACAAGGAAGACGTTGTATTATAAATTTTGATGTGGAATAAAATGATAGATATAAATGAAATTTTAGTATTAGATGATGTTATCTGTCCGCAGTATCAGGATATGATAGAAAATTGGTTATTATCTCCGTCTAGTACTTGGCAGTTTTCTCGAGATGTTGCATTAGCAGACAACGTGATTGACAAACTAGATTTAAAAACTAAACCTGGTTTTGCAAAATCGTTTTATAGTGTAAGAACTGGATCTACTAGTGATTTGTATCCTATGATTTTACCTATGGTGTTTGAATCTTTTCATAAGGCAAATCTGCCATTTGATAATGTATTGTTTTCAAGAAGTTTTTTAACATTTCCTGTGCCTGGATGCGGTCCTAACGACTTTGATCATATTCATGTAGACACTCCTGAAGATCATATGGTGTGTTTATATTATGCCAGCGACAGCGATGGCGGCGATACTGTATTTTTTGATAAAACAGTAAAGGATATTTTAGAAACGCAGGAAATAAAGGCCCAATTAGAGGGCAAAGATCTAACATTTTATGATCAAACTATTCTGGAATTGATCGATAGTCAAGTTGATAAGACTAATTTTAGTGTTATTAAAAGAGTAACTCCAAAAAAGGGAAGGGTAGCAATATTCAACGGTGCAAGGTATCATAGTGCGGCTAGATGCAATAGCGGTCACCGTTTAGTTGTTAATACGTGTGTAAGATGATAATATCAGTTGGTGCTATTCCTGTAGGAATATTTGAATGGAAAGAATTTACCGATCACAAAGATGCGATTGTTGATCTATGCCTTAGAGAAGAAAAACCTAATGTCATAGAATCTAATATTGCACCTAAGGTTAAAACAAACTTATGGGAATCTAATTTTAGTTTCTTACAGCAACATTCAGAGTTAAAAGCTCTTGATACTTGGTTAAACAGTACTACTAGAGACTTTGTTAATGCTGTAAACAAATCGGATTATCATATAGCAATTACAGAAAGTTGGGCACACGTTACTCGTCCATTGGGTCAGCATGAACCACATAGACACCCAGACTCTACCTGGAGTGGTATATTTTATATAGATGCCGATGAGCCGCAGAGCGGAAATAATATATGGTTTAATATGTTTAAGTTGCCCGAACGTCCCGGGCTAGAATTTTTTGATGAAAATTTCTCTGCAGAATTTATTCCTGGACGCTTAATAATATTCCCAAGTATAATGTTGCATTATGCAAAACCATACTTGGGAAAAGATAGAAGAATATTAATTGCGTTTAATAGTGTCTGTGTTTAATTCACAGATACTGTAACAATGCTACCTGTATTATCTACTTCAGATACTGTAACAGCACAATTATAATCATTACCTGACAATGTAATTACATCGTTGGCTTTGTATCCTGTGCCGCCAGTTGTAGCAATAACCTGATACACATCGCCTGCTTTTCTTACTTTAAACTTAGCACCAGATCCTTTGCCACCTGTTCCGCTAACTTCTGAAAATAACTGAACAAACTGTCCATCAGATGTATACCATTGTGTAGTTGTAGAAGCAATAGGGTTTGCTGGATCGTAGGCTACAGGCTTAGGAATTGATTCTTTTACGGCTAGTATAGATTGGAACCAAGCACCGTCTGCTGAAATACCACCAGTATCTCTAATTTCTTTCCATAACATATCCATTTGATCGCCTGCTGGAGGGTATGCACGTTGACGTTGCATAGTAAATGGCTCTACAGGATTTCCAAATTCGTCTTTAGATGCCGCATGTGGGTCTTCAAATGTTAACTCTTCTGGATCATACAGGTAGTATGTGTCAGCATCATCGGGACAATCTACCCAATACAATGCTGAGTGTACTTCAAATTCTTCTCCGATGTTAACAATCTGAATTACTCTAGAGTTGTTGCTATCAATTAGTGCTCGTTTCATAATAATCCTTATCTATATTCATAAACTATACAAATTCCAGACTGGCCGCTTCTGCCACCTTGTCCGTTATGGTTCGGTGCAATGGCTACTCCGCCTGTACCTGGTGCTGCCGTACTACTTGAAGTACTCCAGTCAGGTCTATCGCCTTGCAAACAACCACCAAAATATGTTCCGCCACCAATTCCGCCCGAAGCGTTTGATGTGGAATATTGGTCCATATTATTATGACTGCCTCCCATACCTCCATAGGTATTTATACTACCGCCATAACCTATTCCACCATGTCCACCGCTGTGCTGTGTATTTCTATTTGCGCCGTAACCGCCGCCTGCTGATAGATAAGCACCAAAACTAGTTGTACCACCATCAGGACTAAATCCAAAATATGCTCCGCCGGACCCGCCACCGCCGATAGTAACTGTTACTGTTGTTATACTCGTAGCGGTAATAATACCTTCGCTAAAGCCACCTCCACCTCCACACTCTGAATATGCACGGGCTCCACCGCCCCCACCACATAACAGAACGTGTAATGTTTGTACTTCTGGCCCACTCTTAGTATAAGTGTATGTACCTGATCCTGAATAAACATAAACACCAACCAATCTATCTTTTAATCTGTTATCGGTCATATACTTGGCGCCGGCTTCGCTAACTAACACTGAGTTAGACGTGCCGTCCCATGCGCCTGTACTTTGTGTTACTGCTGTACCACCTAGTGTTAACTGGCTACCAGTAACTGCTGATGAAGAATAAGTGCTGACGGTAACTGTACCGCCTGAAATACTTACTGCATTACTTTCTTGTTGTGCAACATTACCAATAATTTTAACTGGGTTATTAGAGGCATTACCTGCCCAAGCACGTTGATCAGCAATATTAAATGCTGGTTCTCCAGGTTGTAATGTTCCTGATCCTGGTACACTACTAGAAGTTACACTATTTTTAAATTTAATTGTTGGCATATTATCTGTACTCGTAAACTAAACAAATTCCGGCATATCCGTCTGAGCCGTTGTGGTTACCTGCGCCACCAGGTCCGCCACCTCCAGGTGCTGCCACAGGGTTAAAACTGTTGCCTCCGTGACGCCCTGCTCCGCCACCTCCAAAGAACGTTGCGCCACCTTCGCCGCTCATACCGCCTTGTTGGTTATTATAGCCCGGTGCGTGTCCGCCGCCGCCGCCTCCGTATGTATTAATTTGACCGCCTGAACCGATGCCGCCGTGGCCACCGCAGTGGCTCTTATTTTGATTAGCACCGTAGCCTCCAGATGCACTTACATAACTACCAAAACTAGTTGTGCCACCCTGTCCACTGAATCCAAAGTAATAACCGCCACCAGATCCGCCGCCTACTGTGATAGAAACACTGGAAATATTTGTAGCGTCAATCCAACGCTCGGCATATCCGCCACCACCACCACTTTCGTGATAGCCACGGCCGCCGCCGCCACCGCCTACACAGATAACACGTAAGCGTTGTACATCGGATCCGCTCTTAGTATAGGTACTGTTTCCAGTATAACTGTATAAGTTCTTTAATGTACCGTTGTACTGGTCAGCATATCCTTTGACAGCCGCTTCTGTTGGTAGCGTAGAGTTACTGTTTCCGCTGAGAGAAGTACTTGTAGTTACTCCAGTTACCTGAGAGTTTCCGCCTCTGATCCATACTTTAACGTGACTAATGTAAAATGCTTCGTCACTTTGTGCTTGATCCAATCCTGTATACATCTTAGCAATGATTGTAGATGTAGTATGTCCAAACCATCCTGTGGTAACTTTTGAATAACCGTTAAATCTTGCAGAGTTTTCTGATTGATTACCACCCCAGGGTAAGTAAGAATACCAACGACCACCGAACCATGTATGTTCAGTGCTATTATATGTGGCCACATTATATGGCGCAGTTGAATATTGTTTATTCCAAGATGCCATTGTAACATCTGCGCCTGAAGAGTTTTGTAAATAAATTACGTTTTGTTCAGCGTCCCATGAGTCTACTTGATGAATCAAACATTCAAATTTAATTTCTGTATGAGTCGGTACACCTGTTAGTGTCAACTGATAAGTTCTTGCACTACCGCCCCAGCCGTGTACTGTTACGTTTCCTAGTCCAGCACAGTCTGTCATGTTATATGTTTCTGTGTAGTTCCAGTTTCCTGTATAGGCACTAGCGTTACCGCCTTCATCGTAGTACAAACGTTCGCCAGCATTAAGAGTTAATGATGTTAAGTTTACACTAGTAGCAGTTGTAGTTACACCGGACATCGTACCCCCGGTGATTGCCACGCTGTTACTTTCCATAGCACCTGCAGATCCAATAATTTTTACTGGAGTGTTTGATGCATTACCAATCCACATTTGGTTGGCGCTGGTATTATATGCTACCTCGCCTTGTACCAATGAAGATGGTGTTGTTGTTCCACGTTTTACTTTAATTACTGGCATTCTATTTTACCTATATTCATATACTACACAAATTCCATAGGTCCCGTCGTAGCCTGCTGACCACGTACCTTGACCGTAACTGTTATGTCCTGCGCCACCTGTTCCAGGTGCGCCAAGGTTTTGAGCCCATCTTTCGCTATAGTGATGTCCTGAATTAGCGCCACCAAAGAAACTTTGTCCACCGTGTCCTGGATTGTGATACGATGCGCTGTGACAATTTTTGTGTCCTGAGCCACCGCCACCGTGAATGTTCATGTTACCGCCAGAGCCAACACCGCCGTGGCCTCCACTGTGTTGATAGTTTTGATTAGCACCATAACCACCGGTAGCAGAACAATATCCGCCAAAACTAGTTGTGCCACCCTGTCCACTAAAACCAAAATATTGGCCACCGCCTGATCCACCGCCTACTGTAACTGCTACAGTTGATATACCAGTAGCGTCTAAAATTAATTCAGACATGCCACCACTGCCGCCACTTTCACCGTAGCCACGTCCACCACCGCCTGCGCCAATACAAATTACACGAATTCTTTGTACATCTGATCCGCTTTTAGTATAAGTTCCATTAGATGTCCAGGTATAAATGTTCTTTAAAGAACCTTTTTTACTAGACACATAAGAAGTAACTGCGTTTTGTGTAGGAATTAACGAGTTACTAGTACCTAAACTAGTACTGGTACTAACTCCTGTAGCAGTTTGTCCGCCGTTAAGTTGTAAGTTTGATGTAGTCAGTGTACCACTAGACTGTGTAGTTCCTGTAATTGTTCCGCCAGTAATGCTTACGCTGTTAGATTCTTGATTACCAAACGAGCCAATAATTTTTCTAACACCAGCATTACCGATATACATTTTAGCATCAGTAGTATTGACAGCAACTTCGCCATCGGCTAAGGAGCCTGGTACAGAACTTGCTGTGGTGCTAGATTTAAATTTTATCTTTGGCATTTAATTTACCTTATTAATATGTTCCGCCGTCAACAGTACCAAGTCCGCCACTCATAGTGCCATTTAATGTTATAGTGTCACCGGTTGCATCGCCCAATGTAACGTTTCCGTTGGCATCTAACGTAGTAAAACTACCTGCGGCTCTTGTAGTTCCGCCAATAGCAATATTATTAATTGTACCAGCAGTGGCAGGAGCCATTGTTACTGTACCCGTTCCTGATGGACTAATTGTTACGTTAGCATTTGCTGGACTCATTGCTACTGTACTTTGAGCAGTTAGTGTACCAGTAAATGTACCGCTTGTGGAATACTGTGGACCACCTTCGTTATTAATAATTATGTAATCTGTGCCATCGGACACCACAGTATAGGTTGAGGTTGTTGGAACTGCTTGGCTAGTTGCCGCAGTAAACCCTGGACCTTTAATTTGACCGCTAGGTGTACTAATGGTAACTGTACCACTAGTAGCATTGTAAAAACTCTGTTGTACACCAATATACAATACAGGGCTGGCTAATGTAACAGTATACGGAGCAGATCCAGTAAATGTTGTTACTAGACCCTGCGCTGGTGCAGAAATAGATGCGGCACCAGTCGTTGAAGTTGTTGGTGTTATGGTATTATAACGTGCCATTTTTAAAATCTCCTGTTATGCTGTTGATGTTTCAATGCCATACACAGTAACGTTAACAGCAGATCCTGTGTTAGTCCAGGCTACAACGTTTAAGCCTGGGCCGCCGACTAGACCTGTTCTTTCAAACACGCCCTTAGATACAACTACTGTATCGTATTCGATCCATTCTGCTGTACCTGGAGTTCCAGTTGTAGCCAGTGCTAATCGAATTGTTACAGATGATGCACCTGTATTTGTAAATGAAACGTTAAACACTGAGTAATAACCGATAGGTACGGTGTAAACTGTGGTGCTTGTGGTTGCTGCCAGTTGTGCTGGCGTTGCTAATCTTCCTGTTGCCATGTTATAATTTCTCCATTATTATCTTTGCATAAAGAATCCAAGGGCAACGGGAGCCCCGTCTATGCCGCCTGTAAAATTCATCTTAGAAGTTACTTTAATACCTTCCCCTGTTGTTGTGCTAATGCTGTTGCCAGCAATATACACAATACCCGAAGTCAATGTATTTACGTTCAACGAGCTCTGTCCACCACCGATTTGTGCAGTAATGTACGCTTTAATAGCTCTTTGAGTTGGTACTACGCTGTCCGAATCTGCTGTAAAGAACGGATCTGTACTGAATTGTGTAATAATCGCAGATCCAATACCTAATTCTACTGAGCCCAACTGCAAACTGTTCAATCCGCTTAGGTTAAACGCACTAGCGTTCAATGTAGCAGTACCAGTTGCCTGTTGTACTCCGAACAAGTTACCAACGTTAAAGTTACCATCTTGGTCAGTACTTGTAAAGAACACTCGTCCACCTGCTGAGAACTGAGCCTGATTTGCTACGTTAGCAGTTGAAATATCCACATTTGGATAGTTAGTTTGTTCTTTATTACCAGTACCGATGTACAAGAAGTCGTGTCCAGTTAGACGTACTTGACTGTACTTGATTCGTGTTGTTACTCTGTCGCCGTGACGTGGTGCTTGTAGTACTGTTAATGCTGGGTTAATCTGGAATTGAGCAGTTTTGTCACCCAATTCACCTAACTCATTAGTTACCACAACCAGTTTGAAGTAAACGCCTGGTAGGCTGTCAAATTCAACGTTAGCACCTGCTTCAGGAATGTCGTACAACCCTGCAATATTAATAAAGTTGCTTGGTTGATACAAATCGCTGTATCCGTCACCTTGTGTTTCAGAAGTAGCAGTTGTATTATCTGCTCCACGATTTACAAAACTTGGGTTACCTAGTGCGCCGTCTGCCATTCTAATACGTAGACTTGCTACCTTAACCTTGTTAGGATCTGTCAATGTATAGATTGGTCCTGCACGATATGTCATTCCACTAACTGTAGCAGTAGACAATGTTACAGGAGTTGCGCTTCCTTGTGTAGCACTTACCTTAAATTGTGTGCTGGTAATTGTTGAACCGATTACATAGTAAGTCTGTTCTTCAACTAATCCGCCTGCGCTAGTGCCGTAGAACTCAATTGGCTGACTATCTACTAAGTTTGTAGTGTTGTCAACTGTAATCAAGTTAGTTGTAACAGTAGTTGCAGTTACAGTTCCTTTTGGATAACCTGATCCAGGTTCTAACATACGAATCTCTGTTACTACACCGCTGGCTACTTTAGCACGACCTGTTGCTTGAGCACCTGTTCTAATGCTTGCGGCCACTGTACCTGATGTTGCAGATGCCGCAACCCATAATGGGTTACTTGAAATGTTACCAAATTGTACTGCTGTCCAGTTAGAACTGCTTGGCATTGCACGTAAAGTCCAAGTTACACCGTCTGGACTTGTTGCGGCTGTTGTTCCGCCTGTGGCTACTGCAAAGAATAAACCTTGTCCATAAGAAATTTTACTCCAAGTTGTACTTGCTGGTAGACCTGCTGGGCTTTCTAACCAAGTAGTTCCTCTGTCAATACTGTAGGCAACTCTCTTACTACCGCTAGCGATAGCAACAAAGCGTCCATTACCATAGGCAACACTGGTCCATGATAAACTTGCTGGTAAGTTTCCGCCTGCGGTCCAACTTGTTCCGTTTGAAGAATATGCTGTTGCTAGGTTTCCTGTAGAAATTGCAACAAACATTTCAGCACCGTAGGCTACTGATGAGTAAGTACCTGAACCTAATGTAGGAATAGTTCTGCTAGTCCATAAACTACCGCTGGTGCTAGATACTGCACTGGCTGTTCCGCCAACTGCAACATAAACGCCACCACCATAGGCCAATCCTGCTAAGTCTGTCTTACCAGTACTTGTTCCTGCGGTCCATGTAGAACCTGCTAGTATGCCTGCACTAGTTGTATAGCAGTTATCGCCTGTACTTGTAGCAATTGCCACATATCTTGCACCTGTATCTAATATAGAAATAGTAGGTGTTGTTGTGTAACCTTTACCAGTATCTGTAACAGTAAATCCGCTAACACCTTCGTTAGTTCTTGTTGGTGTTAGGACTGCTGTTGTACCAGCATAAGTTAATGTTACTGTACCGTTTGCGGCAGATCCGCTGGTATGTATTGGGCCAGATGTTGTAAATGTTCCGCCACTTGTTACATAATACCAGTTCTTATCTCCAGAATCAACATAATAAATGTAAACTCCAGTTGTAACTGTACCTCCTGAGCTCCATGCTGAACCAGTAAATGGATCTGATACAGTTACACTTGGTGCACCTGTATAGTTTCTTCCCCAACTATTAACAGTTACCTGAGTCAGTCTGTCAGTGGCTGCACTTACTGTTGGAGGAACTGTGTATCCTGTTCCTGGAATTGTAACAGTTACGCTAACAATCTCACCGTCAAGAACTGCACAAGTCGCTACTGCGCCTGTTCCGCCACTTACTGGAGTAAACACAATAACCGGTGGTGTTGTATAACCTTGTCCGCCGCTGATAATATTAACACTGGCAACTTGATCCGCTGTGGCCGCACCAGTTGTATTTGCTACACCTAGAACTGCTTCAAATACAGCGCCTTGACCGCCTAAGCCGCCAATAATTGCAGTTGCTCTTGCTCCTTCGCCACCACCATATACAACATCTACCCAACTTGCACTAGCGGACAATGCGCCTGCTGTAGCCCAAGTTGTGCCGTTTGCACTATACGATGTAGTTGTTCCGCTACTTGCTATGGCAACATACTTGCTATCACCATAGGTTAGTTCTTTCCATGTAGCAGTTGCACTTAAAGTTCTTGCTGTTGCTGTATAACCAGGTGCTGTATAACTAATTCTTGGTTCAATGATGTACTGAGTTGTTAAGTCTAGTGTGTTTTCAATAGTCTTACCAGGTACAGTATGGTCCCAACCTGCTTCATACATAGTCATAGAGCCAGATGCTGTAGACAATGTAATTGGTGTAGAACTTCCTGATGTTGCCGCAACTTTAAATTGTGTACTTGTAATAGTCGAACCAATTACATAGTAGGCAGTATTTGCAGAAACTCCGCCAAATGTTGTACCGCTAAAGTAAACTGGCATGTTATCATACAAGGTTACAGTACTTGCCACTGTAATTAAGTTTGTAGTTACTGTGGTATTTGTTGCTGTTAACGGTGTGAAACTGTCTTTGTATACCTGTGCAATCTTGCTGCCAGTTTGGTATGTTAAGATGTTAGCATATTGACCAACACCAGTACCGGCAGTTAATTGAATTCTCATGCCAGTATATGCCGCGCTTAGTGCAGTATCAGTGGCCGCAATAGTAATGCTGACTTTATCACCACTCTGAGCCGCGTTGCTGGCTGTTACATAACTTGTACCTCCAACACCGTTGTCATCATCTAAGTCAATAATTCTTGATTCAAATACAGTATTGTCACGGAATTCGTCGCCGATTGCGTCGATGTTATATCCTGAACCGCTAATTGTATATGTTGTATTTGTATAATTTGTACCAGCATTACCAAATTCTAAACGAAGCACTTCTGATAATGCATCTGTTACAGTATTTGTAATTTGTGCCTGATATGCTTGGTTGTCAACCGTACCATATAATGGTACTTCGCTAACATCCACACCTTCGGCAATAACACCATATGTACCATATGAGCTGTTGCCGTTGGTAGCACGGATTCTACCGCCTAGTTCTGCTAGGTAACCTGCATAGCCGTAGTAGTTAAACACAGAAACAAGTTCTGTTAATGAGTCACTACCAGTACACCATACACCAATACCGTCTGACATAATTGTAGTAAAGTCGTTTTTAACCATTGACTTATTACCACGGGCATGTAGAGCCGCATCGATCTTAGCACCTGTACAGCCTACACCAAACATTGTAACGTTCTGTGAGTAGTGTGAGCGACTTGTTACCCATACTTTGCTATCCCATGGACCAAATCCTGGGTTAAGGGCTACGTATGCTCCACCAGTTGGGCGTTTTGTACCATAGTCGTTTTCAGCAGTTAAGTCGCCATTCAATCCGCTTAGAGTACAGTTACGTAAACCAGAAGCGTTACTTACTTGGAACATATCTGACAATTCAGAACCTGCAACTGCATTGTTGTACAATACGGCAGAGCGTGTTCCTTTGTAGTTACCTGGTAAATTAATATCGTAAATGATAGAATCAATGTACTCGCCCATATCACGCTTGCATGATGCTTCGTCGTATGAGTAAACTGCTGTACAAGTTCCTGTATCTGTACTTACAGATGTCGGAGTAATGGATCCTGCTGTTGTACCAATTGTAAATGTTGTAGTAGATGGAACTGTTAATACGTAGTATTGTGTATTTTCAGCCAACCCGCCAATTACTGCTCCGGCTACTACAGTCATTTCGCCTGTGCCGGTGCCTACGCTAAACACAGAACCATTATAACTTGCACTAATTGTTATTTCTGTGTCACTTTCAACAGTTAAAATATAATATGTAACACCAGATACAATGTTACCAATACCAGTTCCGGTAAATGTAATCTTAGAACCTACTGTCATTCCTGTTGTAGATAGAACTGTAACAATGTTTCCAGTTGCAGTTGTGTCTGTGGCCACAGTCGATACTTGATTTGCCAAGAACTTAACTGGATCGCCCACAGACAAGTTGTGTGCTCTGGTTGTTGTAATAACGTTGCCACTAGAACTTGTACCTGATGTTGGTCCGCCGAAGTTATAAGAAATCCAAGCAGTTGCTTCGTTTTCTAAGAATGTCTTATTAGCACGTAAGATTTCTGCGGCAGCAATATGTCCTGGATCGTTATGGTATGTTGTTGTACCCACAACGTCTGGAGTTTCTCCAACACCCTTGTCTAATATTGCAATAATAGTGTCCATGTTTGCTTTAGCAGATGCTAGTGCTGTAGCATTACTTTCAACTTTAAGATTAACAGCATCTCTTAGATATCTGTAAGCATTCAAAGTTGCTCGCTTCTGATCACCGATTACTAGTGATGCCTGTGCTTGATAGTAACTCATACCTGCTTTGATTGAGCGGAAGTTACTGCCCATTAGAATATCGTAACGTAGAGCATCTAAAATATAACCCACGTCTCTAGCACAAGTAGCAGAATTGTAGTCTAAGTTTGGATAGTTAGTGTCAATGTAAAGTGTTACTGCACTCTGAATTGATGCTTTGTCTGTTGACAACACTTTTGCCTGTGTTGCTACATTAGTATCTACCCAACTTGTACTTGGCAAGTTAGTAATTTCTACAGCAATAGATAATCCAGTTCCGTTGGTGAAACTTGTTAATTCTGTGCCGTCGTAGGTTGCTGCCAATGTAAATGTCGATGTCAATGGTGTTGTCTTAACATAATATGTAGTACCAGCAACTAATCCGTTGGCTGTGGTTTGTGCGATTACTTCATCGCCTACAGATAAACCGTGTGCTGTGCTGGTAAATGTTGTGCCACTAGCAATAGTTGTAATTGTAATACGTGGCACACCAGTTGTTAAACCAGTATCAATGATGTTTGTAATAACATCCATTAATGCGCCAACTCTTGTAGAACTTGTAGCATCGCCGCCTGTGCCTGTAACATAACTTACGTTAGTTTGTAGTGCTGAATAAGAGCTTAAACCTCCGTTAGCAATGTCTGTCACAATAGATTTCATATTAGCATAGGCCGCTAATGTTGCTGTTTTATCTCCGCTATCAATCTGTAGTGCAGAAGTTAAACGTGAGTAGTATGCAATACCTGCTTGCTTACTTGCAAAATGACCACCGTAGGTTAAGTCATAGCGTAGTGCATCGATAATGTAACCAGTATCTCTAGCACACGCACTCTTGCTGTACACAATCGCTGGATAGTTTGTATTGATATACTTTAATGTTTCTGCTGTGATAAAATCTTTGTTATCATAGATTAACTTTGCCGCCGCATAGTTCTCTGCATCTACACCAGTAAAGTCTGGCCATAAGAAGCGAGGAACTGCTCCTCCGTCAATTGTACCAACGATATCGTCAACGATTGTACCAATTTGTGCAACTGCACCGCCAACTGCATAGCCTTTTAATTTGTATTTTAAGAACTTAATTAGTCCAAGACTTGCACTTAACTGGTTTGCCAGCACGATTGCTGTCGAAGATATTGCTCTATGATAACTACGTCCAATAGTGATTGCGGCAAAATTACTGCCAAACATCATGTCGTAGCCGATACCATCTACCATGTATCCAATGTCTCGACTGCAAGTTGTTTCGTCGTAGGATAGATAGTGATGGAATTTCTGTACATAACCAGTACCATCTAGTTGAATTTCAGATTTACGATCTTGTAAAATGTTAAATCCTGCTACTAATGCTGGATCAACCCAACTTGTATCTGGTGCTATAGCAGTTCCTGCTTCGCCGTTGTTAATCCAATCTATAATATCTTGTACACGAGCCTGTGCAAATGCTGCCGCAGTTGCATCACCGCCTGTTCCAGATGTTACCTGAGGTGTTGTGTTACCAGACTGTGGAGTTACAGAAATTCTTTGTGCAACATCGTCGATAATGCTCTTTAAGAATGTGTATGCGGCCACTGTTGCGGCTGTTTCGCTAGAACTAATAGTTAGATTTAAACCACTGTAATATGCACTACCGGCAATTAAAGTCTGTGTGTTACCACCGTAGGTTAAATCGTAACGAATTGCGTCAAGGATGTAGCCAATATCGCGTTGGCAAGCGGCTTGTCCTGTTGCGCCAAGTGCTGTCCAAACAACAGCATAGTTGTTTTGAATGTATCGGCTAACATCTGCTTTAATGAAAGCATAGTTATTTGCAATCTGTGTTCTTGCATTTAAGAAATCTACATCAAGATTAGTTGGATCTGTGATAACTTCTGCTGGGACAGCATCCAAACCGTTGTTTAGAATGTCGTAGGCTGTGTTAGCACTTAGTTCAATTCTATCAATTGCTACGGAATTACCCACTGAACCTGTAACACCAGTAGTAATTTCTTTTACTGATGCTCCAATAAAGCCGATTACACCTATTGTTGGCAATAACTGTTGTGCAATTACTGTCTGTGTTGATGTAATTCCTCTGTAATAGCTCATTGCGTTCCATGAACTTAGGAAGTTACTACCAAACATTAGGTCGTAGCATAATGCATCAATAATATAACCCACATCTCGTGAGCATGTAGATGCTGTATAGATTAAATCTGGATATGTTGCATTGATCCAGTTGATTGCGGCTGATTTAATTCTTGTTTTTGCCGCTTGAATATTAGTATTCTTAGTTGTAAGATCACTTGCTACCCAAGTAATATCTGGAGCAACTGTTGTTGGCTCTGTTCCTGTATTGATTGTGTCGTACAATTCTTGAATACGTGTTTGTGCATCTGTTGCGGCGCCAGCACTACCGGCTGTGCCGCTAGTTACTTGACTTACAACGTTTCCTGAGCTAGGTGTAATTGCAAGACCTTTTGCAATATCATCGATAATAGTTTTTACATAAGCCCATAGTGCCAATGCTTGAGATTTTTCACCTACTTCAACTAACACACCGTTGCTATAGTAAGAACGTGCGGCAATTTGTGTTGCTAGGTTGCCACCATATGTTAAGTCAAAAGTTAGTGCGTCTACAATGTAGCCAACGTCACGTTCGCAAGTTGTTGCATCGTAGATAAATCCGCTGAACGGAGAGACAGAACCTGCAATTTGTACATTAATCCATGCTGTAACTTCTGCTTTTAAGAATGCTTTGTTAGCAAGAATTAATCTTGCGGCATGGAAGTATCCAGAAGTATAAGCGTTGCTACTACCACCAGTTGGTGTTGGTAGGTCAAAGGTAGGAACTGCGGTTAGTCCTGTTGACAGAATGTCTGTCATTACACCAATATTTGATGTAATTGTATCTGTACCTGCGCTGGCTTTTAATACTGCATTCTTAACAAAATCTACAGTACCTAAAGTCTGTGGTAATTGATCTGCTAAAACAACTCCGGTTGATGCAAGGCCTCGTTGATATGCCATACCTGCTTTTGCAGACATAAAGTTACTGCCAAACATAACATCGTATGCTAGTGCATCAACCATATAGCCAACATCACGTGAACATAATGCTTGGTCGTAATCTAATGTTGGATAATTTGCATTAATCCAAGCAATAGCACCTATTTGAATATTTGTTTTATCTGCAACAATAGCGTTAAATGCTGTTAACAATCTTGGACGAACCCAACTTGTGCTTGGAGCAATAGTTGTTGGCTCTGTGCCTGTATTGATTGTGTCGTACATTTCTTGGATACGTGCTTGTGCAAATGTTCCTGCGGCTGCACCGCCTGGTGTTCCAGAAGTTACCTGTGAAGATGAAGTTGTTTTTGTCCATCCTGCTGTATTACCTACAGCAATATTGTCGATAAACGATTTAATTCTTGTTTGAACAGCCAATGCTTGATCTTTTTCGCCTGTTTCAACAAAAATGCCCTTGCTGTAGTAAGAACGTGCGGCTACCTGTGTTGCTAAATTGCCACCGTAGGTTAAGTCATATACCAATGCGTCTACAATATAACCAACATCTCGTTCGCAGGCTGTTTGTCCTGCGCCGCCGTATGTAAATCCAACGAATGGAGAGATGTTTCCAGAAATCTGTGCATTAATCCATGCACTAACTTCAGACTGAATAAATGATTTGTTAGCAAGAATTAATCTTGCGGCATTGTAATAATCTGCATCATAAGCATTACCTGTTCCACCAGTTGGTGTTGGGTATACAAATGCTGGAACAGAACTTAGGCCGTTTTCTAAAATTGCTTTGATTGATGCAATATTAGTTGTTACAGAATCTAATGCAATAGTTTCTGTGACATTAAACATAAACTCTTGTGTTGCTGTGTTGCCTTCTGTTGGCACAATAGAGTTGTTTGCTACTAAGTTTGGTGCAACTGCCTTAATTCTTTCTAGTGCAGAAATAGTTTTTGGCTTGTCATTAACTAAATTTGCAATAGCAGGCTTAGGACTGATAACAGTTGAACGTAGTTCATCACCAACAACTGCGGTATTCTTTGGAAGAACGATTGGCAACACTTCGTAGAATGTACCAGTCTTAACGCTGATTGTTGTGTTTGAAAATACTGCCGCTGGAATTGCTGTGGATGTTCCTGCTAGGATACCGTCAGTAACAATAGTCAATAATGATTGTGCTGTAGTTACTGTGTCTGCTTCCGCAGTTAATGTACTGTCAATAATCTGAGCTACTGCTGTGTTTAAAGCAACACCGTTAGCCAATTGATAATTAATTTCTGGTGGGTTGTTGTTTAAAACATCTTCCACTAAATCTTTCATGTAATTGTATGCGGCAACAGTTTGAGTAATCTGTTGTCCAAAGTTGCTGTTAATATATGCACTACCAGCAGTGGTATAATAGGCCTTGGCTGCTTTAGTTGCTTCTTCATTACCACCGTGGCCGATATCATAAATTAGTGCGTCTACTAACAGGCCAACATCGCGTTGGCAGAAATCATAATCGTAGGATAATGATCCAGTCATTGATGCTGTTTGTGTTGTTAGTGTAGAAACTGTACCACCTTGTGTAGAACTAATTGTAAAGTGTGAGCCGTCTACAACTGTTTTAACAAAATATTTTGTTCCAGCAGTTACACCGCCAACTGTTCCTGAGAACTCAATAGGCATATTTGCTGTTAAGTTTGTTGTGTCGTCTGCTGTAAATTCATTAGTTGCCGCAGAACTTGCTGTAATTGCTACAGAATATGTGTTAGTAACCCAGTTACTAACTTCTTTCATAATGAATTGTTTGTTCTTTGCCAACAATTCTGTTGCTTGTCTATTTCTGTAACCTTTTTCAATTTGTTCACAAGCATAACGCACAGTCTTCCAAGGCTTATCAATTGTAAGACCTTGGCCATCTTCAAGACTATCTGTTCCCAGTGGAGCAACATATACTAGGTTATTAATAACACCGTAGTACGCCCATGTAGGATAGCCACCGCTAACACGCAATATTTGACCTTCTGTGCCCACTGGCAGTCTTGTTGGTCCTGTTGTACCGTAGTAATATGTGTCGCCTGCTGTGGTTAGAACTGCTGATTCACTACCAGCAGCCAATAAATTCCAATATGTTGCGGTTGTGTCTGCATCTGGTCTGTTTAATAAACTTGCTGTATGCTCTAATACACAGATATAACTGTTTGCACCAAAGAATACTGCATCGCCTTGTACATAATCATGATTCACTGTCCATGTTACAGAATAACCGCTTTCAATAATAATATTATCAATTGCGCCAGCAGTTACTCCGTCTACTGTCAATGTTAAATCGTTGGCTGGGCTAATACCACCGACGCTTGTACCAGAGATAACAATTTGATCTCCGTCTGAATAATTTGTTCCTGTGTTGTTTTTAACAACTGTATAAACAGTTCCTGTACGTGTAATATCGAAAGTTGCGGCCGAGCCAATGCTTGGGCTAACTGATGTTCCAGATACTCCAGTATATGTTGTTGACACATTGGTCCACTTAATACCTGTGTTTAATCTGTTCCAATAAGTTAAATTTGGTGGCTCTTGATTTGTGTTGTCTGCTATTGCCAGGTAAGTATAACTTCCTAATCTTACAACATCGCCTACTTTATAAGCAGTAGACGAAACCCAATCACCGTTAAAATTAAATCCAGTAGTATAGACGTCCCAGTATGCTGTCGCTGTACTTGGATTTTGATTTGTATGATTTTGTGTGGCAATATATGAATAACCACCATATGTTACCACATCGCCTTCTTGGTAGACTGTAGAAGAACTCCAAGAATCTTCAAATTGAAGACCTTCAACAAATACTCCCCACTTAGTATCATCAAAAGTTGTGCTGGAAGTGTGTTGTGTTGTACAGATCCAAGTGTTGGCGCCGTACTTAACGATATCATTAATTTTGTAGCGTACAGAAGAATTCCATACACCTAGATATTCTAAGCCACTGTTGAATACAGTCCACTTACTTTGGTCTGCTTCGAGACCTAATGATGCTGTGGCAGCAGATGTGTGTGCTGTATTACAAATATATGTAATACCGCCATACGAAACAAAGTCATATACGCGGTAACGAGTCGAGGTTGCCCACTCGCCTGTCCAGTAAAACGATTCTGCAAATGCTTCCCACTTGCTTTGATCTGCTTCTAAGCCCAGTGTTGTGGTTGCCGCAGATGTATGAGAAGTTAAACAAATATAAACTAAGCCGCCGTACTTAACTTGGTCGCCTTTATTATAATAAGTAGAAACGTCCCAGTCGCCCTGCCAACTAGTACCGTCACTGACTAGATTCCATTTTGGTGGATTTGCGTCACTATCAGTGACAAATAAACTTGCTGAAGTATGATTTATAACACAAATATAACTCTTACCACCGATGTTGACTACGTCGTCAACTACGTAAGAAGTACTTGGTGTCCAATCACCTTTCCAAACAAATTTAATTCTACCTAATCTAAATTCTGCCATTTTATATCATCCTCTGATAGTATTTATCTAAACCCAAAAAATGGGATTTTATATTGCTCCTGGGCGGTTCCATGTGTTAACAAAGTAAGAATACGCCATACCGTCACCGTCCCACCCGCCAAATTGTCCGTCAACTGTTACCTTTGTTGGCATATTAACCACTGCGCCTGTTAAGCCTTCCGGAATAGTGCTGGCAATTCTGTCTGCGCCACCTACTAAAACTGTACCAGCAATCAACTGTCCAGTAAATGTATTAGCACCACCTTGACTCAAACGTCCAGTTAAGTATGCCTTAATTGCTCTCTGTGTTGGAATAATATTATTACTGTTAGCAATAAATGTTTCGTCTGTGCTAAACTGTCTAATAACCACACTTGATCCACCAACTGCAATACCGCCCAGTGATAGTGTTTCTAGACCTGTTAGTCCGAATTGTGTAGCACTTAAAGTAACAATACCAGTTGCTTGTTCAACACCAAACAAATCACCAACTTTAAAGTTACCGTCTTGGTCAGTACTAGTATAGAACACACGACCAAAGTTAACTTCAACTGCCTGATCCTGTGGAGCAAGAACTGTATCTTCTGGTAGGTTAGGATAGTTACTTTGAATAGCGTTTCCGTAGCCCACATTTAAGAAATCGTGTCCTGTTAATCTTGCCTGGCTGTATTTTGTTCTAATAATAATATTTGCTTCGTGTGCTGGACTTAATTCCACGGTCATATCTGGAGAAATTTCAATATTTGCTTCAATATTTGGTGCTGTTGTTCCATACACAGGGGTAGCATTTGTTACTTTATAAATTTTACTGTTTCCTGAAATAACCAAGTTATCACCAGGAGCAGGTAGTTTAGATAAATTCTTAACTATTAATGTTAATCCGGTTTGGAATGTATCAGCATAGCCACTGCCATTAATTGTAATAATTGTAGAGTTAGTATTATAATCTTGTCCTCTGTTTACAAAAGTTGGATTTCCTAGTGTACCGTTGCTAATTCTTAATGAAGTAGTTGCAGACACAGTAACGTTTGGATCTCTAAAAGTTAATAATGGAGTACTGGTATAACCTGACCCTGGCTCCCATAAACTAATAGATGTAATAGTTCCTGAAGTAATAACTGCACGACCTTTAGTTCTGCAACCTGTTTCAATAATACTACCAACAGTTTGAGCCGCCACTGTAACAAATTTTCCTTGGTCGTTGTTTGTGCCTACAAACGCAAATTTAATAGCACCATATCCGTCATCCGATACTGTGCGTTCTGTCCATGCGTAGCCGTCTTCTGATGTATATGCAACTCCAGCAGTGCTAGATAGAGCTAAAAATACACCCTGACCATATTCAATTTTGTTTACACCTGAGATAGTATATGGAGATTGTGTCCATGTTATACCATCTCTACTGTAAGCAGGTTTAGCACTACTGCTAGAAACTGCAACAAACAAGCCATTACCATAAGCAACGTCGCTCCATGTTGTAGAGCTAGGTAATGTTGCTGATGACCAACTTGTTCCGTTTGAACTGTAAGATGCAGTAGTACTTACTGTTGAACTAGCAGTTCCTGAAACAGTAAATGATGTAATAGCGCCGCCAATAGCCGCTACGCCTGTTACAGTAATTGTAATATCGTTTGCTGTGGTTGCTCCGCCAACTGCTGTACCTAAAACACTAACTATACTAGATGTTGTATAACTAGAACCACCACTATTAACTGTTACTGTATAGCCACTGCTTCTAGCGGTTACATTAAATGTTGCCCCAGATCCACCGCCTGAAGTAGTAGACGATGTAACACCTGTATAGGTAGTTCCATCGGATACTGCAACAAATTTTCCGTTACCAAACGTTAGTCCAGTCCAACTTCTTGCAACTAGTCCTGTACCGCTAGACCATGTACCGCCATAGTTTGAACTGTATGCAGAGCTAGTAGTTTCAGCGGCTATAGCGACAAATTTTCCGTTGCCGTACGCAACTTTACTCCAAGTAGTCAACGAAGGCAATGTAGTTGTTCTCCAACCTTCTCCGTTGTTAATAGAATATAGTGCAACTGAACCTGGATCTCCAAGGGCGCCACCGCTGGAAATTACAACCCAGCGATTGTTACCGTAGGCAATATCTGTCCAAGTTTTTGGACTTGGCAAAGGTATTGCGTCCCAGGTTGCGCCACCGTCTGTCGATTTTCCAGCAATAGCATTACCACTTGGTAGAGCAATAAATGTGCCATCGCCATAGGCTAATCCTATCCAACTAGTGCCCGGAGCCAATGTATTAGTTGTCGATGCTGTTTGTGTCAAACTAGGAGCAGATATTGTAACTCTTGGTTCAACATAGTAAACGGTTGAATTATCTAATAACGCTTCTATAGTAGTTCCTGGATTCATATGATCCCAACCTACTGCCGCAATGTTCATAGATCCGGTATCTGTTTTTAATGTACTTGCAGTGCCGCCAGGTGTACCGCTGACTGTAAATGTTGAAGTACTATCGATCGTCTTGACATAATATGTTGTTCCAGCAGATACATCTCCAAACAAATTAGTCGAATATGTACCGTTCATCGAACCGTAACCAATGGTTAGTGTCGATTTTGCATTTGTAGTTGTTCCTGTCATCGATCCTGATGCTGTAGACAATGTAAATGCTGCCGCTGTTGTTTTACCCAATACTTCTCCGGTAGCAGTTGAAAGGTTTAGCGCACTACCTCCAGGAGAAGAACTAATTGTAAATGTTGTTGCATCATTAACGGCTAGAATATAATATGTTGTTTCGTTGACAATACCGCCAAATGTATTTCCTGTAAACTTAATTGGATTGTTTGCAACAAATCCTGCTGTTGAGTCAACAGTAATTAAGTTTGTTAAAGTTTCTGTTTCTGTTACAGTTACAGAAATAACTGTATCTGTAACTGTAAATGTTGAAGAGTTAACAATCTTATTAACATAATACTTTGTTCCAGCAACAATTCCTCCAAACACAACGCCTGTAAATTCTATTGGATTTAATGGCACTAGCGATGCTGTTGAAGATGTTGTAATGTAATTTGTAGCCGCAGTAGTTGCTGTGGCAGTTATACTTACTAATGTTGTCGATATTGTAAATTTGGATGCTGAAATAACATCATTAACATAATATGTTGTACCTACTGCAATGTCTCCTATTGAGGTTCCAGTAAACTGAACAGGCATGTTAATTTTCATATCATTAGTTTGACCTAATACATAACTGTTATAACCTGGGAACGACATAGTCATTGCACCTGTGTCAGAATTTAACAGCCATGCTGTTCCAAAAGGTTCAGTACTGATAGTTATTGTCGTACCATCGATAATTTCTTTAATGTAATAAGTGTAAGAGTCGGTAACGCCGCCAAAAACTGCGCCGCCAAACTTAACTTGCATATTAACACTTAATTTTGCAGTACTAGCCAACGTTAACGTATTAGTTGATCCGCCAATTGTTTCAACAACGTTGACGAAATCAACAGAAGTATTAGTTACAGTGGTACTGTAATATGTAGGAATAAATTGTACTGGTTGATTCAAATACAATGTATCTGTGGTATAGTCTCCGTCTAAAGTAAGTATTCCTGTACTGTTATTTGTAGAAATAATGTTCAACGGTTCAAAAGATTCTTTAAGAATCTGTGCTACTTTAGTGCCCTCGTCATATGACGAAATATATCCGTATTGTCCTGCTCCTGTTCCGCTGTTAAGGAACACTCTCATACCAATGTAGTTACTTGCAGTTTTTGTATCTGATCCTGCTAAAGTAATAGTTTCTTCGTCTCCTGCTTGAGCATTATTAGATGACACTAAGTAATTTCTTCCGCCAACTGCACTACCTGTATCTGTAATACGTGCCTGGAATACTGCGTTGGATCTAATTTCGTCTCCAATTAAGCGAGCATTAGTACCTGCACCTACTATAGAATAATTTGCATAGGCAGTATATTGATCATTCTCTGTCTCAAGGTAGAACGTAGGATCAGAATTAATCTGAACTTGTGCTCCGTAGAAGCGTGTATTTCCGCTTAGACCTGCTCGACCTCTTGGATAAATTCTAAATTGAAGATTATTATTCAATCCAACATTGTCGTACACAGTCATCCATATTCTATACCAACCTTCAGTTAACTCTAGTTTACCGTATGAAACTGGAACTGCGCCGCCAGATGCTGTAGATACTGCAAGACCTTTAGTGCTAAATGTAAATTCTAAATAAGAATATACTGTTGATGAACCACTGTATATTGCGGCGATGTCAAATGTTGCAGATGATCCTTGTTTTGCGTAGATGCTAAATGTGTAATTTAAATCGCTGTTTGTTGGAACAACTCCTGAAACAGTGGCGGATAAAATAGAACTTCCCGATAGAGTTGCTACAGTTAAGAAGCAATCATTTGTTCCGTCTTCGCCGCCCAACGAGCTACCTGGAATTCTTAATTCGTTACCAGTAACGTAGCCGCTACCTCCAGCATTGACTACTGCTGAGTAACCTGTAGCACCCACAGTAATATCGAATGTAGCACTATTACCTGAACCAGTCACATTAACTGTTTCTACTGCTGTGTAAACTTTACCAGGAGGTAATACAGAAATATTTTGATAGATATAACTTGAATCGCTACCAGATGTTGCACCTGTCAGTGTCCATGCATCTGATTGTCCAAATGGAGATGTTGTATTCTTCTGAATAGTAACATTACCGTCTGTAGTCCATGGACTAGTTGAAAATTTATTACTGTATTGTAATAAGTTTGTTGTGTCTGCAACGTAGTTAGAGCCAGCATTACTAAATTGTATTGCTAATAATTCAGCATTAGTACCAAATGCACTTTGTACACTGGCCTGTACTTGGCTAGATCTGTTGTCAATTTTTCCTGAGATAGGAACTTCTGTATTATCGTAACCTTCAGCAATAACACCATATGTACCATATGAGCTGTTACCGTTGGTAGCACGGATTCTACCGCCGTCTTCGGCAAAATATCCAGCATAATTGTAGTAACCGAATACTGACACGCACTCAGTTAATGAATTAGAACCAGTACACCATACACCAATACCATCACTGATGATTTGTGTAAAGTCATTACAAGTTATTGAACGATTGCCGCCGTTGTGTAGTGTTCCATCGATTTTTAATCCGGTGCAACCGACACCAAAGTTGGTAACGTTTTGAATGTAAGGGCTTCGACGAATAATCCAAGTTCTAGTATCGTCAGGACCATTACCTGGATCTAGACTTACATAGGCACCACCCGTTGGTCTGCGTGTGCCAAAGCCGTTTGGACTTGTTAAAGATCCTGCTAGACCTGTTAATGTCATGTTACGAATGCCTGTAGCATTACGTACATAGAACATATCTTTCAAACAGTCTCCAGCATACACTGTCATAAATCCTGTGCCAGTTGTTAGTGCAACTACTGAACCTCCTACTGTTTCTGAAATAGTAATTTGACTGCCTACTATTTCTTTAACATAATATGTTTGTCCTAGAGTAACTCCACCAAAATCATCATTTGTTGTTGCCGCAGAAAATTGAATAGGCATATTAACTGTGACATTTTTAATAGATCTCAGTGTAAATCTATTAGTTGAGCTACTTGAGCTAGAAGTTGATGTATAAACAGTTACTTTAGGTTGTACCACAGTTCCACGAAGTTCGTCACCGATTAGAGCAGTATTATCTGCAACTATGATCGGTAGTTCTTCAGAATATGTTCCTGTTTTAATCATGATAGAAGTTGTCTGACCTTGATTAATTAAAGGAACATTTTCTGTGCTGGCATTTTGTATTGCATCGATTACAATGTTCATCAGGCTGGTAATTTCAAGATACGCACCAGACTCTAAAGTTAATCCATTGTTGATATACTGTTGTACTGTCGGGTCTGCTATTACTTCCCAATTTTGATTTCCAACGGTTTCTGGATTGTTATCGATATTGCCATCAATTAAACTCTTATAAAATATTTCGTTCCAATAGACAATGTCGTTAGTGACATAAGTTTCTGTAGCGTCCCAAACAATATTTTCAACTTGATAGTTAACATCTGGGTTAGAGTTTTGATAGACATAACCAATCAAAACTAATAGTCGTTCAAGTGCGGCAACAATATATGGCTGTGCCGCATCTGTTTCTGTGTTAAAGAAAGTAGTAGTGCTACCTTCAGCAAAGAATGCCTTAGTAGCAATTACTGTTCTACTATTACTAGCTCTAGTAATGTCATAAGAAAGTGCGTCAATAATTAATTCTGCATCTCGTCTAGTCGAGTATTCTTGGAATTCCGATGTTGGGCTAAATGGAGAATTACTATTTGCTTTTTGATATAGCATCCACTGATACATTTCTTCAACTAAGAAATCTTTGTTCTCAGTTAATAATGTATTGGCATTCTGGAAATAAAATCCGTTCTCAACTTGTTGACAAGCATACGCAATAGTTTTCCAAGGTTTATCCCATGTCTGACCGTGATCTGCATCGTCTACACCGTCGTTAGATACGTAGTACAGATCTGGAATAACAAACATTTTTTTCCAGTTTGGTTGTCCGTTAGAAATGTGGAAGTGATAATCTTCTGTATCTCCGGCAGCACCGCCTTGTGGAATAATTGGAACAGCAACAGTTGATGTTCCGTCAAATGTAACAATGTCGCCTTGAGTATTACCTGCGTTTTCTTTTGCATGAACTACATATACTACCCAGAATGCGTTAGCAACATCTAGGTCAGGTCTAAAGAACGAACTAGATGTATGATTTCTAATACAACGATATGTGCAGTTTTCCCAGATTACTAAGTCGCCGATAATATAATTTGTGGTGTTAGTCCAGAAATTAGTCCATCTAACTGATGGAACAACCAACTTCCATTTAAGATAATTGACACCTACAAAGTCAATATTGTCCCCATTGGTCAATGAACCGTTAGGAACTTCGCTGATAATCAATGTTGTACTGTCATTTACAGATACCACAGTCTGGCCTTGCGTAAATGATGGGTTAACTAAAACCATGCCCTTTGTAATGCCAGCCGTTGAAACTACTTTTAAAGTTGTTCCAGAACTTCCTGTGTCCACATAAGAACCAGTTACTGCATAACTTGTTGGATCTTGGCCTGCGCTATCTATCACGGCTGTGAATAATTGTCCGCCTCTGCGTACAACATCACCGACTCTATATTGAGCACCCGAACTCCACTCGTTCATCATTCTATAACCTTGGGTTATTAGTTCCCAAGCAGATGACGAGTCTTCAGCATTAACTGAAGGAATGATATTTAAGTTATTGTTGATTAAACTTACGTAAGTGTAACCGCCATAGATAACAATGTCGCCTTTTTGATACAATGCTGAACTGGTCCAGCCATTTTCAAATTGTGTACCTGGTAGCCAAACATTAAATGTAGTTGTATCAAATGTAGTAGTAGAAGTATGTCCTTCTGTACAAATATAAACATCTGCTCCTAGTTTAACAAGGTCGTTTAATTTATATCTTGTCGATGCAGTCCAAGCACCTTTGTATTCGATACCATTGTTTACTACTTCCCATTTGTAGTTGTCTGCTTCGCGGCCGTCTGTAATATTGTCAGCAGATGTATGATCTTCAACGCAACGATAAACTATACCGCCATATTTTACAATATCTCCAAAACCATAGACAGTAGAAATAGCCCAAGCAGTATTCCAGTTATCGAACTGTGCGTATGTGTCCCATTTGGTTAGGTCAATGGTTGTTAATCCACTGGTATGTGCCTCGGTACAAATATAAACAACACCACCAAATCTAATGATATTGCCGATTGAATAAAATGTGCTCGGTGTCCATTCTTCTCTCCATGCTCGACCATCAATCATTAGTTCCCAGCGAGGAGTGCTTGCGCCACCGCCTGTTACATAATATAAGTCGTCGTAGAAATTACTAGAGGATGTGTGCGGCTCTTTACATACGTAAGTTTTACCTTCGTATTGAGATACAGCGTCTCTGTTGTAGAACACGCCATCGTTCCATTGTCCTTTCCAGGTATATCTTAATCTACCAATTTTAAATTCTGCCGCCATTTTTAATCCTTAAATTATCATTAAACTCATGTACTTATCACACTATAGAATCGACTGGATAAACATATTCTTTGTTTAGACGTACAACAAATTCGCCGTTGTCGTTGATATAGTAAAACATACTTCTGCTGTCCCATCTATACTGATCCCACTCTAAATTTGAGTAAGGACGACTATGGTCGAGTTCTAATCTACCTTCAAAGAAATCAACACCGTATTGAAAATCCGTAAAGTCGTTTTCTGTTAAACCTGGATTGTTGATAGTAATATCGTCTTCATCTTTTAAACCGTCAACTTTAATAAAATAAAGCATTCCGTTGTCATCTCTTCTTAGCCCGTAGAAAAAACGTATGCTAAGGTCACCTGCTAGGTCTGATGGTTGTGTTCCAATATAGTATGTCATTATCTATTCCTTATGATATTTCAACATAACTCATGATGCAGTCTAATGCCGCTTCTTGGCTAGCAGAAATATGAATTGCGTTATTTGGTGCTAAAATTAATTTTTCGCCACCGTTAACAACACGTAAACTTGAATTTGGTGCTATAATAATATCTTTAATAAAATAACCTACAGTACTAGCATCGTCTGTAACGGTAATACTGGCTAAAATATTACTGCCTGTTAAATTTGCCAGACTTAAACCAATGACTGTACCTCTGGTACTTGGTCCAAATTCTAAAACTTGTATAGGAGTTGTTCCTATTTCGTTAACTACTTTGTTCTTAAAAAAGTTTGCCATGTTCTTATCCTAATATCAGTGCGTAGGTGATTGCAATATCTTCAGCAGTGGCCGCATTAATACCACCACCAGCACCTGCGGCAGAGTCCCAAGTAGTTCCATTAAAAATTTCTAACTGTTTTAGTTCTGAGTTGTAACGTGTCATACCGACTACAGCGTATGCTGGACGTTCTGAGCTAATACCTGTTGGAACTACGAAACCATTTGTACCTGCAATTTTAAAATATCCAGTTCCGGACTGAGTAATTGTTGTTATTGCTCCAGAAACTGTGTTTGTTATAGTATTATCTTTAATAGCAAAGTTGGCCAGTTTGATACTGCCTGTACCTGTGGCATTAAAAATAATGTCTGTGTTTGTTGTACTGCTAATTGTATTGCCGTCAATAATAATGTTGTCAACTTCAACACGTGGCACTTGTAATCTAGCACTGGTTAAATCTGCTGTTACAACATTATTGTTGTAAAATCTAATAGTATCATCATTTGCGCCAGGTGTTAGTTCTGCTGTGATACGTGTTGTATCATCCAAGTCGCCGACACCACTTAGTTTAATCCAGTTAACTCCGTCATAGCCTTCATAACGACCCATCTGGCTATTGAAACGAATCATACCAGACTGTGCTGTTGGACGCTCTGCTGTGTTACCCACAGGAATTATTAAACTTTGATTTGAATTAATGCTTACTAGTTTATTAGTTCCTGGTTGGATTACAATGTCGCTGGCAGAATTACTGCTGATAACGTTTGCGTTAACATTAAATTCTTCTAGAACAATGTAGCCTGTGCCATTAGCACGTAGTTCTAAATTACTGTTGGATACTGTTGTGGCAATGTAATTGTCTTTGACAATTATGTCACCTGTATAAAATTCTTCTGCTGTAACTCTGTTACTGGCCAATGCGTTTGTTGAACTGACGTTTCCGCTGACAGTTAAATTCTGTCCCAATGAAACGTTGTTATATGGCATTGTAATAATGCCTGTACCGGCTGCGCTTAATTCTAAATTACTGTTAGAAAGTGTTGTTTTAATTGTGTTGCCAGCAATTTTAATATTTTGAAATTGTGCATCGCTGCCAACTGTTAATGTGCCCGAAACGCTGTAGTTACCAGTCTGTGTTACGTTACCAGTTTGAATAATATTACCAGTGTAGGTAACTGTTCCGGTAATATTTGTATTACCTAATGTAGATGTTCCTAGTACTGTTAGGTCGTTGTTAATTAAAACATTGTCACTAGGTACATAAATTCTTCCTGTGCCGTTAGCACGTAATTCTAAGTCAGCATTTGAGTCAACGGTTTTAATTACATTGCCGTCGATATTAATACTGTCAACGTGTAAATTACCAGTGTATAAATTTGCCCACTGTAGTCCGTTAGTTCCTAGTGTATAAGTTTCTGTTACGCCTGGAGTGATATTGCTGGTAATACCGGCAACAATGCTAATAGTGTCAGTGGGCTGATCACCTAGTGTAATATTTCCGCCAACTGTTACGTTACCAGTAACATCTAAATTACCAGTAATGTTTACATTATTTTGTAGATTAATTTCATCGTTGGCACTTAGAACGTTAACTACACCGGTAGTGCTTTCAATAGTGTTGCCACTGATTTTAATATTACCAGTGCTAACTTCTGTACCATCAATATAAGTTGTGTTTACGCCATCAGTAAATGTTACACCAGTTAAAGAACTAATGTTAAAACTTGTTGTGGTAAATTCTACTGTACCAGAGGCCTGGTTAACATAAAATAAGTCGCCAACTCTAAAGTCACCTTTATGGTCGACGCTGGAATAATAAATCTTTGCACCGTTTAGTTCAACAACTTCGTTAGCCTGTACTACATACGTTACATCATTATCTGTTCTGTGTAGTACACCAATATAGGCTAAGTTCTGTCCAATTAAGTAAGCAACAACACCTAGTCCGTCGCCATAGATACCATAGTTACCATAAACTGCGGCAGATCCAATACTACGAACTTCTGCACCAAAGTCTGAATAATCAACTAGACTAAATGCTGTGGCTGTGCCTCCTGCATTAGTTCTAATGTCCTGTGGCAATAGAACATCGTCTACAAAAACTGTAGAAGTATCTGCGCCGTCAAAGTGCGCTAACAATACGCTGTAAGAATCGTTTGGTAGTGCAGAAGAAGGAGCAGTAAACGAACTAGTGTGTCTAGCAGTTCCTTTGCTCACTCGGACATCGTCTACATATCCAACAAAATTTGCAGATCCGCTACCATCAGAACCTATTCTAAATGAACCATTATTGCCTACATCTCCTGCAACAGTATCAGTTGTTCCTAATAAAGTTCCGTTGACAAATGCTCTGATAGTTGAACCACTTCGTGTAAATGCGATGTGTGTCCATGTGTTAATAGATATTGTGCCGCCAAAAGTAACAGTACTGCTTCCGTAAAAGTTTCCTTTTAGTGTACCGTTTTCAATCATTGTGGTGTATCTGTCGGCTGCTTCACCACCGATGGTAAACAATGAAAATGTGCCAGTTACGTTTGTTGGATAGAACCAACCTTCTAATGCGAAATCTGCATCGAATACAAAGTCAGTTAAACTGTTTACAGTTACATAATCGCCTGTACCGTCTAGATACAGACTAGCAGTTCCAAATTTTTTCTGTGCTGTTTTAAGTTGTGCATCTCCATTGGCTGTAATAGTTTTACCGCCACGTTCTGACTGTGTTTCTAATCCTGTAACTTTACCTGTTAGATAAATTTTACCGTCTGTACCAACTTCGTCGATTGTACCTGAGCCTAGAACAGTAACTCCGTCTGTGTCATAGTAACTTAGTGTGTTGCCCACAGCAAATGTACCGGAGTTGCCAGTAACTCTAACTTCTGTTCTACCCTGTCCAGCAAATCCTTCGCTACTGCTGTACAAATACATACCTTTATCAGCAAAGTATGTAAACGAGTTTAACCATTCAATTCTTGCACCGTTTGTAGCAATTAATGTTTCAGCCGCTGGTGTGATAAATGTCACTGCGTGGAATAACATGGCCGCTTCAATGCTGTTTGCATTGACAATGCTACCGTCTAAGAATGCACCGTGACCTGCATCACCTGCGGCATATCCGCGAGGGTCATCTGCTGTGGCTGTACCCAGTCTTACACTACTACCAAAGGTTAAAACTGTAATATTTTTTACATAAGGACTGCGTGTACTAACAGTCATACCTGGAGCAAATGTAAATGCGTGTCCAGTGTTGCCAATTGGCTCGTGCTCAAAACCTGTAATTGTAAAGTCTTGAATGGTAGTTTCGCCATTCATCTTGAAACAGTCTTGTTGACGTGTTGCCGCTGTAGGACGAATTGTTACAGAACGCAGGTTAGCACCAACAATCGCAACGCCCTGTGGTACTGTTAGTGGAAAAATTTCTTCGTAATCGCCAGGGTACACATAAACAGTATCGCCTGTAGTTGCTTGGCTAAGAGCATGTTTGATTGTTAAGAACGGATCGTTTTGGTGTGTGCCGCTGTAACTGTCACTGCCGTTTACAGCAACGTACCAAATGTTCCCCTGACGTAGGTTTAAGTTAATGTTATCTACAACTAAATCACCAGTATCGATTACATCAGCAAATAAGTTGTTAGTCCATACGTCTGCCCAACGTTTGCCACTTTCACCTAATGTGTAAGTATCGTCTTGATCTGGAACAATGTTGCTGGCTACATCTGCGGCAAAAGTAATATTATCTGTATTGGCATCACCTAATGTAATATTGCCGTCTGCTGTGATATTTCCAGTAGCATGAATATTTCCGTAAACATTAGTGTCGGCAAATACTTCTACTGTGCCTGTGCCATTTGGACGTAGTTCAAGATTGGTGTTTGTGCTGTTTGTGCTGATAACATTGTTTTCTATGTCAATGTCGTCAACACGTAATTTTGCTTGATATACTACTGGACTTGCACCGCTAGGTAGCAAGGATAATACATCTTGTGTTGTGGAAATTGTTGTAGCAGAAATGCTAATGTCTGCAATTTCTGCTAGAGTATCTACTAGTAAGTTAGTAGTTCTAGTTGTACCATTTACGTGTAAAGTATGTGTAGGGTCGTTAGTCTTTATACCAACTCTGTGGTTGGCGGAGTCTGGATCAGTAACTTTTAAGTAAACAAGGTCAGTCTCAAAGGCTAAATCCACACCCTGGCGTAGAAGGTTGGCCTTTAAGAGCGGACCGGAAATTCGACCAACGGCCATATATCACTCCTGATAACCCCGTGTTTCACGGTTAACCAAGTTCTCATCCCTTGCGGGCTCTTTGCTGGTTTACCACAGTTTAATCATACAAGAAATTGGTCGTTCCTTGTAATCAGTAGTATTTAGCCGTTTGTATTTTTAACCTAGTATTAGGTTCCAAAGATAGGAAATGTCTTCCATATATTGTTGCGTAACAGTTTCGCCCTCACCGCCAGCATTACCCCATTTTGTACCAGTCCACACTTCAACAACACTTTCTTCAATGTTGTATCTAGTTTCACCGACTTCTGGGGATGAAGGTTGTTCTGCTGTAGTTCCGTAGGGAATTACTAGACCATTAGTTCCAGTAAATTTAATATATCCTAGCCCTGTAGATCCAAGTGTTATTGCAGAATTTAACTCGTTTCTAATATCAGATCCATCTGGGGTAATATTTTCAATTCTATTAAGTCCGGTTCCATTGGGTGCAAATGTTAGATCATTGTTAGTTGTAGTAACTGTGTTAACATCAAATAATGTATTGTCTACTAGTAATCCGTTAGTACGTAATCTTGTGGAAGTAATATCCATTGTTAGGATATTATCTGCTTTAAAGTTTATTTCTTCACTAGAACCAGCAGTTACAGATGTTTGTCTATCTGCTGAATATACTCCGCCAAATGCCGCGCCATAGCCTTCAAAAATTCCAGTTGTGGTATTAAATCTAACATCACCTTGTTGGAATGTTGGGCGATTTGCCGTGGTACCTTTTGGAACTATTAATGCCGCAGTAGTATCAAATTTTAAATTTTTACCAGTGTTGGGCTGTAGTACAATGTCATCTGCATTAGAAACAGTACTTCCAGTAAATTTTGTAGTTTCTAAAAATACTCCGCCTGCAGAGTTTCCTCTTAATTCTAAATTTGAGTTACTGGTAGTTGTAGAAATGTAGTTGTCTTTGATTAAGATATCTGCATTATAAAATTCTTCAGCAGTATATCTATTGCTGGCTGTGATATTTGTTGTGTAATAATCACCAGAAATGCTAAGACTTCGTGTAATGCTAACATTATCTACTGGAATTTGTATAATGCCGGAAGCGTGTGCGCTTAGTTCTAAATCACTGTTTGAATCACTGGTGAAAATTCTATTATTAACTATCTGAACATTGTCAAAATATGCGCTAGATCCTACAGTTAATGTTCCGCTAATGTCTAAAAATCCTGTGTTAGATTTATCACCAGCGAGTACTACTGCACCGGTATGATTTAAAGTTCCTATAACATTTACAGATTTTACAGTAGTTAATCCGCTGACAGTAAGATTTTGGTCGAACGCCGCATAATCTTTTAAGTTTACGATTCCTGCAGAATTAGCACGTAGTTCTAAGTCACTGTTTGACACAGTAGTTTCTATTACATTTCCTCTAATTCTAATATCGTTAATATTTGCTTCTGATGTATAAGTATCTCGCCATACTTTTGTACTTGAACCTAAGTTGTAGGTTTCTGTTACATCTGGTTCAAAATTTTGATTTAATGTTTGTTTGAATGTTACGGTATCTACTGTTTGATTACCTAAAATTAATTGTCCACCTAGACTAAAATCTCCGGTGATATCTAAATTCTTAGCAACATTAACATCTAAAGTTAGGTTAGTTTCTCCGCTGGCTGATAAAATGTTTACTTCGCCAAATAAAGATTCAATTGTATTTCCTGCTATTTTTAAATTGCCTGTATTAACAAAATCTTTTGTAATTGTTGTTACGTCTGCGCCCGTGGTAATAGTCAAACCAGTTGCACCTGTTGATGCTAATCCGCTGGCGTCAAAACTAACTGTACCATTTTCAAAATCGACATAAAATTGATCGCCTACACGGAATGTACCTTTGTGATCCTGACTTTGATAGTAAACTCTACCGCTGTTTAATTCTACTGTTTCGTTAGTTTGTACAACTAGTGTGTCATCATTAGTAGCATCTTTGCCTGTACCTATATAGGCAAAGTTGTGCTGAATTAGATACATTAATGTATCTGCACCGTCTGCTACTGCTCCATAATTTCCGTAAACGTTTGCTGAACCAATACTACGAACTTCTGCACCATAGGCCAGTGTGCTACCATCTTCAGTTAATCTACCTGTGCCTTGTATAGCATATAGAGCTCTATTAGCAAAATATGTAAATGAATTTAACCATTCAACACGCACACCGTTGGTCATTGTCAATGCATCTACACCAGGTGTGATAAATGTCACAGCATGGAACAACATACTTGCTTCTTTAGTTAAGTAGTTTGTTTCACTACCGTCTACTAGGGCACCTTTACCCGCATCGCCACTGGCAAAACCTCTTGGATCATCGGCTGTAGTTGTTGTACCTTGTGTTATAACTGATACATTTTGAATGTAAGGACTGCGACTAGTTACCTGCGCATTTGGAGCAAAACGGAAAGCATAACCTTTGTCGTTAATACTGTCATAGTAAAAGTCTTTGATTGTTAAGTTATTAACTGTGGTTTCACCATTTAAATGAAATACGTCTTCGCTTTGACTGGCTGTGTCTGGAACAATGGTAACGCTTCTTAATTCTAATCCACTTACAGCAACACCTGCCGGAACAACTAATGGTAATAGTTCTGCATAAGTTCCTGGATATATTTTAATTGTGTCACCGGCAGTGGCCACGCTTAATGCTTTTTCAATAGTAGCATACGGTGCGTTTTCGTGATTACCTTGATTTAAGTTATCGCCATTTTCAGCAACAAACCATGTTTTGCCCGGACGAAGAGCATAGTTAACTCCACTAGGAGTTGATAAACTGCTAGTAGTTACTTGTTGCCCGTTGACTAGATTTGTGTACAGGCCGTTCCATCTATTAGATGATGATGTTCCTAAACTATAAAATGCATCTGTATCTGGAACAATGTTACTGGCTATGTCTGCATTAAAATCTACAGCATCGTTTTGATCTGAACCAAATGTAATCGTGCCGTCTAAGGTAATATCGCCGGTAGAGTGTAAATTACCAGTAATATTAAACTCGTTGTAAACTTCTAACGTGCCTGATCCGTTTGGTCTAATTTCTAAGTTAGTATTAGATGAACTTGCTGTCAAGGCGGCATCGCCCAAATCGATAACATCATCAAATGTTGTTGTAGATGCTAGTCCTAAGTCTAAGAAGAAATCCTGTCCGCCGCTGGCTGGACCACCGTCTAATTGATCTAATAAAATACTGCTAGTAGTGGCAATAATATTATTGTTAATAAAAATATCGTCTGTAGATATAGCAGATGCAACTACACGATTAACTGCGGTAATGTTTAACGATCCTAATGCTGTAGTAATTCTAGAGAAATCTACAGTAATATCGTTATTAGTAAAATTTGTTGATAGTGTATTGGTACTGCGTGTTGTACCTAATACTTCTAATTCTGTGTTGGGAGAATTAGTTTTAATGCCCAAGCGGCTAGTGCCAACATCGAAGTATATTAAATCGGTTTCAAAGGAAAGATCAACACCGTCTCGCAACAGGTTGTCTTTAAGCATTCCACCGGAAATTCGGCCAATATCTACAGGCATGTGATTAGTCTCCAATAATATTTATTGGATCCTGAATTATTAAAAGTGTTGAGATTAACGGTCGAAGCCGTGAATGACAGTGACTGGTTTACCGTAAGGAACAGCACTTGTGAACTCTACAAAACGTCCAACTCTTGTTACAGTAACGCTAACAGTTCCAGATCCGCTAGCATTTGTGTTTAGTGTTAAACTTACGCCAGGACTTACACCTGTTACAGTCCCAGAAACACCAGATCCAGATACAGTTGCACCGATCATACTGTCAGTGGCTTCTGAAGTAATTAATGTTGGGTTTCCGTCTGTCTTTGCTACAGAAATAGTACTTGCGGGCGCATCTACTAGTGTGTAGTTTGTTGTAGAAATTTGATAAACGTTTTCAATTAATACGAATAAGTTCTGTGGGTTTGTTAGTTCTGGATATGGATAATCAGCATACCCCGAATCCAACGGGCCAAAATAAACTTCGGCAGCGTCACCGTTACCTAGATTTTGTTGTGTAATTAGTGCTGGTTCTTTAAATCTAAATTTGCGCCATGCCGCTGGAGTTCCTTGACGTCCTTCAAATTCTTGGTCCGTTGTGTTATAACGAATATGTCCTTCGACTGGACTAGTTACTGTGCCAGATTCGCCAGGACGACTAGTAGTAGGTCCGTTGGGAATTAACAATACGTTTTCAGTATCTAACTTAACTTCGTCTGTAATTTCAACCGCAATACGATTGTCTTTTACATTACGACTGTTTAATTGATTACGTTTTAAAAACTTCATTAACTTACTCTCATTGAAGTTAGAGATACACTTAGTCGTGTATTTGCATCTGCTGTTGCCCAAATTCTTTCTTCTGAACCTAGTACAATTTTTTCTGTATCAAATGTAAATGTTTCACCTGCTGGTATTGTTAAGTTATGAATAACTTTAGTAGTGTTAGCAATAGTAGCCGGTAAAGGTGCTAATAACCAAAGATTTAAAACAACATCCGATGTTGAATAATTGCAAAACATCATGCAGGTCACAGCATATTCTCTGTCATCAGAACCAACAGTGCCAGGGGCAGTATAAATTGCACTGCCTAGTGTAGTTACTAAATTGCTTGTGATTGCCATGTTCTATCCTTAAAATATCATACTGTAAACGATTGCTTTACGTTTACTTATTAATTCATCTTGCTTGTTCTCTGAGTTTACAAAGAACAATCCTGTGCCACCTTGGGCTTCATTCTTAGCATAAAGTTTTACACCATCGGCTACGCTTCCTGGATCTTCTGTTTGTAGGTATAATTTAAAATGGTCATCGACACCTACGCAACCTGTACCGTCACTGCGTAAAACTAAATCTTCGTTACTTAATCTACTTTCAATAGTAGCATTATAAAACTTTAAATTCTGTACTTCAAATCTGTCTACAAACCAAGCGGCATTAATTACATTATCTAAAGTTAATGTTAAATTACTTGGGCCACCATCTGCTTCAAAGTCACTAATTTCCAAATAAGAATCATACAATACTGTTACGCCGCCAATCTTAGCACTATCTTGTAATTTGTAAGGCGGATTTAATGTAAAGTAACTACCTACATAATCTGTAACTGCTTGAATGTTAGGAATAATATCTGGATCAATCGGAGGAAGGCCAGGTGCTGTATAATCTAAAACTTGTTCTTCATAGTTTACTGTGCCAGTAACGTTAACTACAGCCGTTCCTGTTCCTAACAAGTTTAAATTATATCCAGCAGTAGTAATGGAATTAGTCTGTATTCCAATTAAATCATCAGTTTCATTTTTAGCAACAAACAGTCCGCTACGTGTTGTACCAGATTGTGTATCTAACCAGTTTTTTGATTCATCAAAAACTAAAAAAACATCAGGTCTTGATCCGCGAGATATTTGAATACCCGCTTCTCCTAGTCCTGTTGGACTAATACCTGCGCCGCTTTCGCCTCTGTTTAATAGAATAATTTTATCTTCTATTTCAACGTTGACTGTTTGTATGGATGTTGTATTACCTAATACAGTTAAATCACCGGTGACAAGAACCGTACCAATTTGATCACCAGTATTCAGCGTAATTGTTCCGCCAGAATTAACTGATATCTTATAATCGGTGTCTTGTACTTTAACTATTCTTGCCATGTGTAATCCTTAATAAGGGACCTAAGTCCCTTATATTAAACTGCAATCAATACTAATACGTCTGCTGACGAATCGTTATCTAAATACCACTTGTACTTGTTACCGCTAAAGTCATAAGCAAGGCGCTTAGTTAATTTAGCAATAGCAGTAGTACCAGGAGTTTGACCAGTTGTAGAACCTAAAATACGAATTTCACCATTGGCTGCTGGTGTTCCAGAAACTAGTTTACCAACTTTTAAGTTAGTACCTGTAATAGAACTGATGCTTTCTGCTTCAGTAAATGCATCATCGGATGTTTTTAAAACAACGTATGTGCTCTTGCCACGTTGTTTAACAATTTGATAGTCACTGGCTAATGAACCGCCGAAGTAACCTTGAACTAAAATACCTGCTTGTGATGTAGTAAATGAACGAGTAACTTTAGTACCGTATACATCTTTCTTTAATGGACGTCCCATTTGTTTTCTCCTTATGTTGACGTTTTAGGTCTACGCAGAGGGATTCTGCATAAGTTCGCTAATGCGAATATAATTTAGACATTGTATTTAGCCACAAAAGAAAAAGGACTCCGAAGAGTCCTTTTCTTGTTACACTTGTTAAGTGTTGATTACTGGAATGTAGCGTTAGAGATACTAACTGTACCTAAGTAATCAGCCGCGTTACCAAGAGATGATGCTGTGTTGTTCAACTCAACATATCCATAACGAGTCATGAAAGACACGACTGGTTCGAATGATGTTGGGTCTAATACAACGCCAGAGCTCATCAATGGAACGTATGGGCAGTAGAAAGCGGCTGCGTCAGATTCGCTAGAACCTTTGTAACCAACTAATACTGATGCGCTGTCAGATGCGTATGTGTTAACATAGATCTTCATAGCATTGTTCAATGTACCAACAAACTTAGTGTTTGTAGGTGCTTCGAAAGTACCTTCTGTTGTTCTTGCGAACGCAGAAGTTGTTGCACTTTGAAGGATTGTTAATGCGTATGGGCTAACAACGGCCCAGTTACCAGCACCACGACGTGTACGTTGTGCGATAACGTTAGCGGCACGGTTGATTAGAACTGCCAAAGCGGCGTGTTCGTCACCAACGAATGTTGCTGTACCAGATACTGTTGCCTGGTCAAATGCTTGGTTGTTACCGTTAGATGTTGCAAGAGTTGCTAGGGAACCTAGAACTTCTTGGTCGATTTCAGCAGTGATTTCTTGAGCAAGAGCAGCCATGATTTCTGCTTCGATGTCAATACCTTGTTGGGCTTGTGCATCTTGAGCAGCCTCGAATGTCCAACGTGCAGACAATTTACGAGTCTTGGCTTCAACTGTTTGCTTCAAGATTTGGATGCTCATACGCTTACCAGCAACACCTTCTAATGCGGCAGTTGCGGCGGCTGTAGTAGCAGATCCGTTATTTGCAGAATAACCTTCTGCAATCTTGAATGGGCTTAGAGCCTCTTCACCAGCGGTAGCACCATATGTACCACTTAGTGTATCGCTGTAGCGAACACGTAGAGTATGGATTTGACCAACTGGACCAGTCATTGGTTGTACACCAACTAATTCGTTGGCAATAACTGTTGGCATAACACGACGGATCACTGGAAGGATCACGCGGTTAAGGGTTGCGACGTTACCGGCAGAAGTAGCACCAGTTGACGCAGATTCTGAAAGATACTTACGAGTATTCTCTAAAGTAACTCCCATTACGCTACGCTTGGTACCTTGAAGGCCTTCTAATAGTGCCTCTTTAGTTTCTTGCCAGCGGCTTTCTAGTAGTTCTGACATTTAAATTCTCCTTATTTTAATCCAGCAAGGCGACGGATGTCAATTACATCGGCCTGGCTATTAGCACTACTAATGCTATGGGTTTCTTTGTTGCCTGTGATTTCTTTTGCCTCTACAAGAGCCTTCTTCTTCTCCGGTGTGCTACCACTCAATACTGCTGGTAAGTACTTGTCGAAACTAGTACGTAGTTTTGCAGTTTGCACACTTTCTAGTAACTCGCTCATGATGTCTTTTTGGTCCTTGTTTAGAGGATTTAGAAGTTCACTCATTACTTCTTTACGTTCAGCGGCTTCTTGTGCGCGAGCAACTTCTTGCTCTTTGCTTTCTACCAACTGTTGCTTTTCAGAAATAATGCTCTGTGCTTCTGCGAGTTTTTGTTCTTTTTCTGCGATTACTTTGAGTAACTTGCTTGTCTCTGATTTCTCGTTCAACAAACTAGATTGATACTCAGTTGTAAATGCTTCAAAAATCTTACGTCCAAAGTCGTTTTGACGAGCTTGGTCGATATCTTCTTTAAGTTGAGTAATCTCTTTCTCAAGACCTTGTTTTACAACAGATTCAACTAATTCTGCTGAAGTCTTTACAAACTTGCTCTTAAGTTGAGCAAATTGTTCTTTTGCTTCTTTAACAAGTTTAACTTTGGTTTCTGCCAAGTCTTTCTTGTCATCATAGAAGTCTGCAATTTCCTTAGCCAATGCTTCGACTACAAACTGCTCTAACTTACTAAAATTCTCAGCCATTACTTTCTGATCTTCGTGAAGTTCAGAAATTTCTCTAGCAAGAGAAGTCAATACAAACTCGTTAAGTTTACTTGAGTGTTCGCGAATAGCAACAGCATACTTGGCTTTCGCCTCTGCTAGTTGTGCGCGATCTTCTGTAAACTCTTGGATTTCGACAGATAAACGATCTTCAATCATGTTATTGATTGCGTCGACCATTACTTGTTTGTCATGTTCGTATTTTTGCGCGAATTCTTCGCGTAGTTGTTGAGTAGCCTGTTCGCGGTTTTCAGCGATTCTGGCGTTCCAAGCAGACTCGATGTCTGCTTTGATTTCTTCGGAAATCACGTTGTTTTCAAATAATGATTTAAGTGCATCCAACATTGTGATTCTCCCTTGTTATTGGAGTCCGCCTATTATTTTTAATAGGCTTTCTTTTAAGTATTGCTGTGCCTTTGCGTCGCCTTGTACTTCTTGTGCTATTCTTAGTGCCTTATATCCGCCCTTACTATTCATGAGATGCTCATAAATGGGCGTTGGATACGCACCCGGGGCTGATGGTTGAGCTACTACATCAACTGTAATAATCTCGAAATCTGACACTTCACCGGATCCGTCTTCTTTGACGTTTCCGGATCCGCGCGAACTAACTCCTAACTTAACACCACTTTCCAACATAGTTTTCACTAATTGTCCCATTGGGGTTGGAAGAATCTTAAGTTTACCGTAACCATTTGGGCCATCCATCCACATTTCTGTAATCATATGGCTTACACGGTCTAGGTTAATTTTTAAGTCGTCTGGATGATCTACTTCGCCAAGAACTGAATATCCACCAGTGATCTGGTCGTTTAGTGTTTTGACAGCCCTGCCGATTTCGCTCACAGGATACACACGCTGATTTGCGTTACGAATGCCGCCCTGGATACAAATACCCTTCATATAAAGGTTTTTGCCTCCGTCGCCATCCGACTCCACAACCATTCGGGCTTGGTCGAATGTTAGGTTCTCACGTAAGTAGAAATTACTCATCTAGATTAGACCCTAATTAACCTTTGCTACCAATGATACTCTTGGTATCAGCGCCGCTTTCGCCTGCGCCTTTCTTCTCTGCGCCATGACCTTTGCTTTGAGCATTAAGTTTTGTCGCATTTTTTGAACCAGGCACATTAACGTTACCTGAATTCAAATCCTTTGTTGATGGATTTGCTAAACCACCTTGTGTACCACCTTTGTTGCTTTCGCCGCCTTTAGCGATATTAGCAACTGTGCCACCCATATCGTTCTTACCGGCTACGATTGACTTAGTGTTAGCACCGTTGTCACCGTGCTTTGGAGCACTTACTTTTTCTACGTATTCTACAACGTAGTCTTCTTTAGTTTCTTCTTCTTCGCCGCCTTCTTCGCCTTCAGGTGCTTCTGGACCTTCTTCTGATCCACCTGCTGGGAATTCGTCGCCGCCTTCTTCACCTTTGTCACCACCCATCATTTGTTCAAATTCTGCGGTTAGTGCATCGATAATGTCTTGTTTCATTAGGTCTAGGTCGCCTACAGTTGCTGGCTCTTCATCGCCACCTTCGCCACCGTCCATGTCATCTTCTGGTTCATCGGCATCGATATCGCTTAGTAAATCGGCTGCTGGCTCGTCTTGAGCTTCTAAACCAAATGCTTCTTCTGCTGGTTGATCAAATTGTAGATCATCGTCCAACAAGTTTTCGTAAATTTCGCGAGATTTTGCTACCACTAGTTCGTGGAACAATTCTTCGGCTTTTTGTTTGTCTTCATTAATTAGATATTCAAGCATCTGCTCGAACTTTGCGCGATCAGTCATTTATGTTCTCCTATATATGTGATGGGGTTATTCACCCGCAAGGCTGTCGATGTATTTACTATGTATATAAAAAAACCGGTGCAAACCGGTTCAAAATACGAAATTTTAATAAAATATCACAGACTTAAACTCATCATAAGTCATTGTACTATAATTTTTGTATTTCTGCCACCCGAACTCTAATGCACCAGGTTCAGTAATTCTAATGTATTTAGTATCAGTAAATTCTTTAATAACAGATTCGGTTTGACGTTGCCAGTTACCATGAAATGTAGCAGGTTCTGTACTGCGTCTGTAGTTAGGAGTATCCGAGTAAACGTTGTTTAGTTTATCGTTGATTCCTTTATAGTCAAAGCCTAGAATATAGATTGTATCGTAGCCGTGTGTACTGGCCAGCCATAGTGCTGTAGGCCCACTACTCCAGCCTTTTGACGGGTTAAAAAAGTTTAAATCGTAGATATTTTTAAGTTTTGTATTGACGTTAGTCCATACTGGGATACGCCTGTGTACTGCTTTATCTGTGATTTCCAATACCATTTTGGCATCTACTGCCACTAGATAATCTGGGTCACAGTCCCTGTACAATGCGTTACAGCCGTATAATTTGCCAAGAGCTTTTAGTCTGTTAGGTTCAATGGCCATACGGCTACGACCATTGCCTAACACAAAGGCGTGATTCATGTATTAATTTATCAAGCGGCTGGTGGAGGTGCCGCGTACATTCGAGCGATAAATTCTAGCTCTGCTTGAGTTTCTTTGACGTGTTGGTCGGATGCTCTACGTAACTCGTTGATTTGACCAAGAGTTAAACGAGTCTTGCGTGTGTCTTCTAAACCATTAAGGACATCAGTATCACGTTTAGCCATGTACTTGTCGTCCTGCTCTAGTTCAGCAGTTTCACGATTAAAATAAAATAGTTCGCGTAGGATCATATTATTATTTATGCTGGTGGAGCGGCTGGCGCGGGAGCGGCACCTGGTGCTGGCGCACCGCCTTCTGCTCCTGCTTCAGGTGCCATACCTTCGGGTGCTGGTGTTTCTCCTGCCATAGCACTAGCATCTGCGGCAATGCCCGTTGGGCTTACACCTGCTGTACGCAATTCTCCTGCGGCATCCATTGCGTTAGACTTGGCCATACCGCTTTCTTCTTTCCACAGACGTTCGTTTTCTGCTAAGTCTTCGTCTGTCATACCTAAGAAACGTTTTAGTGCAAACCGTTTAGCAATAAATGGCAATGCTACTACCTGTGCAAAAGTACTGATACGTTGATTGTCTAACTCTGCTTGACGATATGCGGCAAAGTTTTGTGGACTTTGGAAACGAATATCAAACAAACTAAAGTCAATGTTTACACCTTTGTTATACAAGAATAATTTAAATTCTGTATCAAATGTACTGATCATTAACGTTTGTAAACGCTCGCAATATTTGTTAAAACGTAGTTCTTGAATGTATGCTGTACCTACACGTCCATCATTAAATGCCGCTTGACTGTCATCTGCGCCTGTAGGCAAGTAACTGCTAGGAATACGTAGAGCTCGCATTAACTTGTTAGTAAAATACTTTAAGTCGTCGATTTCGCCCAGGTTAGTACCGCCCGGTAGCGTTTCAACTTTACTTCCACGACCTTCTGCTGTCTGTGGAAAGAAGTAGTCTTCATTGATAGACAACGGATTGTAAGCACTATCAATAGCACTGCCACCGCCTGTACTACTAGGAATACGTCTTTGATGAATCTCATTTTTAACTCTTTCAACAAAGCTCATGGCCAAGTGACTAGGCATATTGCCTACGTCAATGTAGAAAATTCTACGCTCTGGAGCACGTTGAATACGATAGATAATAATAGCATCTTCCAGTAATTCTTTCTGTTTGTAAACTTTAAAAACAGATTCTAACAGCGAATTACCAAAAGGATAATTGTTGTCTAAGCCTTCACTTAGACTAAGATGTACAACGTGTTTAGCATCAATAGCAAATTCATTTTGACTTTTGCTAAAACGTGTTCCTGACTGCTGAGGATATGATCCTGTCATACCGCGAGCACCGCTGCCGCCTTGTGTATAAGCGGCACCACCAGGCTGTTGATTTTGTGTATTAGGATTAATCTGTGTTACAACTAAATCCTGTAAATTAATGTTTAAGTCGCGGATAACGTATTGTTCTGGCTTCTTGCCTTCGCTTTCGTTAACAATAATCTTTACAACTTTACCCGGATCAACGTAATACCATTTTTGTGTTTCTGGATCGCGTACAAAGAATCCGTCGCCGTATTTGAACAAGTTACGTGCAATACGGAACATACGTGTATCAAGTTTTTGTAACTTAGTCCACTGTTGTAGGTATTCCTTTAAAATTTTAATTTCAGAATTTGTAGCACGATTTCTAAATTGTAATGTAAACGGTGTACCGTTTTCTTTATTTTTCTGTGTGCAAAACTCTGCTAGAATGTCCAATGCGGCATTAACTTCGCTGTCCCAATCCATGGTGTCGTACTGCATATAACGCTCAACACGATTTGGACTACCAGTGTAAACATCTGGAAGATAGGAACTATAGTTGGATCGTGCAGGACCAGGCTTTCCGCCTGCGCCGGATATCGGGCTAACGTTGCCTGTTGTTACTGGAGAGAAATGTCTTTTCCAACTCATTATTAATTCCTATTATGCACTATTATTTGAAGTTTGTCTAGTGTATTTGGCTGTCTTGCTCAAATAATCCACAGCGTCTGATTGATGTGAGACTAATTGACTCATATTCATATTTAACTGATTTAACAGGTCTACCATCTCTTTGCTGGACGCATCGGATACTTTTACGTTTCCAGGTGCTCCTTCTTTTTGCTCAGACTTCATAGAGCTCTTGATGGTTTCGCTTAATTTATTAATGTTATTATTCAGTTGATCTAAATTAGTGTTATTCAAATCTTTAAATGCACTAGTTGTTGTAGTAATTTCTTCTCTAAGATTTTTTAATTTAATAACACCTGCATCGATACTTGAACCCACTGCCTCTGGGAACATTAATTTTGAATAATCTACATCCTTTAATGCCGTTTTAAGTGCATTAACTTCTTGATTTAACTTTGCTACAGGTTCGGCAGCATTTGTCTCTGGAGGTTTTGGTGCATTTGCTTTTGGTATTTCTGCACCAGGTACTGTATTTTTAGTATTTTCCGTTTGTGCATTAGCGGCCGCATTTGTTTTTGTCTTTAAAAAGTCTGGAGTTAGAAAATCAACAACTTCATCTTTATAAATGATTAATCCTGCTGTTGTTGCTATTGCCCAGGCCCATGGATTCTTTATAGTGGAAACAATTTTTTCTAGTTTTCCGGCTTTTGCAACATCTTCTGCGGCTTCTGCGGCTGCTCCTGGCTTAACTGGTTCTCCTTTAGGAGTTTTAGGTTCACCACCTTTAGGTTCACCGCCACCTTTTTTCATTTCTTCATATTTTTTATAATCCATGCCAGCGGCTTTTGCACCAGCATAACCTATTGCAGTACCTACACCAGCCTTAATAAGAGCATCTGCAATCTCTTTACCTAGTGCGGCTCCAAACAATACTGGAATTCTTGCGGCTGGATCTAACTTAGCAAATTTTTCAGCGGCTGCTTCTGCACCACTTGCCGCCGATTTTAATCCAGTTGCGGTTAAATCTAGTACGCCACTTTCAATAAATGACTTCTTAAATGAATTTTGTACATTAGTTAATGTCTGATCTAAACCTGCTACTGCTCTTGTTGGGTCTGTCTTAGATGCAGCCAGACGTTTTTCTTGTTCTTCCTTGGCCATTGCGGCTGCTTTTTGCGAGTCGCCCATGCCTTGTAATACTGCTTTACCTAACATTGGAGTCATTTGACCCATAGTTGCCATTGCGGCGGCTGTTCTTCTTTCGCCTTCGCTGATATTTTCGCTGGCTTTGGCGGCTTTACTAAATCCAGCGTTCATATCGTCGACAGCAGACTTAGATCCGTTAAAAATTTCTCGGCCCATTTTACTAGCATCAACGCCTGCACTTTGCATTGTCAATGCAAATTGTCTTGCTTCAGCAGTTACAGCAACACCACCGCCAGCAATAATATCTTTAAAGCCTGCGGCCATTTTACCAGTTGGATCTAGTTGTTCTAACTGTTTAATTTTAGCATTAACTGCCGCCTGTTGGTCTGCATCTAATTTGCCTAATGCTAATTTCATTCTAGCATCACGTTGAGATGATTTATTGGCTTCATCTATCTGTTGTCTAGATAATCCTGTTGCCTTTGATAGTCTGTCTAGTTCTTCGTTATATTTTTCTTGACCTGCAACAATTTCATCAGTGCTCATCTTTGACAAGCGACCGTTGCGTTGTTGTTGTTCCATGTAACTAGCATTATATGTTGCTAGTTCATCCATACTAAATCCAAGCGCGGCAAATTTTTGACCGCTCTGTGCCATAAACTTGCCTTGTGTTTCAGCAAACTTAGTAGCACCAGCAGTGGCAGATCCAAACGCCATAGCCAGCGATTGGCTGTTTTCTTTTACAGTTTTTCCAAAAATTTCTAAAGGAAGTCTTGCTTCACCTGCTGATAGTTGTGCTTGTAACAATGAATCACCTAAGTCAATACCAGATCCACTTAGTGTTCTAAAAATTTGTATTTGATCTTCTAATGTTCCGCCAAATTGCTGAACTACATCGCTAACGCCCTTGATGTTTGCGCCGGGCATTTGTGCCAGTACACCAGAAAAATCTTTAATTGTAGGAGTAGTATTTGAAAATGTTTTAGCAAATGAGTCTGCACCAAGAGATACAGCATCTCCTGCTAGTTTCATTCGTGCCTTATATTCTTTTTCAGTTTCAGCACCTTTTCGCATTTGCTCAGCCCGAGCATCATTGTCTCCTGCGCCACCGCCACCGCCGGGCGTGGCACCAGGTTTTCCGCCTGCAGGTATTCCGCTTTTATTAATTGCCGCAAGTATCTGTCTAAGAGTCGAGTCTTCGGCAGCGTTTTCTACAATAACTGTTCCTACTCCAGGAACTATGGCTTTTACTGACATAATTTTTCCGTCAAAAACTGCGTATATAAATATAATGACACAGCAGTATATTATTTAGTTGGAGTAAAAACACATGGAAAATCAAGTAGCAGTACCGCAAAACCCGTTGAAGAAGTACTTTAGACAACCGAAGCTCTATGTTCGTTTGCCTAGTTCTGGTAATTTTTATCCACCAGGCACGTTAGAACCTACACAAAATATGGAGTTTCCAGTTTATGCTATGACTGCTAGAGATGAAATTTCTATTAAAACACCAGACGCATTGTTAAATGGTCAAAGTACTGTTGATGTTATTCAAAGTTGTATGCCTAATATTAAAAATGCCTGGGCAATTCCTAGTATTGATATTGATGCTATATTAATTGCTATTCGTATTGCAACATATGGCGAACAAATTGATGTAGATATTGCTATTCCAAACATATCAGAAACAAAAACGTATACTACTGACCTACGATTAGCGTTAGATAAACTGTTAGATGCTACATTTGATCCAGAAGTTCGAATTAATGATGAATTAACTGCATTTTTACGTCCATTATCCTATGAAGAATTTACTAAAAGTTCTTTAAAAAGTTTAGAAGAACAACGAATTTTTACTATTGTTAACAGTCAAGAACTAACAGAAGAACAAAAGATTGCTCAATTTAATAAGAGTTTTAAAGCATTAACTGAAATTACCATGAGATCAGTGGCCAATGGATTAGTCAAAGTTGTTACGCCTGAAGGCGAAGTAAGTGATCCAGCATTTATTAAAGAGTTTATCGATAATGCTGACAAAGAATTTTATACTAAAATCATCGATCACTTGGAAAAACAACGCATTAAGTTTCAAATGCCGTCGTTTAAAATTCAAACTACAGCAGAAGAGCAAGCTCAAGGTGCTCCTGCTGAATTTGAAACTCCTATAGGACTAGACGCTTCAAATTTTTTCGCGTAAAGCTCTTCAGCCTAACACTCGAAGACGCACTAAGAGTAGTTGAGGGGCTAGATAAAGAAGCAAAGTCCATAAGAACCGAATTGTTTAAATTGTGCTGGTATATGAGAGGTAGCATCACCATAGATGACGCATTTGCATTATCCTATGAAGATCGTGAAATCATATCGAATATTATCAAAGAGAATTTAGAAACTACTAAGAAATCAGGATTACCCTTTTTCTAATACTTCAAGATTCACTGCGTTCATCTGTTCATCGCTTCGCTCGAACTATTTGTTTTATTTTAATTATAGAGCATTATTAAGTGCGAAGCACTTTAGCATTATCCAGATTGTTCAGTCACACTTCGCCCGCACAGGGCAAAGTTAAAAACATTATCCGAGTTGCACAATGTCACACAGCGTTAGAGCATTACAGTGGCGGTTGTCCGGTACCACGAGCTCCGTCTTATCACAACGGCGGTAAACAAATATACGCTATCATACTTGCTTACGTGAGGTTTTTCTCCTCTCCTTGAGCCTTTTCTTCTTAAAACAGCAAAACCGCGGCAATTTGCGATCCTCGTCCTGTTAAGGATAGTTGCTGAGTACTCTTAACGGCAAGAGAATTCCGTCCCTGCGACCCGAGGTCCAGGTATAGAGCGCACGAATTTAGCCTGCGCTAGCCATTAACCGTTTGATTTTGCCTGTGCTTGTTCTAATAAACGCTGTCTTAGTATATTTGATCCGCCTACTCTAACATTAATAATACCGTTATAGTAGTCGTCAGTTTCTAAAACCCTACGTTCGAACTGCTCTCTTGCCTCTAGATAAGACATTTCTGCCTTGGATTTGCAAAAATAAAGTATTTCTCTTGTGAATTTTTCTGGACCTAGTGCGTGGACGTCTGCTTGTAATCTCTCAGATGAGCCCCAATATTCGCGCCAATCGCTTTCTACTGTGCTACGTCTTTTGAGTTTTTTGCCTTTGAGTGGTGGTTTTGTACGCTTAAACTGTGCTAGTTTTTTGCCTATATATTTCTGTCCAGATTGGTTGTTAGTGATGAGATAAACAAAGCCTATAACGCCTTCGGGTATTTCTTCAACTAATACATTTTGATAGTGCCACGACATGCACATATATACCAGTTACTCTGAATCATCTTGTGTCGTTTTGGCCTTTTTGTTTAATCGCCGCTGTGCCTGTATTTCCATTCGCCTTTTTGTGCATAAATCGCGTATGTCTCGCAGATATTCGCGAGCCTGTTGACTGGATGCAAAGTATCCATAACGTTCAAATCGTTCGTTCCAGCGTGAATATTCGATAAACGCTTTAACTAACTGGTCGTGAGTGTCGTCTTTGATGTCGTCAGTCATAAACTTCTATGTCGTTAGCATAACTTGTGAACCCGTTTTCTTTTATTACCTTGAGCACGTTGTTCACTCGACCCACTAATTCATCCCTATGAGAAATTAGATAGATGTTCTTATTACGTTCTCTGCCCATTTTCTTCAAAACACCCAGAGAGTTTTCAACGCCATTGGCGTCCATACCGCTATCGATAAGTTCATCTATGAATAAGAGATTAATGTTCTGGTATAATGATTCCCAGACATCGCGGAACGCCCACGACAATCCTAAGATTAAGCGATTCCTTTCTCCTCGTGACAGGTTATCAAAATCTAAGTCCTGCCCGAGTTGGGTTATTTCTACCGTTAGGTCATTTTGGAATACAACGGTGTGAGGTAGACCCACCTTATCAAGGTAATAAGTCAGACGGTTATTCAAGTAAGCAAGATTTTGATCTATAATCTTCTTACGAATAAACGAATCTTTTGAAGTTAACAGTTTTAATAAAAACTCTTGATGCTCTTTCATTAGATTTAAACTGTTAACAGAGTCCCACGCTACTTCTTGAAGTGCAGTATTCTCTAATTCAGTAATCTGCTCTTGGTAAGTATCGCGTTCTTCTTGTTTATTTTTTAATTGTACAGCAAGGCTATCTAAATTAGACCTATGATTATAGGCTTCGTTTAGTGTGTCATAGAAAGTCTGTGGACGACCGTTGATGTCTCCAATAGACTCAAGTTCCTTTATAATCAACTCGAGATCTCCCGCTACCTTGGACAAGTATGTATCTGCATCAGCGAGATTTTTCTCTGCCGCTTTAATCATTTCTTCATGTTTATGATCGTGCAGTTCTTGTTCACACGCAGGACAAGTCTTGTGTTCTAGTCGTTCTACTTCTTTCTGATACTTTCGTACAGTTTTATCAGCCTGCATCACAGCAGTTTCTAAGGTAGCCTTTTCTTTGTTAAGACTTTTAATTCTAGCCGCTTGTTCGTCATATACTTTTAACTTTTCATGCTGTGCAATTTCTGCATCAATATCCACGCCAGCCAGCTCATCTATGGCTTTTTGTATTTTACTAATGTCTGCATCTTTACTACGTTGCCAAGCCGCTTGTTTTAATTTTAAACTGTCGATGCTTTCTTGAATTTTATCATTGCTTTTCTTTACAGCATCAATTCTAGCACTTTCCTGTGTAATTTCTTCTTTAGTAATACGTACTTGCTCTTTGAGAGTTTCTGCTTTTTCACTTAAAAGTGTAATACCTAGTAATTGTTCAATAATTACACGCTGGTCGTTGGCCCGCATACTAAGAAATGGCTCAGTATAAGTGTTCAATGCAACAATGTGCTTGAACATATCATGACTCATGCCTAGTAATTCATCAATATCTTTCTGTGTTTCTCGACTATCGCCTTGACCTTCGTCATCTACATCTGCATTTTCTTGTTCTTGCTCGTCGACATAGAATTTTAATATGTTAGGTTTGCGCCCACGTTCGATTCTGTATAAACGTCCGTCTTTTTCAAACTCAACAGTAACTAACATATTCTTAGAATTAATCTTGTTAATAAGATTATCCTTCTTAATGTTAGTCAACGCCTGTCCGTAAAGCCCATAACTTAGTGCATTTACGATAGTGGTCTTACCCGTGCCGTTTCGAGAGCCGGAATCGTCACCTCCTTGGTCCAAGTTCTCGCCTAAGACGAGGGTAAGTTGTTCTTTACCAAAATCTACTGCCTGTGTAGCATTACCTACACTCATGAAATTTTTAACTGTTAAGTCTTTTATTCTAATCATAGGTTATTATAAATCGCGAGTAATACTTTAGGATCGTATGTGTCGCTTTGTATGCTGGCAATTTGATTACTAACAATTTGATCTACACTTTCAAACTGTTGGACATCAAGGTTAGTGTTAATTTCTACGTCTTTCTTCTCAGGAATTAATGTAAGTTCTCTGATATTTTCCTGAGCCATAAATGTTTCTTTAATAAAACTGGCTTCTTCGAAACTAATATCAATATCAATACCTACACGTAGATATGTTTTAGGAAGAATTAGTGTTTCGGATTCGTCAATAAGTTGACTCAGTTTTACAGTCTTAAACTTAGGAGCATCGTTCCAAACTTTATACACAGGCTTCTTTCCGTGTTCTAAAATCATCATGCCTCTGTCGTCGTCCCAAGCATCTGCATAGTTGTGCGGAAACGCATTACCAATGTAAACAATATTTTCTTTTGCTTGGCGTTTATGAAAGTGCCCGCTGAATACATATTCAGGGTTCTTAAAGTTGCTGGCCTGTAACTCACCGTGGTCCGGCATCTGCACCATTGCGTTCATCATAAACAACGGAAGTTCAAAGTGTCCAAACACATAACGACTTTTTAACTTTTCCATCTTTTTCCACTCATCGCCTACTAACCAAGGAACTAGTGTAACATCATCTATGGTAGTAATTTCGCTGATAACAGTTACTCCTGGAATATGTCTGCCCCAGTCAACTGAGTGTACATCACGCTTATCCTTATAGTATAAGTCGTGATTGCCTGGAAAGAAGTAAAACTGATCAAATGCCTTGCCCAGTTTTTCTAAACAGCGGATTGAACTGTGCATAGTCAACATATTAAGACTGTTTCGATTGTGATGCCAATCGCCTAGGAAGATGCCAGTATCACATCCTTCCTTTTTAGCCTCAGCAATAAACCAATCTACGAATTCTTCGCAGTCCTGATTATGTGTACTAGAGTTCGATTTTAATCCAAAGTGTATGTCTGTAAAACACGCAACTTTTTTAAACATTATAATCCTTTTTGGTTATTATAGCAAAAATACAACAGCCGTGTCAATCTTCTGCGGCCGGTGTATTCTCTCGTTTCATTGCGTTATCGTATTCTTGATTAATCATACGGGTGTAACTTGGGTTCATACCATTTTCTTGCAAGATATCGTCTCGGATGTTTTGCATTTTCTTTTCGATATTAATGACACGGACAAACGAATTCGTGACTGCCGCGGTAAAATATGCGAAAGGGTTATCACTTTTGCTTTCATCAAATTGTAATCCTATTTGTGTAAGTTGAAGGATTGCTTGACCCTTCATTTCGTCATTGTAAGTATAACCTCTAACGTTACCTCTGGTAGCATATCGTTCGCAGAGTTTGATATACATACGGGCTAGTGTGTCTGTAATTTGACCATGATCTTTACTGAACTTGCCCTTAATCATTCCGCCCTTCCAGTGGCTTTTACCTACACATATTAGTTCGTCATTGTCGTCAAATTTCCAGTGCTGGAACGCTGGAAAATTTACTTTCTCTCTATGATCCGCCTGACTTTTTGGTGTACGTTTACGCCCAGGTTCTAGCGGAATGTGATCGTAAGTCATAATTCTAAAAACTAAATCAGTTTTTTCAATTTTCTTATAATCTACTTCAAACTCGGCTACTTTAACTTTGGGGTTTACGGCTTTAGCCGCTTCAAATGCTTGTTGTTGCTGTCGTTTAGCCTTAACTCTTTTGGCTTCTGCGATGGTTCTAATGTTAATTTTTTCTAAACTTGGTAGTATTAAGTCGTATTGATGGTACTCTGGCTTAACAAAACTACAGTAAGAGTTCTTACTTTTGTGTATCTCGGATAACAAATCTTTGTTATTCAGGTAGTTAACTTTTTTCATTATAATTATGACTCCTCACTATAAATTATAAACTATGCACTTAATAAAGTCAATAAATATGTTTAACAAGGATAACCAAAAATGCCATTAGACTTAAACAATTTTGTTAGCGGTGCTAGATCTATTGCTGGCTCTGTAGCCGGTACATTGGGTACTATCGGGAATACGGTAAACACATTAAAAACGGAAGGGTTTGGCGCGGCATTACGTAGCGTTAATTTACTCCCGGGCGGAGAAACAGGCGCAAAAAGTAATCCAGCATCTGCAATTTTTAGTTCATCTGCAAGTAGAGATTGGAGAGTGCGTTTAAGCCTCCCAACTAACCCAGCATATAAATCTAGTTCTATTATGCGTCCGTTGATAGAAACCAATGGTATGGTGTTTCCTTTTACGCCCTCAATACAGATGCAACATACGGCAAACTACCAGCCAATGACACCTGTACACAATAATTATCCTTTCTTGTCTTATGAAAACAGCAAAGTTGATGCAATGACAATTACAGGACAGTTTTTCTGCGAAGATGCTGTGGAAGCCGCATACTGGATTGCCGCAGTACATTATCTAAAATCAGTAACAAAGATGGCATTCGGTTCTGACACAAATGCAGGAGCACCTCCTCCAGTATTAAAACTTAACGGATACGGAGATTATGTATTCAAAGATGTGCCTGTGGTAGTTACAAACTTTTCAATAGAATTACCTAATGATTGTGATTATATTTCTACAGGACTATCTGCCGGCGCACCTAGTGCAGGTGTAGTATCAAAGGCAGCATCTTTAGTTGGAATTAACATTCCAGGATCCAGCGTAGGACAAGGTGTCGCGTGGGCACCAGTTAAAAGTACAATTACAGTTACAGTACAGCCATTGTACAGTAGAGAACAAGTTAGAAACTTTAGCCTTGATAAGTTTATCAAAGGAGACTATGTACTTGGTTCAGGTAACAATAAATCAGGATTCATTTAATGGTAACGTATAACAATAAAAGCCCGTGGTTTAAAACACAAGAACTTCCAGGATTTCTTGCACCTATCAATGTGCGCCCAGTTAGTGCAGAGCCAGACGATTGGGTTTATACAATTGAACCGCAGTACAATCACAGACCTGATTTATTAGCATATGACTTGTATGGCTCTACTAAATTATGGTGGGTGTTCATGCAACGTAATATGGACACTATAAAAGATCCAATTTTTGATTTTAGATCTGGAGTAAAAATTTACATTCCTAAAAAATCTAGTTTATTCGATGTGTTAGGATTATAATATGCCTTTAACAGACAGTATCGGTATTAAACGAAATGTACTGGAAAAATTTTCTTCCTATAACAGCATTTTTACAATTAGTGCTTTAACTAGTGAACAAATAAATTTTCCAGAATCATCTACAAGTTATAAAAATAATCAACTAGGACAGATTATTTTACGTAGCGGTGCAGGCAGACCCGACAACAGAGTTATGACTGCATATACTTCAGCGGCAAACCCAACAGGAAAATACGACTTTTATATTGACAACATTGAAATAGGTAGTTTAATAACCTACGATAAAAGAACTAAAGGAACAAACTCTACAAATATAAGTTTTGAAATATTTGAACCTTATAGTTTAGGAATGTTTTTACAGACATTACAATTAGCCGCCGCCGCACAATCGGATCAAGGTATGATGGTTAACTATACAGAAATGCCTTTTTTGTTAACCATAGAATTTATTGGCTATGACAGCGCAGGAAATATTATTCCTGTAGACGACGTTTTAAATCGACACATTCCTTTTACTTGGGGACAGATAGAAATGGATATTTCTGCCTCTGGTTGTCGATATAAATGCACAGCCATTCCTTACAACGAATCTGCACTGTCAGACGAAGTAAACACATTAAAATCAGATATAAAAATCAGCGGCACAACAGTTCAGGAAATATTACAGTCGGGTACTAATAGTCTGCAAAGATGGGCCAATGAGCGTACAAAAGAAATGGCCAAACAAGGAAGTGAAACAGGCAAAGAAGAATATGTTCCAGACGAAATTGTTATAATCTTTCCTAAAGACGGCGCACAGATATCATCTACAGAAATTCAAGATGATGCTGGACAATCAGCAACAGTTAATCCATCGTCGGAATCAAAAGATAAAAAAGTTCAAGAAAAATTAACATTAAACAAAAGTAGTAACTCTGTGGGCGGCACAGCAGGATCTGTAAAAATGCTCGTGCAGAATTCAGAATCTTTAAACGATATAGGTAAATCAAAAATGGGATTTGACCTAGACACTGGCGGAGACAGTCAATTAAAACCTAAAGATCAAATACAAAAAGACCCAGACAAGCCTAACTCTAGAAAAGACAACGTCTACGATCCTAAGGATAAAGTTTTTAAATTTGGCCAAGGCACAACAATAGTTAATGCTATTACAGAAGTATTGTTGATGAGCGAATTTTGTAAAACAAACACAACGGCGCCTTCAGACAAAATGGGATTTAAAAAATGGTTTAGAATTGAAACACAGGTATTCAATTTAAAGCCACAGCCTGGAAACAATAACAGGGCAAAGATTCCTAAACTTTATGTTTTTAAAATTGTTGAATATCTTGTACACGAGCACAGATTTAAACCTCCAGGCGCACAGCCACAGGGTTACGATGAATTAAAAAAGAATGCAGTTAAAGAATACAATTACATTTACACTGGCAAAAACGTAGATATTCTTACTTTTAATATTCAATTAAAAGCAGGATTGTTTACAACGGCTTATGCAGATAAAAACGCACTATCCGGCGCGGTGTACCCGCAAATTAATGGCCAAGGCGTAGGTTCCGCAGGACAACCGACCAACGACGAAGCAAACAAAAATGCTGTTGAAAAAGGTGCTCCAGTTGTTCCTGTAGGCGAAACATTTAGAAGATATAAAAATGCTGGTGGCGGTCCAAACGATGACTATCGTAGTTTAGTTGCTAAAAACTTTTACGAAGCATTACTAAACAGTCAAGCAGATTTAATGACAGCAGACATAGAAATACTAGGAGACCCTTACTATATTGCCGATAGTGGTATGGGAAATTTCAGTGACATTCCTGCAAACTTTAATGAAACATCCAGTGGCGCAATGAATTATCAAAGTGGCGAAGTCGATGTTATCGTTAATTTTAGAACACCATCGGATTATAATTCTATCACCGGAAACATGGACTTTATGTCTGGTGTTCAAAATGCAGGATTTAGTGGGTTGTATAATGTTCAAGAAGTTACAAACGTCTTTAAAGGCGGAAAATTTACACAAACATTAAAAGCAATACGCAGACCAATACAAGAACCAGTTAAAGAAGCACCGGCTGAAACTAAACAAGATGTTAAAAAACAAGAAGTTCCTGTAGCAGAACAAGCAACAAACAAACCTGAACCTCCAAAACAACAAACGTTTGCACAGGCATTTGCATCTGCAAGAAAGAGTGCAGGAAATAGCGGCGGCAGATTTACTTGGACAGATCCTAAGACAGGTAATACTGGAGTTTATCATACTGGATATAAAGGTGAAAATGTATTACCGCCTAACACAGACGAAGGTAAATCATTAACACAACGTCCAGGAGAAACTGCTAAGAAGTCAATCGATTCTGTTTCTAAAGGATCGAGAGAAAGTCAAGTTGAATACACTAATACAGGAATACCAATTCCAGGAAGACCAAGAGGCGGCGCATAATGTCTAATGAAAATAATAGAAGTAATGAAGTAAGCGGTGGAAGAGTTGATCCAGGCCCTCACTTGGCAAGAGTAGTTAGAAATGAAGATAACAAATATATGGGCACACTCCATGTACAGTTATTGCGTGATGTTGGTAATATACCAAACAGTGAAGGTAGCACATATCCTGTACAGTATCTAAGTCCATTTTATGGTGTTACTAGTTTAGAGCATGTGGGAAAAAATAATACCTATGACGACACACAAAAAAGTTACGGTATGTGGATGGTGCCGCCAACTGAAGGAGGAATAGTTGTTGTTATTTTTATTGAAGGCGATACTAGCAAAGGTTTCTGGCTAGGCTGTGTTCAGGATGAATACATGAATTTTATGATTCCTGGAATTGCCGCAACGGAATTGAATACAAAAATTCCTCCAGCAAAAGAACCTGTAGCAGAATACAATAAAAAACTTAATACAGGAAATCAACCTGATGCTACACAAATTAAAAAACCTGTACATCCGTTTACAGGAGTATTAAGCACACAAGGTTTACTAACAGATGAAATTAGAGGCATAACAACTAGCTCTGCTCGCAGAGAAAGCCCAAGTAATGTATTTGGTATTAGTACCCCAGGGCCTGTAGATAGATTATCTGGACAGGCACGCGGTACAGTTGGAACAAAAGAAAATCCTGTTAAAGGAGCCTTTGTTAGTCGTTTAGGCGGCACAACTTTAGTAATGGATGACGGCGATGAAAATTATCTACGAACAGGACATGCTTCAGAAACTGCTTCTAATTATGTGTCTGTAGATGACAAAGGCGGCAGCAAAGATATACCTCACAATGAATTATTTCGTATTAGGACAAGAACTGGACATCAGATTCTTTTACACAATAGTGAAGATTTAATTTACATAGGTAATGCTCGAGGTACTACTTGGATCGAATTGACTAGCAACGGAAAGATAGATATTTTTGCCGAAGACAGCATTAGTATCCATACTAAAAACGACCTAAATATTACAGCAGACAGAGATATTAATATGAAAGCCGGTAGAAATATAAATTTAATTGCCGGAGAAAAAATGCACACGGAAACGGGTGCAGACTGGTTAGTGTCTGTAGGTGCAGACAGCAAATTAACAGTTAGCGGACAGAGCAATATCAGTGCCGGCGGCAACCATGTTGAAACAGCCAGCCAAATTCATATGAACGGCCCTGCGGCATCGACCTGCGGATCGGCTAGTGCGCCCAAGCGAATTCCACAGCACGAACCGTGGTCAGGACATGAAAATTTAAATCCAGCAGGCCATACTCCTGCTAAAACAGACTCTAGTTCTAGTGCAAGTGTAACAGATGGAACACAGTCTAAAATCGTTGATACCTTCAAAAAGATATCAAAAAAATAAGAAATAAATATTAAACTATGGCAACTTATAACTCAGTCTCAGGTAGAAGTGTAATCCCTCAAAACGGAATACCAGATGCCGTTCCAACGGGCCGAGCGTACCGCGGACTAAGCACAATTAGCAACCCAACAGGTAGTTTTACACTATATGATTTAAGTCTAATCAAGCAGGATATTGTGAATCATCTACATATTAGACAGGGTGAAAAATTAGAAAATCCTGAGTTTGGTTGTATTATTTGGGACCTTTTATTCGATCCTTTAACAGAAGAATTAAAAGATATTATTGCAGAAAACGTTACACAGATAATGAACTACGACCCTAGAGTTAAAGTAGATAGCCTTATAGTAAGCCAATATGAAAGCGGCATTCAAGTAGAATGTAACTTAACTTATTTGCCTTATAATATTTCTGAACAACTACGCTTCAGATTTGACGAAGAAAATAACATCCTCAGTTAATAATCTACCCACTTTTTAGACTTGATAAATATAATATCGAGGGCTGATTATGGCAAGTGTAGATAGACAAAATAAACTAATAGCGGCAGAAGACTGGAAACGAGTATACCAGAGCTTTAAAAACGCAGACTTTAAATCGTACGACTTTGACAACCTTCGTCGTACTATGATCACGTATCTACGTGAAAATTATCCAGAAGATTTTAACGATTATATTGAGTCAAGTGAATACTTGGCCCTTATTGACCTTATTGCTTTCTTGGGACAAAACCTAGCATTTAGATTTGATTTAAACGCTCGTGATAACTTCCTTGAACTAGCAGAACGTCGTGAAAGTGTGCTACGTCTAGCACGTTTACTATCCTACAACCCTAAGCGCAATCAGCCAGCCAACGGACTTTTAAAGTTCACTTCTATATCTACAACAGAATCTGTTATTGACAGCAACGGCAGAGATTTATCCAATCAGACTATTGTATGGAATGACAGTGCTAACAGCAATTGGTACGAGCAGTTTATTAAAGTAATCAATGCTTCGTTGCCAGAAACCAGCCAATTTGGAAAACCAACAGACAGCGCAACAATTAGTGGTGTTCCTTGCGAACAATATCGATTCAACGCATCAAATACTGAAGTGCCTATCTACGGATTTAGCAAAAATATTGATGGTAGAAATATTGATTTCGAAGTAGTATCTACATCATTTTCTGGAGCAAACTTTATCTATGAAGAACCTCCGTTTCCAACAAACAGTCTAGCATTCTTATACAGAGATGATGGCGGCGGTCCTCCTAGTAGTAACACAGGTTTCTTTGTACATTTCCGTCAAGGTACATTACAAGAAAGTACATTTACAATTGAACGACCAAGCACTAGTGAAACATTAGACATTGACAGTCCTAACGTAAACAACACAGACGTGTGGTTATACGGACTTGACAGTATTGGTTTTGAATCCACACTATGGACTAAAGTTGATTCTGTTGAAGGCAACAACATCATTTACAATAGTCTTTCTAAGAATATTAGAGATGTTTACTCTGTGCTTACACGTTCATTGGATCGTATTAGATTAATCTTTTCTGATGGAACTTTTGGAAATTTACCACAAGGTAATTTTAAAGTTTATTACAGAACAAGTAATGGACAGTCTTATTCTATTAATCCAGCAGATATTAAAAACGTTACCATTGATATTCCTTACATCAGTCGCTCAGGAAAGAAGGAAGTTGTAACCGTTGCATTAGGATTAAAATATACAGTTACTAATGCGACTATTGCAGAAACATCTGACGAAATTAAAAACAATGCTCCTGCAACTTATTATACACAGAGTCGAATGATCACCGGTGAAGATTATAATATTCTTCCACTAAGTGTTAATCAAGAAGTTGTTAAAATTAAATCTGTTAACAGAGTTAGCAGTGGTATTAGCCGTTATTTTGACCTAAAAGATTCTACAGGAAAATACAGCACGACTAATTTGTTTGGTACAGATGGAGTTATCTATAAAGAACCGATAGTAGATATTTTTACCTTTAGCGTAAGCACACGTTCTGATATCGAAAATGTAGTATTAAATCAAATAGAGCCTATACTTGCTCTTAGAAAAACTATTGATTTTTATCTTGACAGATATCCAACAGTTACACTAGCACCTAATTATAGTGCATTTTATCAAAAGACTAATGCAGTTAATTTGTCTACAGGTTATGTAGGCGACATTGAAAATGCAGCCACAAAGAAGTTAGGATCTTTTACCAGTTCTAATTTGAGATACTTAATTCCAGGTGCCCTTGCAAAATTTATTCCACCGACAGGAAAAGTATTTGATGCAGATAATAATATTATAGATGCAACAGCGGCAGATGAAAATTCAAAAACATACATTTGGAGCAAAGTAATTAATGTTATTTCTGATGGTACTGCTTCAAATACAGGACAATTAACTGACGGAACCGGACCGGTTATCCTTAACGATGTTATTGCTACCGGATCATACATAGATTCTATATTACCTAAATTTGTAACAGGTTTAGAATCTAGCGTAATTACCAGAATGGTTGATTTAATATTTGCTAATAAAGAATTTGGTTTACGTTACGATGCTAATCTTACTACATGGAAAATTGTTACAGACACCAACGTCGATAAGAAAAACGATTTTAGTTTAGGTAAAGCAGGAGATGTAAGTAACCAACAATTAGACGCCAGTTGGATTATTTTATTTGAAACTAACGGTGAAACTTATACTGTTACAAGTCGCGGCACTCGCTACGTTTTTGAAAGCGAAAAAGAAATTAGATTTTTCTTTGATAGTTCAGACAAAGTATACGACACTAGTACAGGAAAAATTGTTAGAGACAAAATTTCTGTATTAGGAATCAACCCAGAACCAGATGCCACAACACCGATTAATCAAGATGTTAATTGGGAAATTGTTGACGAATATAAAGGATCTGACGGCTACATCGATAGTAAAAAGATTTCAATTAGTTTTTACGATCAGGACGAAGACGGTGTAGTTGACAACCCAGAAATTTTTGATGTTATTGTTGCACCAGATGTTAACCCAGAACAAAAATTTATTTTTCAAAAGAGCAGAGTTAGTATCGATGGTATAACAGATTACTATTATATTAAGAATGAAAATAATCTAATTAAAATTTTTACGACACAGGGTGTAGTAGACAGCAATCTGTTAGACAACCAACAATTAATCTATATTATGGATGAAAACGTTGTTAAAGTTTTCTATAAAGAAAGTGTAAGTTTTGTAATCACTACAGAGTACAGAGCATTTGTGGGCAGAGACATGTTAAAATTCCAATACGTACACGCCGCAGATGAAAGTGCAAGAATAGATCCGGCAGCAACAAATATTATTGATGTATTCATGTTAACAAAAAACTATGACACGCAATATCGCTTGTGGCTAAACGGTGACATAACAACCAAGCCACTGCCTCCAAGCAGTGATGCACTATTCATTAATTTTGGTGCAGAGTTAGGAAAAATTAAAGCAATTAGCGACGAAGTAATCTATCATCCTGTAAAATATAAAAATTTATTTGGATCTAAAGCAGATATTAGTCTACAGGCAACATTTAAAGTTGTTAAAAATAGTTCATTAGTAGTCAGCGACAATGATATTAAGACTGGAGTTGTTAGCGCAATTAAGGAATTCTTTTCTATAGATAACTGGGACTTTGGAGATACATTCTACTTTGGAGAATTAGCAACCTATATCATGAACAGAATGAGTCCAAGAATTGCAAATATTGTTTTAGTTCCTAAAAATCAAAACTTGTCATTTGGCAGTCTTTATGAAATTAAAGCAAATCCGGATGAAATATTTGCCAGTTCTGTGTCTGTAGATAATGTTGAAATTATTTCAGAAATTACAGCGGCAAGATTAAACACAACAGGAGTTGTGCTAACATCTAGCACCACTTCAGCAAACGGCATAGTAAGTAACTAAAGGACAGTAAATGGCATTTACTAAAGATCAAAAAGAACCAAGTCTGCCAATCGGTACAGATACAACTAGAAGCGCGGTTAATTTTTTACCTAGATATTTTAGAACTAGTACCAATCAGAAATTTTTAAACGGAACATTAGATCAGTTAATTTCTGTTGGCAATGTTGATAAAATTAATGCGTATATTGGTAGAAAAAATAGCAAAGCCTATGTGCCTTCGGACAACTATGTTGATGAAATATCTGTAGAACGTTCTGCCTACCAACTTGAGCCAGCAATTATTGTCAAAGATAGTTTAGAGAATGTAACATTCTTCAGTGATTATAACGACTATATCAACCAACTTGTATATTTTAATTCTTCTGCGGTAGACCATAGCAAGATTAACAGTCAAGAGTTTTATAGTTGGAATCCTAATATAGATTGGGACAAATTTGTTAACTATAGAGAATATTACTGGCTACCAAAAGGTCCGCAGTCTATTGCAGTTAAAGGACAATCTCGTAGTATTATTAGCACATATACTGTGACTACTGTCAGCGATGTTGACAATATTGCCTATGTTTTCAGTCCAGACGGATTAACTCGCAACCCAAGTCTAAAATTGTATAGAGGTCAAACTTATAAGTTTGATATTAATTGTCCAGGTAATGCAATCGCATTTAAGACAATCAGAGATATGGCCGATTCTTATATCTACACTGATGGGGTTATCAGCGATACTCCTTATGTAGAAGTGGGAACTATTACTTTTACAGTTCCAGACGATGCACCAGATTTATTATATTACGTTAGTGCTAACAATATTAATACATCTGGATTCTTTAAAATTTATGATATTGCCGAGAATACATTTATCGATGTCGAAAAAGAAATACTAGGAAAGAAAACATATAATATTGACGGTACAACAGAGTTGTCCAACGGTATGAAAGTTTATTTTATAGGTAATGTTACTCCGGCGAAGTATGCTACAGACAACTGGTATGTTGAAGGTGTAGGTGATAAAATTAGATTAATTGCAGAGTTTGATTTACAAACTCCATCATCTTTTGCCTTAGACAGCGACATCGAATTTGATACAGAAAACTTTGATACACAAGGTTTTGATGTTAATAGTAACTATCCTGCGGAAAAAGATTATATCACTATCAGCAGAGCAAGCAGAGATAGAAATCACTGGTCGAGATATAACCGCTGGTTCCATCGTTCAGTCATAGAAGCCAGTGCAACATATAATAATCAACCTGTTGAAATAGATCAGACTGCTAGAGCTAAACGACCTATTATTGAATTTAAACCAGACTTACAATTATGGAATTTTGGACGTCAGGCAAAGCGTAGCGTTGATTTAGTTGACTTGTATACTAAAGATGCGTTTTCGACTGTTGAAGGTAGTATAGGTTATAATATTGACGGTGTATTATTACTAGAAGGCATGCGTGTTCTGTTTGCCGCTGATACTGATGCCATTGTAAATGGTCGTATTTTTAAAATTGGATTTATTACACACCTTGGTGTTAAGAGAATTACACTATTAGAAGAAACAGATACTACTCCTATTGACGGTGAAACTGTACTAGTTACAGACGGCGACAATTTTAAAGGAAAAATGTTCCACTATTCTAGTGGTGCGTGGGTAGAGAGTCAGGACAAAACAGCAGTTAATGTTGCACCATTGTTTGATGTAGTTGATGTAAACGCCACAAGTTTTGGAGATAGAACAACTTATATTGGTTCTTCATTTATCGGATCTAAAGTTTTTAGTTACCAGCCAGGCGACACATATGATAATATTTTAACACAAAATATTTCTTATAGAAACATTGGTAATATTGGAGATATTGTTTTTGACTTCAATTTACAAAAAGATTCATTTACCTATCAAGGCGAAGTTGAACTTATCACACGAGTGCTTGACCGAGGGTATCTTCGAATTAATGATAGTCTTTCAGACTATAGACTTGTTAATGGATGGGTCAAATCTGAGTTTCAAACAAAACAACCGGTTATACGACAAATCAATGTCCAGGCAGATTTGTTAAATTTATTCCCTATTGACGTCTATGCAAAGAGCGGAATGTTAGACGACTTAGATGTTAAGGTTTTTGTTAACAATAAGAAACGTACAGATTATGAAATTTACAGACAAAATAGTATTGCTTACATTCAGTTTACCGCAGATTTAACTGTAGACGATGTTGTAGTTATAGAAACAATGTCTTCTGCTACTAAATTAGATAACATCGGATATTATAAATTCCCAAGTAATCTTGAAAGCAACCCGCAAAATTTAAGTTTAGAAGATTTGACCTTAGGTCAAATTTCTAATCATTTAAAAACTATTTCAGAAAATTTTGTTAAGTTTGAAGGTAACATTCCAGGCATTAGTAATCTGCGCGACCTAGGAAACATATCAGGATATGGTACACAGATAGTTCAGCATTCTGGACCTTTAGCACCAATCATGTATAGTTTTACAAATAAAAACGTTAACATTATTAAGAGTTTGCGTTATGCCAGAGACGAATATTCTAAATTCAAACGTAATTTAATTAGAACTGCAACTACATATGGTTACGATGGTATAACTCGTACACATTTAGATTTGGTGCTTAAAGAAGTAACCAAAGATAAAACAGTCGAGTCTCCATTTTATCTAAGCGACATGGTTCCGTTTGGAGTTAATTTTGTCTATGAACAAGAAGTTATTGATAATTCCTTCACTGATTATCCACTGACATTCGATTTTAATTTAGACGAAGCAAGTTCTAAAGCAGTAATGGTATATGTCAACGATGATCTTTTACTGCACGGCAGAGATTACATTTTCGTCAATACAAGTTTTGTTAGAATATTATCTGCAATACAAACTGGCGATATATTAAAAATTTATCAATACGATCAAACTGCGGGCTGTTGTGTTCCACCGACTCCTACTAAGTTAGGATTGTATCCATTGTTTGAACCAAAGATTTTTGTCGATAACACTTATGTTACTCCTACAAAAGTTATACAAGGTCACGACGGTAGTATTACTGTTGCATTTTCAAAACCAGATGAGCCAAATGAATTTAGAGACGAGTTATTACTAGAATTAGAAACACGTATCTATAATAATATTAAAATTCGTTACAATCCAGAATTGTTTAATCTTGATACATTAATGACTGGATATTTTAGAAATGCCGATATTACTGTTGACGAATTGAATTCTACACTAAGACAAGAGTTCTTAAACTGGACTAGTTTAATCAACGACGATTATACTAAACACAGTTTCTTTGATAGAAACGAGCCGTTTACTTATAACTATAAGTCATTTGCTGACCCGCAAGGAAATCCGTTGCCAGGTTTCTGGAGAGGAATATACAAATATTTCTACGATACAGATCGTCCGCACACACATCCATGGGAGATGTTAGGATTCAGTATTAAACCAAAATGGTGGGAGACTACCTACGGTCCAGCACCTTATACTAAAGATAATTTATTACTATGGAATGACCTAGCAGAAGGCCTTGTAAGAGCTCCGGGTCAGTTACCAACACGAAACAGTTTATATGCTAGACCTGAATTGTTAAAATATGTACCTGTTAATGCGTCAGGAGAATTAATTGACCCACTAACTGTTGGACTAGTTTCAGATTTTGTTTCAGTCTTTACAGAAAAAGAATTCACTTTTGGCGATCAAACACCTATTGAAACAGCGTGGAGACGTAGCAGTCATTACGCATTTTCTTTAATTACTGCACTTACTCTATTACGTCCTGCAAAAATGTTTGCTTTAGGATTTGATAGAATTCGCCAGTACAGAGATCAAACAGGACAAATTGTTTATAAACTTCCTACAGGTAACTTGAGATTTAATACCACAAATATGGTATTCCCAAGTACTGTTAAAGACAGCACAAGAGTGTTTACCAGCGGACTAGTAAACTATTTGTCAGACTATGGTATTAGCAAATCGTTTGCAATACTTGACAATTTTAAATCAGACTTAACTTCTTTACAAGTAAAAATTTCCAGCAAATTAGCCGGCTTTACTACTAAAGAAAAATTTAAATTAATTTTAGATAGTCGTAGTCCTTTGAATGAAGGCAATGTATTCATTCCTCAGGAAAACTATAACATTATTTTAAACTCTAGCACACCAGTTACTACTATTAACTATAGCGGTGTAATTATTGAAAAAACAACCAGCGGCTTTGTTATTAAAGGTTACGATAAATCTATACCAGAATTTAAGTATAAAAAAGCTCTGGATACAGTATCGGACCCGATAATCAATGTGGGCGGAATCTCTGAAACTTATATTGACTGGAATTCAAATAAATTCTACAGCAAAGGTCAAATTGTTAAGACAGATCAAAACTATTTTAGAGTTACTGTAGCGCATACAAGTACTACGGCATTTGAATCAAAGTATTTTGTTAAACTGCCATATCTACCAATTGTTGGCGGACGTCAGATTGTAATAAGAAGAAATTTTGAAAAATCTGTAAGCACATTACACTACGGCGCAGAATTAAGAACAGTACAAGAAGTCGTTGATTTCTTATTAGGTTACGGAAAATATCTAACAGATGCAGGTTTCACATTTGAATATTTTAATCCTAATTTAAAAACAGTCACAGACTGGCAAACCAGTGCCAAAGAGTTTGCGTTTTGGACTACACAAAACTGGGCCGAAGGTTCGATTATTACTGTAAGTCCTGCCGCAGAAGAATTGATTTACAGACAAGATTATGCTGTAGTTGACAGCATTTACGATCCTTTCTATGAATATAGCCTATTCAAACAAGACGGCGTAGAATTAGAACCAAGTTTTACTAATAGCATTCGTGAAAATAATAGTTTTAGTCTGCGACCAAAAAATACAGCAGACGGTTTATATCATGCTACATTGAATCTTGTACAAAAAGAACACGTTTTAATTTTAGATGACACTACAATTTTTAATGACATTATCTACGATCAAGTACAGGGCTATAGACAAGAACGTATTAAAGTAGTTGGATATAAAATTAGCGACTGGACAGGCGACTTTAGTATTCCAGGGTTTGTCTACGACCGTGCAGTTGTTTCAGAATGGACAGCATGGAAAGACTATGCCTTAGGTGAAACTGTAAAATACAAAGAATTTTATTATAGTGCCAGAACAAATGTTCCAGGTACAGAATTGTTTGACGACAATAATTGGTACAGACTAGATGGAAGACCACAAAGTAAATTAATTCCTAACTGGGATTATCGTGCTACACAGTTTGAAGATTTTTATGATTTAGATACAGATAGTTTTGATGTTGACCAACAAAAGTTTGCTCAACATTTAATCGGCTATCAAAAGCGCCAATACCTTGAGAATATTATTAATGATGATGTAAGTCAGTACAAGTTCTATCAAGGTATGATTCAAGAAAAGGGTACACAAAACAGTTTATCTAAATTGTTTGACGCACTAAACTATGCAAACACAGATAGTTTAGAATTCTTTGAAGAGTGGGCAATTCGCTTAGGACAATACGGTGCCAGCGGTGGCTACGAGGAAGTAGAATATATTCTTAATGAAGAAAAATTCTTAATTAACCCACAGCCAATTGAATTAGTAAATGCAGTTCCGTTTGGAGTGAACGATTTTGTTTATAGAATTACTCAGGATCAAGTTTACTTAAAACCTGACGACTATACACACGAGCCGTTCCCAGTACTAGCATCTCAGAAAGAATATATTAGAACTGCGGGCTATGTTAACTATGAAGACGTTGACTACATTATTTCTTCTAAAGATGAATTCGCCAACTACAATATTAAAAATCTTGTAGAAGGTACATATTTCTGGTTAGGATTTGATAACAGTTCTTGGAATGTTTATAGATTTACTAATTTCGCTAAGTCTGTTAAGAGTGTATCAGAAGGTACTAACTTAAGAATTACTCTTAATACTAAACTACCTGTAGATATAGAAGTTGGATCTTATATTGGAATTAATAATACTAATGCTTCGTTAGAAGGCATTAAACAAGTATTAGATACAGGCTTAAACTGGTTTGAAATAACCATGCCTGCTAATTTAGATACTGCGGCAATTGCAGAAATTAATTTATTTTTAAACATTAATTTGTTTAAATTTACTCCACAACGACTATCGTCAATTAACGATTTAAATTCCTTGCCTGTTTCTGCTAAGAAAAATAATGAAATAGTATGGACAGACGGAGTCAACAATGCTTGGAGTGTCTGGAAGTTTGCTAAAACATACACTAGCACAAAAATCACTAGTGAAGAAAATTATTTTGGAAAAGTTATTGCGGTTGATAACACAGAAACAGTATTGGCAGCAACATCAACAAATGCAGTTTTGTTCTACAGCAGACCTACATCGACATTTGGATGGGCGTTCCAGGATTCTATTTTCCCATTATCGACAGAAACATTTACCGACACTAACGGAAGTTTCGGTGATAGTTTATGCTTTAATGCCGACGGATCTTACTTATTTGTAGGCGCACCGCGTTACGGTATTACATCTGAACCAGGTGCTCTACCAACAGATCCTCCAATCATTACAGAAGTGGATATTGGTTATGTGGCACAGTACACAAAAAATATCTACGGCAGTTACGAATTTACAAGAGTAATTCAAAGTGCTACACCAACACAGTTCCAATATTTTGGACAGAAGATACAGGTAAATGGAAATGTATTATACATTGTTTCTAAAGGCAATGGATCTTCAGTTCCAGCAGCCGTGTCTGCGTATAACTTAACAACAAACACTTTCCTAGCAACACTAACTCTACCAACAGGTATTAGTATAACTGACATAGATATTAGTTCGAGCAATATTGTAGCAATATCTAAAAATGACGAATCTGTTTTAGTTGTTCGTTTAGCAGGAACAGCCTTTACAACAGTACAAGAAATCAATGTTAGCGATTTTACATCACTAGAAGTTTTAGAAACAGGTAGTAATTTTGGCACATCTGTAGCAATTACAAAAGATTCAACTTTTGTTGCTGTTGGTGTACCAGGGTATTCAGGCGTAGCATCTAATCAAGGAGCAGTTGCACTATTCAAATTAAATGCTTCAACATACGTTGCTGATGATTTTATTACAAGTCCGCTAAACCAAGACAGTGAAAAATTTGGATATAGAGTAAGATTTAATCTAGACAATGATAGATTAGTAATTTATAGTTACGGTGGTAGTCAAACAATTGAAACAATAATTGACTCCGGCGAAACAACATTTGATTTAAATGTAACTACATTTATCGAAGAACAAGAATTTACTGGCAGTGTTCGTGTTTATGAAAAATACGACGCCAAGTTCTTAATCGGCGACGAATTAGAACCAACAGCAGTTTCTGGAATTAACTACGGCGATGCGTTTGTTGTAGCAAGAAAAATTTATATTAACGATCAAACATCGATTAACGGATCATTCCATGAGTTTTCTGGAAGCACTAAATCTTGGACTAAGTTCCGCGAACCGGAACCTAGTGTTAACTTATCTAAGATTAAATCATTGTTCTTATATAATACAAGAACAAACAGCGTAGTTGCCAACTTAGATTTTATCGATCCAATTACAGGAAAGATTTTAGGAATCGCTGAACAAGAATTAACATTCAAAACATACTACGATCCAGCAATATATACAGTTGGTGTAGAATCTGTAGTAGTAGATTTACTAATGGGATGGACAACACCTCATGTTGGTAAATTATGGTGGGATCTCAGCACTATTAAATTTGCTAATCCCCTACAAGGATCTATTGTATATAAAGCCAACACTTGGAATAATGTCTACAATGATTCCACTGTGGATATCTACGAATGGGTAGAATCTGAATACACACCGAGCGAATGGGATTCGTTAGCAGATACTGAAACTGGACTAGCATTAGGTATTAGCGGAACATCTAAGTACGGCGACCTTGCATACAGTATTAAACAAAAATATGATACTATAAGCAAAACATTTACCAACACTTATTATTTCTGGGTTAAAAATAAAACTACAGTACCTGACGTTACCTTTAGAAAAACGTCTGCCAGCGATGTTGCAAATTTAATATCCAATCCTAAAGGTCAGGGCATTCAGTATGCTACTTTATTAGGTAAAAATCAATTTGCATTAGTGAACTGCAAAGGATTAATCACAGGCAAAGATGTTGCACTAAATGTTCGTTACTGGACAGTGAATAATACTGAAAACAATATTCATGCACATTATCAGTTATTAGCAGAAGGAAACACTAATAAAAAACTTAACAAGTATGTTGAACAGAAATGGTTTGACAGTTTAATCGGTTACGATATCAACGGCGCAGAAGTGCCAGATCCTAGATTGCCTGCTAAATTGAAATACGGTATTCTAAACAAACCTCGTCAAGGTATGTTTGTTAACAGACTTGAAGCTCTAAAACAATTTATAGAGCGTGTTAACTCTGTATTAATACAACGTGCAATTATTGACGACTTTGATTTTACAGCATTAAACTCTAAAGAAGAACCTCCGACTGAATTATCAGGAAAGTACGATATTGCAATCGACAGTCAAAGTCAAATACGTTTTGTTGGCTCTACAGGATTTATTCAAGCCACTGCTGTTCCGGTAGTAGAAGCAGGAAAGATTGTACGTGTTGTAGTTACAAATCCAGGCCGTGGATATAAAATTGCTCCAGAAATTATAGTTAATGGTGCAGGCACTGGCGTAAAATTAACAGCAAAGATTAACACTATTGGCGAAGTTACTGGTGTAACAGTTGATAACTTTGGCCGAGATTATTTAGATTCTACTACATTGTATATTAGACCATTTACAATTTTAGTCAACAATGATGAAACAGCGGCTAATAAATGGAGTTTATACATTTGGGATAGTGTCAAAGGCGACTGGTTCAGATCAAAAACTCAAATTTATGATGTAACCAAGCATTGGGATTATGCCGACTGGTATGCCGATGGCTACAGCGCATTTACTAAAGTTGACCATTTAGTTGACTTCTCATATGAAATGAGTTTCATAGATATTGCTGTAGGCGATTTAGTAAAAATTAAAAATGAAAAATCTGGTGGTTGGATTCTTTTAGAAAGAATTAATACACTAGTTACAGATAACATTTCTTTAAATTACACAACAGTAGGTCGTCAAAACGGAACAATCCAATTCAATAGTAATTTGTACAAGTTTACAAATAGTAATATTGGATTTGATAGTTTTACCTATGATGGCGATGTATACGACGACGAACCAAAAGAAGAATTAAGAATTATTCTCGATGTCATTAAAAATAATTTATTAATAGACGATTTAGAAGTAGAGTATAATAAGTTATTCTTTGCAAGTCTGCGTTACGTATTCTCAGAACAAACATTTGTTGATTGGGCATTTAAGACTTCGTTCGTTAAGAGTCAACACAACCTTGGCGAATTAAAACAAAAAGTTAATTATAAAAATGACAATCTTGCTAGTTACGAAGAATACATTAATGAAGTAAAACCTTACAGAACTAAAGTTAGAGAATTTATCAGCAATTACACAGCAACTGATAATACATATACAGGAACTACAGACTTTGACCTTCCAGCACGTTATGATACTGAAGAAGGAAAAATTCTTCCGTTTGATGTAAAAGTCAATAATTCTGTAATTACATATAACTCATCTGCAATATTAAATGCACCATACAGTGATTGGTTAGATCATGCTGGATATCGTGTTACAGAAATTGTTGTTGTTGACGGTGGCTCAGGATACCAAGCCGCACCTGCTGTTGAAGTAGTTGGTGTGTGCAAAACTAAAGCCACTGCTAAAGCGTATATTTCACAAGGATCAGTAACAAAGATTGCAGTAGAAACTAAAGGAGAAGGTTACCTAACTACACCTACTATAGTTATTAGCGGATCAGTTGGCGCAAGCGGAGTAACAGCCAAGGCTACAGCAATTCTTGGAGAAGGCGTTACAAGAACAAACACCATTGGTGTTAAATTTGACAGAATTATTCCGGAGTATCAAGTAAGTTCTATTACAATGTCGCAGACATTCGATGGTACAGGATCTAGAACATTGTTCCAGTTAAACTGGCCTATTGATATTAGAACAAACAAGACTGCGGTAACAGTATCTAACGAAGAATTATTGTCTAGTGATTTTACAGTTTATAATAAGAAAGATACTTCGTTAGGATATACACGTTATATTGGTATATTAGAGTTATCTACTGCGGCAGAAGTTGGCAGTTCTAATATTACTGTAACTTATACTAAAGATATAAGACTTCTTACAGCCGCAGATAGAATTCAATATTACTATAGTCCAATAACAGGACAGATTGGTAAAGACCTAGGACAGTTAATGTCTGGAGTTGACTACGGCGGCGTTGAAATTACAGGGCTAGGATTTGAAATAAGTTCTGGTTGGGACGGACTTCCATGGTTTACTGCTGGCTGGGACGACTTCGATGAAGATTATACAGACTTTTTAGTTGTATCAGATGGTACAACACGTTCTTATAATCTGCCATATATTCCTGCAGATGGAGAACAGATTAACGTTTATATTAATGGTGTAAGAATTGATGACATTAATTATGACGTTTACACCAGTGCCGAAACTGCATATAATACCGCAGCCGCATTATTAGAAGTTTATACTGCTGAAGAGATTGCTCTACAAGCAGATAAAGACGCTAAAGAAATAACAGTTAATTCTCTAACACAAGAGCTTATTGATACACAGGCAGTTATTGCTGACTTACAAGCACAGTTAGAAATTACCTCCCCAAGCGATCCTTTATACTTTGCTTTACAAACTACATTGGCAGAAAATCAAGCACAGGAAACACAGTTAATTTCAGACTTGACCATTGCCCAAGGCGAACTAGACGATGCAGAAGCATTACTAACAGCCAAACAAGTACAAGTGGCTAACAAAACTCTTGATGTTGCCGCAAAGTTAGCAACATTAAATGCAACCGATGAAATTACAAATCCAGATGCACAGATGCAGACATTTGTAGGAGACGGAAGCACTGATACTCCTATAGTCATTCCTGCATACGTAGATGTAAACAGCGGAGATACTATTATCTTCCGTAAGAGTACCAGCGATGGTAGTTTTAGACCAAACCAGCAATATTTAGACTCTGAAATCAGCGGCGGAGATTTTACATATACTACTGCCCGAGGCATTCGTGCAGAAGACATCAATCTTGACGGCGACAATTTTGTAACACCAACTAACAGCCATGCACCGGAAGAAGTAGTTACGGGACAGGTTGTAGACTCTGTAGCAATTACAGTCTACCATACTGTAGAAGACGGTACACCTATTATTGTCACAAGACATTATATAACAACAGAGCCAGAAAACGAGTTCTTAATTGGACAGCGTCCAAACAGCACTCAAGCGGCAGTTGTTAAATTAAACGGATTAATTAAAAAGCAAGATGTAGATTATACACTAAATTACGCTATGCAAAAAGTTGTGTTCCCAACTAACTTGCCTGTGGGCAGTGAAGTTGTGATTACTTCTATGAGCAAAAACGGTACAAGCATTCTTGATTCCGATTCATTTACTGGCGATGGTGTTTCTGTAGATTTTGTAACAGTAGCACGTTGGGATGGAGATTATTCTGCACTAGTTACTGTTAACGGTGTACCAGCCACAGTAACAACATTTGTAACAGATAATACTTACAGCGAAGTTGGAAACATTGGAATTAGATTTGCTACAGCACCAGTCAATACGGCAATTATCGACTACACGATTATTGGTACAGCATTAAACACAGTAAGTCGTGTTTCAACAGAAACTGTTGTTTATGACGGCACAAGTCAGGTGTATAGTTTAACAAATACACCGGCCAACTTACGTCCGTTTGATAATAACGTATTAGTTGAATATGCTGGAAGAATTTTACGTCCGGCAGATACTGTTTATTTTGATGTCGTAGGAACAGTTCGTACTTACACAGTAAGCACAGTTGACTATGCTATTAATACCATTGATGCAAACAAGGTTAGAGTTTTCTTAAACGGCACCGAACTAGCAATTTCAAGACAATTTACTTGGAAGTCATCTAGCAATCAGTTAACAATTAAGCGTGGAGTTGCTAAAGTTGGCGATAAAATTGCATTGGTAATTTTAGAAAATGCAGAATACTACATTGACGAAGACTCAACAGGTGCTCAATTGCGCTTAGTAGATAGTTACTCGGTTAACGATAAATTTGCAGTTACTACATTTACTAATCACGATATTTTAGATATCGAACGTAATAGTGATTATATTACATCTGCAAGTATTGTGACTGTAGGAACTACCGACTACTATAGATTAAATCAATTATTAGCAGGACGCATCCAACTTAGAAACCCTGCGTTGGGCGCACAGTATATTTGGTTAGCATTGAACGGAGAATTGTTAACTCCTGAAATCGATTATATCTTAGAAGATAATTTAACTTATATTCAAATTGATAGAAACAGAGTGTTAACATCTACAGATGTAATAGACCTTATTGTATTCAGTAGCGATGTAACTACTGGTAGACCTTTTGGTTATAGAATATTCAAAGATATGTTAAACAGAACAATCTATAAGAGATTAGATTCTGAAGCATCGGCAGTATTAGCACAGCCATTAAATTATTATGATACAACTATTGTGTTAGAAGATGCCAGCGGCTTAGTTGAACCATTGCGTAGTCAGAATCAAGCAGGTATTGTTCTAATTGATAAAGAGCGTATAGAATATCTTGAAAAAGATGGAAATACATTAAAATATCTACGCAGAGGTACACTAGGAACTGGAGTTCCTGAAGTGCATCCAGTAGGAACAGCAGTACTTGATGCAAGTACAAACCAAACTGTTCCTTATAAAGATGAAACAGAAACTGTTGTTTTAGTTGCTGGCGGATACTCACAGGCATCTGAAATATATGAAAACAGTTTTGGTATCAATGTTACTTCAGTCAAGTATAATTTTAACAATACTACAGCGTTCCCATTAGGCGGACAAGTTGTGACTGTAAAAGGAACTGGATTCAAGGAAAACGTTGAAGTTGTTATCGGTGACCCTACACTAAAAACAACATTTGTAGCCACAGAAGTTAATTCTGCCAATGAAATAATTGTTAGCAACATCGATAGATTATTTGTAGGCAAGGAAGTTGTATTCAGCGGCGCAGTTTTTGGCGGTATTGATTCTTCTATTTCTTATTATATTTTAACTTATGGACAGGATGTAGTTACAGAAGAATATTATATTACAGTTAGCGAAACAGTAAACGGCAGTCCGGTGTCATTATCAGTAAGTACTGGCGAAATGACCGGTTCTCATATGAGAGCTAAGTGCAACACTACTTATGTAAGTAGTACTGAATTGACATTTATCAGTCAAGCAGAAGTAGTTGGTGCGTACGATTTAGTAATAGTAAATCCGTCGTTTAGTGTTGGACCAGTTACAGTGGCACAAACTAGTTACGTAGCACCAGCGGCTATAAAATATGTACAAATCTTGTTACCGTTTAGCCCAATAGTTAATACTATTACCACAAGAAACCCAGCAGAAACTGGTGAGTGGTATAAGGAAACTGCCGAAATTAGTGTGGCAAATATTCAAGTAGGAAGAGGTTATAAGATTAAAACCATTGGTACAACAGATTACATGAGTATCGGCGCAAGTTCTAACACAATTGGTACAGAATTTATAGCAACAGCAGTGGGTTCAGGCACAGGTACAGTATTAGACTATACAAGTATTCCTTTAGAATACTGGGAAGGTTTGGATATTGAAGTGTTTGTAGCAGGCCGCCGCTTGCGTAAAAATCCAACATCAGTATGGGACGAAAGTTTAGGCCCAGATAGCCCAAGTGGTGACAAACAATTACAAGCAGAATTTGCAGTAAACAAGAATGTGGGTGCTTATGTACGTTTAACAGAGCCTCCAACAAATGGCGCAAAAGTTATTGTACAGAAGAAAGTGGGTCAAGCGTGGGTAGCACAAGGTCAGAGCCTTGTTGATGCACAAACTGACCAAGCAAAATTCGTTCGTGCAAAGACTGCGAATTTGCCTCGATAAATATAGAATACAGGTGATTTTAACATGACAACAAAACCAAACGAAAATTCAGGAATCCGAGTACAAGGACATATAAAAATATTTGATCCAACTACTAAGGAAGTCTTTATTGATAAGAAAAACGCTATTCACTACGAAAATATGAGTATAGCCCTGGCAGAAAGTCTTGCAAACGCAGGCAAAGGGTTTATATATGAGATGGTGTTTGGCAATGGCGGCACTTCGGTGGACCCAACAGGAGTTATTACATACCTTACTCCTAACAGCACAGGGTCTAATGCCAGTTTATACAACGAAACATACACTAAAGTAGTTGATGATAGAAGCACAAATAATTTAGATCCAACTAGAAATAAGATAGAAACACGTCATGTTACTGGTACAAACTACACAGACATCTTAATCACTTGTTTATTAGACTACGGCGAGCCTAGCAATCAAGACGCATTTGACAACGCCACGTACACAGACGGCGAATATGTGTTTGATGAACTAGGTTTAAGAGGTTACGATCCTGCTGGAACAGGTCGTTTACTAACACACGTTATCTTCCACCCTGTACAAAAGAGTTTAAACCGTTTAATTCAAATAGACTACACAGTTAGAGTACAGAGCTTAACCGGTTTTAATGAGGCTTAATTATGTCATACCAAGTTAGATATACAGATTCAACAAATTTAGACAAACCAGCATTAACGGTAGAAGATAATACCATTAATGATTCAACATCGTTACAATTTCCAGGTCGTAATGTTACTGGTTATGGCACAATTATTGCAGAAAACTTTTTACACTTATTAGAAAATTTTGCTAACGACAGCGCACCAACAAATCCAATAGAAGGACAATTATGGTACGATAATACTGCTGGTGTTAACCAACTAAAAGTGTGGGACGGTACTAGTTGGTCTAGTGCTGGCGGTTTAAAGAAAGGCAACGTTGAGCCAGAATTGGCAACTAGTTTACCAGGAGACCTATGGGTAAACACCGATACACAACAATTATACCTATACACAGGTTCAGGTTGGATCTTAGTTGGTCCAAGATTTAGTGAAGGTGCTCGTACTGGTGCTGAACCAGAGTTTATCGAAGACACATTAAGCAACGCTCAGCCAGTGGTTTCTAACTATATTAATGGTGAGCGTGTTTGTATTATTAGTAAAACAGCGTTTACACCAAAAACTTTAATCACAGGCTTTCAAACAATCAAAGCAGGTGTTAATTTAAACTCTAACTACAATACATATTGGGGTACTGCTGAAAAGGCAGCGGCGCTGTTAGTAGGTACCACTACAGTTTCTGCATCAAACTTCCTAAGAGGCGATGCAACTAGTAATACAACATTTCCAATCAACGTTAGAAATGCAGGCGGTATTGCAATCGGTGAAGATACTCAGTTAAATTTAGGTATTGACGGTGCCGCAGGTGTAATTTTTCACAAAACATCTGGTAGTAACTTAGATATTCGTATGAACAACAACGGTGCTATCCGTACAGTTGTTCGTGTTGACAGTTCAGAGCGTGTTGGTATTAATAATATTAACCCACAGACTGACTTAGATGTAGGCGGAGACTTTAACGCATCCGGTAACATTACCGCAGACGGTAGTGCTACATTTGGCGGCGGACTTACAGTAACAGGCGCATTAGATATTGCAGGTGATGTATCGTTTGGTACAGACAATACAAATACAGTAACAGTATCTGGTGTTATTTTACCAGACGTAAACTTAGGTGCAGATATTGGTACTGTAGATAAAAAGTTTCAAAGAATTTGGAGTTCACGCTTTGACGGTGAATTTTATGGAAACGTGTTTGGTTCGTTAACTGGTAATGCCAGCGGATCGTCTACTAAACTAGCATCTCCAACAATCTTTGACTTAGACGGTGACATTACATCTAACGAAGTTGAATTTGATGGACAAACAGGTACTCCGACACTTAATACTCTAACAGCATCAGGTACAGGCACAGAAGCAACATTGACATTTGTGGCACAGACAGTTGCTCCGTATCCAACAGGATCTACTATTGTAGTATCTGGTGTTGCTCCAACAGGATATCGCGGAACTTACACAGTTACAGACGGTGGACTAGACTATGTTAAGTATGCTAGTACACAAACTGGCCCACAAACATCGGCAGGTGCTGTTTCAAGATTTGGGTTATCAGGAAATAGAAAACGTTTTTACACACAATTAAGCGAAACCTTTATTGCAGATAAACCAGAAGTTACAAGTATTCAAGAAGGTGATGAATTTGTTGTACAGCGTGGAGCAGAAGGTCTTAAAAAGATTACAAAACAAAGTCTGTGGACAGCAATACCTGTAACACCTTGCGGAGTAGTGCTACCATTTGCTGGTTTAGTTGCACCTACAGGATGGCTATTCTGCGACGGTTCAGAAGTATTAATATCGAGCTACCCAGAATTGTTTGATATCATAGGATATCAGTTCGGCGACATTACTACATTATTAGGACTTGGTACTTTCAAACTTCCAGATATGCGAGGCAGAATGGCTCTTGCTATGGATAGTATGAATAATGGTATTACAGTTCCAAGCAAATTAGATCCAACACAGCAAATTAGCACAGGCGGCGGCGCCGCAAATAGAGTAACAGATGCAACTGCTGATATTGTTGGCCAAGGCGGCGGCGTTGAGAAGAAGTTAATTGACACTTCTGAAATACCAGATCACGTACACGATTTAATCGGCGACGATGAAAACAAATACTATGCGTTTAGAAACGTTCCAGGAGATCCAACTGATACTAATGCTATTAGCGGAGAAGGTTCTACTACTACAGCCCGAGGACAATACATGTCAGACTCTGGTGGCATTTTAGGATATCCAAAAACTGCTGGCGGCGAATCTATACAATCACAATTCAATGTTATGAATCCATACTTAACATTGAACTACATTATTAATACTGGACGAAACGTACTATGACATATAGAATTAACAAAACTGACGGCAATCAATTAACAGATATCCCAGACGGTACGTTTGATACCAGCACAACATCACTAACGTTAATTGGTAAAAACGTTACAGCATTTGGAGAAGCATACAATGAGAACTTGGTAAAGTTGCTAGAAAACTTTGCTAGTTCTAGCGCACCAGAATCGGCATTAAAAGGGCAGTTGTGGTACGATACTGGTAGTGGAAGATTAAATGTATATGACGGCAGCGACTTTAGAGCAGCCGGTGGTCCTATTGTTAGTAACAGAGAACCAACTAATTTAGTTGCAGGAGATTTGTGGATCAACAATGAAACTAATCAGTTATGGTTTTATGATGGCACTGACTTAACACTTGCTGGTCCTATATACAACAATATTCAAGGTACTACAGGATTTGTAGTAGAAACAGTACTGGACAACTTTAATAGAGGCCATACAGTTGCAAAATTATATGTGGCCAGCACTTTACTAGGGTTGTTTAGTAAAGATGCATTTACACCTGCACAGCCAATTGTTGGATATGCAGAAGGAATCAAAGATATTCAAGTTGGATTTAATGCTGGTTCGTTAACAGACATGAAATTTGATGCTATTGTGACTCGTGCTGAAAATATTTTAACAGCAGTAGGTGATTTAAAATCAGCAGAACAAATTGTCTATAACGACGAAGATCAGGTTATTGTTGGTAGTTTAACACTACAATCAGATGCAGGGTTAATCATAGGTTCTTCAGAAGACGTTGATTTAAAAGTTGATGGCGGAAAATTTACCATTGAGCACAAACTTACAGGACAAGATATTGGTATTAAAATTAAATCACCAACAGGTACTATTGAAGCCATTACTATAGATTCAGTGAATTCAAGAGTTGGTATTTTCCAAGAAATTCCAACATCGACTATGGACATCAACGGCAATTTAAAAGTTGCAGGGGACTTATTTGTTGGAGGAGATACTGTAACATTAAACACTACAGTACTTGAAGTTGAAGATAAAAACATAGTTTTAGGTAAAACACTTAGCACACCTACAGATTCGTCAGCCGATGGCGGTGGTATTATATTACAAGGAACTACTGATAAAAGTATCTTGTATGATTTAGCAACTGTAAGTTGGAGTTCTAATCTTAATTGGAATTTAACAACAGGAAACTCTTATAGAGTTAACAATGTTTCTGTACTGTCTAACAATACCCTGGGCGCAGGTGTGTTATATTCTAGTTTACAAACATTAGGAGCACTACAAACTCTTAACGTTGATGATGCTACCTATATCAATAATACAACTATTAGTACCTCTGCAAATAATTTAATTTTAAATCCTGCAGATAACGTTGCAATTAGCAGTAAAAGAATTGTTGACCTAGCAGATCCTGTAGATGAACAGGATGCGGCTACTAAAAATTATACAGATGCTCGTGTGTTTGACCGCGGTCTTTCTATGAGCATGGACGTAACTGGATTATCAAACAACCAAATTGCTACAATTTTAGATACTATTGCTCCGTATTATGATCCAATAACAGCGCCAGAAGGTGTAGCCAAAGACGGTACTAGACTTCGTTTACATGCAACTACACTATCAGCGTCTTCAGGAAATATTACATACAGTCCTACAGTGGGCGTAGAGTTCCAGACTATTTTAGTTGATAAAGCAGGCGGTTCAGAAAATCAAGCAGTTGTAAGCGACCTAGCAGTAGGACAAACTATTACTGGTCCTAGCGTGTCAATTAGCGTAGTTAGACAGGATAAATTATTTGTTATGGGCGGTGGTTTAACACCTACTCCAGGACAATGGGGATTTGAGAGCGATATCAATGCACCTTATTAAGCACAGACTTCAAATAAGCAGGCAGCGATAAATAACATATATTAGGGGTTATAAGAATGGCGTACACAATAAACCGATGGGACGGAACAGCGATTGCAGTAATCGAAGACGGTACCGTCAATCAAAGTTTAGACATTAAGTTAATCGGTAAAAATTATGCCGGCTACGGTGAAATTCAGAACGAAAACACAGTATTCATGTTGGAGAATTTCGCAAGCGGAACAAGTCCAGCAAACGCAGTACGTGGACAGTTATGGTACGATAGCGGTAATAAAAAGTTAAAGATTTATACAGGCGATATAGTCGGTGCTGTAAAGCAATGGAAGCAAATTGGCGGAGCAGAATACGGCAGCACAGAACCAAGTTATCCTAACAACGGTGATTTTTGGTTTGATGTAAATCGAGATCAACTTAAAGTAAGAAACGGAGATAGTTGGCTAGCAATCGGACCTCAAAGTGCTGGTGCTGGCGTAACGCAAATGGTTTCTAAGCAAGTTCGTGGATTCCCTGTAGGCAGTACAACTCCTCAAACTTATTCTATCATTATTGCTAATATTAATGATATTCCTGTTTATATTACTTCTAGAGAAGAATTTACACTAGATACTAGCGACCCTGATTCTATTATTGTTGGTTTTAATCTAATTAAGAAAGGTTTAACACTACAAGAAGTAGACGATACAACCGGTGTCAGCGGAACTCCAACATACTTATATTGGGGTACATCTAGTAACGCATTACGACTAGGCGGATTCCTAGCATCAGATTATGTACGTTCAGGTAGTTCAAACTTTACAGCCACAGTTCGTTTTAGCGATTTAGGCTATACCGTAGGCGACAGTAACGACCTGGCAGTATTCATTGAAACAGGTACAGAGCCAGTAATTCAAAATACTACAGGTCCCAGAGTTTATTTTAGAGTTAGAGACGGTTCAGATGTTAAGAACCCATTAACAATTAATGCAACTAAACTTGAACCAGGTGTTGATAACACATTTAGTATCGGTACTAGTCTTAAAAAATGGAAAGAAGTTTATGCTACAAACTTCTACGGTATTGCAGATAATGCAAATGCACTTCAAGTAGAAGCAGGAGTTTATCGTGTAGCCAGCACAAGTGCAGGTGTTAATACTATTGCCGCTCGCGACAGCAGTGGTAATTTAACAGCAAATACATTTAATGGTAACGCTACTAGTGCTACTAAATTAGCAACTATTAGAACTATTAACGGTGTAAACTTTGATGGTACTACAAATATTATTATCGAAGACGATACAAAAGTTAGAATAGACGGTAGTACAATGACTGGCTATTTGACTTTAAATGGCGATCCAACATCATTAAATCATGCCGCTACAAAAAACTATGTTGATGCACAGTTTGGTGTAGGCGGTGTATTAAGTATTGCAAGAGGTGGTTCTGGTGCAAGCACAGCCGCTAATGCTAGATCTAACTTAGACGTTCCAACACGCACAGGTGGAGACGCCAGTGGTACATGGAACATTAACATTTCTGGATCAGCCGCACAATTAAACGGATATGCAAGTTCAACATCTGCGACAGGCGATACTATTGCTAGACGAGATAGTAGTGGTAATTTAACTGCTAACGTGTTTAGCGGTACTGCTACTTCAGCACGTTACGCTGACTTGGCAGAAAAGTATATTCCAGATAACAATTACGAAGTTGGAACAGTTGTAATGGTAGGCGGCGAAAAAGAAGTCACTGCGTGTACATTTGGCTCACGTGCAATCGGCGCAATATCTGGTAACCCTGCTTATATGATGAACAGCGGCTTAGAAGGCGGCGTATATGTTGCACTAAAAGGTCGTGTTCCAGTTAAAGTAACTGGCCGTGTTAAGAAAGGTGATCGCATGATTGCTAGTGAAGGCGGTGTTGCTATAGCAGGTCAATTCCACTCAAACGCAGATGTATTTGCCATTGCGTTAGAATCAAACGATAATATAGATATTAAAATAGTGGAGTGTTTAATTCTTTAAACAGCCATATCTGCTTTAATAGCAGGATCTGGATTATAGTTTTCCAACATAAAATCGTCGACTACATAGTCGGCGATTTTTTTTCCTACTGTAATAAACAATGTTGGTAATTGCTTTGGGGTGCGGGCTAGTTGTTCATTGACTGCGTCAATATGATTATTGTAGATGTGACAGTCTCCCCCAGTCCATACAAAATCGCCTACTTTTAAATTACACTCTCTAGCAATAATATGTGTAAGTAAACTGTAACTGGCAATGTTAAATGGTACACCTAAGAACATATCGCAACTACGTTGATATAGTTGACAACTTAGATACCCGTCAGTAACATTAAATTGACTTAATATATGACATGGCGGTAATGCCATTTGATCGAGCTCTCCGGGATTCCATGCAGTCATAATATGTCTACGACTACCTGGATCTTTCTTAATCCCTTCGATTAAATTCTCAAGTTGATCGATGTCGGAGTTTAGAAAAGGTCGTTGCCAATGACGCCATTGTACTCCGTAAACCCGACCTAGATCGCCTTCGAACTTTGCTTTTGGTTTCCAGTAATCTGCTTCTGCATTAGCAGTCCAAATAGTATTTTTACTGGAGTCTCTTGTGCCATGTAGGATTTCTGCAAGACGGCGTTCGTCGCCGCTACCTTCTAAAAACCAAAGAAGTTCCGAAACTACTGCTCGCCAAGCGAGCTTCTTAGTAGTAACTGCGGGAAAACCTTCTTGCAGATTAAAACGCATTTGATAACCAAACACGCTACGAGTACCTACACCCGTCCTATCAGTCTTGTTCTTTCCGTTTTCTAGTATTTGTTTTAGTGCTTCGTGATATTGTTTCATTGTGATATTCTTCTACTATACAGGTTCCTAAGTTAACAGTTTGATGTAATTTCATACCATCTAAGAACTCTGTTAAATCTATACTAGTATCGTTTAAGTATTCGCCTTGTATTCTAGTTAAGTAAACTTTATCTAAAACTGGTTTGCTTTGTAATAGTAAATTTGGTCCACCGATTACAAATATGTTTTTGCGTCTATTTGTCTGTTTTAAACTTTTTAATGCTTCGCAGGCATCGCCGCGAATTTGTTCTATATCTTCACGTTCTAAAAACTTGTTAGTAAAAAGAACATTTAATCGTCCAGGTAATGGGCTAGGCATATCGGGACTTTCCCAAGTCTTACGACCCATAACAACGACTTGATTTTGTGTAACGGATTTAAACCATTTCATATCGTCCTTGTTACTAGGCCACGGTAACGACCCTTTCCACCCCATACCACCTATATCATCTACTGCAAATAAAGCCGCTATCATAATTTATTTTTTTGGTTTTTTAAGAAAACTCTTTGTTTGTTTCATTACATCTTTCTTCACACGCTCAACGTCTAACCTGAAGTCTATATGTTCAATAGAATCCTCATAGGTTGTGATTAGTTCAGAAAGATGTGCTTCAAGATCGTCTATGCTGTTTTTTCTAGCGTGATCGTCGATGTTAATATCCCATACCTTCCCATCTTTGAAGATGATTCTCATCGAATACAAATATGGGATAGGTATTGCTTTTACATCTACATCGCTAAAAACCTCTGGCCATTGATCTACAACATCTTTTGGCAGAGATTTTTTCTTCACGCTTCAGCAGTAGCCTTCTTCTTAGTCGGTACCAGTGCTTCTGCTTGACGACGAAGTTCAGCGGCTTCTTTGCTCAAACGATCTGCTTGGCTTCGATAAGACTTTGCTAGGTCCTCGTCAGATAAAGGTTGCTCATTAATTTTTGCAACTTGGCTTTCGGCTACAACATCTGTCTTAGTAGTTTCTGTAATGTCTTTTACAGTAGCAACTTCAGTGGCTTGGGATCCATTGCCCAGTGCTAAGTCATTAACACTAATGCCTCTTTGCTCTGCAATGATTTGATTAAGTTGATCTAAACTAATAGTCGACTGCATCGTTGGAATCATTTCAATTTCAGATGTTTTAACTTTAAGCAATTTGCTATTAAAATGCAAATTGGCAAGCATGATACTACCGTCTGGGAAATTTGTACGAGCCATTGCTTCTGCAAATTCGTATGCACTTTGTCCTGCTGGGCTTTCGACTAATTTAATAAGAGAATCATGTTGATCATCAGATAAACTAGCAGTATCGATAACTAGTGCGGCATCACTTTCACCGGGTAGTGTTCTATAAGCAACGATAACTTTACGTCCGTTTGCTTTAATGCGTCCTACGTGTTTTAAATTAACCATTTTGTTGTTGTCCTTGTTTAGCAACGCCCTCTAAAAATCCATTGAGTTTGTTATAAACTCCGCCCACGGCCGCCATTTCGCCAGGTTTAAATGCACCACGCTGTGCCGCAAGGTCGATGATGCTTCTTAGTAGGTTTAAATCTTGAACATTTAAGTCTACTGATTGTTGCGCTTCTGCTGGCGCAGGTTGTTGTGCTACTTCTTGAGTTTCGGTTTTTTCGGTCATAATTATACTCCTTTGTATTATTATATATGCAGTTAATTATTTAGATACTTTAAATGTGAACACGCCAGTAAAAAGAAACTGGCTTCTTTTGGCTCTTCAAAACCAACTTTAATTTTGGTTTGATATTGATTATTTTCTAACACTAAACACTCGCCAATATAAAATCGGTGTTTAAGATTTTCGTAAATCCAATCCTTAACGGATGCTACAATATTATATTTTAGATCCAAATAGTAGTAATGGAAATAGGGAGGCGGATCCTGCACCTCCCTACAGCCTAACACATTAAGTGGATTTATTTTAGCATTATTTGCCATTATTTCTTATCAGGAAACTCGTAGTATGCGTATGTACCAAATGGCGGAACAATAGTGTCGTTACCGTGAATAATAAAAATTGTATCACAGTAATCTTCATCACCCCAACTGTCCCAAGGATAACCGTCTGTGAACATGATAAACTTCTTAGGGTTAATGTCATGTTCTTTCATGTATTCCCAGTTACAATCAAAGTCAGTGCCGCCACCGCCCATTAATTCATACTCGCCAATTTCTTCAGAAGTATATCCGTTAAAGTCTTGTTCATTATATACCTTAGTGTCAAAGCACCAGATTTTAATGTTGAAGTCTTTAAACTCTTCCATAATGCCTTTAATTTCGCCTAGGAAGTCTGAACCCATAGCATCAGTAATACTACCAGACATATCCAAAGATACACAAATATCGATGCTAGTATCAAAATTACAACCAGGCAAAATTGCGCCAGTCATTTGACCTTTGCGACTTGGACGAGCCCAACTAAAGTCGTTTTTAATTGTGCTCTGGATTTGCTGACGTAACAGTTCACGCCAGTTCATCTTTGGTTCAGTCATTTCCTTAATCATACGAGCAATATCACCAGGCACATTACCTGCGCCTGCGGCCTGTGCGGCTTGAATCATTGCTTCTTTGATTTCGTCGCGAATCTTTTTCAATTCTTCTTTACTATATTTTGGACCTTTGCCGTCGCCGTCTTTATCCGGATCCAAATGTTCGTCCAACAGTTCGCCAAGTGCGGCTAATTGTTCATCGTCGTATTTGCTATAGATTTCGTCATACACTTGTTCCGCACTCCAACCGTCATACTTGCGGTCATAGAAAAATTTAACTGGAGGATCGTCTCCGATACGTTCGCGTTTTAGCAAACCGTTTACGCAATAGTCAGCGGCAATATTCCAAACTTTCTTATCGCGACTTTCTACACGCATCATATGGTCATAAACACAATGCAAAATTTCGTGTGCTACAACGAATTCAACTTGTCTAGGAGTCATCTTTTCGAAGAACTCTCTGTTAAAGTAAAAATTACGGAAGTCTGTTGCGGCAGTGGGCAACCAATCGCTTGCATCGACAAGTTTCATGCGAGTAGCCATATTGCCAAAAAATGGATGACGTAATAGCAAACCAACTCGTGCTACAACAATCTTGTCGATAATTGGATCTAGTGAATGTGACATTTATGCTCCGTTTCTTTACTGTATGTTTATATTATACAGTCACTTCTATACTTTGTCAAGGTTAGAGGTGCATCTCTGCACCTCTATTTTGGTTATCGCTTGTCCTGAGCGGCCGCGATGTACTTACCAAACTTTTCGTGGAACTCATCGAAACACTCGATTTCGTCTGGATCTAACGGAAGTTGATATTGGGTAAGTGCAAGTTTGGTGCCCATAACAACCAATTCAGTTTCAAAATTATCCATCATAAAACGGAAGAAGTTATTAACCTTCTCGTCAAATTTCTTGTCTTGCTTTTCGGTTGCATCTTTCAACTCGTAGCACATAGACACAGTCAAAGAATACATAGCAGAAATTTCAATTTTGGAATCTAATTTCTTAACTTTACCGGCCAAAATATCTTCTGGCTTAGGCAGTTTGCTAGACACTTTTCGGTGTGCCATAAACTTAAGAGCAAGACCTTCACCCACTGCACCGGAAATCAAATCCATCAGCGTTTCATCGTTTGTGTCATCTTCCTCTAAAAGCTCAGAAACGAAACTCCAAGAACGGGGTGTTGCAAATGCACGGCTTGAAGACTTAGGATCGAAGTCGTACAAGTCTTTCTTGGCAAAAGTAACGTAGCCGACAACATCTTTGTGTACACGGTTGTTAGTAGCCCACAAAGACCAGTCATCAAAGTCTACACGCATTTCCAAGTGAACGAAACGATTAGCCAACGGTGCTGGCATACGATATGTAACACCTTTGTCTGCTTCGCGGTTACCAGCCGCAACAATCAAAACGTTATCTGGCAGTTTGTACTGTCCCACACGACGGTTCAAAATAAGTTGATAAGCGGCGGCTTGTACGCTAGGAGCCGCAGAGTTCATTTCGTCCAAGAACAAAATTACATTAGGGAATTTAGATGCAAGTTCTTCGGTGGGTAGTTCGCTTGGGCTACCCCAAACCATAGTGCCTGAATTGGTATCAAAATATGGAATACCTTTGATATCTGTAGGTTCCCAAAGGCTTAGGCGAATGTCAATGACATGGGCACCCATCTCTGCACCAATTTGGTGAATAATATCGGATTTACCAATGCCCGGAGGACCCCAAAGGAACAACGGACGCTGTTTCTTAAATGCCTTACGAATAGCGTTCTTTGCACCGTTCGGGCTAACTTGACGATTGACTACTTCTGCTTTTGCCATTACATGCTCCTGTGTTAAAAATGATTGCAATTAATTTCGCAGTATCATTAGTATAACGCCACTCCGCAGGAATGTCAACGTGATTTTTAAAAAGTTTTGTGGGTTTTTGGTAATTCGCGCTTCATAGCCTTAATCAAACCATATTTTCGAACATCGCCCGAAAATAAGTGTAGTTCTATGGCTTTACGCTCGCTCAAAACTGTAATTGAGTCTTCTGTAAGATGATATGGACAGTCCAAAAATTTGTCCAAATATAATAGTACCTGTGGTTTTAAATCCAAATCAGGTGGAAACGGAACTTCGTAAACTTTGATATCCAAAACTTCAGTTATGTAACGCAGGCCTTCGTCTGTTAGTCTGAGACTTTCACGCTCTTTGGCTCTGTTGTTTTTCCACCACAATCTTGTTTTAATTTTAAGATTTTCTTCGCTCAAAGCCTCTCCAGATTCTTTAATAAAAATCTTAGTATAGGCCTGCTTGGTGTTCATTTAAGTTCTTCGCCAGTGGTTAGTTTGTAAACAGCAAAGTCGGTTGAATTGAAAAGTGTATTAAGTTTCTTTGCCAAATTGTGTGCATGGCCAGGATTGCTAAAACTAACTTTTTTATATTTGCTTCCTGGATAACCGCTAAGACTATTTTGACTTTTTAAGTTAAAAGGTTTACCCTGATAGAATACCGCCCAAATTGCCTCGGCTTCTAAAATTTGGTCACTTTTAAATGTCTTCTTGTTAATTTTTTCCAATACAACTGTTGGCTTTGGGCGACTCATATATACGTTCCTCAATAATATACGTATATATTTATCCAAAAATTACATCTTTTGGTCCCAACTTCCTCCGTCCATTTCGACCTTAACTACAGTATCGTCCTTGCGAGATTCTTGTATTAGACCTTCATAGTTACCTGCTAGTCTAGTCATAACCATACCTAATGTATAGGCAAGATTTTTAGCAGTAGCCATGTCGAATCTAACTTCTCTTTGATTGCCTAAATCGGCACCCTTAATGGTTTGAAGCACCTGTTGTATTACCGCGGTATTGATTTTATTTTCTTGCATTTGATAACCTGTGTTTCATTTCTATTTCTGTTTTAAACGGTCCTTCATACGGATAACGTTCGATAGTAATTAGTTTAGGACAGAAACTACGCACCCAACCTTTATCAAATTTAATAATATAATATCCGGCGCAGTAAACACTTTTAGATTTATTACTCTTTGTAAACAACGGTAAATGACGTTTAACATCGAATAACGGATTGTATGGAAGTGTGCTAGTTGGATAACCGTGTACTTCTAAATCTTCTTCGGACTTAACTTTCTTTTCTAAAGTTTTCTTTATAAAAAATTCAGGACCAAATCGTTCTACAATTTTCTTTTTTGTATCGAATGTAGTAATAGCATTTTTAGAACTAAAGATATATTTCTTTTGTTCGGTGATTTTTAATACACCTACTTTATTGCCATTTTCTTCTACTATCCAAAACTTACCATCGACTACGGGTTTGGCGTGTATCTCTGTCATATTAGGACTCCAACAATTTTCTGTTTTGTTTTCACAAGTATCTTCGTACTGGCAAATTTTCATTTATGATATCTCGCATTGAGTGGTTCGGCATACTGCTGTGCTTGATCTGAAATCTTTTTAAGATCATATAATTGACAAAACTTAAGAAGACGTATACCGACCTGGCTTACATTCTTTTCTTTGTCGATATTATCTTTAATGGTACCGAAGATTTTTTCTTTAATATCGCTAGGTTGTGCCGCTAAATCTATTAACTGTCTATTACGTTCGTAGTCATCTTTAACACGATGTTCGACTCCGTTATGGTCTACCCAACGTTGCAACATGAGATTGTTCCAAGCGAATCCCTGTGCTTCTCTGTCTTTAAATGCTTCTTGTAGTTTGTTTACACGCACCTTAGGATATGCACTAAACACGTTATCGCTACTATCTCCACGAATACATTTTTCAAACAATAACCACTTTGGATCAGGAATTGCCTTAGGTTCTTTAGTTTTGTTATCTATAACAAGTTTACCTTTCTTGTCAAAGATACCTTCGTGTGTAATATGATGTTCTTGAACACCGTTATACTGACTCACGTTGGGCGCAATTAACTGTACAAAATCGCTGTCTGTTGAGATAATCACGTGCTTGTCTTCTGGATGACTCTGAATCCACCCAGCAATTAAGTCATCTGCTTCTAGTTCGCCGTGCTGTAGTACAGTACAGTTAGTTTTTTCAATAATAAATTCTTTGAACTTATCAAAACTTTCCCAGAATAGTTGATCCTCTTCTTGTTCTTTGACAGTTAATGCCGCACGAGCATCGCTACGATTGCGTTTGTACGGTTCGTAGTAATCTTTGCGCCATGAGCGACCTTCGAGGCAGAATACTACATGGCTACCGCCAAAGTCTTGCCAGGCCTTTTTGATACTGTTTAAAGTGATGTGAAACGCCATGCCAAGTTTAATGTCAGCATCGCCCTTAATTACGTGTCTAGCACGAAAGAATGTGTTAGCAGTATCTACTAAAATATATGTCATGAAACCTCAGACTTGCCTTCGGCAATCTTTTTAACATTAATAAATCCAGCACCTCTATCTGACATATCGATGCCCTCTTCGCTGGCTACATTTTTGCATAGTTCTCTAAACCAACGATCCACAATTTCTTCATCAGGATCGCCATCAAATCCATAACCCGCTTGTTTTAATTGTACTACAAATTCATCGTTCCAGTCAATCTCGAAGAAACCATTCTTTAAGTTATCTTTATTGACATGTGTCTCCAAAACAGCGACCCAAGGTTCTCCTTTGGCTGTAGCACGGTCTTTTGGAGTCATTTTAGCCAATTCTTCTTCGCGTTTGGCTACTGCTTCTTTGGCTGTTGCTTCTTCAGCACGGGCAAGTGCTTCTGCACGTTCTTTTTCTAGACGTTCTTTTTCTGCTTCTAATTTGTCTATGCCAAATAATTTTTTAATAATTGCTTTCATGTTTCCCCCATACCCGCGATTGCGGATAAAAAAATGCGTTTTCGTTTTGCCCCATATCCCAAATAATACTGCCCATTGTATTTCTTTCATTTAGTGGCAACGATTGAATAAAAGTATTTGTACTATAACGAACACCTTTAGTTATTGGTTTAACTTCGTGTACCCAAAGAGGATCTGCTGGAAAAATCATAGCATCTCCTTTATTCAATTTAACTTCGTATCTGCCATTCCAAAAAGTAAATTCGCCACCTTCATAGTCGTCATTTAATGAAATAGTACAACTGGCGTGAATCATTTCCTCCCAATCCACATGAGGATGTATCCATTCGCCGACTTCGTATTTCATAAGTCGGTGCATGTGGGAAAATCTTAAAGATTTTTTTAATGCTGTAGTGTGAAACGCTTTAAACTCTTCTAGATATGTTATCCAATCTTCGATAATTTTATTTGTATGATTATGTACTACTAAAAAGTTTTCTGTATCAGGAATTAACTCTACTCTTTTAAAAGTAGAAGTAGTCATTTTATTAGTTACGGCGTGTATGCAACTTTCTTGAACCGCACTGGCAGAACGCAATTCGTATTCGTCAATTAACGAATTGCATTGGTCTTCTGTTAATGCGTTTCTAACAACAAAAATTAAATCGGATAACTTTATATCTTCCATTTATGTTCCCCACTCATTTTTAAAGAGTGGAACTTGTAATCTATCGCTGTAGCGTAAACCGTTTTTCATTGCTAGTTCCGCTACACGCCTGTTGTTAAGAGTATAGACACTTTCAACGCCACCCACGGGCATAAGATATATAGGACCGGTAAAACCATTTTCTCTATAAATGTCAGCAGTTTCAATTGCTTCCTCCGCATCTTCTTCTGTGGCCACTACAAATTTAAGATATGTATGACCGTATTCTTCGTATTCACAAACTACGTCTGGACGAATTGCTTCGTGACGTTCTTCACCGGAGCAACTTAATTTAGCACTAACACTAAATGTAACTTCTCGCCAAAAATCTTTATCGCTGTGATATTTCCATGTGTGCAGATATTGCTTGAACTCGTCGGTGAGTTTTTGAGTACCATTCGTTTCAAATGTAATCTCTTTTAAGTTTGTCATTTTTGGATGGTCGAGCAAGTCTGGATACGCTCGTTGCCATCCAAGCAAAGGTTCCCCTCCGGTAATGACCAAGTGTTCGTCTCGCCATTCGTTGAAGGGTAGAATCTCTGCGATCCTGTCTGCGATGGCGTCTGAAGTGAGCATTGGACTAAGATCCTTAAAGCGAGGATCCCAACTAGCATAACTATCACAGCCCGTAGATACCAAAGGAAGTTCTTCATATTTTTTATATGGGGTTCGTTCATGTTGGATTGCAATATCTTCAACTTCTGTACTTAGTTCACCTTTTGGTAATCCAAAGCCAGCACATTTAAAGTTACAACCAAATGTTCTCAAGAAAACAGACGGTACACCCATGTAACGTCCTTCGCCTTGAATACTATAAAATAATTCTGCAATTTTTAATTTGCTCATATACAGTCACCTTGTTCTGCCAGTTTACTGGCGCTTGATTTTTCTTTACCTGCTTGTCTAAACAGTTTAACATCTTTAATTGCAGATTTCAATGTTTCGGCATAATTCAGTGCCTGTTGTTCAGTCATAGAAATAGTTGTTTCAACGGTCACTGCACCAGTTGTCCAAAGTTGCCAAGTTACTTTCAAACGAGTCCATAGCCCATTAATTAAATCTTTAACAAACCAATCAATCTCTTGTAGATACGGACTATCAATATCGTATCTTTTTTCAACTAGTTCAGACCAATAATCAGTTTTAGCAGTTGCGTAAATGTTTACATTAATACCAGTCTCACTAGATTCAACTTCTACATTGTGATCGTGATACTCTTGCCCGCAACCGCAGACAATTTGATAAAACTTAGTGTCGCCAAAGTCACTGCGTTTTAGAATTCCTTCTGCTGGTTGCTCTAATTTCATTGTTTGAACATCTCTAAGTTAATAATTTTAGCAACACGCTCGCCAATATCTTCTCCGTTAGGAATCACATAAGTTTGACTTTCGTGTCTATCTTTACGGTCATCGTAGTGTCTTACATTTAAAATTTTACCACCGACGGCGGTGCTTAATTCGAAAGTGATTCGTCCTTCACCTTCTGCACGACCGCGTTCTATTGCTTGTGCTGTTCCGATTGCCAATTTATACTCTCTTTCTTTCATAGTTGCTTCTTCGTACTTGTGTCGATTATCCCACATATCGCGGACTTTTCCATACAACCATTTATCGACAAAATTCATTTGCATGTCTCCAACCATTTATCAAGAATATTTACAGCATCATTGAAATCGATACCATATACTTCTGCACTGATAACATTGTCTTTGATTTGTATATCAAACGGAACAGTTCCGTTAAATCGAAAATCTTCGGGAACATCTGTCTCTACAATATACTTGTGTAGATTTTTTGCTCTATTAATTAAATTAGTCGCCATGTCTACTGAATTCATCTTGGTGCAAACTCCTGTTGTAGTTTAATGTTATCAAAGAACTCTTTCTTTGTACCAGCATCGTCTTTGAACGCACCTTTAAGTACAGTAGTTTGAGTTAATGAACTATGTGCCATAATGCCACGATTCTCACAGCATCCATGAACTGCCTGAATATAAACGCCAATATCACTTGCGCCAGTGGCCTTTTCAATTTCTCTGGCTATGTCGTTACACAATTCTTCCTGTAAGGTACCACGACGAGCGCACCATTGCGCGATTCGTGTGTATTTTGACAGCCCAATGAGTTTTTGGGCGGCGATGATTCCGATGTAGGCAACACCAGAAACAGGCTGATGATGATGACTACACATACTACGAAGCTCACTCCTAACCACCAACATACCCTCATAACGATCTTCGCTATCGTTAGGAAACGCTGTTGCATCTGGTGCTGGTTCATATCTTCCTGCCATTATTTCGTTAAAGTACATTTTTGCTAATCGTTTCGCTGTACCGTGCGAGTTAGGATCTGTCTCTCTGTCAATAAGAAGTTTGTCTAAAACACTTTCAAATGCCTCAGTTGCTTCTTTGATTAGTTGTTCTTTGACTAGATCAGATTCGATGTATTCGCTGATGTTATCTCCTGCCCAGAATCTTTTTCCGTCTAGGACCATCTTTTCGCGAATCGCTTGTGCTAAATTTTTTTCTGACATTATTTCTCCGAGTTATAGACGAGGATGTCTATGTAATATAATATAGTTTATTTAGGTTTTTGTCAACTAAGTGCGTATACTTTTCTTATCAATATGTTGTTGTTCATATCGTAATCTACGGCATTCTTCCCTGACTGTATTAGGGATATCAGGATGCCATTCTGCCATCCCGCAATCATAGATGCGAGTTTGACTACCGTAATCGGTAAAAATAAGAATAAGCACAGCCGCTATTAAAGCGACTGCGGCTGTAATCTTTCCGATAATAGTATCCGACATAAGTCAGCATCCTTTTTTGATTTGAATGTAAATTTCATGTAGTCGTGTTGTGGATGACTTTCGTATCTTCCGCCAGGTAGGCCAAATACTTCGAGCACCATGGCGCAAGTTTCATTCCACCAAAAACCTGATTGCCCGTCCCAATGGACGTAGATATTATTCTGATCTTCCACTGGTGCAACTATCATTCCAAAGTTCTTGTGCTCTGCGCTTATAGTCTTCTAATTCCCACACGGCTAATTTTTCACGAAATACTTCTTCGCTTAATCCGTGCCAGCCGATACAGTCTCCTGTAGGACTACGACCACAACCGCAAGTTCCAATTTTCTTTCCTTCTTCAGGTACTCTTACTTGCATTTTTATAATTTCCTTTACTTGGTATAACGTGACGAACCCCGCCACGAGGGTCTTCCATATCACCCTTGCGTCTAGGGATCATGTGTATATGAGGATACATTACTGTTTGGCCAGCAGTCTCGCCACAGTTTTGTCCGACATTAAAAGCGTCCCAACGTTCAGATTGGACACCATCGAACCCGAACTTGTATGCTCCTTTGAAACATTCGACGATGTTGGTAAAACGTTCATAGGTTGGCACAAAAAGCAAATGTCCTTCCGTAACTGGGTAGGCATCGTTGAAGACCCAATAGTCTTTTGTTCTGTACTCGATACTAGTCCATGGTGCTCTGCGTTCATCTAGTGCCCTTTCTAAATCAGTCATAACCAAAATTCTTCCCAAGGATAAACAAGCCAACAATCTTCTTGTCGCTTGTCTACGGTCCAAACATGATAGTCTGGATCTTTAAACTCACTGCCGTAATTATGTGTTAATACAGCAAAACGAACATTGTCTCCCCATACTTGATTCCATGCTTCATCGTTAGGAAAACAACCACTGGGCCAATCTTTCTTAATCCAATTAAGAGTAGATCCTTGATCGTTAATATCGTCTACAATTAAGATTTTCTTTTTAAGACGTTCTAAATGTTTGTGATCGCCCCAAATGTGCCTTTCGTCATTGGGAACAACTCCCAAGGCATCTTCGGCCATCCAAAGATTACTTTCGCAATCGTTTTTATTATCGCGAAGGCTGACATTAAGTGTGTGCATCTTAATGCCAGTATATTGACTTAGTAAGTTAGCCGGAACAAGACCACCGCGTGTAATACCTACAATATAGTCAGGCCTCCAATTATGTTCAGACATTTGGCGAGCAATTTCTAAACATGCGCCTTCAACTTGTGACCAACTGTAGTATACTTTCTTCATGCAGTTAACCCATAGGCCAATGATTGACATTCTTCTTTAGTCATAAAGAAATTATAAGTTTGTGTACCAACAACTTCACCGTCTTTAAGACTTTCTTGAACCATATCGATACTAAACAAACCTTTAGGGCTTAGTACTTCGTGTTTCTTTAATGTTAGCCTAAAACCGGCGTGTTCTTTGACAACCATTTCTTTATAAGTATCTCTAACTGATTCATGTAGTTCCATCATCATCTCCTTTAATTGCGTCCCACGTTCTATATTTGGCTAATGCCTTAATATAGTCATCATACATCTTTTTTAACTTTGGATGCTTCTTTTCTAGTTTAACATCTCGCTCGGGAATTTGCAAGACTTTTTCAATTGTGTTTAACCTTTCTTCTAGGTCAACACCATTTAATACCATTCGACCTTTAACTTCTAACTCCGGTGGATCGTTTTTGGCAACCATCACCGGATTGGTAGTAGGATTAGCCCAAGTTACATTTGTACCTGTAGTATAAGTTAACGGCACAGATGTAGTGCCGGCTCCGGTTGAAATCGTATATCCACTGCCAGAGCCGCCTGTGCCGTTCGATACTAAAACACTACCTGAACCGGCACCGGAACCTGCTATGCCGCCGGCTGTATTAAGTATTACGCTTCCGTGATTGTAAGTATAGCTCATTTGGTATCCATTTATTATTAACGAGAAATCCCCATTCTCTCTTTTGCGGACCTGGCATAAAAAGTGTCCAACACTCTACGTTGGGATCAATTTCAATTCTATGAAAACTGTTGGCACTACAAATTCTAAAGTGTCCAGGCTTTCTCCATTTGGCAATTTCACAGACCTTTACTCCCTGGCTGTTAAATTGAGGAATCCATTCCCAATAGCCACCTTTTAGAATAAGTGTGGCATAAGGCCATGGGTGATCATGCACATCATCTGGATCACCTTTATGAAACTTGTGTAAGAATACATTAAATGGAAACCATTTACGATCCTTTAAAAATAGATAATAACGTGTAAGTAACGGCTCGTCACAGGTACGATCCATAATAATACGCTTGCGACCGAGACGTTCTAACAGTTTTAATATCATACAAGTCTTTCTAAGAGTCCATTTGCAGAAAAGAAATTTTCAGTTAAGTCTTGAGTTTGTTTTCTAAGTTGTGGTAAAAACTTTTCATAGTTATCCATATACTGGATAATCTTTGCACATATTTCTGGACGGTGTGCTTTATATGCTTCGAAACTTTCAGTCCATTCACTAGGATACTTAAAAGTATCATAGCCCATTTCACTGTAACTAAGTCTATCTGGCACCATAGGAATAGCATCTACAACAGCGCCTTCATACCAACTAATCCCTAATGTCTCTTGTAAGTTTGCAGAGAACACTAATTTCGATTCGCCTAACAAGTTATGATATTCATTTTTTGTTAGTTGTTGATCCTGACAGACTACGAACTCGTACTGTGGCAAGTGTTCTTTTAAATCTCTAAAAATTTCAACTTGCTTCTCGGGTGCGATGCGATGAGGGAAAAGAATTAAATCACGTTTTTTCATCCCTTTATATGGAGTTAATGTATCTTCCATATACTCCATTGGCCAACCTGTGCGTACAATTTTTCCTTTATCGATATATGATGCTTTTGCAGTATCGTAATCTATGTTTAAAAGATTATGACAAAACATTTCAATATGGAATGTTGTAGCAAAGTAGTTATGATCTATAGCATGAAAGAAACTCTTTTCAGCATTTCTGACCCAAGGAGCATCGCCAATTAGACGACCTAAAAAGTCCTGTGGATCGTAACTACCGGCATGCCATAGTGCGTGAATAGTTACAGGAATCTGTAACAGTTCACTCATATACTTTAGGTTGATGATACCAGGGTGCCAAGCATCAGTAAAGATGAAGTGATCATTAGGAGCCACTGATCCGGCGCAAAACAACCTACCCATTTGCTCAACTTGAGCAGACTTGTATATATTGGTGCCACCAAAATTAAGAAAAGCACCAGGAGTAGTGGCTGAAGGAATATCCGTAGGCCCAGATAAAACTTGAACATCGTGTCCTCTCTTTCTCAGGATAGCCGGTAGGTGGGTCTTCCACTGCGCTGTATAGCGTGTTTCTACCGGCTCAAGGTCTACTAAGTAGACGGTCATTGGCGACCATTCCTGTAGTTGTTATTGTACCCGTTGTTATTACGGGGACGATTTTCAAATCGTCTGTCGTTGTTATAACGACGAGGACGCTTAGACGCCTCGTAAGCCTGCCAAGTTTTACTTTGGCGGTTATACAAGTCTGCCTCATTGTAAGGCAGAAGGTTGAATCTGCAAAAATCTAGCAGATTGTCAAGATCGTCAAAAATTTGAACGACTTCTTTTTTCATCATTGTTTCCTTTAGTATTTGATGAATGAACCATTTTCTCCGTCTTCGGAGACCTCAATCCAAATCTCGCGATTTGGATACTTCTTGCTAATGATGTCATGTAATTCGTCAGACATCATTTCACAACTCTTGTAGTCAAGGCTTATAGTGGCACCTTGACCATTATACAACGACTCGAGCCATCGTTTGAATTGGATGAATTCGATGTCCCTGTCATTGTGTTGCACACTGATCCACACCCTGAAATGAAAGATGTGGCGATGAGGGTGACCCAAAAACGATACGTCATATTCGTCTCCTGTTGCTAGATTAGGATCTGTTAGTGCCGCAGGATACTTATGGATACCTTCTTTGCGGAAAGTTACCCAGATCATTTTGTTTGGTCTAATGTCTTGTTTGATAATCATGTTGGTGTATCTTGAGTGTACAAATCCCAATGAGTATACTTGTCTTTAGTCATTAGGCTTTGTAAATGATGTGTCCACACACCTGGATTTGTAGCACCCCAAGTTCGGTCATCCAGTTTGAGTGTGGCATTGTAGTTGAGTTGATTAATGTAGGGTAACTTGACACTAATCATAGGTACAAACTTGGGATATTCGTTATAAGCAGACTCTAGTACGCCTTCGATGTGTTCAACACCAAAGTCTAGAGCTACCCAATAGCCTGCTTTTAGACAGCCTATAATAACTTCGTCCCATGCTTTGTATTCTTCGTGTGAAATACTTTTAGGATTAAAACTTTGACTAGTGCCAAAGTAAATTTGTTTAATGCGTTTGTTTTCGTCTAAGTATGCTTGTGTGTCACCAGCAATACGTAGTATTTCTTCTAGCGGAGGAGTGCCTACTACAAATAGTGTATACATACCATAGCAAATAGTATGTTCGACTTCGTAGCCTGTAAAGTAGACAATGTCTTGTCTTTCTTCAGTGTTTAATCCCATTTAATATAACCTCTGCTATAACCATTTGGACGATCCACACCATCCGCAAATGCTTGTTGCCATTCTGTGTTACGATTATAACCTTTTGTCCAGAAAGAATCAACCTCTAGTTTACCGTTTTCAATCATCCAACGTGCTTCAAACATAGCACCAATAAATTCTTCTGTTCTTGGACTTGGTTTAACTGTAGTAACAGCCTTCCAAAGTTGTTGTTGTGCTTCTTCTTTACTTACTGCTTTACCAACAGCATCAATGATTACTGCATTGTTATTTAGATTAATGTCGGTACCTAGTTGATATTTTCCAGATAAATCTACTATCAAATCGTAACTGTCGGTAGTACCTAACAGTAACGCATCTCCCCAAAGTTCCTGATTACTAGAACCTAGTACATCTACTTCAAGTTCTGGAAAATGATGTGCCAGGTTATTAAAAACTACCCATGCAAGGAAACCACTACCTAGGATTAAGCATTTACCATTTTGTCTACGTTCAAAAAGAGTATACGCTTGTCTAATACAGTTAACACCACAGGCCACTGGTTCTAAAATGTAACGTGGATGTAGTTCTAAAACTGTTACAAACTCACCGTCACGACAGTTGTAATAATCTGCGTATGCTGGTTCGCCGCGGGTAGCAACATAATCGCCTACTTTAACACCTAATACACTGGCACCGACTTTAGTTACGATTCCTAGACCTTCGTGACCTTGCATGTGTAGTGGTAAAGGTCCAAAGTTGCCCTGCATCATATCTATGTCACTGCGACATACACCAGTCATAACTGCTTTAACTTCAATTTCAGTTGACGTAGGTTCTGGCTTTGCATATTCTACTTCTTCAAAGTAACCTTGTCCAGTTGTTTGTAGACAGCGTGTCATAGTTTTTCTATTCTTTCGTGTATCCAAAGGTCAATTTCTAACTGTACTTTCCAGTACTCGTCATTATTTAGGTTTTCTACAGCATCTTTAATCATATTTAGGTACGCTTCTTCTGGACACCAGCCTAACTCAAATACATCTTTGGTATTATCTTGATTAATAAATGTAATAGCACTACGTTCAACAGTCATACTGCGCCAGTTAGCACGGCAGTTCCATTTAGAACCAAATCCAATGTGACACTGGTCGTCTACATCATAAGTTCCATTTGGGTTTACAGTACCATACTCTGTGCTTTCGATATCTTTTAACAGCCATGATTGTATAGATGATTCGCCGTTAACTTTTTCTATGCGCCAGTCTGGATGTAGTGCAATATACAAACTTAATAAGTGTGGCATTAAGTCCCTACTAACTCCGCCAAATGCTAGTTTGCGTGTAGTAAACCAACTACCTGGGCTAGGAATACAGTTCTTTCTAATCCATTCGATGTCTACATTCTTTGCTACTTTAGCCTTTTCCTGTAATTCTGCAATATTGTCACGCCACATATTATTTTTAACCATCATAAATCGTGTGCGTGGAAATCTTTTACATAATTTAGCCCATTCGTTTCTATTAATCAGTCCAGGCTTTTCAATAAAGACAATTTTACTGATAGGAGCCAGTTTAACGGCTAATTCTAAATGCGTAAAATTTGGTGTGCAAATATGTACGGTGTCAAAAGACCCGTGAAGTAATATGGCTGGTTCTATACTAGGGAAGTCGGCATTTTTATTAATGTCTGTATCGACAGTACAAACTTCATAACCTAATTGAGTTAGGACAGATTTATATAACTGTCCTATTCCCATTCCTACAACTAAACTTTTCATCTATATGTTGGTAGTTCGTTAACACATTTAATAAGAGATCCGGATTGTTTGCCCGCTAATTGATGTAGCGCATAATCCGGAGAGGATACACAGGCTTCGTGCCCATTGAATTTATCTGCTAGGGCAATGGTGTTGCCAGTTTCTGCAAATTTAATTACAAGATAGTAGTCGTTTGGACCCACGGCATCTGCCGTTTTATAAAACAAACCAAAACTTAATACTGCTAAAACACCAATGCCTAGTAGTTTTTTCATTTTACGCCTTCTTCGAGTTCGTCAAGTTTAGCAATTTCATCATCGGTAAATTCTTCACCGTGCTCTAATTGTACACTCTCTTCCTCTACTTCGTCAAACAGTTTGGCAAATTGTGTACTTGCGTTTACAGTCTTCTTACCTACTGCTCCGCGAGTTCCAATAATACTTTGCCAAAATTTATTATACTCTTCAACGACTTTGTCTGCTTCTGCACGACTACTAGTAGCAAAAATGGCTTCTACTACATCTTTAAAGAATAGTCTATCAAACCGTTCTTCTACTAACATAGCAGGAACAATGCCCAAATCGTATTGACGATTGGCTTCTTGTACAGCATTAATGTGCATCCAAACATTATGGCCCATTAAGATAGCGTAACTAAAACTATCCCACGAAGTTTTACCTTCCTTGCCAATCTTGTTTAGATCCCCGGGCCCGTAAATACAAACATCTTTAATTTGAACCCCGTCAATAATTGGACTATTGTCAAAGTTTTTAAAATGTCCGTCCTGTACTACTGCATCGCGGAATAGTCTAGTATCTTTACTATATTTTTTATTATCGATACTAGGTAACATTCTATATACCCACTTAGTTCTGTCTTGTGTTTCTGTTTGAACGTATACTTGTCCGTTTGCAGTTGCTAAGAATGGACTAGCACAGTCGAAACTAATTGTAAAGTTAGGATTGTGATACTTGCGTACAGCACGTTGAATGTCTGTTAATAAACAAGCCCACTCTAATTTACTAGTACCTAAGAAGTGCATCCAGTCTTGTTTGCCCTGTTCAAGTAATCCGTCAAATCGTAATGCTACTAGGCGTTTTAATACCAAGTGTACATCACACATATTCTGACCACCCATGGCCCAACCGTTAAATGCACGGTCACCGTAGACAGTAGGATCGCAGTACTTCTTCATTCGGTCATACCAATCGTCTGCATCGGTATGATTTTCACCTTGGAGAACGTTTAAGAATTTACAATTACCATTGCGATTGTTTACAAACCAATCGTTGTTAATGTAAGTACCTTGAACTGCTTCTGCGTATGTAGTAATGCCTGTGGCTTTTTGTCCAGCAGGGCTACGAGCTACCCAAGCAGGGATATCAAGACACATACCATAGTCCATTAGACTATCCATCCACTTAAGAACCTGTTCACGTTTCTTTTGTGCTTTAGGACAGTTGGGATTCTTCCAATCGCCTTCCCATACACCTTTACCAATTTGGAAACCACCGGAGTCGCCTAGTACCCAACTAGTACTGCGATCTCTATTACGAAACATATCTTCGCTGTGATCAACTTTGTTAAGGTCTAGATTAGCATGACCTGCACTATACAAGCAGTGGTCATAGTAGAACGCACCTTTTTCCGGTTCTAAGTAGTTTAGACTTTCTACTCCGTTTTTAAAACTAGCAGGAACTCTTGCCGGATCAACATAGTTTCCATATCTTTGTTTACCTATAAAGGTACTATAGAAACCGCTAGTTGCCGGCAAAAAGTATGCGTAGTCGTTTTGTGTTGCGGTTAAATTTTTATTCATTAAGTTGTATCCAAATTTCGTAGTAAGGGTCGTAAGCCCAGCCTAACGGAGGATCCAACGGATCATAATGCTCTGGATGCGTCAGGGGAGTTACTGAAATTTTATAACGCTTATTATAAGCCTCGTATATTTCTTTTCTAACAGACGCATTAGTATAATCGTGAGCCATTGGACCTTCAGTTATTGTTTCGTAACGATTCCAATTAAATAGTTTCATTTTATTAAATGCTGTGCCAATACCATACAACTAATCCAAGTCCATACAGTATTAAACCCTACTAAAGTTGGCAAAAACTTTTTATTACTGGCCCAAATTAATGCTAGACTAGTAGCCAAAGTCAAAAAGTACAACCACCAAAGGCTAATGCCAAAGATTAATCCTGGCACAATAATCAATGCCTTAGCAAACCAACTTACAAATTCTACAGTATTATAATTAGTCCAATACTCTTTTGTAAACCACATGCCGTAGCATTCTTTAACTTTTTGCCAACCTGTTCTATGATAAACGATAACCAATAAAACTACGGCGGCAATGTTAGCGTATAGTAATTGTTCAATAGTCATGATTATTTGCTCTGTGCTGGCAAGATGTAATCATATACAGCAACACCGCTGTCAACAGTAATCTGCATAGCACCTGCATCTGCAATCTTCATAGTAATATTACCATCGAGATTTAAAATGCTTTGTACTTGTGCAACAGGCCATGACCATGTGTGCTTTAACTTGCCGCCAACATCGTGTTGGAATACAAAAGAACCTGCGTGTGTACTTGCATCACCGAAGAAGAATACAAGATTGTTATCTTCTGTACGAACTTGGAAAACAGTTTCTTCACTGTGTGCCGCACTTTGTAACTTCAAACGACCAATTGCCGCCATGCTTGGTTCAAACTCAACTTCCCATGTTGCACCTTTGAACTTAACAGATTTTAGTTTTTCGTTAATAAGTTCTGATGCCATGAAACGATAATCGTTTTGGAAGTCACCTGCTTGGTTTTCAAAGTGCAAACCTACTGGAACTGTGTTGCCGTTACGTTCCGCAGTAACTACATCGATCTTTGCGTTTTCTTTATACTCTGGATTCTTCAAGTGAAGATTTAACTTGTCCAAGTTTGGCATACCAAATGTGCCATCAAACTCTGATACTGGCTTGTGTGCAGTAGCAGTAACAATAACGCTACGATCCTCTGCCATTGATTCGATAGTTGTGCTATCTTTAGCACCTGTAATTTTTACCAAAGGCAAAAAGCCTAGGCTATGTGTATGTGCTACGATGTCGGTTAGAATATCTTTAATCATTTATAGTTCTCCTTAATGTTGATTATATTTAGGTTTTTGGTCAAAGTCAAGTCTTTAAAACTCAAACAGTTGATTAAATGTGTTCTTTTCTTCTGTGGATTTAATATCCCAGTTAAGAACTCCAATTAAGTTTTCTAGTTTGTTATCTATAATAGTTTGTTCCATTTCTGCATCGTCGAATGGAAGTTCCATAAACCATTTAGGCAAACGTAGTTCGTCTACAGGATATGCTACCGATGTGTACCCTAGCGGATTTGCTTTGAGTTTACATACAATAACTTTTTGGCCGTCTGTGACCTGCATACTATACTTGTCCGAATTCATTCGACGCAGAGTATTCCAATTAATACTTGCACGAACGTGTCCAGGCATATTAGCCTTGCCCTGTTTCTTTTCTTTGGCTTCGTACTCAGTAATGTTGTTGGCTCGCTTAGGAGAACCTTTCTCCCAACCAGGACGGGCCTTAAACTCTGTACGGAATTGAGTAATGTGATCTAATACTTGTTCTTCTGTAGCACCAGTTAGAACTTTCTCAAGTACATCACTTAAAAAGTCTTGAATAAATGCAGGAGTATCACTGCGCTTCAAGTCTAAGCCCATGGCCTTGATCTTGCCTGGTTTACCATCTACGTCTGCACGTTTGCCTTCTTTATCATAGTAAAGTACAGCATAACGTTTCTTAGTAATAAACAATCCTTTACTAGCAACAATTTCTCGACCTGCTCGAATAACATCACCACGACTTGGCGGGCAATGAAATGCCTGCTCCATAAACTTAACGAATGTACTGTTTACTTCCTCGCCAATTTGGTCATAGAGTGCAGTAACGTTTTCCTTAGTCCAAGGAATAACTCCAGATTCGATGTCTTTCTTTAATGTAGTATATGCACTGAAATAACAAGAGTCTGTATCACCATAGATAACTGCCTTACCTACGTGATTGTATTCACCTGTGATAATTTCATTTACTTTACTAGCCATGTGTTTGGCAATTTGTCTACCGACTAGAGTAGTTGACTGTCCAATACGTTTATCGAAGAATCTACAACCTGGGTTAAGAATAGCACCATACAAACTGTTCAAGTTAATCTTTTTAACTAACTGACGTTTATCCCAATACTCTTCTTCGACCTTGTTACCTGCCTGAATACATTCTTTTAATTTGGCCTGCATTTCTTTACGTTCAGCATACCAACGCTTTAACAGTCCAGGAATAATACCTTCCTTTTCGTAGGTAAAGATTGTACCATTTGCCGAAAGCATCCAAGGCTGATGACTATCAAAAATAACTTTATATACTTCTGCACCACTGTGTACAGTACTGTTGCCATCTTCCCAGTCTATGGTAATTTCCACATCTTTACGTTGTGCCATAACTGCTTCGTATTCGTCAGTTCCAAACTTGCCTTCCCAACTGCCTGCAAACGATTTCTTTTTAAGAGTCATTTGTTCATGGATAAATGCTTCTGTCATTGTAGGACGTAATTGACCTACAATAGTTTCCGGACCCATGTTAAGCGCACGAATGGCGCTTGGATAAAGACTGTTAATATCCAGCGATCCAATCCAATCTTGCAGACCTTCTTTCGGATGTGCTACATAAGCACCAGCAGCCGCAGTATTTTCATCGTCATCTCGTTTAGGACGATTAGGAACTTGGAAACCTCTACGATGCGCTTCGTTAATAATAGCCTGTTCGGTAACAGCCACAGCACCCATTGTAGTCTGTAATAATACAGTATTTTCATGTGCAATTTTATTAGCAAGGTCAATGAATTTAAGTTTTTCATCTAGTTTGTTTAATAGTGCAACGTCTTGTCTGTTATACACAATAAATCTTTTAAAGTCATTGTTGTATAGTTGATCAAGTGTGCCTTCGTAAACAGTTTTGTTCTCGCCAATTTCCATTTCACCGATGGCATCTAATCGATAGGTGTGTCGTTCTTCGTAGGTAAACTTGCGATAAAGTTCTAGACTGTCTAAGTGTACACGACCAATTAAGTCATATGTTTGTGCAGTCTTGCCATACTTTTCATATTCTCTACGTTTAGGAAATTGATTCCATAGACAGAAACGTCTTGTATCTTCTTTACTTAACACCTGTGTCACACGGTTAACAGTATAAGGAATATCATAGCCTTCGCTGTTCCAACCTGTGATAATGTCTGCATCTTGAATTAAATCTAAGAATGTTTCCAACATATCTGCTTCATTAGTAAACAGATGTGTATCTGGAATATCGGCTACTAACGCTTCGGCTTCAGCAAAGGTTAATGTCTTTGGAGGAAGAGCCAGTGTAATTAATTTGTCTAACCATTTTAGGTGAACTGTGATAGCAGTAATTGGCATAAACGCATCTTCAGGAGTGCTATAGCCGCGTTCTGGATCGAAGTCCACCTCAATGTCGAAGAAGCAAATATTTAGATTAGGTGCATCTTGATTTAGATAGTTTTCGCTTAGATGTACAAAAATTGGATTGATGTCGCTTTCGTATAAGTCCTTACCACTGTTAATGGCTAATTCTTTTCGAAAGTCTTTGGTGTTTTTACAAACTACCCTAGTCAGCGGATCGCCGTAAATGCTAGTAAACTTGCCTTTTTGATCCGGATAGTAAAACGTGTAGCGTACAGGATGTTCTTTGAAAACCCGTTCGCCTTGGTCGTTTCGCTCTACGACCTTAATAATATCATTCTCTCTGTCAAAGAGAGCGTCAACGTAACTCATATTTTAATTTTTCTCCTATGCCATTTAGGGCTGGCAAATACCAAACAAGTCATTTGTGGCTGACTAAACCTTTCTTTATATTAGTTAATTAGCATTCTGATCAAGCCAACTGTGTCGATAGTGGTTAGCAAGATATAGTTGGCTAGCATACCAAATGATTTTCTAGTATAAGCGGCCCACGCATACATCGCACAGCCGCTAATCCATACAGGATACAGAGCAAGCAATGGCGGATTAGGTACAGTAACGGCCATAGTAATACTACAGCCAATACTAACAGCCCAGGCAAGTAACTCAACAATAAATCGAAATGGATGACTATTCCAGTCATCCTTGATCCATTGTATAGTTGGCCCAAAAATAGCGTCTATCATTTGTCTTTGCCAACAGTAACGATAATTGTTTCTAAATCATCGAAATCACTGAATACATCGTTCCAGTTGCCTTTGTGTGCAATACTGATTGCTTTGTTAATTAGTGCAGGTTTGATTTCTAATTCTTCTGCTACTGCCTTAACTGTTTCTTTTAAGCCTTCTGTCAGACTTTCAATTTCATATTTGACTTGAACGCCTTCGTTAATTAGTCGCTCTAGTTTGGCCTTTTCTTCTGGTCCATAGGTTCTATTGCCCATGATATCTCCTTAGTAATAAGTTTAATTATATATGTTTATTTGATCAGAGTCAACGAATATTTTGTCAAAAGACAAAAAAAGCGGCCGAAGCCGCTTTTTAAGTGTTAGTATTTTACTTTGCTGGAGCCGCAGGTGCTGCCGCAGGAGCCGCAGGTTGTTGTCCGCCTGCTGCCTTAGCCTTTTTAAGTTTGTCTAACTTGGAAATTACAACATCTAGACGTTTTTGGACATCTGCTGGTAAGCCTGCTTTGATTGCAGGATCTTGTCCATATTGATCTAGAACTTTCAAATGCTTCTGTAGTTCTGCTAGATCTTTTGGATCCATTTCAATGTCACCGCCGCTAAATGCTTTCCATAGTGCGCCTAGTGCCAATGCCCCACCAACAGCGGCAGTTGCAATAGCCGCTTTTGGATTCTTTAGTACACCAAGTGCCTTTGATCCTGCGCCTTTGACAAAGTCCATGGCACGTTGTCCCCAACTTGGTTTTGGAGTAATGTCTCTGAATGGAACATCGATGACGTTTGGATTAGCACCACCTGGTGTAGATAGTGCCGGTAGTTTGCCGCCAGGACCAGGTAGTGCTGGCACAGGTGCTTCACTTAGATAATCTCTTGTAATAGCAATTTGTTCTGCTTCGCTAAAGTATTTGATATTTTTCATAACAAACGCTCTTGCTTCGTTTTCAGTCATTGCTAATACATCTTCTTCAGTTACACTTTCAGAAATTTTGTACTTAGTAACGATTGCTTCGATAGCAGTTAATGATTGTGTTAACTGACTACGTGCAACGATATTTTTACCGTCTGCCAATAGTGTAGATAGTTCAGGAGTAACTTTACCAGTTTCTGGTTTGCCTGCCATCTTTTCAAATGCTTTAATACCAGCAACAGTTTTAGGACCCATCTTACCATCGATTGGACCAGGGTCAACACCTAATGCTTTTAGTTGTTCTTGAATTTTCTGAATTGCAGGATCTGCACCAGCAGTCTTCTTATCTTGTGCAGTCTTATCTTGTGCAGTCTTGTCTTGAGATGCTTTAGTATCAGCGGCAACTTTATCTGCTTCTGCACTTGCGGCATCTAAGTCTTTATCCATCTTTGCATCGTATTTTGCTTTTTCGGCTGCTTCAACATCTGCAACAGTTTTCTTAGCATCATCGATTGCTTTACGTACTTCTGGATCATCTCCTAAAGTTTCTAATTCGTCAATTAACGCATTAATTTGATCTGCCACTGCCTTGGCTTCTGGACTTAGTTGCTCTTGCATTGGTACATCACCAACTACGTCTTGGAATTCTCTCATCAATGATTCAAAGATACTTCCTTCACCAACTTTTAATCCACCAAGTTTTGGAGCATTAGCAGTCATGCCTGGCATCTTAAGTCCAGTTCCGCTACTTGCTGTTCCGGTATCTGATCCACCAGTAATAGATTGTAACTTTTTAACCAAGTCCGCTAATTGCGGAAGTTTTTCTGCTTTAATTTCGGCAGTCTGGCGATCTTTATTAACTTTGTCACTAGTACCTTTAACTGCGGTATCGTGTTCGCCTTTGTCGTCGCCACGGAACATACGTCCTAGTGCTGTAGATGTTTTTGCGTTTTGTGGAACTAAACCTAGATCTGCAAGTGTTTTATCTGCGCTTGATGTTGCAGTTGCGGCAATACTGTATTTGCCACCCATGCTGTTTGGCTGTCCTTGCTTGCCAACAAAGTAACCGCTAACAGGATCATACAAACCTGGTAGTTTGTGTTTCCATGCTAGGTCATTAAGGATCTCTGCACGTTCTTGCTCGTCTGATTTACCAGCAACTGCGGCTTCAACGTCTTTGATTGTGATAGCCTCTGCAAGTACTACAGTATCCAATTTGTTTAGAATTGATCTAATATCCATTTGTTTGTCCCCAAAATCTTATTAAGTATTTATCAGTGCTCACTTTAAATCGTCAGGGTAGCGAATCCGTTGATTAGCCCAGCAGCCGGGCACATAACCCCAAACGGTCCTAGGGTATGTTCTTACAATTCATAAGGAATTCCGGCTAATCCGCATCCAAAGCGAGCTAACCCTTCTACAATGTCATTAAACAGGGCTGTAAGGGTTTCTCGGACGGTCATAGCCATCTTCCTCTGGGTAAACTGGATATTCGTTTTCCATTATTTTAGAGTTGCTCGCAACATCCATGAATGTTTGCGATGAGCATCTTGACGATCTGCTAGGAAATTAGCAAGACCAAATTCATTGTTTGTTTCTGCAATTTTGTACACTAGGCCAAATAAGTTAGCCATTTTATCAGAGTCTTCTAATAAAATTTGTGTCATAGATAGTGCATCTGGAATCTCTGTTTCATCATCAATTTTAGTAAGCATAGTGAAACGTTCAAAACTACCAGGAGTGTAACTACCACTCTTGCGAATATTTTCTGCAAAAGTATCTATACTTCCATATACTTCTTCGTAGATGTTACCAAATAGTTCATGAAATTCTGCAAAATCAGGTCCTTCTACGTTCCAGTGAAAGTAGTGTGCCTTTAGATAAAAACTAAATTCTGATGCGAATACTATTTTAAGTGCTTTTGCTAATTCTTCCATTTATGCCACCTGTGCTACTGCGTATACGGCTGTGACTAACATAGTTTTTAAATTTATGTCGTCTGCCTCTTCTTCTAATTTATCTGTTCTGACTAGGTCTAGCATTAATTCTCTAAACTCGTCTTCGCCTATTTGTCCTTGCTGACGTGCTTCACATATCTGCAATGCCACTGCGGCACGTTCAGCCGCCCATGGGCGACCACATTGTGTTAACATCTGCAACTGTTCTATCATTAGAATCTCCCAAGAACTGCACTAGCGGCTTTATCCGCTTGTGTAGCCATTAATTTCTTTTTAATTTCGCAGTAAGTTTCGCTACCCTGCTTTTCTGTACTGCGTTTATAAAAGTCATCTACAGTTTCCTGCATAGGTTTAACTAACTTAAGAACGTCCTGTTGACGCCAACCTTTGCTTTCACTATAAAGTTGAAACCATTCTAAATTATCTTTGATAATTTTAACCTGTGGTGCGTGTGCTTGTTTACAATCTAATTGTGCTACACTTTGACGCACGTCTATAATACGTGCTGATTGATTAGGATCGCTGAAACTAGGAATCCAACTCTTAACAGTAGCGCAACCTGTTAATGATATTGCTAATGCTAAGACAAGGGCTCTCATTTTCCATCCTTGACACAGTTATCAACAGTCTTACCGCCTTTCTGTTTGGTACCCATACGTTTGTAACCATCCCAGCAAGCCTTACCATCGACACCTTTTTGCTTTTCTTCTGCTAATGTAAGGTAGTCTAAGAAAGATTTTTTAGTTTCCATAGTTGCTGGTTGTTGCTGTTGTACTACGTGTGTGGCAGCACCGTCAGGAACAGATGCTGTATTAGTTACATTCTTGTTAGCATCTTGTTGACGTCTAACTTTTGCAACACCTAAATCGTATTCGGCATCACTGGCACCTGTTTCCTTGCCAGTTTTGTCATAGGTCTTAACAACATTTAATGGACCGTTCATATACTTTACAGTAATATTGCCAGTGACTAAATCGTGTTCCTGACTATAGCCGTTAAACATTGGACTAGAATATTTGATTGCTTTACCTGCTTTGTCGTAGGTAAATGAACCAAACCCGCTATCGTGTACTCTAGTACCGTCTTGCTTTACTGTAAGTTTCTCACCGCCTTCTAAATCGTAACGACCTGGTTTAGAAAAATCGCCCTGTGGAAATGCAGGAGCATTTGGAATTTGTAGATTGGGTTTAAAACCCGGCTCCCCAGGTCTGCCTGCTTCTTCTAGATCGCTGTCTTCTTTTTTATTTGCAGTTTTAATATTATACATCTTAGCCACTGCTTTTTCATCATACGGTCTAAAGTCGCTGAGTTTTTCTTTTGCGGCATCAGCGGCAGACGCAACTTTGTCAGCAACTGTTTTTAATGTATTGTTTTCCTGCACAATAGACACGAAACGGCGCATGTCATTTGCGCCTTCTACTCTACGACTAGATGCTTTATCTAGTGCTTGTAAAATTTGTTTCATGTCCATGATATTATAGGCCTGATAAGAATTTCAAACGAGATAAGTCAGTAGATTCTTTAACTGTTTCTTTTTTCTTATCTGCTTTGCCGCCCATTTCGTCTTTGCCTAAACGACCAGCAACTACATCACCTTTGGTTACTTTGTCATATGGTTTAGCATTGTTGGCTAAGTTACCATCGCCCTTTTTCTTTTCAGCAACAACTTTTCTAACAATAGACTTAACTAGGTTAGATTCTTGTACTGCTGGCGTAGGAGCAGTTGTACCACCTTCGGCTTCTAATTTCTTTCTAAGAGCACTAATAGTTCTTGCTAAGTTTGTCTTATCGGCACCTGTAGCAGTTTTGTATTGTTCTTCGTATTTTGCGAGTGCTTTTGCAGTTGGGCTATCTGCTTCAGCACCTTCTTTAAATGCTGGATTTGTAGGACCAGGAGTCTTTTCGCTCCACTCTTTACCCTTGTTTGGACCAGAAGTTACTTTTGGATACTTGCCAGTCTTTGGATCTTTCTTAGGAGCGGCTGTAGCACCATCTGGTGGGCTCATTACTTGACCTTCGTCAGTTTTCTTTTTCTTTTCTGGAAGACCTTTATGCTTTGTACTAGCAAAGTCTTTGGCATCTTTGTCTTTCATGCCTTTAGCAACTTTAGCAACTTCCTTACTGGCTGGCTTTTCGCCTTTCTTTGCGGCGTGTACCATGCCCATAAATTTTTGTTGTGCTTTGCTTACAGCCTTTTCGACTACTTGTGTAAGGGCTTCCTTAATCATCTTGTCTTTTTCTTTCTTGTTCTTGGCGTCTTTTTCAGCCTTGGCAATTTTTTCTGCGGCTTCGTCGATTTCATCCTTAACACGGATGCTGGCCACAGTCCAACCTGGATTGTCGCGTTTCATACGATCACGTACTTCGCCTTGGCTTTCGCCTTCGTCGGCAACAGTAGTAACACCACGAGTTTTGTTATCTTTTTCAAGTTTAACAAAGTATTGTTTCTTTTCTGATTTATCAACTTGACCTTTCTTTTTGTCAGTTGCACGTACACCAGACGCTTCTTTAACAGCACCTTCTAACAAGGATGCTAATTTTTGTTCATATGTAGTCATTTCGTCAATTTTCCTTTCTTCGTCATCCATGTCAGACACTGGCTCTTCGCTTGGTAGCTCTTGTTCAGCATCACCTGTAATGTCGTCGATGTTGGATGCGTTGCTGCCATCGCCGAACTTAACTTGGTACTCCATATAGTGATATACACTATCTAAGTAATCTGCAGATTTAGTAATTTTAGCCTGTACCCAACCTTCTAAATCTTGTCCGTCTTGAATCATTTGGAACAATTTCATAGAGTACTTTGCGGCTCTATATAGTTCTGAACGTGCCATAGCCCCTTCGTGGTCGTCCACTGGTCCTGGCATAACTGGTCTCATCTGGTCGTGCATGGTTAAAATCTCCTGGTGTTGTATTTATCGTTTTGCTATACTGCCGCCTGTTAACAGATTAGCCTTCATATCTAGGGCATTTTTAGCAGTACCGTCTTTATTTTTAGGTGTTTTTCCGGCTTTATTTTTGTATACAGGACCCACACTAACCATACCTGCACTAGTGCCTCCCGGTGTTGCAGTTTCGTCAAACTTATCGATTCCACGACTCTGCATTCCGCCCTTCTTACGTTTAGCGGCTAATTCTTCTAAACCGTGACGTACTTGCTCTAAATTCTGTTCTAAACCCATGAACATGCCGCCTTTGGCTAACTTAGTAATTTGATGCCAAGTTGCTAGGTCATCGCTTTCTGCCATACGTGCTAATTCTTGTAACTGTTTACGTGTTTGCAAAATGCGTCCTTTTAACGTCATAGGATTTGCTTTATTGTGACTGTGAATCATAGGATCCATAGGATCATCTGTAGCGGCAATAGGTGCTTCTAAGGTAAGTTGATCTGCAACAGTTTCGCTCATCTGTGCCATTTGTACAGCCTGCGCGGCCAATCTTGCAGGAATACCTTCTTTAACAAGTTTATCCTGTGCTTGTTGTTCGCTTAGTCCTTGTGCTAATAATGCCTTGGCACGTTTAGCCAAAGCCATCATATCAATAACACCTTCGTTTATAATGTCTATCAATCTCATTTCTTTTTTCCTTGACGCATATTAATTTGCCAGTGTGCTAATTGTTTTTTACGTGGACTAGCAGAATCGCTACTGCGTATCTTTTTTAACTGTGCTATGCTCATGCCTTTAGTGATGCCGTGACGTTTACTATCACCTTTATCTTGTGGATTTTTTCCATCGGCAAAGTTTTCATCTACATTAAATGTCGGATCAACTTTTTGACGCGGCATATTCTTAGGCCGCTTTGGATCAACCGGGTCAATGTCTGTGGTATCAAGGCCCAACTTTTTCAAAGCCGCAATATATTTGTGCTCTTCTTCTTCACTGCCAAAAGATACAATAGTACTAGGAGGCCCTTTACCAAAATCTTTATTTGATAAATTTTTTAAGTTGGCAATATTCTTACCTAACTTGTACCAATCATACACATCACTTACATCAACTCTAACAGTGCCTCTAGGCATTGTAGGTTTAATTTCAGGACCTCTTGGTTTTTCATTAGGGTGCTGGTCTTCTTCTGCGTGTTTAAAATATTGTACTTGACGTTCACGTTTCTCTGCACCGGCGCGAGTTGGATACTTACCTAAGTTCTTATTACCATGTTTGCTTTTTAATTCGTAACCGCCTTTAACTTTAACAATATGTTCGTTAAACTGTTCTGGATTCATTTTACCCCAGTAACGTAGCAATACTCCAGCAAGAGCATTGGCTTCGTTTTCGTCTGGACTGCCAGTTGCACCATCTAATTCTCTTGCTTCGTTTTGTTTGCGATGCACTAATTCGTGTGCTAGTGTTCGCATAATATCCATTTGATGTCTATCTTTAACAGATACAACTATGTCTTGTGTTTCAGGATCAAAGTATCCAAGTGCAGTAGTCTTTGTATCACCTACTAATTTAATACGTGGTGCTTGTTCTATTTCTAAAAGTTTGATAGCCCATAATGCAAAGTCTTTGATACGTTGCTTTTTATCTGGAGTCCATGCTTCCATCAATCCGCCGCCGTCACCGCCGTCTCCCGCAGGCACACTACCTACACCACTGTAGCCTGCATCGGTACCATATAGTCCGTAAGGACCTGGTCCATATAACGCACCGTATTTGTTTCTGCGTTTTTTCTTACGACCTTCGTCTACATCTTTGTCACCACTAGTGGCAATTAATTTTCCTTGACTTCTATCTAGACTTTTTAACTGCTGTGGTTCGTGTTCTTCTTCACCTTGTCCCACACGTTTAGCACGTTTAAGTCCATCTAATATTACTTGTAAACTATCTTCGTCTGCTTGATATTTGATACCAATACCGCCAGCGGCTTCCCAAGCACTGATATTACTACCTCTGTCGTCAATTAATACGTTAGGCATTCCGCTAGGATTTCTAGCGTACTTGGCTTTGTTTGAAACAATGTAAATGTTGTCTGGCAGTTGATTTAAGTGTTCATCGATCCAAATACGTTTGTATTTTTCACTGCCTTCGTGGTCGCCGCGTAATGGGCTAGAACAAATATTGTAGCCACCGGCCACATCAACTACAATATCAATTAGTTTGTCTGCTGTAGGAAACTTTGGTAGACGTGCAAAAAAGTCTGTTCCTACCATTTTGTTTAATGTAGGATCAGTCTTCGCTGGTGGAATGTCTCTGTAGTTTCCGCTTTTAATGCCAGCAAGTTTAGCATACTCTGTGAAAAAGTCTGCAAGAACTCCGTCCATGTCTACATAGACTTCCATGCCTTGGGGTAATTCTAAATCGCTTGCTCTCATTTTTTATTTACCGGTTTTTCGCCTGTCATGTAAGGTAAACTAAACCATAACTGAAACCACTCAGGTGTTCCAGGTTTAATGTTTTGTTCTCTCTGTATTCTGCCTTTATCACTGCCAGTAACACTGATGTTACTGCCCTGATACTCGTGTAGTCTTGCGGCATGACCTAAGCCTGCAAGATACTGCATAGATTTAATTTCGTATATAGGATCAGAAGGATCAAGTAAGCAGTCGTCTGGACTGTCTTGATTTAAATTTTCTGTACTGATTCTATATTGTTTCATTTATTATGAAACCTTAACAACAGTAAATCCTGCTTTTACGTAGTGATCGTGAGCATAATTCTTTGCGTGTTCGCGACCTTTAGTAGTAGTTACACGGGGTGTTCTTTCAACTTCATTTCCGTCCTTGTCAATAAGAGTAAAACGGAATGAATACTCTTCTGGATCCGGTCCATTAACATATTCATCATCTTCGCGTTCACGACGTCCAAAGCCTGTGCGACTAGAATCGTAATCGCGTTGATACGCATCGTAACTACCGTAACGGCCTTCTTCTAATTCTGACATTTTCATAGCATCTTTTTCCTTCTTAGGTTCTTTTTCTTTTTTAGGCTCTTCTTTTTTCTTAGGTTCTTCTTTTTTCTTAGAATCTTTTTTCTTTGCTTTTTCCTTCGCCTTTTCTTCATAGGGCATCAAGTACTCGGCAACTAAGTCAAAGAATGGTTTACCCATAACAGGTGTTTCTGAACTTACGCCAGCGGCATCGCTAAATGCTTGTCTGTCGCCTTTGGCTACTGCTTCACGTAAACTTGTAGCAGAGCTCTTACGTAATTCTAATTTTGCTTCTTCTATACTGTCGTGGAACAGTCTAATTTCTGGAAAATTGTATTCGCCGTGCGGACCAGACTTTCCATTATAATCTTGTACAGTAGGAACTACCCATGCTTCGTCAGTAACGATGATTAATTTTACTGCACCGTGTTTCTGATATACATAACTGGCTAATGTTAACCAACTTGTTTCGGCAACAATATGTCCTGTAACATCAGGCCAAATAACTTTCATACATTCTGTTTTTACATTGTATGGCAGTGGGTCTTTTGGTCCTACAGTACTTTCATTAGTACCAACGTACCATACATCTTTAGTAGCGGCAGTTTCCCAAGCGGCTTTATGTCCTTTGTGCGGAGGATTGAATCGACCAAATATAATGGCTACTTCACTTGTTTTATTTTCAAATAAATTTCTTAATCTCATATTATTCCCCAGGAGTCCACTGGTCTCTGTTTACTAACTTTACATTACCGAATTTCTTTTCAGGGCCAGCATAGCGTACACGACCTTCTCCGTTTGTGTCCCAGATATCTCCTTGCTCGCCTTCAACCTGTGCAAGTATTTGGTTTTTCATTGATTGTATTTGTTTAACTAGAGAAAATATAGCATCTACAGCGTTAGGATGGGCTTCTATTTTAGCCTGTATTTTTTCTTGTTTTCCTGCACTAACTTTTGACTTTTCCAACCATGCGTTAAAATTCTGTAAACCTAAACTGCTTAACTGTTTAGCTCTTGCTGTTTGATTTACATAGGTGTAGAATATATTCTTAAGGTCACTTAACCCAGCAGTATCGGACAAGAATCCTTCGATTTGTTCTGCGTGTTGTTGTGCATAACCTTCAATGTTATCAATCATCTTAGTATCGATACTAACAGATTTTTTATTGTATATCGGACCTTGTACAATTAATTTAGGATTAGCATTAAATTGATCAAAATCGTCTAACGGTTCTTGTTCACTGTCATCCATTCCAAATTGTGGGAAATAAGCATGACCGACAACCATTACATCTGCATAAGCAATACGCTTACCTAAATCACTGTCGCCTCTGACATGATAACAAGTTTGTGATTTAGGATTTGGACAGAATGTGTATACTCCGTCTTTTAAATCGGGCCTGTTTAAAAATAATGCGTCAGCATAGACAAAGCCTACAAAATCTTTTGGAGTTGCCGCATCAAATGCTGGATATAAATTTGCAAACTTGGCGGCAAATTCTTCACGTTGTTTACGCTCTTCTTCTGTCTTAGGTGTACCGCTCTTGTTAGCAATAAAATCTTTTACTGCTTCTGGATTATCTGTCTTAGCACCACGTGCCCAACCGTTGTGTCCTGCTAGAATTAATGGTCCATTCTTTGTTTCACGACCCCAATAGATTTGAGGATTACCGTCCCATTTCATGCGAATGCTTTCAGAACCTTCTTGTGTAGCGATTTCTTTAACGTGGTCTAATGCTTCGATGGTACCGTCGATGCCGTAGAAGAAAACTAGATCTTCGAGATGGTTGAATGCACGGCCCAGTTTCTTTTTAACTGTTTCTGTGGATTCAACAAATAGTTCTCTTAATCTCATTCTTCGCCCCTTGACTGCTTGGGACCTTTACGTTGTTTCCATTTTTTATCTGTACTGCACCAGTAACGTCCATAAGTACCTTCTACTACGCCTTGCATCCATGAGAACCATTCGGCAGAACCTTCTTTAACATCTTCAGGCTTTTTGCCTTCGTTGCCAGGCCAGTTCTCATCGGCTAGTGCGTGTTGAATTTTTGGATTTTGTTCTTTACCTGGTAGTGCGGCAATAATTCTTTCTACATTACCTAAGTCAGCGGCAGTAGCATGAGCACCGATTAAAATTTTAGCAACTTCGTCTGCATTGTGAGAAACAAAGTCTGCCTTCTTTCCATTTTCATCTCGGGCAAACAGCCCTTGGAATCCGCTCCACATTAGTCCGTAAGGATATCTTTGGTTACGAGTTTCTTTAGCAATACTGGAAAGTAGTATGTGCTTATGTAAACCTTTGAATGGAGTATTTTCAATGCTATAATCGTGTTGATGAAATTTACTAACAGAGCCAGCATCTTTAACAAACATAATATCTGCTTGTGCAAACTTATCGCCGTTAGGAACTTTAATGTGTACATTGATGCCAGTTAGTGCAGATTCGGTGCCTCTATCTTGAAAGTATGTTTTTAATTTTTGTCTTGCTTCTTTGGCTGTCTTAACTTTAAAAAAGTCTAACATGGACTGCTCGTCGACCATTAAGTCCATGTCTCCAGAACTGGCTTTATGGCCGGCACTGCCAACAGGAATTAAATCAATGCCCTGCGGCATCATTGATTGCGCCTTGGCTAGTACTTCCTTGGCTTCATCCTTGCCAAATGGTTCTACATCAGGAAATACATTTCCACCTTCTAATAGGATCATTCATCTCTCCCATCATAAACACCGTTTTCGATGTTATGTTTTTCTTCGTGGAACATTTTAACAGCCAAGTCCTGTACTTCTTCGGGATCGAATAATACTTTTGGGTTTTGGGTGATTTTGAATTTATTGCAATAAACTGGTATGGCTTTATCGATGCAGGGCATAAATGACATTTCGTTGCACTTGCCGCCGGATTTCAACTTGCCTTTTAATTCAGCGATTACAGGATAAACTACCTTACGATAAAAACGTGGGTCGTTGTGCATAAAAAACTTTAAATCATCGACGAAATCGACGTCTTTAAACTGTTCTGCTTGCTTATCTACATCATTTATTTTCATATAATCACCATGTTCTGCATAGAGCCGCGGATATACATACTCCACTAATAGAGTATTTATGCTATTTTACAACTGTATTAAATTTCGCTGATTAGGTACATTTCGTCCACTCTGCGTATCTTATTGCCCAGGAATAGTCTGCACATTCCTAGGGTCTTTTCATTTGCGGCGTAAAAGTAGCCTTCGGAGTGGTATGTACGCTTTAGCAGTTTAATGCTGGGAATCTGCTCTGCCCATGCGTGGAAACTTTCGCTAGAATCACGTAGAGGATTTACAGTTACTCTATACTTGTGCGTATACTTTTTAGATATAATACAGTTAGGGTTAGTTAATAGAAACTTCCTAACTTTATCGTCTGCAGGTTTAGTTACTTCTTTAACATGTCCTAATAGTTGAACAGCATCTAATAAAGAATCACTGTTGGTGTAAATGCTTAATGTGTCGCTTTCTACACGCAACAAAAAATCAGTTTCTTTATTAAGTAAATCTACAAGTTTGTTTATGTAGATTACATCACTGACTGTAGCATATTTCTTACGCCAGGATCTAAGTTGTACTCTACCATCCGGGACGGCTTCAATTTGATCACTAAGAATCTTGATTGAAGCCATTGCCCGAGCGATAGTTCTGCTACGAAACTCCGAAGCAAAAACATTTATTACACTAATCTTGTTGACATATTTGTCAAAAAACAATTTAGATGTTTGCTTGTACAGTTTCATTCTGTAATTCGAGTTTAATTTCATCGTCTTCAACATTGATGTTTACTGCTCCACCCTGTTTCAGACCACCAAACAACATAAGTTTGGATAATGGACGCTTAATATCCTTATCGATTACACGTTGCAATGGGCGAGCACCCATCTTCTTATCAAAGCCCTTATCTACCAAGTAGTCAATTGCTTCGTTGCTGATTGTAATCTTAATGCCCTTATCCTTGACCTGTGTTTTTAACTCAACTAAGAACTTGCCAACAATTTTAATCATTGTTTCTTTGCTTAGTTTACCAAATGTAACAACACCATCTAAACGATTGCGGAACTCTGGAGCGAAGAATTTCTTAAGTTCTTTATCTTCGTAGTCATTATCTTGACTACCAAAACCAATAACGTTCTTTTCAGCATCTTGTGCGCCAAGGTTAGTAGTCATAATCAAAATAATGTTACGAGCATCTGCTACTTTACCATTAGATCCTGTTACAAAACCATTGTCCATAATCTGTAATAGGATAGTTGCTACATCTGGATGTGACTTTTCAATTTCGTCTAACAATAGAACACAATGTGGATTCTCTTGTAGTTTAGTAATCAACAAGCCAGCGTTTTCTTCAAAGCCAACATATCCAGGAGGGCTACCAATCAACTTAGATACGCTGTGTTTTTCTTGATACTCCGACATGTCAAAGCGAATAAGTGGAACACCTAACTGTTTACTAAGTTGTTTTGCGGCTTCAGTCTTACCAACACCAGTTGGCCCCATGAATACAAAACTACCCACTGGTTTATTATCAGATTTAAGTCCTGCTTGTGCTACAAGAATCTTATCAACGATTTCGTCAATGGCTTCATCTTGCCCATAAACTTCACCTTTAAGGTTCTTTTCAAGGTTAACAAGATTTTCGTTTTCTTTTTCCTTGACTGTGTCTTCGGGAAGTTTAACCATTTTTGCTAATTCGTATTGAATCTCAGGAACATCGACAATCTTATGTTCTGCGTTCTTAATATTGAAACGACTACAAGCCACATCAATTAGATCAATTGCTTTATCTGGTAATTTCTTATCTGTCATATATTTTACAGATAATTTAACTGCTGTTTCAATAGCCGCATCTGTAATTTCAGCACCGTGATGTTTTTCGTAATACTTCTTAATACCTTTAAGAATATCTACTGCTACTTCTGGAGTAGGCTCGTCAACAGTGATGCGTTGGAAACGGCGCATTAACGCACGATCCTTTTCAAAGTACTTACGATATTCTTCCCAAGTAGTAGATGCAACTACTTTAATGTTGCCTTTGCTTAGAGCAGGCTTCATCATATTAGCCAAGTCATTGGCATTACCTTGTCCACCTGCGCCTGCGCCACTAATCATGTGTGCTTCATCGATGAACAATACAGTTTTGCCTTTGCCTGTTAGTGCCTTAAGTACTAATTTAAAACGTTCTTCAAAGTCACCGCGATATTTACTACCAGCAAGCATAGCACTAATGTCTAAGTTATAGACTGTATATTCTTTTAAGAAGTCAGGAACAGCACCATTAATAATATTATGTGCTAGGCCTTCTGCGATAGCAGTCTTACCTACACCAGGGTCGCCTACTAACAATACATTATTTTTAGTTCTGCGACCGAGCCCTAGCGCAATTTGTTCTAGTTCTTCAGTTCTACCGATAACTGGATCGATTTTATTTTTCTTGACTTGGTCATTGAGGTTAGTAGTAAATGCTTTCAGTGCTTTTTCACTTTGTGCATCTGTGACCTGTTCTTCTTCGTCTTCATCGATTTCGCTGTTAATAAAATCAGCAAACTTTTCACGATCCACGCCGCCCTTATTAATATAGAATACAGCGTAACTGCGCTTTTCGCTAAGTGCGCTCATAAACACATCTACAAGCTCAATGCTTTGACGTCCGCTGAAAAGGACTTGTGTGAATGCACGATTAAGAACACGCTCAACAGTTTGAGTCTTCTTAGGTTTAAATCCTTTGGGAATTGGATCTATTTTAATTTCGTCTAATTGATTTTTAAGATAGTGTTCGAGATTCTTTTTAATGTAATCCCCGTCACCACCGAAGTTTACAAGAAGTTCGTAGAACTTTTCTTCGCAGAGCATAGCAAAAATAAGATGCTCTAGCGTGACATATTCGTGTCCTAATTTTTTACAGTCTGCAACAGCCTTTTCAAAAACTACTTGCAGTTGATCACTTGGTTCTACCATTTAATTTCCTCTGTTTTTTCAGTGCTAAATCTAACTTTAACTTACTTACTCTTTTGGTAAAAGTAATGCCGTCTAAGTGGTCAATTTCATGTTGAATACACTTGGCGTCATAACCACTTAATGTAATTGTACATTCTTTTGCTGTCTTGTCAAGATATTTTATTGTAATATTATTAAATCTGTTAATCTTTATGAACAAATTTGGAAAACTCAAACAGCCTTCCTCGTCTATACACTCGTCGGATCCGCTGACAATTTCGGGATTAAACATGGCAAATGGTTCTTGCCCACTAGGTTTGACTACAACAACTCTGCGATCAAATCCAACTTGATTAGCGGCAATGCCGATGCCACGGCCGCCTAGCATTATCTCGACCATGGCTTGTTCTATTTGGTTAGGATCGATGCCGCAATTAAAATCAAAGGGCTCTAATTTTGTATAGAGTATTGGGTCTGGATCTGTTCTAAGATAAAAATCTTTAGGTTCTGTAACGGTCTGAAAGTTGCTCAATTTGAATCTTATCTTCCGTGAATAGTATTTTGGGAATTGTAATTTGTACTTGTATAAACAAATTTCCTCTTTGATGATTGTGTGGACCGACTGGAAGTCCGTAACTATCACACTTAATCATTTGACTAGGTTGTATGCCTGCCGGAACTTTGATTTCTAATTCTTTGTCTTCTAATGTTTTAAAGCGGATTGTTTTTCCTAACATAGCATCAAACGCAGAAATTTCTACTTCTGCATATAAGTTCCTGCCATCACGTTTGAATCTTGGATGTGGAAGTTCAATAATTTGTGCTATTACATCGCCCCTAGGCATATTAGGAATGCTGTCGTCTCCTAATCCTCTAAAACGAATTGAGTCACCGTTTTGTACACCTGCAGGAATACTTAATTGTAGTGCCTGTTCTTTTCCACTAGGTAATCTGATACTGCCAGTAACTTCTTTGCCGACAAGTATTTCTTCTAAAGTCATTTCGACACGGATATTGATATTCCTGTTCTTTCTGGACTGCTGTCTAAAGCCAGCACCAAAGGGATTAGCACCAAACATGGCACCAAACAAATCATTCATGTCGTTCATATTGCCAGTATGAAAACTATACTGTGGCATTGGGTTGTCGTATTGAGCTCGTTTTTGGTCATCACTAAGGGTGCGATATGCTTCTTCAATTTGTTGAAATTTAGAAGTATCGCCGCCTCTGTCAGGATGGTGCTTTGAAGCCAATTTACGATATGCTTTTTTGATATCGTCTTGGCTAGCAGATTTTGAAACTCCTAGTATTGAATAATAATCCATAGTGTATGATGAAAAAAGGTATAGTAGTAATTATACTATACCTTTCTTAAGATGTCAAGAATTTATTTCTTAGTCGCTGTATCTGGCTTAGTACCTTCTACTTTGGTACCTTCGTGCTTTTTGTGTACTTTGACTGTTTTACAAACTTCTTTTTCCTTACCAGTTTTTGCGTCCTTTTGAGTTACGCAAGCCTTTTTAGTTTTTGGTGCTTCTTCAGCAGCCATTGTTGGCATTGCAAATGCCGCTGTTAATAATAATGCTAAGAATGTTTTCATTTGTCTCTCCTTTTAGAGTTCTGGTTGTTCTGGTTGTACAGGCATTGGTTTGCCACTGCTTGAGAATCCTACTGCTGGCGCTGGAGTTGCCTTAGGTGTGCTTCCAAACCCGCCTCCGCCAAAGCCACTTGGTGCTGGTGCTGGGCTTGGTGTTGCAGAACCGAAAGTCCCAGGTGCGGCACCAAATCCTGTTGAAGGTGCGCTAGGTGCTGTAAAGCCGCTTGGTGCTGTGGTTGGTGCTCCGCCATTGTTTGCTCCTGCTAATTTTTCTTGTGTGCGACCCATTGCCGCGATACCTAGAACAGCACCCATTGCGATGTGGAATAATCCAGCACCTTGTAATGTCAATGGTTGCCATTGTGTAATTTGTGATACGTGCATAATTGCTTGTAACATTGACCATAGGATTGGAAATAGAACGAAGTCAAATGCACAAACGCCCATGTATAACCAGCCCATCATTGGACGCCATTTACTGTTCATCCAATCTTCTTTTTTCTTTTCTGAATCACTCATATCTTTATACTCGCTCATATTCGCTCCTTTTAATTTTTAGAACCAGAGGAATAAACCGTTTAGGCTTAATACTAGTCCGATACCTGCTACTACAAAACTGCTCCAAAACATTGCCATACTAACTGCAAGAATACTTGCTGATAGAACAACAATGGCTAACTGATATGCTGTACTAGCATAACCAATCCATGGACTAGATTTTTTAGCGTGTTCACGCTCTGCTTCCATCTTACGTGCATTTACAGCAATTTCTTTCTTATCACTGTCCATGCGTTCTGCTTCTGCTTTAAACTCTGCACGTAGTTTAGGATCGCTAGTAGTCTTACTAGCAATTTCGTAACTAACTAAACGATTGTTTTTCGCTTGATATTGTGCCCAAGCATTGTTAGCACCTAGTGTATTGTTTAAAACTGTACTAGACAATTTACCACCGTACCAACTGTTTACTGCTAGGAATAATGCAAATACAGAAATAACCATACCTGCTTTATCTTTAATCTTTGCTTCACGCTCACTGCGAGAACCGGGTGCTGGCTTTGGTGCGCTTTCGTCCTTAGGTTCTTTATTGATTAGTTTTAAAATTGAATCATGTAATGCCACTTCTCGGCTCCTTTATAATATACTATTATTTAACACTATCTCTGATTTTTTTCTGCCCGTTGTACCATTCGATCCAATCGTCAACTTTAGCCTTACAGTCGTAGTATTGTTTGTAGTTATCTGCTACAGTATCTACAATAGTGCTTAATTTGTCGTTTTGTGGATCTACAGTTTTTAAGTCTGGGCAAGCCTCCAGCAATTCTTTAGGAACTTCAGGAAATGGTGGAATTGTTGTTAAACAACCAGTTAACAATACTGCGGGAATCAATAGGAGTAATCTTTTCATTTTGCCTCCGGATTCTTAGCGGCTTTGTTAATTAGATCATTGACTTTAGGATCTAACTTACAATCTGCGTTAATTTGTTTTTCAACTTCTTTAATTTCAGTTTTAACGGTGTTGTAATATTCAACACGAACTTTTTGTTTTTTCTTTCGTTCGTCTTCTAACTTTTTATTAAGTTCTGTGGACTGGTCGTTCATTTTAGCAACTTGAAGTTCTAGTTCTGCAACTTTAGCTCTCCAACTTGCTTCTGTGTCGTATCCACCTTTGAAATAAACACCGCCTACTAATAAAGTCACGCTGACTATTTGAATTAATAAGTGATATGGTGCTAATGCTGGAAACCAGCGAACAATTCTATGTAATAAAAAGAAACTTAGAACTGTTCCTACAATACCTGCCAGAAGAACTGTATGAATAATCCACAGTAAAAAACTATCTGGTACCCACGCAAGTAGCCACATATTATGCTCCTAATACGTGTAGTGCGTGATTGTAATGCTTGATACGGTCTTCTAAACCAATTGTTCCGCCGTTAATGCGTTTTGTTAATGTAAGGATGTCGCCCTTGTCTGCCCATTGGTTTAGGTTATTTGTTTCCCAGAACCAGCAGGCACTTTGTACAGCACCTTCAAATGTTTCTAGGTATTCTGATGCTTCTTCAACTGGGATTTCAAGGCTAGCGGCAAACCAACTGTAATTGTCTTTTCCGGTAAGTTGGATAAGACCTCTGCCACAGTAGCGGAAACCATCTCCGGACTCTTCTGGTCCGTTACCCATGCGGTTGCCATAAATTCTGTTAGCGATTTTCTCTGGTTTCTTTTCATATGCTTGTGCTAATTCATCTGTTGGAAAATACTTAGGAAATACTTTGCGTAAACTTGCGGCTTTGTAATTTAAATTTTCTTTTAAGAATTTGAACCCACCACTTTCATGAGCGCATTGTGCTAGGAAAGCCGCTACACGTTCTGGAGTATTAATATCATACTCTGGAAGTATTTCGCATAACGCATGATACCAGTGATCCACATAAGGATTGCCATGAATAATATCTGCTAAATGCTCTTTCTTAAAATCAAACGTAAAACTCATTATAGTTTCTCCAAAATAACTGCACGGCCTTTGTTTTCAAACATGAACTTGTTGCCCAGTTTGGTAATGTTGTAGTTGCCAATGTACTTGGTTAAAAACATAACTTCGGCCATGTCGTTGTATGAGACAGCAATCCTGTCTTCGACACTTTCTAATACTTCTCTTGTACCGCCGGAAACTAGATATTTGAACTTTAATGGCTCAGCGTACACCTTTTTAAATTCAATAATGTCGCCGTGCATACGAACACTTTCTAACATACTATTGTTGAAGAACTGTTCGTAACTATTTAGTTCCTGTTCCTGCATACGTTGTTTGTACAACATAGGATTAGTAGGAATAATTTCATCTAGTTTTTCTTGATTAGCCTCTAGGCTATCAAAACTCTTATGATATCTAAAAGCAAACTTGTCAATGCCTGCTAGTTTAGAAATACCATATAACATATCGCTGATTTGTTCTGTAACTTTACTTGTTCTTTGTAATTCTACAAACACACGATATTTTCCATCTTCTAATTCACCGGGACTCATGTCAGCATCTAGAACAAAGTCGTAACCTTTTTCTACAAAACTAACTAAGTCTTCTGCCGGACTGCGACTTTCCACAGTAAAACTTAAAACAACGACATCTTCGTCGTCGCCCATTTTAGATTTATAATTGTCTACTTCGAATACACGATTTACTAGATTAACTAGATCGTTGGCTAGTAAACTTGTTTCATTAAGCGGCTGGTGGGGCACTTGCTTCTCCTCCTGGTGCTGGAGCGGCTGCGGCCGCTGGTGGTGCGCCTGCTGTGGCTTCACCTGCTGGTGGAGGTGTAAGCTCTGGCGCCTTTTCATTATTTGCTGGCTCTAGTTCGTCCATTAATTGGTTATGATATCCACGGAAAATTTCTAACATTAACTTCTTAGGCATCTGTACTTCTACAATCCAAATTGGATGCTCGTCTAGTTTACCAAGTTTTGTACCTGGACGAATGTCGTCAGGTTCTTTAATTTCTCTAGGCTTGACTAATGTATCTTTTTTGTAAATTACTCGACAGCCGTATTCCATCAAACGCTTTGCGGCCTGCGGGTTAGGCATTTGTTTGTGAGGCCACATAAAACTAGCACTGACCCAATGACGGTCAACGACAGGTCCTTTGATAAGTTCTCCATCGCGCCAGTTTTCAAATACATACATATCCAACTCGTCAAATACACGCTCGAAATCCTTAAGGATTGCAAGGCTACTATTGTTGTTATATATGGTGTTGATGTTTTCTATAATATCTAAAATATCGTGCATTTTTCAGTCATCCCTCGATGAAGTATTTATCTAGACGATTTTGATATAGTATCAGTTCTATTTTTCTTCTAGATGTTAAATATTTTTGTAGGACCTCTCAGTTGTCCTACAAGAAGTGTGACAATATGACGTCCTACGCCTCAAAAGGAGAGCAGTTAATGACGACAAAAAGAGCCAAAAAACGTTTTGCCAACGAGGGCTATAATAATCCTCGAGCAAATGTTATTGAGTTTCAACCATTTCAACACACACTTCCTCAAAGTCTTCCACAGAAGAAAAAGAGCGTACACGTAATTCCGCGCAACCGTAATCAGGAAGAATATCTATTTAAACTATTAGACCCATCAAAAAACATAGTTTTTGCTCTGGGCCCCGCTGGCACGGGCAAGACGCTGATAGCGTGTCAAGTCGGTATTAAACTCTTTAAAGAAGGGTTGGTAGATAAAATCGTGGTAACACGCCCTGCTGTTTCTGTAGACGAAGATCATGGATTCCTTCCTGGTACCCTAGAGCAAAAAATGGCTCCCTGGACTAGACCCATCTTTGATGTGCTAGCCGAGTACTATTACGCTCGCGATATCGAGAATATGATCCGAGAAGGTGTTATTGAAATTAGCCCGTTAGCATATATGAGAGGTCGAACCTTCAAGAAGGCATACATTATTGCAGATGAAATGCAAAATGCTACGCCAAATCAAATGAAGATGTTGCTAACGAGATTGGGAGAAGGCTCTAAGATGGTCGTAACCGGTGATTTAAGACAAGCCGATAGATTAGAAGATAACGGTTTAATTGATTTCACGGAGCGATTGGCAAATAAACAACTAGATTTGTTAAGCGTCGTGCAATTTGGTATGAAAGATATCGAAAGACACGAAGCAGTAAAGGAGGTGTTGTCTATTTACGGTGATTAAACCTAGGAGGGGTTAATCCCCCTCCACTTGTTTTACTTCGATGCCCGATGCTTTGAGAAACTTGACCCCCGAGTCATCTCTATAGTTTTCACCATAGTAAACACGATTAATGCCAGACTGATAGATAAGTTTGGCGCAATCGAGGCAAGGAGCATGAGTAATAAAAATATTAGCACCAAGCCCAGACTCATTACTACGGGCCAATTTAGCAATGGCGTTTGTTTCGGCATGTAGTACCTCCGGTTTAGTTTTTAAAACTGTTTCAGGTTCATCGTCGCCGTTATCTTCCCAAATCTCATATTCGCAGTTATTATCCCAACCTGCTGGCATACCATTGTAGCCAATACTAATAATTCTATCGTCTTTAACTACAATGGCACCTACGTGTAATCGACGAGCATGACTGAGTTCTGCGAATGTTTCCGCAGTTTTCATGTATGCTTTTACTAACTTAGGCTTCATTGAGTCTTGCTAATCTAATCAGCGTGGCCGCTAGATTAATTTCAGGATCTGCCATAGATACGTGATCCACTAATCCTTGTTTAATTACCAGCACAGCATTGTCTTGTGTATGCTCGTCCTTGCCAAACAGAGTAATGTTGTTGTACATCCAAGTGTAGATTTCTTCCATTTCTTCTGGACGGGCTTGACTACATAACAGTTTACGTGCTTCTTGAATACGGCCTTTCTTAAACAGTTCAACCATTTCAACTCTGTAATCTGCACTACCTTCTACAGCATCTGGCAGTATTAATTTACCAGCCAAACTGTTCATTTGAACGTTGTTAATACACTTACGCAAATCTGGATATGTACCTTTGACATAAGTGTCCAGTGTATCCAAGTCAAATTCGATATTTTCTTCTACAAGAATAGTTGCTACACGAGCAGTAAACTCTGTAATGTCTGTGCGTTCAATTTTAATTTCTTGGCAACGACTTTTAACTGGAGTAATAATTCTGTGTGGATAGTTACAAGTAAAAATAAAGCGAACGCTGTTACTGTAATCTTCCATTAAGTTACGTAGTGCTGGTTGAACAGAATCTTTGTTCATATAATCTGCTTCGTCGATCAGCACAACTTTATAGTCGCCAAACGGCATAGTTTGACAAAAACCGATTAGTTTATCAATCCATTCAATTTTACGACCTTCCTTACTGCCGTTAGCAATAAGAATGTCTGTGTCTTCGACACCGATTTCATTTAACAATACTTTAGCCAGTGTAGTTTTGCCTGTACCAGCATTGCCGCTAAACAGCAAGTGCGGAATAGCCTTCTGACTAATCCATTTTTCAATTTGCTGTTTTAGTGTTTCATCCTTAAACACATAACCATCTACAGTTTTAGGACGATACTTTTCTACCCATAATTCTTTCATTGTAACGATGCCTTTTGAAAAGTTTTAACTTGATCTCTGCTTTCACTAATATTATCCACCATAGTGTCATATTCTTCTGGACTTAGCGCAGATTTATAAATGGTCAGTGCCTGTGCAATCATAATAGCCGCTACAGGCAATGGCCCGTATTCTCCAGCCATGGTATCTGTGAATGACAGATACGTTCCGTATAATTCTTCTAATCGTTCGTCTGTCAAAATAATTCCTCCGCAATTCCTAATACTTCAGCAATAATAATAAACACTCCTGCTCCAATTAAATCGCCTTGGATTAATCTATAACCTGCGGCAAATCTCATTCCGCTTTTAACGATGCTGATTCTAAAATGCCACTTACTTGTATCTTTAGATTGAATATCTATCATTGGTTTGTGGTGCGGACACCTTCCTTGTTTGTAGTCGCAATCTGGACTATATTCTTTTTTACAAATATCACAGTTCATTTTTTTATTATACAGAATAAAAAAGGGTCCGTCAAGACCCTTTGGTGTTATTTTTTGGTAACAAATGGTTCTAATACTGGAGGAGTCCAACCGAGCGGTTTAAGTACTTTTCCGTCTTCACGCTTGCGAACCTTGCCAGTTTCTTTGTCGATCTTGGCAAAGTTAGTTTTCATAACTTCTTTCCAAGCACCTTCGGCATCTGCTCCCATACTATGTATAGCACCGATGGTAACAACCAAAATATCAATTAAGGCATCCAATTGTTCAACATCATCATTGGCGGCAACTGCAAGTTGAAGTTCTTTATATTCTTCTTCAATTAATTTTAAGTACATGTCATATTGTGAAAAGTCGTAATCATCTACGCTTTGGTCACAAGCAACCATGAATTTTTCTTGATCTCGAAATGGGTTTGTCATAGGTGTCCAATAATCATGTCTTTAGGTTCTTCGTCGTCCCACATCATAACTGCTTCGTTATCAATCATACGAATAGTAATTTCTTCACCGCTTTCATTTTCGTACTTGATACCTCTAGTCCATCGTCCGTGTTCAACTAATATCCAATCACCGACTCCGTATTCTTCATCGTGTTCTGGACCAACAGCAAATACCTTAGCCCATCTTGGATGGATGCCGCGATCCTTGCCGTCATCGCTTTGAATGATGATACCGCTTTGCGTTTTAGTATCACCGAAATCCATATCTGTTACAATGACTTTGTCATGTAACGGTCTAATGGTTCCTTTAACTACCGCCATTTATTATTCCTTTTCTTGTGGTAATTCGGATTGTTCGTAAAAGTCTTTTAGAATATCTTCACGTTTGCGAAGAATTTGACCACCAGGTCCTAGTTCGTCTCCGCGGGCATTAACACGAGCATTACCTACTGCTGGAGTTAATTCGTTGCGTTGACGCAATAGATCCATATCTACAGTTCTACCGTTGGCTGTACGATAAACTTTCTTTGGTGCTGGTTTCATGGGCATTTTAATGTCCTCCTTAATATATGTACTTATCTCAGGAATTCGCGCCAGTCTAAATTATATTTCAAACTGTCAATTTTATGTACACCAATTAAGTATAGTACATAACTGGCTACGCTACTTCCTCTTCCTACACCCCAAACTATACCTTCCTTACGACAAGTATCTACAAAGTATTTTAGCCAGCGTAGTAGATCCAGCATATTTCTTTCTCTATACTCTTGTAATTCTTCTATTAGTCTTTGGTAGTTTTCTTTAGGACATTCGTTAACAAGGAACCCTTCAATGTCCATTTGTTTGTATTCCTCAGGCATATTCCAATTACTCTGCATTAAGGAATCAAACTCTGTTTTAGAAAGTTGTGGTTCTTGATATTCTCGTATTTTTACAGATTCAGTATGTAGATTAAACTGCTTAACGTCTGTATCGTCAGGCTCTGCCAAAATATTAGGCAAGACATCCAATTTACCTTGGTAAATTAAATCAAAGATGTCTTTGGCTGAATATACTGGAATACCTAAATTATCAATCCTCATGCAAGTATTTTAACTTACATTAATGAGGCTGTCAAGATCTGTGTCTCGTTTTTGGTATTGTTCTTCCCAGAGTTTTTGTCTGCGAATGTTTAGTTCTGCTTTATACATGTCCAACAACATAATAATCTGCTGTTGAACTCCAGAGTTACTAGCGGCCATGAAATATCTTCTACTAAGATCTTGGATCTTAGTTTCAAGTTCCACATCCTTTAGTTTGGAAAAATCTTCTGCTAGTGGGTGCATTATAGTGCTGTAAAGTTACCTAAGTATCTTCCAAATACGTTTACGCCACCATCGTAAGTCCAGAATTCAAAAATCTTTGGACTTGTCGAACTAGTAACGCTTTGTGTACCGGGCCATCCTGATTCTACATAGAAGTCACCAATGGATTCTGTGTTAAAGGAAAAGAATTGTTCTGTACCATTTCCATATAAATGAACTCTAATAACAGCCAATGTTCCGCTTGCTGGTAAGTCAGAGAATGTAAGTTCTAAAGGACTTCCTGCGTCAGGATCTGTTGCAGCCAATGTGTACACATGATATGCTCCGCTGGTAAAACTTACGTTTTGACTAGCAACAATGTTGCCACCTGCATTAAATTCGAAACTGGCACCTTTTAGGTTTGCATTAGCAATGGTGTTTCCGCTAAGATCTGTTTCTGGACTAGAAATGTCTAGTCTAGATGCTTGTAAATCTTGAATGTCAGACTTGGCCTGAATTAGCGTATCTTTAATTGCTGAGAAGTTATCACGGAAGCCTTGGCTTTCGTTGTCTACGCCCGCTACTGGGAACGCTTCATCTATTTGGGTCTCGCGGTATGTCATTTTACTGGGTATCCTTTATTTGATATTTATCATATGTTATAACGTGCATCGGAGAATTTTAGGTATTTTTCCTGCACATCGTTGATGTCAGAATCTATGATAAATCTGTCAATTTCAAAATCTAACTGATTAAAATCAAAGTTTCTGTTAATAATGTTGTCTAAAATATACTGTCCCTCGCCAGGTTTACAGTAGCATAGAGGTACTGCTTTAACAAATCCTGTAGCCGCAGTTCTAGCATCCTGTGGAGTAGTCATCCAAAGTGGCAGGAATTCATTTTCAGTTAATCCTACTTCTGAGATATTTGCTCTAACATTTTTAATACTGCTAGGGTAAACATATTCTGTATCATTGCCACTGACCATAACATTTGCTGTATCGATAGTCACAGGTGTCGACATAGGACTAAATCTGTCAAATGCTTGTTCATTTAGTTTGCCATTAATGTATGTACTTCCGTAGGTAACAGTTCCGTTACCGTCAACAGTTCCTAGGGAACCGTCCACTGGATTACGTCTTGCTTGATTAATTTTTGTTGGGCTGTTTACACCTCTGTCCAACTTAATTCTGCTGGCCGCAGATTTATTAGCAATTTCATAATCATCTAATATTTCAAGATAAATCACTTCATAGACAATGTCGTTAGTGCCCTGTACTTTAGCAATGGCCTTTTTAAGATTACCAATTCTGTAACGTTTACGTCGAATGTTCTTTGATATGGCAGCAATATATTCTGGCATTGCTTTACTCTCAATTCCAGCATAGATTAACATTTTTAATTCTGTCTGTAATCCGTAATTAGGATCGCCTAAGCGATAAATTTTTTCTGGAGTAAACACAGTTGTGTCATTGATAAAGTTATAAAACAATTCTCTCTTTGATTGTTTAGGCAAAGGTTTGGTATAGATATTACTATACAGAGTTAGTGTACCTTCGCTGATTGTAATTATAAATTCTTTACTTACTGAACTATATCTAAATTGATCCTGTGCATTAACAACAAATCTATAAGAACGATCTACGGTTAATAAGTCACCGTCGAATGTGGTATCGCCACCGTCGAATAATGTAAATCCTGAAATGCTGTTAGCACGGAACTGATTAATTTTTCCTTCAATAATACCAGATGATTTTAATGTAAGTCCTTCAGGCAATCTTCCGTCTACTAATGTGTATCTTAATTTAGCATTAGGCACGGTTGTAGTTGCTTCCACATAAAAGTTACTTGGGAAACTTGGTTTAATTGATCCTAGTATTCTATCTGTTGTAAATTGAATTACAGAATCTACTTCGCCTAAGATAGCAATAGTAAATGTCTTCGGAGCAATCTGTGTTGAAAACTCACTAACTGATTGGTTATATGTTTTTCTAATAATTAATCCGTCTGTTACATTAGTTAATAATGCATCGGATAGTTTAAGTGTAGCCATTGTTCCGCCTAGCACAGTATTACTAATATATTCAGTCATAGTATAGATACTAGGACCAATACGGATAACGTCTCCTATTAGTAAGCCAACATCTTCTTCTGGTAAAGGCAGTATCTTTAAGAAAGTTTGACCAATAGGTGCATCGTCTGCTACTACAATAGCGACTTCAACTTCTGTTAAATTTTCTTTGTCGTACTTAATGGCATTAACTGTAAATTTAAACTCTTTAGTAATTGCTGGCTGATACGGTGCAAATCCAAATACTTCAGCAGTATCGGAATCAATATATAAGCCGTCAGGCAATACGCTTGGAGTCAAATCGTCATTGAGTGCGGCTAATTCATATCTTACAGGACCAACTTCTGGATTAGGATCGAAAACATCCAATAAAATAGTTACATAATTGTTGGCTCTTCTTAGGCCAAGGTTGGCGGCACTTAACCATATTGGTGCTCTTAAGTATGTAGAGTCTGCCGTGTAAGCACCGTTACCAACTTGTAAAAGTGTATTGTCGGTTCTTAAGAAGTCATCGCCTACTACATAAATTCTAAATCTTCTTCTAGCAACAGATTCACCATCGCTGACTGTAACAATAAATTCGTAATTTCGATTTAGTTTTCTAGGAGTAACAACATTTAAATAATCTTCTTCTCCTATGTTAGGACGCTTACCAAAGTCATAGGCATAGGCATCATACAAGTTTGTATCATAGAATCCTGTACGTGCTGTTACGTCTAGGGCAAGGATAGGATCGATAATACCAGTAATTCTTCCTGTGCTACTCATAGACAGACCTGGGGGAAGTTCTCCATCGCCGTCACCGATAAAATATTCCAAAGTATCTGTTGATGACAAATCTGTATCTGTTGCTTCTAATTGAAAATCTACAGGTGTATTATCTAACACAAATGTTAACGGATCTTTAATTAATGTAACAGTACCAGAAACAGTTTGTGAACCTAGGTCGCCACCAAGTTTATTAAAGGTAATTGTAGTAGAAATTCTTGTTAGATATTCTTCGTACTGTTCTCCGTCTAAAGGCAATGGTTGTAGCACTTCTACATTGGCAGCGTTGAATGCCGCAACGTTGGTAGCAATAGTTACAATATTTCCAAATACAAAGTTGTGAGCGGATGCAGTAGTTATAGTAACAAGGTTACTTTGACGTTTGGCGCTAACAACTGCCGACACCCTAGTTGTGACTGGACCGACTGGTAGTAATCCGGTATCTTCTGTGAAAACTTGATAATATGTACTGTTTGGAGGAGTCACTCCTGAAACAGTAGTTGTAGTTCTGTATAGTGTACTTTCGTTAGACACAGTATGTCTAATAACAGTATCTGGGATATAAGTTGCTTCTGGATCAAAATCGTAGATTTGAATGTCTGGATTTGGACCAGGAGTGATCCATACAGGTGCGTCTGGACCTGCAATGGTCATTGTAAATGTTCTGTCGGAAATTTCTGTACCGTTAGATGCACGGATTACAAATGTAGATGTTGTGTTAGTAGAAACTTCTAAAGGAGAGCCCTTGATAACCCAAGTGCTTAAATTTGTATCGTAGGCGACTCGTAGCCCGCTGGGCAAATTGCCTGCGATAACTGAAAATGTTACTCCGGTTAAGTCTGCGCTTGGAATTATAGGCAGAGGTATAGTCTGGGTCTGTCGTTCGTTGTAAGTATTAAAACTGTATCCAGACGGTTGATTCCATATATTAAGCATTGTTTAATCCCCGATACTGTATTTATCGGTACCGGGAAATTAAATTTATTACCAAGTACCGCCAGTAAATGCTACTCTGACCCAAATATCGGCTGCGCCGGTTGTATAATCTGCAATACAGCGATAAATGTACGAATTTGTAATAATAACAGTTCCGGCAGCATCTCCAGATGCGCCCTTAGATGAAGTAGGTGCAGTGGCTGTACTTAATATTAAAGAATCGTTAAGTACAAAATTTCCGCTTACTAGTACACCGTCTCCGTCAAAACTTAGGGGAATTAGGTCATATGAGCTGGTTCCAGTATTGTAAACTTTAAAGTTTAAACCAGGACTTAGTGCAGGAATTAAGTTGGACTGTGTATATGCTTCTAACTTAACTAACTGCTCAGTTGTTGTACCGTTGTTTACTTTAAACTCCATAGCAGAGCCAGATCCTAGCAAATCTAATGCGCGACCATTAATTTCTAATGCTATAGGACGAGCGCCTGAAGTTGAAGTATCAGTAACCTTTAATAATGTAGGGCTACCAGCAGTTGCATTAAACGTACCGACGCCAGTAACTGTTACATTTCCAAATGTAGAAGCACCTGTTACATCGATACCGTTTGAAAAATTAGTGTTAGGAGTTACAGTTAAATCCCCAGAAGTAGTAGTAATGGAACTTGTAACAACACCACCAGTAAAACTAGAACCAGTAATAGCGCCGCTAACAGCAAGACTAGTCAGCGTACCAACGCTGGTAATGTTTGTCTGTGCGGCAGTTAATACTGTTCCTGTTAAATTGCCTGATACATTACCAGTTACATTGCCTGATACATTACCAGTTACATTGCCTGTAAACGTACCTTTAACAACTTCTGCTGGAATTCTTCCGTTACCCGAATCAACAAGGAGAGTTGAGTCGCTTGCAAATACATTACCTTCAAGCCACCCATTAAAACCATTAGCATTAACTAGACCAGTAACATTCACGTTACCAACATAAGGAGTAGATGTTAAGTTAACAGCGGCACTAAAACTACCAATATTGTTGCCATCGTCAACATATGAAAAGTTTATATTTGTGTGTGTACCTGTTGCAAATACTGCCGCAACTGCATCTCTTGCGTTTTCGTCTGAAAACGCAGTTACTGATTTGCCACCGGCTGTTCCGTCGATGCCGTTGGTACTGTCGCCTACATACACTTGCTGAAGTGTTGTATCATAAATTAGTTCGCCTTCGAGGAATTTTCTTGCGGTTCTCTCAGCGGTTGTTCCTCTACGGATTTGTAATGCCATTCTATTCTCTCCTTATGCTATGGGTCCAGCGTCTATACTTATAGGGCTCGGGTCGGTAAACGTGCCCATGTCCGTTCCAATTTCATTTAACAAATAAGTAATTGGATCGTAGTACGTAGGTGCAATGGGTCCATAGTCAAATGTATTTACCTGTCTATCTAAAAGTGTTACATCAACAAACGGGTTTTGAGTTGCAGTTCCGCCGTTTCTAATTAAACCTACAACATTTCCAGTTAAAGTGCCAGAAAATGTAGTGGCTGTAACAGTACTAATGTTATTAATAGCCTGCCCATTAAAGTCAACTGTAGCCGTTGGATGTAAATCTAACTGCAACACATCTCCTACTAATTGTAATCTTAGTGGTCCTAGCGCATCTAGTTTTCTAAGTTCTAGATTGCTGTCTGCGTTCTTTTGTTTAAAAACACCTAGTCCTGAAGTGCCTATATTTTCAGCACTAACTGGAGCATAACCGTTGTTGTACAGATATTCAAAGTTAGTTTTAACTTTTTCAAAGGCTGTACGCAGGTCGTCCCCAGTACCGTCGTTGACGACATTTCCTAGGTTAATCTCTTGTAAATCATCATATAATGCCATGTTATTTTCCTTAGAATCTACCAACAACAATCTCAACTAGGCCTTCGCCTAAATCGTCTTTGTTCTCTAAACTCTTACCAATAATAGTTCCTACAGATGGAGTATTATTAACTATTGCGTAACCTTTCTTAGCCGCAGTAACTAGAATATCACCTTTCTTAACCTTACCAAGTACTTTACATGGCAAGCGTCCTGTTAGGCCTACTGCTAGTGGATGTTTTCCTGCTAAATCAGAGTTCATCAAATGCGCTGGTTTTTCAGAAATAACACCAGCAACTCTAGTATCGTTATGTTTGTCAGTGACTGTAATTTCTTCATCACCACCAAATACTACAACAGTACCAGTTTCATATTCTGCATCTGACAAGTATTTTTCAGCCAAGTCAGCGTAACGAGCACTTGTAGCAGTACCATTGAATAATGTTGCGTATAGTGTGTCGGTAAATGGATTACAATAAATGCCGCCTGTGCCATATACACTATTACCGCTACCCCATAACATTTGATATGTGCTGTTACTATCGTTGTTATAGTTAATTGTAACTGTACTTGCATTACCTGCAATGTTCATTGACTGTCCGCTAATGAACGAAGCAACTTTTGCGGCTGTAGCAGAGCGATAGTAGTTATCGCCAAACTTAGCCATTATGTATGTAATGGTGCCACCACTTACATCGTCGCTACTGTTAAAGTAACTGCTGTTAATATAACGTCCGTTGAAGTCACCGTTAACGTCACGTGCAACTAATGTGCTTCCTGTGGCCGCACTTGTTGCGTTAGTTTGGATTGTACGTGTTGTACTACCATCGTAACTTGAACCAGCAGTGAAACTTAGGTATGTGCTTAGACCCAGTGTACCAGCCAATGTACCAGTAACAGCACCGTAGATAGTTCCACCAACACGTAGGTCGCCACTGATACCTGCACCGCCTGTAACCTGTAATGTACCAGTACCGTTGGCAGCACCTGTTACTGCTTGGTTAGCAGTTAAGGTTACTGTATCGTTAGCAGACAACAATTTAAAATAACCATTACCTCGAGTAGTTGCACCAATGTTTACGTTGTTTATTGATCCGACACTGGCCGGAGCAATAGTTACAGTACCGGTACCACTTGGACTTAGTGTTACGTTAGCATTAGCAGGACTAAATGTTGTAGTGCTTGCTGATGTTATTGCGTTTGCACTTAAAGTACCAACTGTGGTAATAGTTGTGCCTGCTGAAGTAGTTCCAACTGCTGTTAAGAAGTCTACAGCACCGGGTGTAGTCATAGTCAGTGTAGTTCCGCTGACGCTTAAGGTCTTATAACTACTTGAAGTTAAGTCTAACTGTGCTACAGCAACACGGCCGCTACCATCAGATTGTATCAATGAACTAGCCTGAGCACTTGTACTAATGTTTGTTGTACTGTAAGCGTTTGGACCAATAGCAGTTAAAATCATTGCACGACCATTGCTACCTACTGATCCTGGAGCAAATGACGCATTCTTAATACCATCGCCGTTGGTAACAATCTGTCCAGATGTTACTTGACGAGGATATGTAGCACTGCCTGTATTATTACCTAAATAAGTGTCGTTGGCAATATACTGTAATTTAGTTTGTAATACACCTGTAGTTGTTGAACTGGATGTTTGCAACTCAATCCAACCGTTAGTTGCAGTAAATTCTGTACTCTTGAAACTTGCTAGACCCAAATCTGCCTGTGCAATACTTGTAGCATTTGCACGAGTAGTTGCTTTATTCATGTCTAACTTACTTTGTGCAATAGCCGCACTAGAATTAACGTCTGCGTTAATAATTACATTAGACTTGATGTTTAAAGCAAGATTTTTAGTTCCAGGAGTCAATGAAGTTTGAATATCGCCTGTGCTAACTGTTTCAGCGTTGATCCATTTAACTCCGTTATAAACTAATAAATCATTTAAACTTCTTGCTGGACTTGTTGAAGTATCAACTCTGTCATCGCTTAGTTCTTGATTTCTAACATATAACTTGTTAGCCGCATCTGTATCAGCAGTAGGACTACCTAAGTTAGCAATAACAAATCCGCCCATGTCCATTGGATCTGGACCAGTAAATGTTAACAAACCAGCACGATCCATGTAGCCTGGACCAATTAGTGCAGTTGGATCTAGAACGTTATTTGTACGATCCATTCCAAGACGTCTGTCAATGTAACCTTGTGTTGCCGCTTCAGTTGGTAGCGCATCGTTAGCACCGTCAGTAAATCTATCATCGTTTGAGAATTCACTAACTGTAACACCACGCTTAAATCCTAGACCGTCTAAGTTTGACAACGCAATAGATGCCGCAAACGTTACACGACCAGTACCTTGGTCAACTGTAAAGAATCGACCTACACGGAAAATACCGTCTTGGTCTGTGGTTACATAGAAACAACGTCCTCTTGTACGTTCTGTAACTTCACGTGCTTGGTTAGGTTCTTTTGGAGCACCGTAAATCTTGCTTGGGAAGTTAGTATCGTTATAGCCTCCAGTACCAATGTCTAAGAAGTCATGTCCTGTAACACGGCAAGTACTAATACGTACAATAACTTCTGCTGGCTCTGTGCTAGATAAACCTGCACGTAATGTTGGAGGTTCAGAAATATCCAAGTTAAAGTCTGGATCAACTGGTGTATTAATACCGCTAGCAGATGTTCCTGCTAGACACTTATCAGCGACATCTTCTATTTCAACATAAGCGTAACCGGCTAATAACCCCATGTCAGTGTAACTTAAAATTTTATGAATCTTGCCATCCCAGGCAGTAATCATATCTCCGGTATTAAGTCTGCTTTCAATGTCAGTTTCGTTTACACGGTCGATGGCAATCTTAGTATCACCAGCAGTCGACCCCATAGTCTGTCCAACATTATCTGGATCAGCGTTAGATACATTTTCTGCATTGACTAGTAATTTTACATAATCGTAAGTTGTATCGAAGCCTAGAATACTTTCGTCTACCGCAAGGTCTTCATTTAATGGACCTTTGTTACCGTATGCTAACACACGATAAACAATAGCACCTGCATCGGGATCACCGACGAATGTCAATGCAGTACTTGGACGAACCGGGTTAGTGTCATCGACTTCGTAGAACTTAAAGTTTTGGTTACTGCGAATAATAATTGGTTGGTCATGTGACAATGCTACGGCCAAGCCGTTTGTAGCAGTATCATTATTACCGCCAGTGTTGATGTTTAGACGTAGAACGTTGCCTAGGCCCCATAGGCTAGCCAAACCGCCTGCCCATGTTCCAGGATTGGTACTGTACTCTAGTGTAACACTAGATGTTGTACTAGCGGTAGCAGTATATACACCGTTAAACCCAGAAGTTGTTGATCCACTAACTGTGTAAGGTACACCAATTCTTGGTGTATATGGTTCAGCAGTGAACGAATATGTTACGTAATATTTTCCGCCTGTTGGCCCAGTCTTAAGTGGTGTTCCAGAAACAGACTGTGCCAAGGTACTTGAAACATCAGTTACACCTGCAACTTCGTAACGAGCAATACCGTTACCAATAATAGTTTTAACAGTGATAAAGAAGCCCGAACCTGTTCCGCCTACGTTTGTATTACTGCAACTTAAAATATCACCTTCGCTGTATCTAATACCTGCGGCAACTAAACCTACAGTAGTTACTACACCTCCTGACACAACAATGTTAGCAGTGATACCACTACCAGTTCCGCCTGTTAACGGAACATTAATATATGTGCCGTTGGTATAACCACTACCACCGATTAAACTAGTTGCGTCTAGTTCTGTAACAACGCCAGCGCCGTGGTTAATTTCAACTTCAGATACGTTGTATGGTGAGTAATCATGTTGGTAGAAAAATACCTGTAAATCACCAACATCGTTGTCTGTGCTATAAATTCCTTGTTTGTAAACACGAGCAACCTGCATCATGTTGTCTGACAAGTTACACTTATCTGGAACTTCTAATGGATCACTACCTTCAGAAATAATACCATACTCGCCGTGTGCGTTAGAACCGTTCAATGAACGAATCTGTCCACCGTTGTTGGCATAATAAGCAGTCCAGCAATAGTAACTGAACACAGAAACTGTTTCAATCAAACCAATGTTTGTAGCAACCAGTCCATAACCTAAGTCGTTAATCTGTGTAAAGTCATTTGAACACATACTGGTGTTACCAGCACTTAGTAGCATAAAGTCTTTTACATACTCTATGGTAGTAGTGCCAGTGCCAAATGCACCCGGGTCACTTGGATAACGTAGTGTCATCGAAGTTAGTGTAGATGCTACACACTCTACAGCATCATTGTTATAGTTAGAGTTGCTGTTGCCAAACACTCTATAACGTGTTTTAGTTCTAGGAGCAGTAGTTCCAACGGGCGTAACAATGCTGAATACTACATCGTAAGATCCATCCCCGACGCCCGAGTCTGCCTTGCTAGTGAAGGTAGAAATAGTATATTCTAAGTCGTTAGTTACAGGAGTAGTTGTAGAAAGAACTAATCTGTATGTTGGGTAAACGATAGGTTTGGCACCAGTTAATACTGTTGAAACATCTACTTCCGGGTCTGTAATAACTTCGTTTAATAAATCAAACAACTGTCCTGCTCGTGTAACAAATGCAGAGCCGTCGTAGTCAGAACTGAATACCTGTGATACTCTATTCTCTACAGCAACATCGTTAATAACTTGATAATTTAATGTTGGTGGAACTTGATTCAATACAGCCTGTGCAACTTCCTTGGCATAGGCAAATGAATCTAATGTTTGTGATAATTGATTTTCTAATACAACACGGCTACTAGCAGTACCTACATAGTAACGCTGTGCGGCACGAATTGTTAAGTATGTTCCGCCATATAACAAGTCTGCTGAAACTGCGGCAACAATAAAGCCAACGTCTCGTGAACAAATTTCTTCATTGTAAACTAATGTGTTTGTATAATTAGCATCGATATAATTTGTTACAGCAGTTTGTAAAGTTGACTTAGCACTTTGTAGTGCAGAATTTGCACCAGTTAAGCCAGCACTTACCCAAGCAGTACTTGGAGTAATTGTTGAAGGAACAGAACCGAGCCCAAGGTCGATAATTGTTAAAATTTCTCCAATACGCTGTCCAGCAGTAGCACTGGCAGAACTGTTACCTGGAGTACCGCGAACCTGCGCAACACCACCTTGTAATGCAGTAATAGGTAAGTCTAATGCAATGTCTTCAACTAGACTTTGTAGATAACCATATGCGGCCAATGTTGCTGGTTTCTCAGGAGCCGCAACTTGTAGAGTTGTGTAAGAATAATAAGCCTTACCAGCAATCAATGTTTGAATGTTACCACCGTAGGTTAGGTCGTGATATAGTGCATCTAAAATGTATTCTGTATCACGTAAGCATACAGCAGGGTCATAACTTAATCCAACATAGTTGTTAGAAATATATTGAATTACTTCTGCTTTAATAAATTCTCTGTTAGATTCAATCAGTGTTCTAGCACGATTATAATTTACATCGTAGCCTGTTGGATCAGGAGTTACGATTGCAGGTTCTTGAGTTAGTCCGTTAGTAATAACATCTAAGAACATATTCATGTTGGTAGTTACACTAGTAACTGCGGTAGCACTTGCACTAACAACAGATAATATTTCATCTCTTAAGAAAGTAAATGCGTCAATAGTTGCGGCTTTTTGTACGCCAACAGCCACAGCGGCTGAAGCTCTGTAATAAGATCTTGCCGCTGTAATTGTCTGGAAGTTGCCGCCAAACATTAAGTCGTAACCAATAGCATCAATTACATAACCCACGTCACGTTGACATGTAGCAGAATCATAGGTAAATCCTACATATTTGTTGTTAATGTAGTTAATAACTTCTGCTTTGATAAAATCTTTATTATCGACTAACAATGCACGAGCACCACGAGCACTTGGCGGATTTTCTAAAATGCCAATGAACTCGTCAAACAAATCTTGAATAGTTGCTTCTGCTAAGCCGCCATCGGTAATATCGGTATCGATATACTGTAGAACAGATTGTTGATATCGTACTGTTGGATCTTCGTTATTAATAACATTTAATATCAATGTTTCAATGTAGTTAATAGCCGCAAGTGTGTTGGCCAACTGCTGGTCAATAACAATCTTAGAACTAGCACTAGCATTGAAGTATGCTAGAGCTGCCTGAACTGTTTTTAAATTACCGCTATAATAAATGTCGTGTGCAATAGCATCGCAGATGTATCCAGTGTCACGAGCACAAGTATCTTGGTTGTAACTATATCTTTGTTGTAGATAAACTAATGTGTCAGACTTGATACTTTCTTTGTTGTTTAACAATAATGTTCTGCTGTCTGTTAACGAACCAGACACACTATAGAAAGTTGGATATTCAATAGTAGGAGCCGCTTCACGTCCGCTTAAAATAATAGTATTAATGTAGCCCATTAACACACCTACTCTAGCAGATTCAGTTGCGCTACCTGGATTAACTAAATCAAATACCTGTGTTACAGCACTTTGTTTAGGGAACGGAACAGGAGTATTAGTAACAACTAACTGTGCAACACCACTGGCATAGGCCAATGCTTCTGTGGTTTGCAATGTTTGTCCAGGAATTTGCAAACTTCCGTTACCATCGTAATATTGATATCCGGCTTCTACAGTTGCCGAGTTACCTTCATATAGTAAGTCGTAAACAATAGAATTTAAAATGTATGCCGCATCTCGACGACACTTGTCTTCGTCGTAGACAAAGTCTGGATATTCTTCAGCAATCCAGGCAATAATTTCTTCTTTAATAAATTCAATGTTATCTAAAATAAGATTTTTTGCATTTACTCTTGAAGTAGGAGCACCTGACGGATCTGACCATGTAATTGTATCTGATGAAATAATACCGTTAGCAATGATATCTGTTATCTCATCAAAACTTGCTTCTGCTCTTAGACGTGCAACAGAGTTACCGGCTAATACATCAGAAATTAATGTTCTTGTATAGATTAACGCATCTAAGTATTCATCTTTTTGGTCTGGAAGAATACTGTATTGTGTGCCGCGATAGTATGATTGTCCAGCACGTACAGCATTAAAGTTTGTACCTAGTGCTAGATCGTAACCTAGTGCATCAACAATCAATCCAACGTCACGAGCACATTTGGTTTCGTTGAATGTAAATGGTGGACTTAGTTCTGTATTAATATAACCAATAACTTCTGCTTTGATAAAGTCGATGTTTCGACGAATTAATTTTCTAGCATTTCCATAGCCGTTGCCGTCATCAGTGTATGCTTCAACTTTAAAAGTTCTTCCGTCAATAACAAATGAGCAAGGAGTTGTTGGAGCACGTTCACTGCCTGTTACTAGGAATTCTGTGTCGCTGATTTTTTCTTGAATCTTAAGAGGAACGTTACCAGCAAAGCCGTCAACATACTGTCCACCAGCAAAACGTTGTTTGTTTAGTGATCCTGCAAAAGAACCGGACTGTTGAATATATGCAGACTTGGTTAAAATTTGACCTTCTGGGTCAAGTACCATCATAAAGCCGCCGTGGCCTTGACAGGTAATCTGACGAATAATAACAGCATCGTTACATAAGAATACGTCAAGGTCTCTGTTGTTCTTTGGTTCACTTAAAATATCAGACGGGTCTGTTAGATAGTGATAACCGTATTCTGTGCTGGTTAAAGTTAATCCGTCAAATGTTTTATCTCTACGGAACCAAACGTCAACCCATGGACTGCGACTTGGGCGGTCCGCTGGACGAACAATACATCTACGCAATTCGTCACCAACGATAGCAACGTTTGGCGGGACACGAATTGGATAGTCTTCAAAATAGATACCAGATTCAACAACAATACTAATTTGGATATTTTTAACTGCTTGGTCAAACTCTAGGTTTTCGCCAGGCACAAAATCACCAATAACATCCTGCAAGTCAAAATAGTCTTCGCCGATACTTGAACTACCATCGGAGCCATAGTATTGATAAATGAAACCCTGTGCGCCGCTGGTACGTCCAACAACAATCTTACCGGAGACAATATCTGGTTTTGGTAATTGACCTTGGTCAACACGAGAACCACCGTTGTTAGTAAAGTAAACACGAGTAGTACCAGATGCACCAGATTCAATTCTTGTAACTTCAGAGAACGCTTCACCGCCACCGTAGGCAATTAACTGACGATAAGGACCAGTTTCCCATGGTGCATCATTTACTAATTGTTCTGCTTTTTGACAGGCTTTGTTAATACTTGCATAAGCATAAGAACGATCGCGTCCTTCTTTTCCACGCGGTGTACGTGCCTGTGTGTCGTCACCGCCTGTGGTAACGTACAAGTTAAATCTGCTTGAATAACTTGAATTATCTACATAATATTTTGTAGCGGCTTGTAAGTCATCTTCTCCGTTAGGCGTACCAGCACCTGCAAGTCCGCCTGGATGATCTGCTAAGTTTAGCACACCAGTCATATCGCCGCCAGTTTTTAATACAACTTCTGCGGCACGTGGTGCTTGGTTACCTGTGGCGTTTGCTGGCACATTTAAGTGACCAGTCATTGTGTCGCCTGTAATGTTTACATATTTGGAGTCGGCATAACCTTTGTTAATAGCAAAGGAATCTATGCTATAAAGAGTTTCGTGCTGTGTGTTGAAACTATTAACAGCAGTTTGGAAATCTGTTTGATTAATAGGACTGCGTAAGCCGCCGATTAATTGATTACGTGCATCCAGCGCATATTGTAATTTTGGTAATGGGTCGTCCTGTAATTTAGAACTTAATGTATCAATTTTAACGGAACCGTAACTGGTAATAGTACCAGTTGCCGCACTAGTTGATAAGTTTGTTCCTGCGTTTGTATATACTAGAACATTGTCTACTGTGCCAGTTAACAATAGGGCAGAAGTAGTGTTAAATGAAGTATTGTCTGTGGACGCGATTGTAACTCGTTGTCCAGGATCTAAATTGTGGTTTGCTGAAAGTGTAATAGTGGCAACGTTGCTACTTCTTGATACACTAACAATATCAAAGGTTTCTTGCTCGGAATAATCAAACTGGATAGTACCGTTAGGACTGAAAAAGTCTTTGAATACTAAACTAGTACCAATAGAATTAACTACTGGAATCTTATTACCTTGTCCTACTAATGTATCAGGAGTATCGCTAAGGTCAGTGAACTTTAAAAATCCGCCTTGACCGAAAACAGCATATAACTCTTGGAAGTTTTCATTCGTTTTTCTAAACGCTTCACGGATACTATCACCAGTTCCGTCATTACCTGATACGCCGATGTCGACTATTTTACGTGCCATTGAATACTCCAAAAAAGACTTTGTATCCAATATTTAGCAGATAATTTTATAACCTTAATGTAAATAACTGATGTTCATACGTATAGATACAGAAAAAAGTCAGCATACACGAACTAGTAAACTTGGTCGTGAGCATACTTATGAACGTAAAAAAACTATTGTAGTCCTGCGCTGTGATAACTGCGGTGAAACATTTACTAGGACTAAAGGATCAATGGATCCTAATAGGTTAAACAATAATTTCTTTCACTGTTGCCCTAGTTGCGATCCTAAGAGATTTGCACAGAAAAAAGGTGCAGAACGCAAAATCATATGGGATAAGACTGTTTCGAGCCTGGATGATATTAGTAAACTATAAATATTTGCTCATGGAGGACACTAGAATGTTGTCATTATTAAAAAAACTATTTGGCGGTAAGTCTCAAGAAACCGTAGCAGAAGCACCATACAAGGTTGAAGCACCTAAAGTGGAAGAAACTAAAGTAGAAGCACCTGCTCCAGTTGCTGAGGCACCTAAAGCAGAAGCACCTAAGAAAAAGGCCGCTGGCCGTAAACCAGCAGCCGCAAAAAAGGCTCCTGCTAAGAAAGCCCCTAAGAAGTAATCGCTTGTTTGTGTAGTGCAAACGAGGCTAGATTTTTAGCCTTGCTTTCGCACATAATATCAAACTGATCCCAAAAACTCAGTGCCCATTCGTTCACTGCTGTGTTCCAGTAGAAGTTCGAATGTGCTCTGAGTTTTGCTTTTTTGTGTCCACTTTCCATTAGTGAAAGTAGGGAGGGAGCGGAGTCTGTGGCATGGCCATTAAGATGCTCTTCCCGTGAAACACTATAATGTATGACAGGGCGCACACCACGCCAACTATCGATAATCCTTTTAACACGGTCGTCAGTTGCTTCAATATATTCTCCAGTATTAATCCAATGATGGTGTATGTCTAGCACCAAAGCGAGATCTTTGGCAAGTTCGAGGCTTGAGTCGATTCCCCAGGTGATTTCGTCATTTTCGATGGTGATGCAGTTTCTTGCTTCGGGGGAAAGTCTCGGGAGGGCACTTTTAATACCGGCTGGACCGGCTCTACCGGCGATGTGGACGTTGATCTTAAAGTCCTGAAATCTTTTACCATACCCCATCCATCTCGCCATATCCGCATGATACTCAAACTCCTCTATAGAACGCTGAACAATATCAGGATTGTCGCTTGCCAACACAGTAAATTGACCAGGATGAAAACTGAGACGAACGTTGCGGGAACGAGCAATATCTCCCACTTCTGCAAAATGTTTTTGGGCGTATGTCTGCACATCATTTTCACGCCAAAACCAGCACCAAGTAGGCTCAGTGTAGACAGGAAGAATATCACTGCTAAGGCGTACCATACGTAAGTCATCATCTAATTGCCCTACCCTTTCTACTAATAATTTAGTTGAGTTGATATTTTGTTCAAGCAAAGACCACAATTTTTCAACAGCCACATCTTTGGTTTGACGGTTAAGCCAAGCCACAGTTGTTGCTCCTGTATTGTATTTCTTACATTCATCTTTGGGTTTAATACCGTCTACTTGATCTGGACGGTCGATCCATTTACAGGCAAAGCCAATACGTTTGTTCACAAAACTCTCGATAAAGTTACGATAATATATTATAGCATCGTTACTGCCAGTTGTCAACAATGATTTGGTCCTGGACATCTTCGGGATTTGGTGTTCCGTGGAACGCAATTACGCTACAATCCGGGTTCATAGACGGGCTACGCACCGTCTTAAACACGTTTTTACCCTGAACCCTAATCAACTCTTCCCGCTGTCTTATTTCCCACTTGTAGCTCTGTATCCAAGTTTCAGGGAAAAATTTTATAATACTTTTGTGTGACTGCCAAATCCAATCTTGATCACCTGGGAACTTTTTGGTTAACGCTGGATTGTTTTCCAAATCGTCCCAAATATTGCTGAAATGGTTACTGGGCCAACGCAGTACAGCACTACCTAATTTTGGTGGCACACGTCTAAACACTCTGCCTACATCTTCCAAACCAACAAAATTTCCAGGCAGGTACGAAACCAATTTGTCTATATTACCTACAATAACCATATCCAAATCAAAGAACAAATTTACATCACCGTCTGGAAAATGTCCTTGTTTAAAGATATATGGTTTCCACCACCAACCAGAAAACAGTCCTTTGGGCAAGGGTTTAATTTTAATTGCAGGATTTAAGTTTGTAGGATCTTCAGTAAAGCAATAAAAATCAAAAGGCACAGTTAAGTGCCTTGAGACCATATTGTAAAGTTTGTTTACATATTCCGGACCGTACTTTGTACCGTGTTTTAAACTAATGACGTTTAGCATTACCAGTGCCTTATTACACCCGCTACAATGAATATGTTAGTTATTATATAAGTCAATACAATAACAGTTCGAATCAATGCAATCCTGTCCGCTTCTTGTTTGGTAACACCGGCTTTCTCTCCTAGTGCCTTGGCCCATAGTCTCCAAAACTTACGTACCATCTTTATAAAAAACACTACGACTCTTAGGAGTTTCCCACCATTCGATGCTGTGAACTTTGACGCCTAATTTTTTCATTTTGACATCAACTAATTCTGCCATCCAACTACTTAGGTGTTCCGATGTTGGAACAAAGTCTACTACCATAAATCCTTCGTAGTATTCTTGTTCAGGACCAGACATATTAGCATAATAGATTGGATGAATATGCCAACCTGCAACGTATTCGGTTTCTGGAACATACACTGGAATTAGCTCGACTTTTTCTCCCAGCATCTTAGTAAACAGCGGATCGTTTTTATCAATAATAAATTGATGATCAATATAAGTGTTGATCCATTTCTTTAGCCATTCTAAATGTCTAAAGTCAGTGACCATTCCAGTTTTATCTAATCCGTCGCCTGTTAAATGAACCTGCATTTTACCTTCGTGTCCATGTAAATGTCTGCAAGCACATTTCAAGTCTGCCGCATATTCGCCGTTTAGTGTTTGTGTATGAACACGATGTCCATAACAAAATTCAAATGTTTTATCAATGATCCAAGTCATCTCTTGCCCTTTTTAAGTTAAGTTTGATGACACGCAGAGTATTTAAAGAGGGGTGAGCGTCTAGTCCTCTATTGATACAGTATATAGGTATTACATTATACTGTCAATAGTTTTGAATTTAACATTTGCCAAAAGCCAACTACTGGGCATCTGCCATTCTGTATTGTTAAAAACTACAAAGTACTTATCGGGGAAACATTCAAACACGCGAGCAATCTGGTATATCCAATACCTTGGATCCACTGCGGGTTTAGTAGCATCTGCATAGTTAGCAGTATCTTTGTAAATGTTATTGACAAACTGTGTTGGGCTGTGTAGATCAAAACCAAATAAGTTTACATGGTCGTCTAGCATAGCGGCTAACAAAACAGCATACGGACCACTGCCCCATTGAAAAGGCTCGTCAGGTCTAGTAGTGCCCTGGTAAGGCAAGTCTGGTAATATTTTTACAGGATTGTTTTTGTAGAAGTGTGCCCAATCTTTTCTAGTATAGATTGTGCCAGCAAAGTGGCTATCCAGTGCTTCTTGTACCATACGTCTGTCTACACAGACTAAATGGTCGACTGAGTAGTCTCTATGTATGGCGTTACAGCCAACTTTAGTTTCTGTAAGTGAATTTAAATCTAAATGTTTTCTGGATTCGCCGTTGCCAAATACAGATATCATCTTCCGCCAATATAACCGAACGGCTCCCAAGTACCAGGAGTACCGCTCATTACGCAGATCCATCCAACGTAACTAGTTCTTACTGGACTGCTATTCCAAATGATATCGCCTTTGTTCCAGGCTTTTTCTGTAGGAGCACCTACGCCGTGTGCAAAGCGTTTACCATTGATAACCATCATTCCGTCTACGCTGAATGCCGCATCTTCTTGTGGGTTGGTAATGTTTACACTTAGTTGTCCATAGATGTTTACATTTCTAGTTGTATTATTTTTGTCACCGATACGGATACTGCCAGCGTTATCTACTTCAAAGTCTTCGCCAATGCCAAACTTATCTGCTGTAATACCACTGCTGGATAATCTTAATGTGCCCGAGCCGTCTTTGATTGTTACAGAATTGTTAATTGTAACTACGCTGTCTTGTACAGTAATGCTGTCTGACAAGTTTACTGTTCCAGCAACATCTAATGATGTCAGTGTGCCTAAACGAGTAAGACTAGAGTTAACAACGCTAACTCCTAGGTCAGTTCTGTTTAATACACTCTTACCGTCGATCCAGAATTCTTTGTTAATTGCTAATTCAAGACTTTCTGAAGAATAGATTCTGTCAGGGTTTGGAAGCATAATAAACTGACGTGTACCACCTTCGCCCTTCCATTGCATACCCTTGCCAAAAATACTGTTATCCTTACTGGCTATAAATTCTATTGGACTAGTTTTTTCGATTCTGATGTCAGATACAATGCTGTCTACTTCTAATCTGCCGTGAACTTTGACTATTGCGCCTTTGCTCTTAGCATTGCCAAACTCTGTAGTGTTTCCTGATACTGTAATACGTCTTGTGTTATCGGTAACAATACTGAAACTGTTACTGCCCCAAGTACCTACAAAACCCACTGAGTCTTGATCCGCACCTAAAATTACTTCTACATTATTGTCAACGGCACTGATAACTGCGTTTGGTTCTTCTGTATTGACACCTAGTCTTCCTAGGGCATTAACAAAAACTGTGTCACCTAGGTTTGTTTCGCCTGTAACACGTAGTTCTTCTAAAGGACCCACTGTGCGTAGGTTACTGTCACGTACTGAATTACCTAATCTTGTGCGCTCTAAAACATCTGTGCCTTCAATTTGATACTTAGAACCTTTGTATAAATCAATAGATTCTGTGCTGAAAATTCTTTTTGGGTTTGCTTTAAAAACAAACTGATAACTTACATCTGGGCTGTCCCATTGCAAGCCTTTACCATCTAAATCGCTGAGTTGTCTGCTGGCAAAAGAAATGGATTTTGTAAATGATTCTAGGCTTTGTTCTGAAATAACATTCTTAACTAACAGCGTATCTGCTTCTAATTTGCCGTTAACTTTTAAGTTAGCAAATTCGCTAGTACCTGCGGCAACAATTTTTCCAGCGCCAAGAACGCCTTCTACGTGAATGTTTCCGCTAATTCTGTCAGCACTTAATACGCCAACCTGTACACCTTTATCTGTAACAATCATCTGCTCACGTGTAGCAGTATCAGAAATGCCCTTAGATAGTGTGCCACCGTTAGCGGCTGATTTTAGTGCGTCACCTAAATCTTGAAGAATTTTGTCGATGTTTGAGCTCATAGTGTAGTATTTATATAGAATCCAACATAGCATAAATATTGGTAACACAGGAATATACCTAAAATGCCAGCAGCCTTTTACGATTTTTTTAGAAAAATAAGATTTAGACCCAGCGAAAGCGTTACAACTATCCCCAACGCAATTACTGTAGATACTGAAATTGAAGCAGACAGCGTCACGGATACTGCTACCATTGTTGCTGGGCAGAATATTGCATTTAGCATTGAGGATAGTTCCACAGCAACGCCTGGACAGACAACTGATACCATTACAATTCATGGTCCAGATTATCAAACTTATGTACCGTTAGGCACAACAAAGTTACGTTTAGAGCGCGACCTAGGCGCAGAGACTAGCGATATCGAATTATATCCAGATCCACTAAGTCCAATTCTTATTACTAGAACTGGCGCAAATCAGATTACAATTGGTTCTAACAGTCCTAGTTTACCATTTAGCCAAGAACAAATTGAAGATTTATCTGCTTCACTTTTGACTAACGGAACACATACAGAGTTAACAGTTACCTATCAGGATTCCGTTACTTTGCCATCGACATTTGCTCAAAATGCAACTAGCGGCTCGGGCATTAATGCTGTATTCAATATTTCAATTATTAACAATACCTATGTGGCCAGCGTTAGCAATGGTGGTACTGGTTTTGCCGCAGGTAATACCGTAACAGTCTATGGAACTAATTTCCCAGGCGGATTGAATCCGGCCAACAATGTAACAATTACTGTAGGCTCTGTTGATGGTAGCGGAACAATTTTAACTATTACTTCTGCAACAGGAACTCCAATAGCATCAGATAACATAGATTTGGCTGTTACATCTACACTACAAAATGTTACAAGCCGCGGTGCAACAACTACATCAGCAATTACGATTAGTAATGCTACAGGCAGTAGTAATACATCTACTGGCGCATTAAAATTAACCGCCGGCGGCCTTGCTGTATTTGAAAATGCTAACATTGGTGGGTATGTAAAAGCAACAACATTTGAAAGTACTCAGACAACTGGTACTGCTCCATTTACTGTGGCTAGCACTACCGCTGTGGCAAATTTACAAGCCGCCACTGCAAGTAAATGGCATACTGCTCGTACAGTTACATTCACAGGCGATGTAACAGGTTCATTCAGCATCGATGGATCGGCAGATGTTACTAGCGTAGCATTAACAGTTGGCAGTGATACAGTTGCACTTGGTACAGATACTACAGGTAACTATGTTGCTACAGCCGGAGTAAGCGGTAACGGTCTATCAGGAAGTTCGAGTTCAGAAGGTGGAACATTTACAGTTAGTTCAAATGCTACTGCAAACAACACAGCATCAACTATTGTATTCCGTGATACTAACGGCGACTTTAGTGCAGGCACAATTACAGCCACAGCGTTTACAGGACCAGCAAGTCAGGTAGCATTAACAGCAACATCGACTAATGCCGCACACTATCTAACATTTGTCGATACAACCACAGGTAACGAAAATATTAGAACTGATGTAGACTTAGCCTACAATCCTAGCACAAATGTTCTTACAGCAGGGACATTCAGTGGTATTATCAGTGGTAGTACAGTCAGTGCAAGTAGTACACTTAGCATTGGCACTAGCACAATTGAAACGGTTTCAGTTAACCCAGCGGCACTTACTGGCGCAACAACATTAGATTGCAAAACAAATAGTGTGTTTTACTATTCCTCTAATGCAGCCGCAAACTGGACACTGAACTTCCGTGGTGACGGAAGTACAACAATGAATACATTCTTAACCACAGGACAGAGTGTAACAGTAGTATTGCTAGCCACACAAGGCGGCACAGCATACTATCCAACAGCGTTTACTGTCGATGGATCTGCCGTTACTCCTAAATGGTTAGGCGGTGCCGCACCGACAGGCGGTAATGCTAGTAGCATTGACTCATATTCATTTACAATTATTAAAACAGCCGCAAGTACATATACAATTATTGCTAGTCAGGCTAGATTTGCTTAAGGTTTAACAATGCCATTATTAACTACATTAGGTAGCGCAGGCGTACAATCATATGGAACTTCTGGAATACAGCCGGGAGGAAGTTTGTACTTTGTTGGCGGCAGTCAGTACTTAACATTTTCGGGAACTAGTTTAACCTACGGTACGGCAAACTTTACCATAGAGTTTTGGTGGAAACCAATTACTAATTTGACTGGTATTAAAGTTTTATATGCTCAATGGTTTGGTAACAATAATTATCTTTGGATTTATCAACGTGATGGCCAAATTGTATTTGCCACAGTAGGCGGCGCCATTCGAGCATTTGGTGGAACATTGACATTAAACACTTGGAATCATATTGCTTTAGTTCGAAACAGTGGTAGTGCTAGATTGTTCGTAAACGGTGTAGCCTATGCTTCTGCAACCTGTACTAATAACTATGCTACTAATACAACATATAATCCGTGTGTGGGGCAATGGTATCCGGGCAATAGTACTTACCCAGCATTGGGTTACTTAACCAATTTAAGAATTTCTAAGAGTGCGTTATACACTACAGGATTTACTCCTAGCAAAGTTCCTTTTACTAGAACAAGTCAGGGTGCAACCGCATCTCTATTATTAAATGTAAAATCTAGTGGAACATTTACTACTGATAGTTCAGCCAATGCGATAGCAGTGACAAACAATCTTGTAACATATATTGCTGAATCTCCATATACTGAAAATTATGTAACGCCGCCAACAGTAACAGTAGTATCTGCTACAGTAACTCCATCTACTCTTACAGGCAGCGAGGGTAGTGCAATTACGTTTACTATTGCTGGAACAAACGTTACAGATGGAACATACTACTATACAATTGAACAAGCATCCGGTAGTACAGCAATTACTACATCTGATTTTACCTCTGCATCCTTGTCTGGTACATTTACAATGACCAGCAATAGCGGATCATTTAATATAACACCTGCAAAGGATTTATTTACAGAAGGTACCGAAACGTTTTCTGTTGCAGTAAGACAAACATCGATTACAGGAACAATTATTGGCGCCAGTGATGAAATAACTATAACAGATATTTCTATTACACCAACATTAACACCTGACGCGGCAACTGTAAACGAAGGAAGTAGTGTATCGTTCACCGCAGCCAATGTTGGCCCAGACGGAACATACTACTGGACAACATCTGGTATTAGTGCAGGCGATGTAACTGCTACTAGCGGCTCATTTACAATAAGCGGTAGTACTGGTGGAATAGAAAACGGCACGGGCACATTTAGCATCACTACGTCTTCGGATAGAACAACCGAAGGATCTGAAACTATGAACGTACAAGTTCGAAGTGGCAGTACTAGCGGAACTATTATTGTATCAACTAGTGTAACGATACTTGATACCTCATTGACACCATTTACTTCATTTACTGCCAATAGTACTATTGCAGAAATGGCAGGCAACATATCCGGGTATGCTACATCGACTACATTACAAGTAGGAAACCTTGGGCCTGCTGGAACATATTATTATACATTTAATAACGTATCTGGAACACTATTGACCACAGATATTTCTACAGGAAGTCTATCAGGATCTTTCACAACAACTTCATTAAATCAAACAACTACATTAACTATCGGTGCGGCCTCTGATACTGTAGCAGAAACTAATAGTGTCCAAGTGTTTACAGTTCAAATTAGAGAAGGTTCTATATCAGGAACAGTATTAGTAACTAGTGGACAGATAATATTATACGATTCATCGATGACAATTTCTGCAGTTTCTCCGAACCCTGCTAGTGAAGGTAACGGATTAAACATTACAGTAACTACACCATTATCGTCTCCTAACGGAATGGTTCAAGGAACATATTGGTTAACATTTGAAAGCACCAGCTCTGCTGTAGCCGCAGACGTTAGCGGACTACCGTATTCGTTTAATATTACCAGCCAAGGAAACTATTTTATTAACGGTATAGTTTCTATTCGTGCCACGGACGGAGCAGAAGCCGCAGAAACATTTAGAATTGGTGTGAGACAAGGGTCCACTACCGGAACCCTTGTTGGACTAAGTCCTGTGATTACAATTAACGCTAGTGCTACTTAAGAACTAGCCTTAAGAAGAATAATCTCTTCGTTAATGCGTCCATTCATACGAGCCTCTGTAGCATTAATCTCGTCTAAGAACTTACGCAACTGCACCTTACCAGCGGCTTTGAACTCTTTCATCTTTTCCTCTGGCTTACGCACAGTCTTCATAATGCTGAGTGTTTCGCTAAAGCCGGTAATTGTGGTGCCTTTAACACCTAATTCCATATATTCGTTGGCAACATACTTGCCCAACTTACGGCTCTTAGTGTTATAAACCCACAACTCCTTGCTACCGATAATGTCAGTAGGATTAATTGACACCAATTTCAATGGCTCGTCAGTTTTCTTGTACTTGAGTTTAGCAACAAGTTTGTCAACACTGACTGCTTTCTTAGCACGAGGAGCACGATTCACTTTGGCTTCCTGCATTAACATAGTACAGGCGTTTTGAATCTCCTGCAAAAATGTAATGAAGTTACGAATCTGCTTTTTGCTACGATGACTGTAACCTTCTTTCAACTGTTCGTCTGCTTTACCGCTGGCAAGCTCTTCTAGTTCTGCCAAATCGCGAGCATAAAAGTCACGAATGATACGAGCGTGTGCGGCTTTGGCCTGCTGGCTCTTCAACAAATTAAGAACCTTAAATGCTTTTGGATCAAAGTTTTCCGGATCGATTTGAAACGACTCATAGGCCTTTTCAATTTCTTCAGTCATATTCAGCGCAACTTCACGCAGACGTTCTTGAATGCTAGGAGTGTACACTTCTTTTTTGACTTCAACTTTTTCTTCGCCCTCGGTATCGTCTTTGCCTTCGAGGATTACATTGACAATGGCATTACGCAACCAAGCGGCGGTGTCCTTGCCGCTGTTAAAGTCTGCACGTTGCGGAGTCATACCACGTAACAGACAGTGAGCAATGGCGCCCATTGTGGTGCTGATACGATTGTCTTTGACTTTCTTAATAGCAACAATGTCTTCTTTAGCACAGCCTGCATCAGTCATCCACTTAACAATAATTGGCTTGTAAGTTTTAATGTCGCTTTCTAAACGATAGTAGTCCATGCTACTACGAAAGTGTTTATGGAACTTGTCGGCATCCCAAGATTCGCAACCTTCCCAATTTGGGCTAGTATCTTTGACTGCACGAGTGCGGTGTGCAATAACTTGCTTTTTGGTTACACGGGTTTTGGTTGCTGTCTTAGTAGCCATTTTTGCTCCTGTTAATTAACTTAATAAACATATTATATAGTCACTCTTCCGAAATGTCAACTCCGCTCCAATACAGAACAAACCAATCCAAATCCTTTTTATTCTTAAACCAAAATTGGGTATAGCTCATTCTGCGAGCTCTTTTGGGCCAAATATACGTCTTAAACGTATTGTAACACCAATTACTTATATTTTGGTAAGTAGATTCGCTAAACGGTTCTTCAAACCCGTCCCATTCCGGAAAGAGTTCTTGTTGTCCACTTTGGGTAACATAATAAACGTCAGCAGTCCAAAACCCGTCTCTTTTGTCGATTCGGAACTGTGGTTTCATTACAACATGAAATTTATTTTTTGGATGTTCTCAAACTTAAAACTACGCCAATTGCCAATTACGGTATCCCAAACTGTACAAAGAACTTCTGAAGTTTTTGGGTTCTCTACTGTAGGGCAAATGCCTTCTTTAAGAGTACACTTCATTTCTCTCAGTGTGCCATCAGTTTTTTTGAATGTTACTTCCACTGTGTCGTGCATACGTAGAACGTTAATCAACCATTCGCGAAATGACTTGCGTTCATCTTCTGTGGCAGTAGCATACCAATCACTTTGAAACTCTACTAAATCTGTTACCTGTGTCATATTAAAACTCCAAATCTGCGGCTAATACATATCTAAATTCTTTACTCTGTGGAGGAGTTGGTCTGTGATATATCTTGCCAGGATATATTAACCAATGATTCTGCACAGGCTCTATGGTGATTCGTTCTGGCTGACCGACACCGTTAGGGGCAAACTCTGTACCACTTGACTTATAGTCTGCATCGGTGGGTATCTTTAAATACCAAATGCCTGATACAGTAGTTTTCCCTTCGGTATAATGGTGCGTGTGCCAAAGATTATCTCGATCCTCGGTAATTTCATTGTTAGTCATGAAACTCCAAGCCATTAATTGATTAATCTTTACTTCTTTACCTAAATACATAAACACACTAAAGATAAAACTCATTCTAAATTTCATCCAAAGCGGGTCAGGCAATCCAAATAAATTAACCTGTGTTTGATACTTGGGACTGTTTTTAAAATACTGTCCAGAATTTACAATGTCTGTAATTCGTTGTATAGCATCGGCCTGGTCTTGTTCTGTAATTACAGAACTAAAATTATATTTTTCAAATTGCCCAGTATGGTCTACGTATGTGGTCATTCACGTTTCTCAATTACTTTATCTGCAAGTCCATATTCAACAGCCTGTTGTGCAGATAAGAATGTATCAAACTTCATGTCGCCAAACATTTCGTCATAGGTTTTACCTGCCGTATTGTGTTTAACATACAATTCAGTTAGACGTTTGTTGATACGCTGACTTTCCTCGTAAGTACGTTTAGCATCTTCGAACTGTAGTTCTTGTACGTGTACGCTACCACGTGTGCCAGGAGTTCCTGAACTAACACGATGAATCATTGTGCGACTTTCTGGCAATACAAATCGTTTACCTTTTGCACCAGCAGACGCTAGGAATGATCCCATACTTGCGGCCTGCCCAACTACGTAAGTGGCAACATCTGGTTTGATAAACTGCATGGTATCGTAAATAGCCAGTCCCGCAGTTACACTTCCACCAGGACTGTTAATAAACAGACTAATGTCTTTTTCGCTATTCTCACTTTCGAGGAATAGCAGTTGTGCCACAATCACACTGGCTGAATGTTCATTGACGTCGGTGTCTAACATAATTACACGATCCTTTAATAGACGTGAATAAATGTCATAGGCACGTTCGCCTTTGTTTGTGGACTCTACTACCATTGGCACCAAATGTGGCATCTTATTCTACCTTTTCGTAAGTTTGTTCAAAAATATCTGGCTTGCAGGCATAGAACTCGCCCTGCACTCCTTTAATAATCCAATCGCCTTCGGTGGCAATATGTTTAACTGTTAAACCTATACCGTCTTCTAATGTGCGTATTTCTGCTTCGGCTGGATCATTGTTATGTTCTTTGCGAATGTTGCCTAGAGATTCTCCGCAGAATTCTTCTAACTGTGCAACAGATTCGTCTGTGTAAAAAAATTGTACAGCCTCGATAATCACAGGCTTCTTACGAAATTTCATTATGTTCCTTTGCTAACGTAAAATTAAAAAGTTTATAAAAATACAATTGATCTATCCTGTCAACTTCATAGAAGGTATCAAACGCAACTTCAGTCTTGTCAACAACTAACTGCTTAAACATCTCCAATAAAGGATTATCGCTGGCTACTTCGATGTTGTATAGATAACGGTCATCTGTAAACCAAAAACGATTAATATTTCGCTTCTGTTGTCTGCTAGAAGTAGTCTTCAAATACTTTAATTTTAGTTGACTCTTAACAGGCTTACCCATACCACGAATTATACGTGGAACATCTGTGGTGTTATATTGTTTTTTGAAATCATCGTATATCATATCTTCTTCGTAAAAGTAAGGAAGTTTATAATATATACCTAGGTCTTTGCCTTCGCAGGTATGAATACGATTTTCTAACAAATAGCAAACACGACTTCTAAAGTCACTGATATTTCTAGCATTAGTAAGATTAGACCAAAAGTATTTCTTACCGTAATATTTTCTAATCTTTTCGGCTAATGTTCTAGTTTCATCTTTGATATTATTTTTTACACGGTCGTCTTCCATGGAATAAAAAGAACCTGGATTTCCCTCCATAAGTTCTTTTAGACTTACAGACAACACCAGTGGATCTTCTTGAAACTCCGTGGCTTTTTCTTTATAAGTTGCGGAAAAAATATTATCAAGATCTGAAACTACAACGTTCATTATCTGCCCTCTGTATATTTTTGACCTTTTGGTCCGTTACTAATAAAATCCATTCCGGCCATACGACCTTCGTAAACTCTGCCATTCCAGTTCATTAATAGTTTAACACTTTTGTTCATTACCACAGTTAAGTTACGACCTTCATTGAATGCCATAACATCTGCTTGAACAACTCTACCCGAACTTTCCTGTTTAACTTCGCAGGTAGCATCGTATCTCACTTTAATATTACTCATGGCGCACTCTGTACTTGTTCTGATTCGGATTCATATTTGCCAGCAATGGCTTCTAATAAATCAAAGTTTTCTTCTGCACGTTGAATTGCTTCATATGCTTTCTTCAGTGCGGGATTATTTTCTGCGGCATATTTTCTGGCCTGTTGCTTACTACGCTGTTCACGTGCCCACTCTAACAAACTTTCTGCTTCTTGTGTAAGTTCAACAGTGGCATAATTCATGTTTAGTTGTTGCCATGAATTGCCATCGTTGACTTCCATAGCACTCGTGTTAGGGTTATACCGCAACATACCTGCACCACTGGAGCCAGGACTAATATAGTTACTGCTGGGCTGGCCACCAGATACAGTAACAAATCTTCCACTAGAATTAATACCTTTAATCATTTATACTCCTTATCTAATTCTACATTAGTTAGTCCAGCCACTGTTTGAAATTTATCCCATGCCGCCTTGGCCGCGGGATTAGTAGCCAACTCACTGCTAGGCAAAACTGTTTCTAACCAAATCTCTGGGCGACGACTTGGATGTGCGCCAAACTTTCTTGGCTGGTGCATTTTACCCGAATCATACAATTCGATGCTAATATCACGAAACTGTTGTTCGTTATGATAACCAGTCCATTCTGGGTTACTCCAGATACTGCCCGCACTACGACCACCGCCGTAGCCTTCCCAAATATTGCCCCATTGTTCATCGTTATGCGGATCAAAGTCCGTACGAGTAATGAGAACAAGAACATCATTGATATCTACAACACCATCAACAATGTCTCGAACACAACGGCTATAACTTAATCCAACTTTCATTATACTTCCAATACTATGTTAGGGTTCCAGCCACTATCTTCGCTGTAACCATCTGATTCGTAACCACGTGGATTACACACAACTCTTGTTTCACCAATCATATAATCAAAACAATGATGAGTGTGACCGTGTACCCACAGTTTGATTTGTGGACGATCCAAGATGAACTCACTCAAATCACTGTGGTAAGCACCGTTCATTAGTGTTTCACCTCTGTACTGTTCGTGTACACTTTGGAAACTCGGCGAATGATGTCCTACTACAACAAACTTTTCGTCAGGGCGTTCTGCTACTACATTTTTGATGTAGCCAAGCATATGACGATGACGGATAACAGTATCATGTGGCTTAAGGTTAGTGTAACCTTCTTCTTCCTTTTTGATAACACGAAAGTCATTCATCATATCCCGCACAGCATGGAGTGTCAAAGGATCACCTTTGTTCATGTCAGTCCACAATGTACCACCAATAAATGTTACATCATCAATTTTCTTTGAGCCTGCCTCCAAGAAGTAGACATTAGGGAACTGAGCGCACTCCTCAGATAGTACAGTAAGTGTACGATTCCATTTACCGTGATAGAATTCATGGTTACCCGCTACGTAAATTGTATTTGGGAATTGGAAACTGCAACGTTTCAAAAAGTCACGAAAGCGAGCTACCCTTTGTTGTTTACGTCCAAGGTCAGCAAACGCACCATACTCGTAGATGCTGGGCACAACAGGATGGTCGTAGAGTTCCTCTGCAATCATAATATCGCCGGCAAGAATAAGCACATCGTAATCCTGATCATTTTGGATATTGATGTCGCTAAACTCTAAATGGAGATCTGACACAAGTTTAATTTTCATACTAGTATTATACTTGAAATGTACCGATTCTGTCAATGCTATTGCCCCATTTTAATATAAAAAATGTAGCATCTTGAGCAGTTAGTTTGGCTGTTATAGCATAATCGGTATGATAGTTCATTGGAGCCATATGTCTATGCCATATAGGAGTTTCTACAGCGTGACTCATAACCCATTTACCCGATTCGCTTTCCTGCCATTCTAATAATGGTTGTGCGGCATACAGGTCTGGATCTTCCACATCTCCCATTTTAAATCGATGTACAATTAGTTCTTTGAACTCTACAACCTTGTCATCGATTAAATTATATTGATGTTTGTAATGACCCGGAGGATTATTATTGTAATTGTTTGGAGTGGGCATAGTTACAGGCCAATTAAAACGGCCACTTATTGTTCCCATTTTCTTCCTGCCATTTTCGAACAGACTCAGCAAGTTCTTCTCTAGTACGTAATTTAACGTTTTCTTCAACAACAGTACCGTCATCTTCACAGAGACTGACTTGGAAAGGAGCGTCGATAACTAGGTAGTCATCTTCAACTTGCCAATCATGATTGCCTTCAAACAACCAAGCCGCACCACTGCGCTCGTCGTCATCGTCTGGATCGCCTTCTAGGTAACACTCTTTAATTTGTTCTTGCTCTTCTTCAGTGATATCATCGCTAAATTCAAACCAACAAGCGTGTTGGTCATCTAATTCAGACCCCCAACCGCAGTCTGTCTTAGCGTGTGCTTGAGCATCGCCTTCTAAAGGCAAGTTACAATCCATGTCTTCTTCAACAAACCCTTGACCCCAACGATAGTGATCATCGATGTTGAACCAACTAATTGAACCATCCGCATTTTCGCGGTACATTTCAATGTGCCAGCAGATACTTTTCTTTTCTAACGGTTTGATCAGATATACTTTGCTCATTCTTCAACTCCGAAATGTTCTTGCCACATACGCTTGGGTTCGCTGATTATTGGTTGCCTTGCCATGAAACCATTCAGATTCTACCATTGCATCCAACACCATTCGTTCCATCAACTCTACATACTTTTCTGCGTATGCTTGACTATACGGCATTGCTGTAGTTTCGTTTTGCTTGACAGCATAGATACGAGCCTGTTGCTCAAGTTGTTGAATTCGTTCGTTCATTCTTCGTCCTTAAAGTCAATAACATTACCGTCTTCATCTGCACAGATGATGCGTACAGTTTCGCCGTCTTCGTTTTTAATCTCAATAGGACCCCAAATCCACCATTCAGTTTCATCTTGATACCATGAATCTTCGCGATCTTCTAAATCGTAAATGCTATTCTCGTCGATAAACTCTTGCAGTTCTTCTTCCTCTTCTTCTGTTAGGCCATCAAACTCGATATCATACCAGCAACCACCGTCGTCCATACTGATAAGTTCAACTTCTTCAATATTATTGTATGAGCAGTCTAGCATATTGATGCTGTCTTTTCGGCCATCGCCTCCAGGAACTTCTGTAAATTCAAATTCTGGAGGATTGTCGTCACTGGTTTCTACTGACCATTCTCCCCAACGGAATCCATTGGTGGTAGTAATTCTGCCTTTACCTTCTCGTTGAACCCAAAATTCAACTTCTTGTACACTCTTTTTGTAATAAGTTCTTACTGTCCAGGTTGCCATGCTACTTCTCCTTAAAGTTCTAAACCGTTTTGTTTGGCATAATCCTCGGGTGATTGACGTTTTTTCTGATACTCTGCTTCGTGCATATCGCATAGCGTACGAATCCATCCGCCATCTCTACGTTTGCCAGGAGCACAACATTCTTCGCAACAAGAGTCTGCCCAGGATTCTGCCATGGTAACCATGCCGTGAATGTATTCGTCACCGCCTTGATAATAGAAACGAAGCCCGCCAAACTTTTCTTTAATTTGTTCTACAACTACCTGCGGAATAAGTTCACGAGCAGGTTCTTTTTTATTTTCAACGTCCCAATCGTGTTGCTTCTTTGCCCAATCAATCCTGCCCTGTATATTGGCACAGAGATTTTCTAGGATAGGCCACCAACCTTTACCTACAGCAAATCCGCCGTAGCGTTCCGCAAACATTAATGGAAATCTTTCTTCCATACGTTTAGCAAAGGCTTCGTATTCGTTATACTCTTGATCTTCTGTCATTTTATATCATCCGAGGTTTCAGGGAAATGGCTAATAATTAAATCTAATGCTTCAATGGTACGCATATTGATTACAACATCTTCAGGGTGTAACCAATAGCCGTCTGGATTTGATTCTGTTTTAGGATTCTTTTTCCATTGACGTAATTCTTTTTTCAAGTAAGCACGATAGTCTTTTAGATTAAGACTAGTAATTCGATCCGCAGTTTCGCCATCAATCCATTGATAAGGTTTATGCTTTGCTTTACTCACGACTTCAGTCCTTCTAACGTTTGACGTTTGGCTTCTTCTTTGACTTCTTGTTTATGAATTGTCTGCAATCCGCGAAACATTTCTTCGACTACATGAATAATAGCATTCTTACCGTCTTCAGTTAAGTGACTGTATTCAGGACTTACAGTACTTTCGTGCCAGACTCTACCGTTTTGGCTAAGTTCTAGTAATGCTCCATAGAGCATATCCTTGTGCATACTTCTGCGGATATCAAATTTTCTCGCCACTTTGGAACCCTCTAAAATGTAAGAAGCGCGGAAAGCGTAAAGAGTAACTTCCATCCTGGTTTTGTGTGATAGCGTCAGCACGTACCTCAACGATTTTGCCAACCACCTCTTCACGACCGGACCAATAAGCATCGCGATCAGCATCAGTAAAACCGCTACCAACATTAACAATGATATCACGTCCATCGTCTCTGCCTTCGCAAACAAAAGCGCCAAGTTTTCCGACATTTTTACCTGTTCCTTCTTCTACTGCTGTAACAGCCAATGACACTTCGATAAATGGCTTTAGTTTAAGCCAAGCCACACTACGTTTACATTCATATCCAGCATTAGGATCTTTGATCATAATACCTTCGTAACCGCCATCGATTGCCTTTTGATTAATTTCTTTGAAACGTTTTTTACCTGCATCAGTATCGAGATCGACAAGTTCGTGTCCAACAACTGCTACATTAGGTAACGCATCTTTATGTTTCTTGTGCCAGTAGTAGACCATATCGCTACGATCCGATTGGCTTTTATCCCAAGAGCCTTGTTCAAAGTTTGACAAAGGTAGTACGTCAAACAAATTAAGTACAGCATCATCGCTTTGTACATCACTCTTGCGGTGTACCTGCTTCATCAAATCTTGGAAACTGCTAGACATAACTTCGCCGTCTAGCACCAAATCATATGGCGGAGGATCTTGTTTAACTACTGCACTAATCTGCTCTGCTATGTGAGGAAAATTGACAAGCTCTTTGCCGTTACGACTAAACATATCAACACGCCCGTCGGCCCTGACGATAGTAATAACTCGTACTCCATCAAGTTTGACTTCGATAAGTTTCTTTCCAACCACCTTAGCCTCATGATTTGCGCTATCGTGAGCGAGCTGGCAACTAAACACAGGCACACTATAGTGAGCATATTTCTTCTCCACAACTTTGTTGATTGTTTTTTCGCTTACGCCACAACGCAAGTCTTTAATAAGGATACGACGATACCAGCCATTCCACTGTTTCTTAGTGGCTGACTTTATCATTGTTTGAATCATATCCCTCGCTGTATTACCGGTGACATTGCGAGTGACAAAGCCAGTAATAGCGAGAGTAAAACTGCCCCAGTCTAAGCCTGGACCGTCTGCATCTGTTTTCTCTGGGATTTGTTTAAGTCCAAAGGTAATCATTGGATCTAATGCAAGACGCACACCTTCGAAGAATTCGTTGTTACCTGCCTCCGCTTGTGCAAGAATGATTGCTTCTTTGTTCAAACGACTAGGATGATCTTCTAGTGTACTAATAACATTTTGGCATGGATCGCTCACAATATCTCCTAAAATTTAACTATGCTATTATTTTACTGCCAAATTAACTCTTTGTCAATTGGTTTGACATAATTTAATTGGGTTTCAATGGATTTGGTTGTGTAATTTACACCGTGTGCTTTGACTCTGGCACGTATAGTTTGAGTCTCTCCAGTCTTACCTAGTGCAGACTTATTCAAAAAGTTTACCAAATGACCGCCATCTGTGACAGCATCGTGGGCATAGCAGTTAAGTTTTTTGACATATCTAGTATTAACATATCTAATATTCAGTAAAATTGGCTCACCTACTACTCCGATATGCTCTTGTTTGGCAGTTTTGGACTCTGTGATAATACGTTTCTTTTCCATTTCTTTGAAATACAAACTAGGAACGCTGGCCAAAATACCAAAGTCTTTAAAAATTACTTCAGGTTTTTGAGTACTAGAAAACACTCGTTGCATATAGTCGTTGAGATTGTCTGCAATAACACCAAATGTCAGTCTACGATAATAATGTATAATAGCACTGGCTGTATCTGTATCTTCCTGAGTAACTTTGACCAGTACTTTATAATCTTTATTCAAGTCCGGAACCATTTGATAACTCAAATGTTCTTTGCTATTCCAGCGTTCATCGCTGTCAGGATCTGCATTGGTAAAAGCACTAACGCTGGTATAGCCTTTAGTTCTAAAAATAGCACAGGCCATAGCCAAAACATTTTCAGCAGGCCATGTACGTTCATTTAATGGAGTAAAATCATTCATAATCGATCATCGTTTGTTGTTGAATAAGAATGTTTTTGCCTATTTCAAATAAGCCTACCCCGCCAATAAGGTCTTTAACGCTGGCGTGAATGTTTACTTCGCCATCTTTGTCTATACTGGCCATGACAAATTCTTCCATGCTACCTTCTTCGATACGCTTACGCACTTCTTCGATAACATCCAGCATATTTTCTTTGCGACGTTTTTCGTTGCGGTCGTTGATGTTAATTACTTCCATTAGATTCTCCTTTATTACCCTTAAGATAATCTTTTTCTTTGTAAGTCTTAATCATGTGACAACGACAGCAGAGTGTTTGAATATTTTCTGCAACATCTTTACCACCATCGCTTTGACGTTCTAAGTGGTCGCCGTGCATTACACCACGCATACAACGTAATTTATGGAACGGATCTTCGATATCGTCAAACTGCGGATCAACACGAGGATCGTATCCACACTTCTCGCACACCCACCCACGATAGAATGTGTGTGGACGATCCGCTTTGCCCATACCACCGTACTCTGTTAATTGCAGTTGGTGTTCACGACAGTAACCATCGCTACCAGGACCATCGAAGATTGTAAGGTCATTGTCACAATCTTCTAACTTACATTTGCATTGTAAGCGATATTGTTCCTTAAGGATACTCTGTCCTTTGAGTTTATCCTTATTAGGATCTCTGAGCTTGGACATATTACCACAAGTCTTTCTTAGCAACAGTAAAACCGTTGTTAGCAGAATATTCTGGTGTCTTCAATTTAGTACTCTTCTTAACCTGTGCAATCAAGAACGGAATACCTGTACGCATTTCTGAAGTAAAGCCACGCAATCCTGACTCTGCGTATGACTCTGGGTTGGCCTTCTTGTACCATTCTTCATAGGCCATCTTAACCTTATCCCAGAACGGACCGTTGGGGCCAAAGTCACCATCGAAGTATTCTTTTGTAAATGCCGCAAAGTCTAGCAAGTATTTGTCATCAACAGTAATGCCTTGTTCAAAACACAGATTAAAGTATTCGTATAACTGACGTGCTTCCTTAGGTTCTACAGGACGTTGTTGGTTTAAGTAAGTCCAGTACTGAGCAAACATACGGGTGACTTCCGGATCCTTACGAGTCTTCAGACTCTTGCTCATAAGTGTGTCAGCCAACAAACTGAACGCACCAGGTTGGTCTTCGTCACCAAACTTGCTGTGTGTGGCAAACAAGCCAGCGGCCGCAAGATAATCGTTCTTCTTGGCTGTGTCAGTCCATTCGGTGTCATCTGCACCGTCAACCTTAGAGCCATAAACCATTTGCTTGTACTTGTCAATGAAGTCAAGTTCTTCTTTAGCATCGCCGTTTAACAAAATAAAGTTACGACGAATTTCTAATTTGTGTTTTACATTATACACAACCACTGGCACCATTGTTTGTGCTGTGCGTTCACCGAACACTTTGGTAAGAATAATGTAAAGAGTAATTGCGGTGTGCTGTCCGTCCCAGGCAATGTAATAACCAGGCTTGTCTTCGTCAATATAAACTTGAATAGCCATAGTCATTGTGCTACGGAAGTGTTGAAGAATGTTTAGAACATGTCGCAGATTAAGACTGCGTTGCATCGTGGAGTCAATTAGGATCTTGTCCATTGGCACCATGATTGCTTGGCACAACAGCAGGTCGGTAAAGGTTGTCCATTCTTTGTGACGACGTTTAAATTCGTCAACTACTCCGGTGAGTAGTCCAACAAACATAGGAGCGGTTTTGAGTGCTTCAGCCAAACGTTCTTGTAGAGTTACAAAATGGCTATCCGATTTGAGATATTGCTCGTTGATAATCTGAGCATGGGTTTTTTGTGTCATATAATTTCCTTTCTAGGCCTTCTCTTGGCCACCTACACACAACATTATTATTGTGTATATGGAATATTATACAGTCAAATTATTTAAAAGTCAAGTCAAAGGCGGTATGTAATTCGGCCTTTGGACAAATCGTAAGGGCTCATTTCAATCCGAACTTTGTCGCCCAAGATGATTTTGATTTTATTTTGGCGCAGTCGGCCATTAGTGTAGCAAGTAAGAACATGCCCATTTTCCAAAGTTACCCTAAACATATTGCTAGGTAATACTTCAGAAATGGATCCTTCCATTTCTAATAAATCGCTTTTGCTCATTCTTTAGTAAAGATCATACGACCATCGGTTACGGAGATATGAATTTTATCTCCTTCTTTCCATCCCATTTTTTCACAGATTTCAGGAGGAATTTTGAACATGACATTATCTGGATCTCCAGGTATGTCTTCGAATATTTCCTCTACCGTGTACGTTTTTGATTCGTTCATAATCCTTAGTTTATTATATTAGTTTAAAAATGTCAACTTTTAGTTTACCGATATATTGACATTTGGTGCAGGAAATATCCCCAAACGCACATTCATAGTCAGCGCCGATTGGGTGTTAATAGTTATTGGTAATGATGCGGTATTACTGCTAACCGTCATTACTCCAGTTAATGGAACACTAACATCACCAGCCGCAAATGGATATGTTGCTACAGTAGTAGACCAACGAGCGTTAACTCCTGTATGTACATCAACTTGATTAGGAGTGGCTTCGTAAAAGACTGCTTCGTAAACCATATTAGGTGAACCTAGTGTGCCAGATGTAGACGCTGTTCCCTCCCAGCGAACACGGAAAGTTCTGTTAGGTGCTGTGCCTTCTGCACCATAATAGATTCGTTGACAACTATTGTCTGCAGAACTTATCATTATCTTTGGATAAGGAGGGTTAGTACCATTTAACTGACTCCAGTTTGATGAACCAGCACCAAATGTGATATATGTATTTGTTCCAATATAAATTGTATTGTATGTTGTACCACAGAATGTTACATTGAACGGCAGTGGAACAGTCCAGTATCCATCGTCTTGACTGCCAACAAAGGTCAACGCTCCAGGCACAGTAGGTGTTGAACTAGACAATGCTAGGGCACCTAATATACTATTTGTAATAACACTACTGGAACCGTTAGGTAAACCAGTAGTTAAGAATCTATTTCCGCTGTTAGGTCTTGTATCTAAAGTTATACCAGTAACTATAGCATCAGCAGTATAAACACCAGAGAACGCAGTAGTAGTCAATGAACCGGACGGCGCAGGCTTTGCTGTAATAATATAAGGAACCTGTGTACCATTAGCAACGTTAGTAGTAGTTAATGTTACTGTAGCAGTTTGAGTATTTGATACTGTTGAATCGTCTACTGCTAGACTAAATGTTGCGGCCTTATTATAACTGTTAAGAGTTTTCTTTCTTGGATATACTTGTCCACTGGTAGGTCTGTACCAGTTGTTTACTGTTGGGAAAGGTGTTGGATAATATCCACCGACTTCTTGACCTGGATGTCTTGTTCCTTGAAAGAACAACATCTTTCTACAACTATTTGGATTGTAAGTAAACCCAGCATCTTTACCATCAAACGTTCCGCCGTTGGTACTTAATACTGTGTCTGTACTAATTGCGGCTATTAATGCACGAGCATCTGCCTGTGTCATACGAGGATATTTTTCTGCATAACAGGCAATTACACCTACGGTATTAGGACAACTCATACTAGTGCCAGGACACTTTTTAAAATTATTATTAATTGAGTCAGATCCGCCTAATGCAGTAACTCTTGGATCAGTAGCGGCAGTCCCATCATACAACGATGCTCCACTATTCCAAACACTTTGAACACCAGAACCGGGTGCATATACATCAATGCGAGGACCGTAGTTACTAAATTCTGCTTTGTAGTCGCCGACCTCAATACCAGTCGAGGCGTAGATACTAGCATTTGTTGCTTCGTTGTGTTGTCCTATTGCTCCGCTACAGATAATTTTTGTATCTTCTGTGCCACCATTTGCCGAGCCAGGACTACTACCTCGGTGAATATAGTAACTAACTCCTCCGTAGACCATATAATTGTCATAGTCAGGACCTCCAGGAACATCTATATACCAATAACTATTTCCTGCGCTGGCTACAATGATGACGCCTTCGCTCATCGCCTCAATCATATCTATATCCGTTGCGGAACTTTGTGTTGGCAATGCCGCACCAGTACGGATCCTAAATGTGTCTAAATCTGCTGTAGTCCATCCTGTACTAGGACGATTATATGTAACACCTCTA
>Ga0255148_1000015_pt1 | contig 122545 bp, 180 predicted proteins | sample Atl_Miss_RepB_8h_FD_183024 | JGI IMG/M metagenome (GOLD analysis project Ga0255148, IMG submission 183024) | Freshwater microbial communities from Altamaha River, Georgia, United States - Atl_Miss_RepB_8h | ecosystem: Environmental > Aquatic > Freshwater > River | place: USA: Georgia...
AGTATCTTGGCAAACTCTTTTTTACGGAGTTTGGAAATCGCTTCTTCATCGTGTGAAAGACAAGCCTGATACAGTTTCTGAAGCAGTTTTTTCTGTTTCATAGCCAGTCCCTCCTGTAGTGTATTTACGCGAATATCTCCAAAGCAGTACCACATTCGGCGCAAAACTTAGCAGTTGCTCGATTCTGCTTGCCGCAGGTTACACACTTTGGTTTGTGTTTAACCGTGACAGCTTCCTTGACTGCTTCTCCGCCTAGCAGATGGAATACCATACTGTGTTTTACGGTTTCCAAAATACCAACAGTCGTAGAAACGAACGATTGATCGCTGTGACTACCGGGAACAGTGATACCAACATCATTAAGAACTGCATGGCTGCTGTTCACTGAATAAGCATCGTAGCTAACTGAACAGGTAGTAGACCCCATAGGCCAGATAGTGTTATCACCAGTAGTGCCACGCAACACACTGTTTTGGTAGATGCTAGGTGTGGCCCAAGTGATAGGAGCCATTTGCTCGAACTGGAACTCGATTCGAACGAGGCCGTCTTCTAGTTTGACTCCTCGATTCTTTTCGATATTGCCTGTGCGTTCGATGAACTTGAAACGATTGCCTTCGCGAAGATTGCCGTTCTTAATCCAACGCTCAAGATCGACTTCTCGACCCGGGTCTATGACCAATCCGCCAGGAACGGCATCGTCGCCATCTATGAAGATATTAGCTACTGCTCGTTTTGTATTGAGATTTTTTACTAGGATGCTATATTCACTGCCAAATGGAATATAGACTGTGTCCCCGAACTCACGTAGGACTTTGCCGTTTACTTTGATAGCCGCGGCGAGCTTTGATTCATACATCATGTTTTCTCCTTTTACGGTACACACTCTAAGTACCTATCATTTAAAGAGTGTTGGTTGTGGGACCTTCCCACGCATCTATTTATAGATACTGTTCTATAAACGGATCTTCGTTTGGGAAATAGTGTACGTCATACATTATTCCACCAATGCTATATTCAGCACACCAGCTGTGTTGATTGTTAGTCTCTCTAACTGGCTCTGTTAACTGTAGTAGCAACCAAACGCGATCATGCTCGACACCTTCTAGCCTACGCTTTGGAGGCCCCATGATCTTGCGGATGAAAGCTTCTGCTTCTTCTTTGGTCTTATGAATTTTAATACCTACTTCCTGGTTGTCCTGGCTCATTAGAGCCTGTACATTCTAGATTATGATCAGTTGCGTGTGGGCAACGTTTGTTGCCGCAGGTTGGACATACGATCATCACAGTGGCAACGAATGGAATGCCTGAGAATGTTTTCTTGTCTTTGTTGCAGTTGAAACAGTAACAGGCAGTTTCATCGTCTTCGATAGCAGGCATAATATCAGGCATAACATATGTTCGTTCCTGTATATCATCCTGTCCTAACAGCTTGCCAATCTGTTTGGCCATATCTCTCTGATGACTGTTGCTAGTATAAGCATAATCATAATGCAGTTGTATAAAAGTAAATGGCTTTGTGTCCGGAGCCATATGCTGCATCTTGATATGGATAGTACCAAAGAAGTCTTTCTCAAACCAAACTTCGGTTGGATAGATGTGTACGATTTCAGCAGTTTCGATTTTCATTGATTGTCCACAGCCTGTATAATAAGATGTTGCCATTCAGCAACGTCTGCCATATCGGGACCGAATCGAGCATCATAACTCAATCCGACTTCTTGTTCTAACAAAACGAAATCGTTTTCTGTGTTAGTTACTTTTAGAACGCCTCGATATTCATCTGTGCGAGTAACTTCGCATTGATAGATATTATCGAGTTTTGATTCCCAAATCGTCTGCGACATCTTTCTTGTCCTTTTCATTGGCTGGTTCTGGAGGAAGGAAACCTTTCCAACTGTCAGGGTGGAAGATCTTTACTGGTTTCCAATGTTTGTGCAGTATGTTGTTGACTACTACAATGCCAACAATGATTACCACGATTCCGAGGGTAAAAAGTATGCTGCCTCCTAAGAAGACAGCCATTGTATTCATATCCATGCTTTACTTTATTTCGATACTACCAGTACCCCAAAGGATAGCGATAGTGGGGAGAGCGATATGCTCGAAAATCTCGTAGAGAGCCCAAAAAGTTAGAGCCAGTGCCCATAAGGGATGACTTTCAGCCTTTTTGCTCAACCAGAGGAAGAACTGTCCATGCCAACGTCCAATCTTGTTAGCAAAATCAATAATCATTTAAACCATCCAATCTTTTCACCGGCATCTTTACGACGTTGCCATTCTTCTTTGTTAGCTGGATATCTCCAAGCCCAAATAGCCACTAACAACATAGTGATGCCTGTTGCCACAACGGCTTTGACATTCTGGGTGGTAAACCACATTATGATCAAAGAAGACTCCATGACCACGACCATTAATATCTTACCGCTTTTAGGAAATATACGCTTTTCTCCCCAGTTTGTCAAGAAGGGACCAAACCATTTGTGATTATACAGCCAGGCATGCATCTTTGGGTTGACTTTGGCGAAACAGTAAGCTGAAAATACTAAGAAGATACTAAATGGAATGCCCGGTGTAACAAATCCAATATAGGCCATTCCTAGGCTGGCGAAACCTAATGCATTCCAAAGTATCTTTTTGATCATCCTGCTACTACCCTGTTTATGCCAGCTTTTTCAATGATATCTGCGTGTAGTCCAGGAGTGAACTTGCCGCCGGCTGCTCCATTTAGTGTTGCAAGTTGGCTGGCTTTTCCTTTGCTCTTGCCTACACTGATACCACCATGTGGTAAACCTTCGATCGCATAACTGCAATGTATCCAAACAGTCTTACCTGGAAGGTATTCGAGCAATAGTTGATCGAATGGAAGATTTTTACTAAACCAAACAGCTACATCGAAATATCCACTGCTGTGCAGACCTCTGAACTGAAAGTCTCCTGCTTGACCAGTACCGTGCTGACCTCCACCGATCTTAGCACCATCTCTAAATGTATTGGTCAGGAACGCTTTAGGGAACTGTGCCTTGACAGGCTCGTAGATATTGACCGCGAACGCTGCTAGATTGTTAACTATAGTATGAGGTTTCATACCTGGATAACCATTTGATAGTTGTTCGATAGTCCTAGGAAAGGTTACATTCTTGATCATTTGACCTAGTGTAGTTCCCTTAGATGTTAGTACAGTATCATAGGTGAACTTGGCATCAGGACCAAAGACATTAGCACCATTAGTAGTTCCGGTAGGAATGCTTGGCGGTGCAGAAACTCCAGGACCTGCAGGTGCCGGAGTGGTTGTTATTTGTGTATGCTCTTCTTTGGTAATACGACCTTCAGCAAGGAATCTATCAGCTTCGGCTTTACCTTCTGTGTTTTCTGTGCTACCTTCTACTTGTTGTACAGCGATAGAAACAGTTACAGGACCGACTGCGTTTCTTGTAAAACTTCCTTTGGCTGTAGCAGCATTATAAAGAGCAATAACTTGATTGTTAGCTATAACATCAGCACTATCATATACTGGTTCAACACGACCATTAGGCCCAAATCGTAACCCTGTGATAGCCGTATAGGGATGTCCGTGAGCTGGTACTCCTGCAGGATTTTGTGTAATGCCCGGTTGCGGGCTAGGGCTGATGGTTGGTTCGGTCATTAGGCTAACTTAATTCCTGTGGTTTGTTCTGTGTAGGCGTTGGCAAACTCTTTTAGAGTAGCTTCCATCACTACCACTGTAGCTGTAGAAATCCTTACAGCCTTGTCTGGATCTACGGTAAAAAGATATGGAACCATACCGATGCCTTTGTTAGTGGCACTTAATACCATAGGTTTTGAGATCTTGTAATAGAGAGGGCCGATCTCGACCAACTTACCTATAACTTCTTCGCCAGAAGTAAGTTTGATAGTTACTACCTCTCCTTCGATGACACCTTTATCAATGAGCATTTGTTAGTTTATTCCTTAGTTCTGTGAACCCACCTACATATTCGTTTTCTAAAAATATCTGTGGTAGAGTTCTCGCTCCTGGTACTGCTTCTAAAAGTTGTTCTTTCGTCCAATCTTTTTGAATGTTTCTTTCTTCGTATTCAATGCCCTTAGCGTTCAATAGATTCTTGGCCTGATCGCAATAAGGACACCCATTCTTGCTCCATACAATCGCTCGCATAAGTTTTCCTTTCAACTTGAATATATTACGTGATTATTTTTATCAATAACACGCACCAACAACATGCCCTTGTTCTTATAAGATAGAGCAGAGCTTACGGCTGCTTGTTCAGTGCCATAATGTCCGATCGTGGTCCAACTTTCGTATGGTGAGTGTCTTTTAAACTGTGCTTTATACATATTATTATATAGCTGGTAAACTATCGTAATCTAGTTTATCTGACATAACTCCGATCACGTAGTTTGTGCTTTCGTTTTCCTGTAGAGCTGTCTGCTTCTTGCTAGTATCACTATGCTTGTTAAACCAAGGAATCGGAGTTGACTTTGGAGCAGGATTCCAATATTTGATTCCAATATCTTTTAGAGCACCGACAGCAGTATAATCTACGAAATCTTTTAGAATATTAGCATTAAGTCCAATAACAGGACCCTTCATAAACAGATAGTCTGCCCAGGCCTTTTCTTCATCAATGACATCTTTGTAGATTTGAATAACCTCGTCGTGACATTCTTGTGCTGCTTTGGCAAATCGAGGATCTTCTTTGACTACTTGATTGATCAAGAAGGCTGTCCAACCTTTGTGTAGTAGTTCGTCTTGTAGGATTAGGCTGATGATGTTGCCATTACCGATAAAGATCTTGTTCTCTACCATGGCCAATGATGTAGCAAAGCTAACCATAAAGCGGAATGCTTCGAGAGCGTAACTGGCATGTAGTGCTAGATAGATAGCACGGACATGGTCTTCTTCTTTAACATCGCCGTTGCATTCTACAACACAGTTAATCTGGTGTAACTTGTCATAGTATGCACCAACGCTTGAGGCCATATCTACAATCTGTTTTGTATCGTGGATAGTGTTGAACACATCCTTAGGCACATTATAGATGTTGCGGATGATATGGCTGTAACTGCGACTATGAATGTTAGTTTCAAAGAATGTCCAGTTGTAAACTAACGCTTCTAGTTCTGGTAGGCTTACGACCGGAGTAAAGATTTGACTTGGGCCGCGACCTTGCAGACTGTCAAGAGCAGTTTGGCGGAGCAGGTTACTAGTGAAGATATGTTTAACTGCATCCGATGCTTCCTTAAAATCATTTGCATCTTTGGCTAGACTAATCTCTTCTGGAACCCAGAAAAAGCCACGTGCTGTTTTTTCAAAGTCAGCGATCTTGTTATACTTTACTTCTTCGAATCGTTGAATAGTAACTGGGCCTGCCGGATCTAAGAACATCTTACGATGAAGGTAGTCTGTCTTTGCGTGTAGGTTATATTGTTGTTTGCTCATTGTCTTTTCTTTTTATAATCGTCTATCGCTGATTTGATTGCATCTTCAGCAAGGATGCTACAATGGATTTTGACTGGGGGCAATGCGAGTTCTTCAGCAATCGCTGAATTTTTAATAGTTGAGGCTTCGTCCAGCGTCTTGCCTTTAACCCATTCGGTAACAAGAGAGGAACTTGCAATCGCAGATCCACACCCGTATGTTTTGAACTTCGCATCTTCAATGATCCCTTTGTCGTTGACTTTGATTTGCAGTTTCATTACGTCACCACAAGCTGGAGCCCCAACCATGCCAGTGCCAACATTAGGGTCAGACTTATCAAAGCTGCCAACGTTTCTAGGGTTTTCGTAGTGATCAATAACCTTGTCTGAGTAGGCCATTTACTTTCTCCCAGTTGACTATTTTCCATTGATTCTCTAAATACTTTTTCTTGTCTGCCTGATAGTCAAGAGCCCAGGCATGCTCCCACCAATCTACTAAAATCAAAATATCTTTCTTGATCTGATGATTAGTTATAGTTTTTATTTTACCATCTTTAGCCAAATAGATCCAACCACTTCCTTGTATACTCATAGCTGTTTTGGTAAACTCTTCTTTGAACTTATCGAAACTAGAATAATGTTCTTCAATAAACTCTAGTACGCGACCGCTTGGTTTATTACTAGAAGAGTATTCTTGATATTGTTGGAACAGTATGTTGTGCAGGAAAACACCGGCTTCATTAAAGTCAGGATCGCCTTCACCTTTGTTATATCTTTCTGCGTAGGTTTTGGCTAGTTTACCATAATGATAGTCTATGGTGTTTTCTGATATGCTAGGATCTAGTTTTTTAGCATCGTAAGGAAGCGGCTCTATTTCTAATACATGAGCCTTGCCTTCCTGTAATACATTACGAATAAAACTAAATGCCATTATAACTTACATGCCTCACAGTCTTCTTCTATACTAGTTTCTACTTCTCTTTCATTGTGAAATCCGTTATAGTGTACTTCCGGTGTTGCATCAACAACTTTACTTCCTGCCTTATTGATCAGACTATAATAGAATGTCTTCAGTCCCCACATATGTGCCTGCATGAGATTCTTAGCGATCAACGTAGTAGGTACTTTACGATCTGGGAAATGAGCAGGGTTGTAGAAAGTATTAGTACTAATACTCTGATCCACATAAGCAGCCAAGACAGCCGCAGTTTTAATATAGTTAACACAGTCAGTCTGATCCCACATTAGTTGGTATTTGTTCTTGAGCTTATTATAATCTGGGACTACTTGAGTAAATGATCCAGCCTTGCTTTCTTTGGTCTGAATCAATGTCATTGGTAACTCAATACCGTTGGTACTATTAATAACCACACTACTGCTTTCCACAGGAGCAATAGCCATAAGTGTCGAGTTTCTAACACCATGCTGTTTCATATCCTCTCTTAGGCTTTCCCAATCAAGTTCCGGAGTGAAGTCTGCTAGTTCGTTAACACCCTTAGAACGAAGTTCCCAAGGAAATATTCCTTGTCCATATCTTGTCTTATCACTGTCTAGGCACTTGCCACGCTCTTTGGCCAGTTCAACTGTAGCTTCAGTTAGATAGTAAGCCTGATGCTCCATCCATGATTTTACTTCCTGTAGTGCATCTTTCTCGCCATACTTAAGGCCGCGCTTGGCGTGCCAGTAGGCTAGGTTAGTAACACCAATACCCAATGGTTGGATCTCGTCATTGCTTAGTTTGCTCTGTATCGACAAGAAGTCTTGATAGTCAAGGATGTTACACAGGCTACGCTGTAGAATCCTACAGGCTCTACGCATATCCTCTGGATTTCGGAACGATCCCCAGTTGATAGATCCCAGTGTACATAACGCTATGCGACCACTATCGTCGTCGAGTCTCTTAAAAGGACGTGTGGGTAATAGGATCTCACAGCACAAGTTACTCTGATATATCGTGTGATATTCAGGATCAAAGGGTCCTTGATTCATTACGTTATCAATGAACACCAAATAGATACGACCCGTGTCTGTGCGTTCTTTCAGTATACCACCCTTGAAAACTTCCTCGGCACTCATGACCTTCTTGCGTAGGTCTTTGCGCTTTTCATATTTTACATAGAGCTCTTCAAATAGTTTTGTGTCTTTATAGAAGGACTCATAGAGATCAGGAACTTCGTTAGGATCAAAGAAAGTAATATTTTCTTTGTTCTTAAAACGGCGCCAGAAGAAACTTGATAGGACCACTCCGTAGTCCATGTGTCTAACGCGAGTCTCTTCAGTTCCTTGATTATTTTTAAGGACGATGAGATCGTCAAACTGATGATGCCAAATAGGATAAAAGACTGTAGCACTAGCATTTCTAATGCCACCTTGTGAACATGAACGTAAGTCACTGAACCATTTCTTTAAAAAAGGAATCATGCCAGTGTGCATGATCTCTCCACCTCTGATGGGACTACCTAATGGACGTAGTCTACCGATCTCTAAACCAATGCCTGCACGTTTGCTGGCATACTTGGCCATCATCTCCCCAGAAGCAAATATGCTATCCAGATCGTCGTCACTCCTGATAAGAACACAACTAGAAAACTGCTTAGTTGGAGTCCCAAGACCAGCCAACACAGGTGTAGCAAGAGTAAACAGACCATCTGAAGCCGCGTTGTAGTACTCTCTGATGTAACGCATACGGGCTGCATTAGGTTCTTCTTTATGGAATACAGTCGCGGCAGCAACCATATAACGAACTTGTGGTGTTTCATATATTTCCTTGGTAGCTCTATTGCGTACCAAGTACTTCTCTATCAACTGCTCAATGGCCGCATATGAGTATTCTTCATCTTTAGAATGATCAATCATATCATTCATTTTGTTCCAGTCTTCTTCACTATACCATTCAAGAAGCTCCGGAGTGTAAAGACCAACCTTTACATTTCTTTTAACGATTTCATATAAGTGTGGAGGTTCATATTCTCCATAAACATCTTTTCGTAACATGCTGAGTCTCTGCTTGCCTGCTACGTACTGATAGTTGGTATGGCCAACATCGGGATTGTGTTCGACATCAATAAGATCGATTATCGCTCTTAGAGTTATTCCATCAATCTCTTCTGTAGTAATACCATCATAAAAGTTAGGCTGTGCTTTGATCTCTATCATTGACTGGCTGACATCTGCGATGCCTTTGCACACTTTTGCTACTTGTGCCTGCCACTTTTCTACCGCTAGGGGCTCTTTCGCTCCACTTCTTTTAATAACTGTGATCATCTATGTCTCAACTTATAATAATGATTAGAAAGATATTTATTACAGAGCGTTTCCAGAGTACAGAAGGCTGATTCTGTAGCCTTCTAGCTTGGTTCTAGGAACGACTTCTGCCCAATCTAAATTCAAAACGTGTTCATTATCTACTAAGAGAATGAAGCATGTTTCTTTGCCTGCCTGTGCTGTATGTATCTCGCATTTGGAATCCATAAACCGATGTGTTAACTTAAGAGTGTACAGCATTCCTAAGGCGATTGCAAGATAGTCGAGACGATCGTCAAGCACCAAATGCCAAGGATCTGGCCATTTGGAAGGATCATTTGGATCGAGATAACGATTAACGAATGGGGCTTTACTCCAAAACTTTGCCAACTCTTCTAAGGGTTTTTGGCTAGTTTCAAGTTCGTCTCTAAATCGTTTCCATTCAGCTAATCGTTCAGTGCCTCTGAGATTAAACACCGTAGGTAACGTCAAAAGTGATCGTACCAGTGGCCCCAGAAGAGAGAGGGTTCTGATATGACAACACTATTGTATCAATGCCACTGTCGGCATCGTTATCGGTAAGTGTAGCTGTAAACTGAAAGTTTGTCATTCGTATTCCCTCCGGTGATGTTGCATCGATGACTGAATAGTGATAGTTATCGCTAACGGATACTTCTCCTTTATAGTCTCCGATGGTTAGGATCAGTTGTCCTAGTCTTGAATGTGGTCCTAGTTCTAAGAAATAGTTTACTACTAGGTATTTGTTGAAAGCAGATAATACTGTCAACGGTCTGTAACTGTCTGAAAGATATATATTGGCTTTGATTCTATCGGTAAAGTTTACCTTAGAACCGTTGTATACTTCTGTGACCGATGCCACGGTGTCAGAAGAAACGATTCCTGCGGCCTGCTGCCTATCACTGGTGCAGTTTAGTACTATATTGTTAGAGCTTTCGCCAAAGTAAACTATCTGTGTAGTTGGTGATGCTGCGGTTCCAGTACCGTTACCGCAGTTTATAAAACGAGTGTCTCTGATTAATGTGTCAGTGCCGTATGTAGATCTAAATGCCTGATGATGCATCTGTTCAAACACAGTGTCAGAGATAGTCCATTTATTTGATTGTAATGTTACGCCATTGATATAGATTGCTGTATAGTTTATAAAGAACTTACATTCTTGTATCTGAAGACGAGTTTCAAATGCATTAGATTGAATAGCTGCCATTGCGATACTTACAGAATCAAATGTGCATCTTTTAAAATTAACATCAGTGACTGCTGTACCGATGATGTTATTGCTCCAAGCTACCACAGATTTCTCTGAGTCTATATTAGACACCGTGGTTCCTAGCGTATAGTTTCCTTTAAATGTTATGTCAGTGAAACTAGAGTTAGCAACACCTGTTAATACAACCTGACCTGTAGTTCTTAGTATGGTTAGATTAGAAATATCTATATTGCTTGGTCTATTTGAGCTGTCAAAGAAAATAGCTTCTTGCCCAGCTGATGTGACAAAACGAATATTGTTGCTGCCAATATTAATCTTAGCTCCCATCGGTGTCTCGCCTCTAATGATAGTTCCGCTAGGAATAGCGAGAGCGTTAGAGATAAGATATGTTCCGTTAGGAATCATTAAAACTTTTTTATATTTAGGATTAGCATTTCTAAACAGTTGCGAAAATGCTGTTTCAAAAGCAGTAGTACAATCAGTAGACCCGTCACCTACCGCGCCAAAATCAACTACGCTGACATATTCGTCTAGCTTGCTTTGAAAGCCTCTAGGAATACTTTGCGTGATGCTAGTATCTGTGGATGCAAACTGATAAGTTCCTGCTAGATCTAGAATGTTATCGTGTTCAGTAAGGATCTTGGTGTTGCCTACGTAAGGAGCACCTTCAGAAACGCTGCCGTTACCGATAAAAAGTTCTTGCGTATCGATGGCCCACGCGAACTCTGCAGAACTTAGTTGCGGAATACCACTATTTGAGTTTTTTTGTCCTCTTCGGACTTGAATTTTAGAGATCTGTACGACGGCCATAGATTTATACCCTTGTTAGAGTATTTATCTTAGACTGTTGTAGTATTCCTCTACCTTGTTGAGCCACAGATCTTGGTATTTGTTAAAGTCGCTGGGCATAAGATCAAACTGCTGATATTCAAAAGCCCTAGAACACATGAAGACTACACCCCGACGGATGTCTGTACCGTAGACTTCATTATGTGCTAGTATATAGGCTACTAACTGCATCTTGTAATCTTCAACCCATTCTTCTTTCTTGGGCTTGTTAGTCTGCTTGTAATCCATTACTGCTGGTTCACCATTATACACACCGACAAGGTCTGTAGTGCCCGAATACAATCCCGGGAAGTAAAGGCTCTGTTCCATAGCCCACACTTCATTTACAGAGCTTAGACCGTTGCTGATGATAATATCAGCCATCTTATGTGCCTGTACCTGCACAGGATGTTGGCCCGGTAAACGGTTTATGCCAGCAATAAATCTTTCTAGGTTGGCATGCATAGCTGTCCCTATGCCAGCAGCCTCTGTGGTGATTTCTTTGGCCTTGGCTTCTCCTACTCGTTTCTTCCACTCATTAAGTGCTGTCATATCTTTGGTAGCACTGAGAATAGTTGTAACGCTAGGGAGGCTTTCACCGTCAGGAGTTAGATAAACTCTCTTGCGTGTGACTGGATCATTGACCTGTGTACATTTCTTATATTGAAACTTTTCAATAAAAGGTGGGGGAGCTATAGTTTGAATATTCATATTCATATATAGTATAGGATTGTTTTAGAAATGTCAAGCCTGGACGCCGGCTTGTGCTTGTGCTAGTTGTTTGGGGGCTGCGCTAGATGCTATCTTATCTACAGCATCTGCGCTTGTTTCGCCGCTGTTTACAGGAGTCTGTTCTTCTTCGCTGTCTGGGGCGCCAGGAACCTTTAGTTCCATACCGTTGGCATTAAAGTTTTTAACTAGGTTTTGTAGTATAGGATATTGATCATACATAGACTTAAAAGTTTCGTAGTCTGCTCCAAACTCAAAGCCTGTGTCTTTGCTCATCTGTGCTACTGCATTCCAGTTTAACTTAGCCGGTGCTTTTTTACTGGCTGCACGGCCAATGTGATTTCTTAGTGCGATTATAAACTTGTCTATATTCGCATCATTAGAATCTATAAATTCAAAAAATCTCATTTCATTGTCGCCAGTTGTTTTTGCTGATCGGCCAGTTGCTTCTGTAGTTCTACTATCTGCTGTTGTGTCTGCTTGATTTGATCAGTCAGTTCTTTTTTCTTGTTCTGTCTATCCAAGGCCTGTTGAGCCTGCATCTTTGCAGCCGCTTGAGGATCCTGTGTCGCTTGTGCAGCACCCGGTGCAGCAGCACCTGGAGCAGGAGCAGTTCCAGGAGTTGCTGATGCACCCATTGGTTGGGTCGATGAAGCTGCATCGGCTTCATGGACTAGATCAGAAAATCTCATTATCCAGCCAATACTTTTAGTAGACGATTCTGATATTCAATGCTTTCGCGTTGTTCACGGCCTGTGGTTTCCATTCCACCAGCTGCTGGTTCAGCTGCTCCGAAATCGTCTCCGCCGATCGCACCTTCTTCGTCTGGGTTCATCATGTCTGGTTCTGCTGGGCCCATTTCATCGCCGCCCATTTCACCGCCAGCTGGCTCACCGCCTAGCATATCTGCAGGTGCTTCGCCGCTAGCAAGACTGCGCACACCACTTGACACTGTGTCGCGAGTTTGCTTTAGATTTTCTAGTGCTTGTTGGATAGCAGGTGCGCAAGTGCTGATAAAGCTCTTGGCCTGCTCTTGGCCCATTTCGTCACGGATCTGATCGCCTAGTTGGAGAAGGGTTTCATTTTCCATACCGGAAAGTTCTTCAATCCAACGGCCGATTCTATCCACCATGGTCTTAGCGGTTACGATCGCACTGGCCTGTTGGATCTCACCTTCTCTTAGTTTAGTCATGTTATCTCCTGTTTGGGTTGACTCATTCTTGTTCTTATGCTTCCATGCTGTTGCATAAGCAATAGATTTTTCTTTGTCTGATAGTTTACCATCTTTGGCATAGCCTTTTTTGATATGCTTTACCATACGTTCGTACTTATCGCCCGGAGGAGCATCCTCTACAGCGATTGGTTCTTCTACGGGAGCTTCTGATCTAGTAAGAAGCTCGGCGTTGATAGCATCTAGCATGTACTGTGCTTCTAGATACGCTTCATTTTCTACGTCTTCGTTGAACCCGGACTGTGAACGAACTTGGCTGAGCTGTGTGCGTAGCTTGTTCCTAGCATCTTCTAGCTGTTCTTGGCTAAAAGATTCTAGATTTAGCTTTCTGCCAAAGGTCTTTTCCAGAGCTTCGTTGAGCTTCTCGGGTGTTCTGTTAATCTTAAAAATATCTGTTGTTTTCATTTGTCCGGATCCAGATGTTGTCTAGTATTTATTCAATCCTCGATAAAGTTTGGGCGCGGTTCTTGGCAGCTACAGCCCGTTCTCTGCTTTCTACGTAGCGAGCCCAGAATATATCTGCCCTTGAATGACTGCCCGAATCTACAGCTTTTTGGTACATAGATCGTAGGTGTTGGCTATCTTGATACCATTTGCCGTACTCGTGGTCTTCGTTGTATATCTTGTCTGCAAGTATGTGGCTCTGTCTTTTAGCTATGATGTTGGCTATAGCGATAGCTGCAACATTAAGGCTTATTTCTTTGTAAAGCAAACGATCGTTTTGATAGATATGTTTGATCGGCCCATCACTGACTATTAGTACATCACCTACTAGAATACCCTTGTCCGTTTTCACGGGCAATATTGGGCCTTTACGGATTATCGATTGTAATCGTTTTTCTAGTTGTTTTGATACTTCAGTCATAAAAAAAGGACCTATGGTCCTTTATTTAACTGCGTATATTTTCATCCCATCTTCATTAGGATCGTTATTACTATACCTAGAACTCCTGCGATAACAGTACCTGCAGTTCCAATAATAACTTTGGTCATTGACTTTTGACCTTCGATGATATCTTTATGTACGTCACTTACCTTTTTTTCTAGGCTAGTGAGTCGTGTATCTAAGGTAAGATAACGCATAGCACACAGATCAACGTGTGCTTCCAGGCTTTCTTTTTCTAGTTTCGTAGTCTGTGATAAATCAGACATAAAGATATTTCTCCAATAAAAATATGGATGCCTAACAATACGCCTGAACAATGCCTGATACTTTATTTATCTTTCGATAAAAGATCTTGTACTATGCTTCTTATGCCTTTGATATCTTTAAGAACATCATCTACACCGTCTTTGGTTTTATCCCATTGATTAACTAGATTCTTCAATACAAACATTACCCACCACCACCAAAGTACCGCTACCATAAACATAATAGTCTCACCGATGATCATGGCATAACCAAAGATCGTCTTATCATAAAATGCCCATACGAAAAAAATGCCTGCTAGTGCTGATATTGGGAGTACGGCCGCGGCCCAAGCCCAGCAACGGATTTGGGTTATGGTCTTATCCCTAAAGTTGTTTAAAAATGCCATAATGGTCTGCCTCTTTATGAAAATATTTAAGGCATTTTGGCGAGAAATTTTAACTAGAGATTATGGAACTATCTCTATGAAGGTATTGAAGTTGTCTCCTTTAACAAGGAAACAGGCAGGATCTAGATCTGCGTCATCATCGAGTAGAGTAACTATTGGCACTGCATGTAGGTCGTCAACTAATAGCCCTACAGGATCATCGTCTTTAAGAAACTCATCTACACGTTCTGTATCAAACTCCCAAGTCCAATGATTGGCCTTACCTTTGAATGGACGGGGTAGACTTCCTGTACGCATCTTTGGATCACTGGCCCAACTTACGTTAGCTCTTAGACCAATAGCCTGTATGAGACTGTTAAAGTTGGCTTGTTGTCCAATCTTCTTTTTATCAGTTTCTGAACGTGTGACCTGTGTACGAGTAATGTCCACAAGAGTAATGATTTTATATCGTGCCATAATGTGCTATTATTTACTCTACAGAAAAAGAAGTCAACAAAAAAGGACCTTTCGGTCCTTTAATGCTTCCCATCCCTGAGAATATCTTAAGATTAAGATGTTTGGAAAACTGCTGTAGTTACAGTAGCACCGTTACCTGTTACAGCTTCGATAGCTGCTTCTAGGTCAGCCACTGCGTTTGCGTTTGTTAGTGCGTCATCAGTTGTCTTAGTTTCTTCTGTTCCCTTGCTGATAGCAACAACCATGAAGTTTGCTGCGGTTGTTTGAGAATAGTGTACTTCTGCAACGCTTTGGATACCACGTAGTACTTGTGCGTATACGCTGTTAGCATTGCCTGGGTTAGTACCAACGCCTGTGAACTGAACTTTGTACCACTGTAGTTCACGAATACCATATGCAAATGGTGTAACTGCTTTCTGATAGTTAGCGCCAACGGTTGTTGAGCCAACTGCTAATGAGGTAATATCTGCCATTTTAGTTTCTCCTTAAATATAGTCCCGCTCCGGGACCGGCATAGTATTTATATTTTGGAGGAAAAATCAGGCGATTAGAGCCTTAATCTGCTCGGAATGGAGTCCAGCGATCTCGTGGAACTAGCTTGACGCTTTCAGGTCCGTGTACATAACCCTCGCCGCCGGGCTTACCTCCGGTGTGAGCAGCTATATCACCGCCAGCTTGATCTAGCTCTGCGATAACTTCATTCTTGGCTTTCATCAACTCACGCACTAGGACAAACATATTATCCATGACTCCCTGATGCTGTTGATTTAGTGATGCTATCTTAGCCTGCTTAGGTGCGCTGACTTTGCTGCCCTTGATCCATTCAAAGAAGTCCTTGCTGCTTAGACTATCTAATGCCTTGTCTCTACTGCGTTGATTAACATAGGTATAGATTATATTCTGTAGATCACTGAGTCCTTGTGTAGGAGTTAGCAGTTGATCTATCTTCTGTGCATAGCTGTTAGCTAGCTTTTCTATAGTACCTATGTTGTCTGCGTTGACAGCAGGTTGATGGCTAACATAGGTCTGACCAAACACTACTAGATCCGGGGATCCATTAAACTGTTTTACATCTGCTAGATCTTCTCCGCTCTTATCACCAAAGTAATCTAGATGTTTATGAGCAGCCACAGCTACCTTAGCCTTGCCTAATCTACGTCCTACTTCGCTAGCACCTTTAACTTCATAGGTAGTTTGGTTAGGAGTAAAGATTAGTTTACCATCACGACCTTCGTAGGGTTTGCCTGGATGGAATAAGATATCTCCGTAGATATAACCACGGAAGTCTTTAGGCGTAGCACGTTCGAATATAGGCCATAGGCTGGCCATATCACCAGCAAACTTTTCACGCCAGTCCTCGCCTTTGCCGCGACTCATGATAAACTGTTTAAGTTCTTCTGGACTAGAACTGCGCCCTTCTTCACGACCCCAGTTGTTCTTGCCAACCATACGGAAGGTACCGTCTTCGTCTCTACCCCAATATACTGTAGGATTTCCATCCCACTTGATGCTGATGTTTTTGGCATCAGCTGAAATATTCTTTAATACGCTGACAGCACGTAAAGCACCACGAGGTTCTGTGAATACTAGATCTTCTAGATGGTTGAACTCTCGGCCGACTTTCTTAGGAGCAGAGGGAGCTAGATCTTCTGTTAAAAACTCAAAAGCTCTCATTTAATAATCTCTATCATCCTACGGAACCATGCGCCAGTTCCTGGTACAAAACTTTCTACCTTGCCTGCCTCTGGAAGTTTCAATCCTTCTCTTCCTAGTGTTTCTCTAGCATCTGCGACTAGCTCTTCGTAGTTAGGTAGCTTGATGATATAATCGATTACAGCTTCTGGATCTTGTAGATTCTTAGGACTAGCTGTTTGTCCTAGCAGCTTCTTAGCTATTTCGTTTGGATCTTTGGTAATAAGTTCTTTGCCGTCGCCACTCATTAATCCATTGTTAGGACTCCACTTCATACCACGTGCTTTGGCTATGCTTGCTAACAATACGTGTCTATGGCTTCCTTTTAACTCGCTGCCTTCTTTGCCGCCTTGTAGGCTCCAGCGAAGCCACGATGGTTCACCAAACATAAAGTCTGCTTGTACGAATCCGTTATCTGGATTACCTTTGATAGGAGTTTTGAAGTGTACAGATATACCGCTTTTCTTAACCCATTCTTTTGGATTACCACCGTCCTTGGCAATGTAGTCCATAAGACGTTGTGCGAACTCATTTTTGTTTACAGCATTAGCATCTACAGCTAGATCTAGATCTCCACTGGTTTCTTTTTTGCCAGTCGTTCCTAGCATGTTATCAGTAAGTTCAAGTCCTGTAACTTTTTCTAGCCACTGTACTGTGGGCAGAACGTCCGCTTTATTAATGCGTACTGTTAGAACTGTACCGGCATCATCTTTGAAGATATTGCCGCCTTCAAATAGTAAGTCACTCATTGTTTGATTCTTCTAGTTTTCTTTTTGCTTTGCGAGATTCTGATATCTTGCGTATTCCGCGGGTGAACTTAGCAGGATCTGCACCTTTGATAGCATTGATAAAGCGACGTTCTAGCTCATCTGCCATTTCTGGGTCGTAGGCCTTATGAATGCTTTCTAGCAGATTGATAGCAGAGTTGATGATATTGGTTGCTCTGCTTTCATACAGGGCATCCTTGTTTCGAACTTCTGCTAACTCATTAAGCTCTTGTAATATTGATCTAGTTTTTACTTTCATTGCTGTTCCGAGTCGTTATTGTATTTAACTCAAATACGTTTTAGTTTAAACAAAAGATTTGGCTGTGTCAACACTTGCTTTTTGTGCGGTTGCACAATACTATGTATAAATACATTAGTAGAAACCATGAGTTACTACACACACATACGGAGATTCACATAATGAATAAACTATCAGCAAAAATGCTATCGCTATTGGAGCGACTAGCAGAAATGTTTCCTAAGCAACATTACCAAACTCGCTTAGAGCAGTATATCAACAGCAAACGTCCAACCAACGCTGCAGAAGTAGAATATTGGCAGCGTGAGTATGATGCTCACCAATGGGGGCGCGGACTATGATTAAAGTTTTTAAAAGCATCTATGAGTTTTTAATCGCTTGTTCGGAGTCGCTTTATGAATACAAAAAATCACAGTACAGCAAACGATACGGCGGATACTGAGGAGGCTTGGCCCATGCATGAGAAGATCTGCTTATGGGCCATCCTAGGTATGATTTGTTATCTGGTTATCGCAGGTTAACAAATCTTGCCATTGTATCTGTTTTTAGTTGTTTTTTTGCGATAAGAGATATATAATAACACATCAACGAAAAAGAAGTAGTTGATAGTGAACAGACAAACACACAGGAGAAAAATATGTTTACACCAGATTTTTACATCGAATCAATCCAGAATGCCAAGAAGGCCGTAGCCAATGCTGTTATCGCTGATAAAGCATTGAACAAAGCAGCTCATTCTTATATCGACGCTCAGACAGCGTTCGCAAAAGTTCTAGTAAGTAACACTATCGAAGTCACTCGCTTTGCGGTTGAAAAAGCTTCAACAGTGTTGTTTTCAAGAAAGGACGCAACCGCCTAAGGTTGAACAGACATACACACAAAGGAGATTATTATGTCAAATAACGGTTTAGAAATGAAACTACCAGAAGTAAAGTTTAATAAGAACGGATATGAAATCCGCACAGATATTCTAGCAATGGCCAAAGACTTGGTCCAGAGCGAATATCATGTTAAGTTCCAGGGTTGGGAAATGTCAACTAAGCGAGACGAGAAGACAGGTCAGATCGTATCTAAGGTTGATATGCCTGAGTTTCCAGGACTAGATAAGGTGTTAGAAACCGCAGAAAAAATGTACGCCTTCGTTAACAGTGGCGTGAAGAAATAATATTACCCGCATAGCGGCATATTATATTGGTAGAAAGAAAAAGGACATCTCCGGATGTCCTTTTTTATTATGTGGTAGTTCTTAATCTTGCTAGTCCTACTGACTCTAATATCTTTATATAGAGCCAACCTATATCAAACTCCCACCACTTCTGAGAGAGGCGGGCACTCGCTGGTTCCAAGTGGTGGTTGTTGTGCAACTCTTCTCCACCAATAACAATGCCCCAAGGCACAATATTACGACTATAATCACGTGTCGTTCCATTTCTATACCCCCACCAATGTGCTAGGCCGTTTATTACTCCTGCGGCCCAAAATGGAATCCATATCATTTGTATACCCCATACCAACAATCCCCACCATCCAAAGATCAAGGTGTTGAGCACAAGGAGAATGCCAATGCCAAGTCTACTGTGAGGCTGGTATAAGTGAAGCTCCAACCAATCAGCAGGAGTACCAACACCGTATGTATCGACCATATCTTTATCTTTCGATGCTTCATGATACAATAATGCTCCTTGACTAAACACACGCCATATTCCATATACGTGGGGGCTGTGTGGATCACCATCTTCATCGCTGAATCTGTGATGCTTACGATGTATAGCTACCCATTGTTTTGTTACCATACCGGTTGTTAGCCATAACCAGAATCGCATAAAATGCTCAACGGCTGGATGAAAAGTTACTGCTCTATGTGCTTGTGCTCTGTGCAAAAACAAAGTAACACACATAATGGTTATGTGTGTCATTATTAAAGTGTATATCAATTCTATCATAGTGATCGTTTTATCCTGTTTATAATCAAATCAACTACTCTGTCACTGATAACCACTTCGTAATGATTTAACTCCATCTCGACTATTTCAAAGTCTTTGCGTGATCGCATACTATTTAACGTGACCACTCCGTCGTTGGGTTCACTTATCCACGGGCTCTGTCCAGCAGTTGTTACTACCTGTGTCCAGTTAGGAGGCGCAGGCAAATGACGAGCTTCCATCATCGGTTCGCTCATAGTACCAACATCCTTCATCAACCTGTTAAATGGTAAGAAGTATTTGGCAAAATCTGCTTGTTCGCTGCCAGCATAAGGAGTGCTTAAACTGACACCTCCTTTGGTAGTTTCTTTATAATGATGGGCCAAATATAAACTATAGATACCGCCTAGACTATGACTGATAAAGAACAGTCTGTCGGCATCATCAAGCTGGCCTTTCATCTTTTCGAGATTGTTGAAGAACCCATCATGGCTCTTATACTCGAGCATTATGTCGGGTTCTTCAAATGTATCTCTAACATACTGCCTAATGTGCGTAAAGCTCTCAGCTGTCGCACTCGCTCCGTGGATATAAACTATCATTAGTGAAACTGATCTGCCTCTGTTGAAGATTTATTAGCTACTGTGCTTGTAGCTCCTACTGCTTCGCTGATCAAATCAAAGTAGCTTACGCCAACTTCGCGTTGATGTTTGACAGTAGTAAAGCCGCGTTCCTGTGCGGCAAACTCACGTTCCTGCATTTCTGAATAACCAGCCATACCACGTTGCTTGTAGGCTTCTGCAAGTTCAAATGTTGCTAGGTTAACACTATGGAATCCTGCAAGTGTGATGAACTGGAACTTGTATCCTAGTTCGCCTAGTTCACGTTGGAAAGTTTCGCATTCATCTACAGATAAAAACTTACGCCAGTTAAAACTAGGAGAGCAGTTATAAGCCAACATTTGGTCTGGAAACTCAGCATGTATAGCATCGGCGAATTTCTTAGCCTGTGCAATATCAGGTGTACTAGTTTCGAACCATAAGAGATCAGCGTAAGGGGCATAAGCAAGACCTCTCCTAATACATGCATCAAGCCCATTTTTAAACTTGTAAAAACCTTCTTCAGTGCGTTCATCGATAATAAAATCCTTGTCCAATGGATCGTGATTGCTAGTGATAAGTGTTGCCGATTCTGCATCTGTACGTGCTAGAATAACTGTGTCAACTCCTGCCACATCTGCGGCTAACCTTGCAGCCTGTAAGTTACGAATAGCTTGGCTAGTTGGGATTAGAACCTTGCCGCCTAAGTGCCCACATTTCTTTTCGCTAGATAGTTGATCTTCAAAATGTACTGCGGCTGCGCCTGCTTCGATCATCGCTGACATTAGTTCGTATGCGTTTAGTGCTCCGCCGAATCCCGCTTCAGCATCTGCTACGATTGGTAGAAAGTAATCTGTTTCTACTTTACCTTCTGAATATTCAATCTGATCAGCACGACGGAATGCATTGTTAATCTGTTTAACAATCGTTGGTACTGAATTTACTGGGTATAGACTTTGGTCTGGGTATACTTGATTAGCTGTATTAGCAGCAGCAGCCACTTGCCAACCTGATAGATAAATCGCTTTTAGTCCTGCTTTGGCATGTTGAACAGCCTGTTGGCCGCTGTATGCTCCTAGCGTTGCGACATAGGGTTCTGTCGCTAATAGCTCACGTAGTTTTGTGGCACCACGTTTAGCTAGTGTATGCTCTATTTGCACAGAGCCTTGTAGTTTACGGACTGTGTCTTGTGTGTAGTTACGCTTCTTCATTCATATCTCCTTAAAAGCCTAGTATTTATGGCTCTGCACAAGAGAATGATGCTCACTTTAGGAACGGTCCTCGGGCACGACTCCTACTCCGTTCCAGCCCAGCAGCCGGGCCACCCTGTAACGCATAACGTCCTAAGGTAGGGTGTTCTTACTCTTCTCGTTGTAGTTCAAACGTGAAGTCGTCTAAGTTAATATTTGGATGTCTTGCTAGAAGTTTTTGTTGTGCATCATCTCTGCTTTCTGCAGGGATACGTGCTGTACGTCCTGTTTGAGTATGTGTGACTAACCAGGTACCTTCACCATCGTTAGAGTCGCCTTCTTCTTTGTCGGCTTTAGGAGCTTCGCTGGCGTATGATAATGGGAATCTGCGTTTAATATCAGCAACACTCTGTGCAATATCATACCCACCTGATACTATACCTGTGCTGTTAGATTTGATTTCTTCGCCTTTCTGTTCAATAGCTGCAACGATGCGTTTCATCAACCCAGGAAATAGTTCAGAGAATCTTTCATCACTGCGCACAGTCTGGTTACCGTTGTTCAACTGGTTAGTTGGGGCATGCATCTGCCACTTACCGTTGACATCGTCTGCGTTTTGTTTGTCAAAGATACTAACGATAGGGCCGTCATCGGCGTAACGATTAAACCATTGAAGTCCCGAGCTAGATCCTGTACAGAAACTTGCTTGGTATCCGTGTTCGTTGTTGAATGTATAACATGAACCATAGTTCATAGGAACAGTTACTAGGAAACGATCATCGTCGATCAGTGTGATTTCTTTCTTTTCGCGCTTGTGTTTTTCAATGACTTCTGCGTCTTTGATTCTACGTAGTTCGTTTTGATAATCGCGATCACGAACGATGTTCTGTATCTGTCTTAGGCTTTTGAATCTGTTAAAATCTTGATCTTTTTCTTTTAGTCTACCGCGTATACTTAGAGCTTTCCATGCACCTAGTGCATCTCCACCTTCACCGTTGACGTCTTCATAATCTAGTTGTCCGTTTACATATAAACGAGTTAACCATTCATCAAACTTGCCGTCGGCAGAAACATCGCCGTAGTCTGTGGCTCTTAGGCTCTGGTCTAATAGATCGCTCCATAGCTTTACGATCTGTTCGTCTGTAGGCTTAGGTCCTAGCTTGCCTATTAGATGTTTTGGAATAGTGTGATCGTGTCGCATAGCGATACCGATCATCTTGATCATCTTGGGATCTTTGATCTTGGCAGCAACATTGGCTTCGAATATTTGTTTTAGTTTCATCCTGAAATCAAACTCCTCTTAAAGAATGCCAATATCGTTCCTATCTTGCTAGTATCACCAGATGAAATATCTTTTAATAGTTTCTGTGGTCCTTCTGGAAACTGTGAACTGTAACTACCACTGCCGTATCTGCTGCGTGTGATTTCGCCAGTTTCATCTGGATAGTAATGTGATGCGGCCATTAGTACTGCTGAGTTTATGGCAGTGTTTAAGAATCCAGGAGTATCTCCTCCGACTTCTAGAGCATCGATTCCATTCTGTAATCGTTGTATGTGTTCTAGTTTATGTTTGGCTTTTTCAAAAGCATCATTCTTGATTTGATTGGCTACGTGTCCTTTGACATCGGCTATGGCGGCGTTCATTGCTTTAACCCATAGTGGTCGAAACTTTGTCAAAAGTTTTTCTTGATTCATTTCTGTAGGCGAGCTTGTGCCACGTAGCTCTTGACGTTTGCGTTGTACGTCTTTGACTTTGCCTTGCTCTTTACCTGTAAAGAACTTATAACTCTTAGGATTACCGATCTGTCCTTTTAGGAAATCTAATATGTTTCCGCCACGATCATCTGTTTTTGTTGCTGGTTCGCCGCCTGCACTAGCTACTGCTGTATATGAACGACCATCATACTTGATAGCACCCGTGCCTGTGGCTCCTTTGATCAATACCCATGTGCCTTTGTAGTTAGATTTAAGATCATTCCAAAGGATCTTAGGTATTGGTTGATATTGTTGGTCGTGTGATAGACCCATCTTGGTGTGAAGATACTGCACAGTCTGTTGTGCGCCTGGATGCCCTTTGACCATGTCTAATGTGCTACTAGCTTCTACTAGAGTAGATTCACATAGTCGAGCAAATAGTTGACAGCTTTCTAATCTCATCTTGTATTTATCGGTTAGGTAGTCTAGGACGATCATGTCCTAGAGCTCTGGGGTTTTCTACTGGGTGTACACTATCCTGTTCAGGCCAGCTATAGATATAATCACCAAACTCATCTCGTACTAATAGCCAGCGTATTCCGCCTGCAGAGTACTGATGTATCTGTGCTTGATATCCTGGGATAGTTGTATCAAAATCTATATCGCCTGTACCTACATCTTCGCCATTTTCGCGAGCCCAGTTTCCTACAGCATTTACTTCTTGTCTAGTATTAGGTCCTTGTCCGTTAAGATTACCAATCATCCAAATATCATTTGTTTCTGTGCGAGTAAACGATCTAAACAGATGTCTGCCTAGTGTACGGATAGCACGTTGCATATTGCCTGGAAGATTAGCCACTTGATGGAACTCGGGATTTTGTATACCTGCTGCTGCTAGATTGGTTCCAGCGACTGCAGGCAAGTTACGAGTGTTAACATCAACCGCTGGTAAGTTTTGTTGATCAGGTTCAGGATATCCTGGATCATCTGGATCTGCATCTATGTCTCGCATACGACCAAGCAGGTCTCGCATACGTTGATTAGGTTCTATGTTTCTTGTAGCTCTATGTGTATCAGACTGACTGGCTCTGCGCTGTTGCGGAGCATCACCTCGGGGTTCATCACGGGGTTCATCTCTACGCTCTGGTTCAGGAGCCGAAGGTAGATTATCTGCTTTGGGAGAGAAGAGATCGTCAAAACCGGACCAATCAATATCCTTATCTTTGAGATCTTGTTTTTTCTTTTTGTCCGCTTCGAGCAGATAATCACGAAAGGTTTTCATTAATCGGCTTTCCCGCACTTGGCACGTTTAGCATTTGTTAATGCTCCAAAATCTACTGGCCATTCTTGACCTGGTTGTAGCTCTTTAGCATTGGCAGGATATTTAAATGTTATTCCTGCTTGTTTTTGTATATCAGCTACGGGCATACGGAACTTGGTCAAGTCATTGCCTAGATTGCCATAAGGTTTATTGTGTGGGAATGCCCAGCCTGCTATGGCACCTGTTTGTTGATCGATAACGATCTTATAATATCCATGCGGAACGATGACTCCATTTCCGATAAATGGATCACCAGCGCCATAGAATGCCCCCACGTATATGGTAAAAGGACGATTCTGCTGTACCGCCCACCCACGGACTGATGTTTCCAGTAGTTTCCAAATTCCACGATTTAAACTTCCGTGCTGTGGATACATATTGGTCATCAAAAAACTCTCATACTCCACGATCTGTGACCAACTTAAGTCACCATCGGGAGCGGCATGTCCTTTGTCGTAGCCTGTGCCTGCGTAGTCATTAGGAGTTGGTCCTCCTGGAACTGACTGGTCCGCAACGAATGCGTTCGTACGTGGAAAGCATCCTAAGGCATTTTGTGGAAGTAGTGTGTAGGCCACGTAAGCAGGTATCTTTACAGGAGCATCATATGCTACTAGATATGCTTCTCTGCAGATAGGCTGTGCCGGTCTGCTTGATTGTGCCCATCCCCATGGGCTATGTACTTTGCAGGCATCTACTGGAAGTGGTGCTCGTTGATCCCATGCATGAGACACTGAACAGGTACCTAGACCTGCCATGGTTAAAATAAAAATACCTAAGAGTTTATTCATTTATCATCCTTTATCATTCCCAGATCACCATCTTAAATCGTTCTTTGGGAATGCCAAAAAAATCACACTTCCAATCACTCTGTGCGAAAAAATCTAAATGATGCCATTTGTCTTTGTATTTAAGCAGATCGCGTCCTGCTTGCTCAAAATCTATGCTGTTAATCACGGGCTCGATTTTATCTTTAACTGCGCATATTTCTTCGTAGCTAAACCCATCGTACTCCCAATGGAGTATTTCAAAAGCATTTCCTTCACGATCAACATAGTCCATGCTAAAGTCTAAACCCCATTTAGGACGCATGGCTATTATCTTGTATATCAACGGCAGAGTCTTGGCCCAAAATTTAAGCTGCTCCAAGGCAGCTCCTGTGTATCCTTTACGCTCAAACAATAGGCTGTGATTAAGGACAGCACCTTCCTTTTTTGTTTCCTGTGTGTACCAGTTTTGTTTTAGTGCTGTACGATGTTTACGATGCTGTTGTGTGATAGCGTCATTGGTGTTGGCAAAATGCTGTTCCAGGATAGTTAGGTCGTATCCGTTCTGATCAAATAGCGCAAGGTCTTCAGGCAAGGGTATGTATAACATCTTACCTATGGGTTTATCCCAGTAACCGTTGGGATCTAGTTGATTTTTTGTCAACTTGATCATGATTCGCTCCTTACTTGACTATTGGCCCGCCAGTGATCCAAAGTTCGCAGCTACGTGACCCTGCGCATTTGAAATGTAGCAGATTACAGTAGCCCAAATCTGCTGCTTCACGAGTCTTTTCTGCTTCGTAGGCTTCTTTACCCATGCCATCATGTATGCACTTGTACATAGCATTTGTAATGTTAAATGCCGCACAGTTACCGCAGGTCATAGTCTTAGCAGTCTTTTCATCTATGTCCCATTGCTTGGCTGCATCTTTCCAGTATCCGCCCGGTTCGTCTGGATTGGCAGGACCGTAGTGATGTTTGTCTATAGCAGTTTGTCTATTCTTAACATTAACTTCTAGGTCGTAGGTAGCGATAGGACAGCCCTTGTTGGCAGCTTCTACAATGTTGATATACTTACGATACATTAGTAGATCTCCCGCCACTGTGTGCTGACTCGAACAGTGCCAGCAGTGTCACCTATATTTGTTACTGCTACTACGTATATTTCACTGTCTGTGCTGTCATAGTTTTGAACGATGTAGTTCTTTTTAGCTGAGCTCGGTAGATCACTGGGCGGAGCACCTGCTGACTTTTGACTACCTTGTGTGGTAGCTGCTAGATATCCACCATCGATCATCTCACCACCAGTAAATGCCGTAGCACCTGCGTTGTATTCTACACCACTACCATCGTTAACTGGAACCCAACTGGTACCGGTAGTTAGTTGGCTTATCCCTGTAAGTTTGATCAACTTCCATTCCATGTTTTCCTGTGTGCCAAACACATTGACACTACCCATACGCACGATCATACGATTAGCATAGGTATTGAATGCTGTCTTTAATCTAATAGCCAACACTGGCAATGTTGCGCCTGCGGCCAGTGCTCTTGACGCAGGACTGTTTACAGCCCAATCTTGTCCTGCTTCAACATAGCCTCCTTCTGATACCACAGTAGAACATATCTGATCAAAGTATGCACCTGCTGTGGTACCTGTGTTTAAGATCTCACAGCGTACAGGCAAGTTTGGTGAGCTCATATATACTGTGGTCAAGTTGTTTGAGTGAAAGAATATATGGCAAGGTATGTAGGCACCTTCATGTACAAAACCTACTGTGACAGCCCCTACTCCTAACCATTGAAACTCAATAAAGATTAGTTGTGTTTTAGTAATATCTATGCTGAATAGACTGCCACCCTGGCCGTTGCACCGATCAATATTCCAGTTGGCCTGTGTTACACGATTTTCTACAGGAGTACCAGATGTATAAGTTCTTATAACCCAACTGAGTGTTCCGTCGCCTGCTTGTTCAAAGAAGATACCGTTGTTGTCATCAAAGTATCCTGTGCGTTTGGTTACATTGGCTGTTGCGGAATAGAATACAAAACTTGAAAGTATCTGCTGGCTCTTACCTGGCATATAGTGATGATAGAACTTAGTCTGATGAACAACACGACTAGCGGAGTTGTTAGTAGTTGTCAATCTAGCGCAGGCTTTGTTTGATTGGAACGCCACTGAACCACCGTTGAATACTTTGTCGATAAAGTTAGGATCTAATCCGTACAAGTGTTTGTAGTCACCTAGAGTAAAGGGACTACTCATACGTATGCGACCAAATGCGTCTGACTGTCCTACCTTGAGTGTAGTTCTTAGAACAGGCTGACCTAGAGCATTATACTCCATGGCCTTATGCAGGTCATTTAGATTAGGTTCTCTAGGATGATTATACCCTGTGGTATTCTCTGGCTGGTCTTGAGACATCTATCAGAATCCGTTTACGATTGTTTTGTAGAACACCAGTCCAGTGAAGGTTCCTGTTCTTTCCTGTGTAGAGTTAGACCAAGACACAAAACACGATCCAGTTACCTGATTGTTTCCGCATTGTATTCTTATTGGATAATAAGCACCTTCTGTTAACTGTATCGACCCAGATGCATCTTGATTACCATGTAGGCCACCGTTGTTAACTAGAGCATTAGCAGTAGTGAAACCAGATACTGCTGTATCGCCGATCCATAGATAACTGGCGTCATCGCTATTTGTATAAAATGTATAGGTATCAGTCTTTGGCGGTACGAAGAATCCTCTCCATTCTACACTAGTAGAAACTGGAATATTTGAATCTGCGATAGATATGGCACTTGGATAACCAAATACACTCGGTGAGTTCATTATAAAAAAATTAGGATCGTCATTAAAGTATCCTGCATACTTGTCATGCCACAAACCGTCGTAGTATAACTTTCCTGATCCTGTAATCCAAGGACGACCTTGTACAAGTCCTCCTGGATTTTCATTATTCAAAATGTCATTGTTGACATATCTTGTAGGTAACTGAGAAATATCATATTCAGATCTAAGATTGCCATCTGCTGCTCGATCTGATGCTGCTAGATCAAGTTTGGCCTTTTGGCGTAGTTCTTTTGTTGATAGGGTTGAAATACCATTTGCTGACATCAGTTTCTCTCCCCGGGATATATTCTAAAACTGTTGCCACGGAGATCAGCTGCCTGTTTAGGACCATTGACTCCTCCGCCTGCGTTTGTTGTCACCGCATCTATTGAAGCATACTGTTCATTAGGTTCGTTGGCAAATGTAGGATCTACTTCTGGTTCTTGAACAAGATCGATGATCTGTTTGAAATGGTTGATGTCTGCAGGCTGACCTGCGATAGCTACATCCGCAGAAATGGCTTGTGGTTTTTCAACTTCCACGCCTGCATCAATGTTGTCTATAAGATCTAATAGATCTCTGATTATTTCTGTTGCTCTCATAGTCCACTCAACTTTTTAATATCACTAACTTCATCAGCTTGATCGATGCTGTTCATGAACTTTAAGATCGCAGGATAATCTTCCATAGTCACTGGACTGTGCTGCGATAGCTTGATAACGATTTCAGCAACATCGTGTATGTCGCGGTCGTCTTTGATATCTTCGCGAGCCAGTTCTAACAAGCGAATAAATAAAGGTACATCGATTTTAATAATATCCATAGTACAATATTTAGCGTAGAAAGGTGCAGGATGATAGATAAAAAACCCTTTACAGAACTGCTTGCAGGACTAAAAGAAAACGGAAAATATCGTGTTTTTAACGACATCGTGCGTGAGCGAGGCAAGTTTCCCACAGCATTATGGTATGGTCCTTACAATATCAAGAACATCGTAAACTGGTGCTCCAACGATTACCTTGGCATGGGTCAGCACAAAGTTGTCTTAGACGCTATGCACACAGCCTTAGATCATACAGGATCAGGTTCGGGCGGTACACGCAACATCGGCGGTACCAGCCACTATCACGTAGCTCTAGAACACGAGCTAGCACTACTACACAATAAGGCGCGAGCACTGTTGTTCAGCAGTGCATATGTGGCCAACGAATGGACTCTTATCGCACTAGCTAAGATCATTCCTAACATACAATACATCAGCGATGAGAATAATCACAACTCGATCATCGTTGGTATCAGTCACAGCAAGGCATCTAAACAGGTATTCAAGCACAATGACATGGCTGACCTAGAAGATAAACTAGTCAACGCCCAGTTAACTGGTCATGTTCCTTGTATCGTATTTGAGTCAGTTTATTCTATGGATGGTGATGTAGGCAAGATCAAAGAGATCTGCGATCTCGCAGACAAGTATCATGCCATGACCTATATTGATGAAGTACACGCGGTAGGACTCTATGGCGCCCACGGTGGCGGTAAAGTAGAAGAACTAGGATTGGAGTCTAGGATTGATATAATCAATGGTACACTAGGCAAAGCCTATGGAGTCCAAGGCGGCTATATTGCTGCCGATAGTGACGTCATCGATGCCATACGTTCAGTGGCAGCTGGATTCATCTTTACTACCAGCATGAGTCCTGTGGCCTGTGCAGGTGCCCTAGCTGCTGTGAAGTATCTCAAGGATCATAATGAGATACGAGAGAAACATCAAGAACGTGCTCGTAAACTCAAACACAGACTAAAGGTAGCAGGTATTCCTGTTATGGAATGCTCTACTACTCACATCGTTCCTGTGCTTGTAGGTGATGCTAAGAAGTGTAAGTCAATGAGTGATATGCTGTTAGCAGAACACAATATCTATGTGCAGCCAATCAACTATCCTACTGTGGACGTAGGCACAGAGCGTTTACGCTTTGCACCTACACCATTCCATAATGATTCTATGATTGAGGATCTGGTAACTGCGCTGGTTGCCGTGTTTGAGAGTCACCGGGACTAATACGATAACGATCCTCTCCGTTTTCAGTGGTTCCCACTTCAAAGATAATGCCGCTATCGCTAAGGCAAGTTAGTTGATGTGGACTCAAAGGCGCTACTTCAAAGGCACTGCCTGTCTGAAGTTCTATCTCTCTATGTTCGCCAGTCTTGGTATCAACAAAGTTTAGTTTAAATGTGCCTTCATTAATGAACCAGCTCTTTCTACGTTCGCTGTGATAGACCATGCTAGTCTTAGCGCCTGCACGTTCAAAGACTAAGAGCTTGCCGCTATACTTTTCATTGTTGCACCAAAGGATTTCAAATCCCCAACCTCTTTCTATTCTTCCTAGATCCATTATGGTCTCCGATCGATGATTTGATCTACTAGACCATAGGCCTTGGCTTCTTCTGCTGACATAAACGTATCACGATCCATGTCACGTTCAAAGTCTTGATAGGTCTTGCCCGCAGTATTGTGCTTGACATAGAGCTCAGTTAAGATAGTTTTCATCTTAGTGATCTCTTTGTATTGGATTTCGATATCGCTCTGCATACCACGAGCACCTCCCGATGGTTGGTGGATCATATGACGTGCATAGGGCAACATAAACCTTTTACCTTTGGCTCCTGCCTGTGCAAGGAAACTGCCCATTGAGCAGGCTTGACCCATTACATAGGTTGCTACGTCTGGCTTAATAAACTGCATGGTATCATAGATAGCCATACCTGCTGTGATAACACCGCCAGGACTGTTAATAAACAAACTGATGTCTTGATCAGGATTTTCACTTTCTAAGAATAGCAACTGTGCTACGATAGTATTAGCCATGTTATCTTCTACAGGACCATTCAACATGATGATCCGTTCTTTGAGCAAGCGACTGTAGATATCGTAGGCACGCTCACCCTTGCTGGTAGTTTCGATAACCATTGGAATCAAACTCATAGTCTTTCCTTTTTGTTGTAAGTTGTATTAGTATAATGTGGCAACTTGGACACGTCAACTATATTTTATCTCAAAAGGCTCTTGTTTTCAGCAATATATGAGTATATAATGAATCTTGTAGTTAAATACTCAAAAGTAGCAAATCATGACAACACTTCTATTAAATGCCGACGCTCAGCCAGTCAGCCTGCTACCACTTAGCACTGTAGATTGGCAAGAAGCGATCAGATATCTAGTCCTGGACAAGGTCCGTGTGATGAGTTGGTACGACGATTGGATCGTTCGTTCTGCTCGTTGGGAGACCCGCGTCCCTGCGGTCATGATGCTCAAAGAGTATCAGAAGACTAAAAACTATGTGCGTTTGAGTAAACGTAATGTGTTCCTGCGTGACCGTTATATCTGTCAATACTGCGGTACACAATGCCAAAGCGAAAACGCCACTTTGGACCATGTGCATCCAATCAGCCTGGGTGGTAAGACCACTTGGGATAACAGTACTACGGCCTGCAAACGCTGTAACTACGAAAAGGCTGCGCATACCAAAATGAAGCCCAAAATCAAACCCTACAAGCCAGATTACTGGGAACTTGCAGAAAAACGTAAGAAAATGGGTTACCATATCGCTCATCCAAGTTGGCGAGATTGGTTGGGCATAGAGGGTTGACAAACTGCTTCTAAGGTGCTATACTATTGTCATAGTTAACACTTTAGGAGCAACCTTGAAAGATACCCGCTATTGGTTAGTCAGCTGGGACAACCTCGGTGTTGAGTTTCTCGAGGAAATCACAGACAGCCACCCAGACAACTGGGCTAAGAAGCATCTGTTTGATTCTATCAAGTATTCTAAAAAAATCGAAGCGCCTCTAAGTTTTAATCTCAGCCACTTAGTGATGCGGGCTCAGATGAATAGTCATCGCCACTACGAGATCTATGTGTTTACCAGCACCGCAGATATCGGTCTAAATGAAATAAAGATTTGGACTGACAGCGACCCGCAAGGATTCGCAGATTGGGTCCGTGAAAACTATTCTTATCAAGTTTTTAGCAACCGTAAAACTACGAAAGACGTGATCGTATGAGAACACAACCACAGACTATCATCCAGCAACTAGAAGCAGACAACTCACGACTGGCCAAAGAAGCTATCCTAGCCAAGGCCATGCAAGAAGGACTCGATGAGTTCTTCGAAGGTCTGCGTATGTGCTTGGACAAACTACATACATTTGGCATCAAGCAGGTGCCCGTAAAAGAGGAAGACGATGGACAGGGACTATCTTGGACTAACTTTATTGAGCTTGCGGACAGTCTATATCGCCGTAGGCTTACTGGGCATGCCGCTAGGGATGCTGTTAATCTGGCTATGTCAGTAGCTACCAAAGAGCAATGGAACGATTGGTATCGACGTATCCTTATCAAAGACCTGCGCTGTGGTGTTTCAGAAAAGACGGTAAACTCCGTGGCCAAGGACACGGGGTTGACTCAATACCGTGTGCCTGTGTTTGAGTGCATGTTGGCACACGACGGAGCCAATCACGAAAGCAAGATCACAGGCAAGAAGATCCTGCAACGCAAACTAGATGGTGTGCGCTGTCTTACTGTAGTAGACTTTGAAAGCCGTACTGTTACCATGTACACACGCAACGGTAAAGAGTTGGCTAACTTTCCGCATATCGTTAAGGCCTTTGAAGATAACCTAGACAACTTTGGACGTAGTTTTGTCTTTGACGGTGAAGTCATGAGCGAAACATTCCAGGATTTGATGAAGCAAGTGCATCGCAAGGACAATGTGCAGAGCGGTGATGCTGTGCTACATCTCTTTGACATCGTGCCTTTGGTAGAGTTCAAGCAGGGTCAGAGCTCCATGGGTCAGCGACGCCGTGTTAACTTCCTCAAGGGCTTTGAAAACATCTTTGCTGACGCAGGCTGTATCACTATCGTTCCACAGATCGAAGTGGATCTAGATCAGTTCGTAGGCAAGATCGAGTTCCAGGACTTTAACAAACAGATGATCGCTGAGGGCTACGAGGGCATCATGATCAAGGATCCTGAAGCCAAATACGAGTGCAAACGTAGCACCAGCTGGCTCAAGCAAAAGCCCTATATCGAAGTAACATTGACGGTCACGGCTGTGGAAGAGGGCACTGGCCGTAATCAAGGACGTTTGGGTGCCCTAGTATGTGAAGGTGTAGATGATGGAAAGAGTATCGCAGTTAACGTGGGCAGTGGATTCAGTGACAGCCAGCGTAAAGAGTTTTGGGAAGCCTACACGCTTCGAGCCGATAGCATCGTGGGTCAGGTCATTGAAGTCCGAGCGGATGCGGCGACTAGGAGCCAAGATAGTGAAGACCTATACTCGCTACGGTTCCCCAGATTCCTTCGATTCCGCGGTTTTGCGAAAGGTGAAAAAATCTAAAATGGATCGACAGGCTATCAAAGACCTAACCTACGGTGGCATACAAGAACTGCTTAAAAACCGTACCTACTACTATCACAGCTCAGTGGGCTCGGGCTATAGTCATTGGACTGAAGAAGGCAAGGCTGCGCTGGCGGAGTTCATGAACATGGTGGGCTTTGAAATGCTACGTGCTGAAGAAGCTGAACTGGACCGTCGTGCCAAAAAGATGGTCATGGATGGATTGAAAGGCGTAAAATGAAGTTATTTCTAGGATGGGTCCTGCATCTCATACAGGGCCTTAAGTTTTGGCAGTGGACTTTCTTTGTGGGTTGGGGCCTGCTGATCACCAGCTGGCTCACTGAAGATCCCGTCAGACTCTACTGCAACTTGGGCGCCATGGCCATATTCTTATTTTGGATTTTCAAGTGGTTCTTGGTAGAGCCCTTGATGGAAAGCTGGCATCGTTATCGCGAACAACGCGAACGCTTATTCGATACTATCAAGAACAGCGATCACTAAAGCCAAGCATTCACAGCCTGATGCCCACAGAGCTCAGTGCTGTTAGACCATAGATCCGCAGGATCCTGCTCAAAGAGCCAATCAGGGCTGGGACCACGAGCTATGAGCCAGCTAGAGCTGTGATGCCAGGGTGGGCTACCACGTAGCTCTGCTTCCAACTGTTCTGGAGCCCAAGCACAGAGCCCAAACATAAAACGAAAGTGTCGAGGGTAGTCACCATCTGCCACACAGGCAAACATCTTTTCATCGCTGGTCATAGACCAATGCTCGTTGATCTCTATGGTCTCCATCATGGACCACTCTGAACTGTGCAGCATCCAAACTGTAGTGGTGTTCACAGGGCCACCCCAGTACAGAGGAAAGTTCATGCGTTCGGGCAGATTAAGATCCACTTCACGTGCTAGATCTAGCAGTGTATGAGGTGTGGGTTTATTGATGGTCAAGCCCGCCCAGCCCCCTTGGTGTTGCTGTGTCAGCATGATCACTGACTTTTTAAAACGTAGGTCGGGCATCTTTGGGGGTGCTATGAGTAGATCACCTAGTTCTAGATGCATGATCTGTCAACTCCAGTCTGGTAAGGGGCCGCCGTATTTCTTGCCCTTGATACGTTTTCCTCGGACCTTGATGCGCTCTGAGCCTACCTTGTGGCTCTTGCCCCCATCACGGCTACGATAGCCCTGGCTCTTGCATGAAGCCAGTTGGCTAGCACCTAGGGCCGAGTCTGGCTTACCGCTTAGGCAAAGGTCTCTGCTCGCGGGTTCTTCGTCTACTAGTGATTCTCTGATGATTTCGTTGATTTTCATGCGTAGGTGCCTCGAGGGTGTGTGGGCCATGTGATGTCATAGGGCCATCCTGGCTGCGAAGGTAGATCTCTCAGGGCCTGACGGAATGCAGTCCAAGAGTGCTGTTGCTGTGTGGTCATCTGTGCCCAGCGATCTGGTAGTACATAGACGTCACTTTCTCTAAGGAACTTGTCACGTTGACTGCGTGTGGCCAGGGTGTCTTCTGCGAGCCTACTTACTCGTTCTTGTGCAGTGATAGTTCTAGTCTGCCACTGTAGATGCCACTGTCCATTGACCTGTACAGGACCCACTTGTTCTACTATCGTGCGGCGATCCATGGGCTTAGAATGGTCGGGTTCTGGGGGCGCATCAAGCTGGATGTTCTGGCCCTGATCTCTTAGCTGGCGATATAGTTGTTGGTCAATCATATGTGTATTTACGCTCCGTAGATGATGCCCGCGACTAATATGTCACGGGTCAGCTGTTTCTTTAGTGTTTTGAAGTCTGCGCCCACATCATACCACTGTATGTAGCCACGTTCATCGTGATAAAGCACCTGTGGTGTCGTTGATGTGACATCGGGTATAGTATTGCCCACAGCATCCTGTCCAGGTAGGCCACGTGGACCCTGTTCGCCCGGGGCTCCCTGTGGACCTTGTGGTCCAGCGATAGTGACTATGCCTGTGACTGTGTCAGTGGTAGCTGTGCTGCCCGCAGCGACCTGTACAGTGACGGTGGCAGTGGCAGCAGCGGCAGCAACATCAGCAGTGGCTATACCATAGCTCACAGGGTTCAATCGCAGGGTAGTAACGCTGGTACCGTCTACTGCGCTTTGTCGTGTGAATCCCTGTGCAGCAGCAGTGACTAGATCGCTTCGTGTAGTGATGGCCATTATTCTCTCTCCACCCAAGTGCCCCAACCGGGAAACTCTGTGTCTATGACTGCCTGCATATGATCAGCATTGTGCATGGCTACCAAACTGTAGAAATCTTTAGAGCCCACACGCTCAGTCATGAGCATCATAGAGTTGTTGGGATCCGCGACGAATGCTCTAACAGACGCTAGTCGCTCAGAGTCAGGATCAGTGAGTTGATATATGATTCTCATATACATATTTAACCCTAGTTCACAAGAATCCAAAAATGCAGAGCAGAGACTTTGACTAGGCGAAGCCCTAGCGCAATTTTTATAGCCGCGAAGCGGCAGCGGTCGCGAAGGGTTTCTAGCAGAAATCCAAATGCTGTTGACGAGTTAACTCAGGATACTGTAAGTGTATCCAAGCTAGATATCTCTCTGGAACGAAAAAGTCTATGCAGTCCCCGCGAAACTCTAGATGACCGCCTAAGGGTTGTACGCGAGCCCATATGGCTTCTTGATCATAGGCAACCGTACTAGTAAGTCTTAGACACACAAGCGATCTGCGATGTATCACGTTATAAGAGTAATAGGAATGTGTACATGACCTCAGAGCATTCTATGAGCACTATGTAGCGATCACCAAAAAAGTCCAGTTGATCTGGATTGACTTCATCGCGTATGAGCGTGTGTATGATGCGTATGGGCTGGCCTGAGTCTATGAAGTCGTGTAGACGTTCCAGCTGGCCAAGATCATAGTCTAGAGTGTACATACTGCTATTTAACGTAGAATCAGGGCTTGCGGGCCGCTAGAGGCTTAAATATGCATATGAATAAACTAGTTCGTACTGTAGTAGAAGATGATGTTTGGTACGTGTTAGCACTCTTATTATTGAGTGTGATCAGCTTTAACTTGGGTTTACTCATAGGCTGGATTTGGATACTAGCACGATGATGTCAGTCTACTATCTAGTACACAAGGACACGGGTCGTAGACTGCGCTACTATAAGAATCGGGCAGGAGCCCGAATAGCCCAACGTGCTCGTAACTCGCACTTGGGCTTTAAAGATCGTGTAGAACGAGTAGACATAGGCAACTGGGAAATGGAACAGTGTAGACTACAGGACGGAACTATAGTAGAAGCAACTTACTGTATAGTAGAAGATACCGTAGATACCATAGACTTCATAGAAGCTGCAGACTAGCAGGCCCCGCTGCAAGATGTTGTGTGCTTGCGCACAACAACACTGGGTCATGTGCGTATGCGCATACGGGTCAGTAAATGCAGAAAAGTGTGATTTACTGATCGGAGGTCTGCGTATAGACATCGCTACAGGGGGTCTAGGGTGCAAGAGAGTGCAGAAAAGTGTGGATTTGTGTGAAAAAGTGTGACCATTTAGCATAGCCTCTCTGACCACCGAAGCCAAAAAATCTTTTACCTTTTAGGCAGGATCTCTACCTTGCTCAAACGGCGTGATTCCACCATTATTCTACCACGATCTGACCACTCTTGATGGCCGTCCCATGGTGCAGTCATAGGCCCCGCTGCTAAGGATACACACACTGTAAATACTAGTATGCAGAAAGTTAGACTCATCACTGAATATCAAGACGGCCGTCCTGTATATACTGTACGCGATTCTTGGAATCTCACTGTCATACAGACCTCTAACTATACACTAGCACGTGGCTTCTTTGAGATGTGCAGTCGTGGGCACACGGCTCGTACACTGTTCATGATTAGTCGCAGGCCTCGTCGCTACTACTCTAGATAGCTAGGCCCCGCTGCTAAGGATACTATATTTTGGACTTGACAGACCTTGTGTGATCACATATAATATACACATGCGCAAGAAACGTTTGCTTAGCCAAAGTAGAGGAGAACCCATGACACTTCCAGATGAACGATACCGTGCGGTCAGGATGGCCGAACGATTCATGCAGGATTTGCTGGATCCACGTAAGACTCCTAGAGTGCCCAAGACTATACGTGCCCAGGCTCGCAGTGTACTACGTCATTATCCCTCAACGTATGATCTAGATCGTGCAGCACAGGCAAGTCCTGAGATCTTTACTAAGCAGCTAGATCCTCTCTACAAGATGGTCAAGCAGCATGACATGAGGGATCGCATGACTGAAGAAGTAGAAGAAGATCTACGCGAAGCCCGGAACACGGGACTTATATAAACAGCAGCTACAGCAGCAGAGTTTTCCGGGGGGCCTATAGCTCAGACGGTTAGAGCAGTGGACTCATAATCCATTGGTCCTTGGTTCGAATCCAAGTGGGCCCACCATCACAACAACAGCAGCTACAGCAGCAACTATGAAGAGATCTCCTAATCCCATGGACCCCCTAGACGATGTCAAACGTTGGTTCGCGGAGTTGTGGCCCGTGCAGCAGTGTGCGGTCATCGTGGGAGTTCTAGCTGCGCTCGCTGTACTAGTTGCCTGGGCCCTGCGAGGACCTTGACCCCGAGGCTGCATGTGCTGCGAATTGACCGGGGTCATGGGTCGAGGTATGCGCAGCACGTGAGCTAGCTCCGGGGAATCTCCTAGACTGTGGATAACCCTGTGGATAACTTTTTTTAAACGAGTTGGCGATTTTGGTTGACAGATTGGGCTAGGGGTGCTATACTATATGCATAATGAAGGAGCGAGCAATGCGGGCCAAACGTACAGACCGGAATCACATCGTATACGAGCTGCAGGTACCTGCGGGCAACTACATCGGCGTTACAGCTAAGACTGAGACTACTATTAATAAGAGTGTACGTGCTCGCGCTGCCAAGCACTTCTATCGTGCCCATTCAGAGAACAAAGATTGGGCCCTGTGCTGCGCTCTGCGAGATGTCGCGAGCAAGGATGACATCACTATCATAGTACATGCTGTGATCCGAGGCAAAGCTGCGGCACATAAAGAAGAGGTACGCATCCGGCGCGAAATTAAGCCCACGCTCAACACAGATGTGCGCGGCGACTAAAAAACGGTTGACATTTTGGCTAGAGAGTGTATAATACACACATGTTTAACAAGGAGCGCGATATGCTAACACTTACAGCACAGCACAACGAAGACGGCATGTTAACACGTGAATACGACTGCGACTTTACAGTTACTACAGCTGGTGACGGCTTGTGGGGCTGTGAAGCAGGCAGACAAGTGCGTGTGACTGCGATTAGTGTAACAGAAGAAGATGACTATAAGAGCATTTATGTTACACACAACAGCACGTGGGACATTTACACAGACACAGCGTTTGAAGATGCTATTAGCACAGCACTAGGCTACGAAGTGCGTTTTACAGAGCAAGGCATGCAAGAAGACGAGCTTGCTAGCATGGAATAAGCTAACAGCAGCAGAGGGGTTGACAAGGTGCAGCTCCTCTGCTATAATACACACTTAACACACAGGAGCGAACTATGGGTACACGTTGTCTTACTTTTGTCTACGATGGCGACATTACTGAGGGTGCCATCATCAATCTCTATCGCCAGTACGACGGCTACCCCAGCGGGCACGGTGCTGAGCTAGCACGTTTCCTCACACAGGGTACACTAGTCAACGGCCTACGTGGTGAAGATCGTGTGGTGTTCAACGGTATGGGCTGTTTGGCTGCGCAACTGGTCGCACACTTCAAAGATGGCCCCGGGCAGTTCTATCTCTACCCCGTGACTGCTGCAGACTGCGGCCAGGACTATGAGTATCACGTCTACGAGCGCGATAACATCATACACGTACAGGTCCGCGATCGTGGCTGCAACATGTTTGGGCTCACCATGAGCGAGACCAATGCTGCGTTGTTCGATGGGCCCATTGGTCGCTTCTACGAGTACTGCGAGGATAGGCAAGCAGCATAACCCTTTGGACTCTAAGGGTTTTTTCTGGGGTTGACAGGGTACCCAAAACCCTGTATAATACAGACTTGTTTAACACACACAGGAGCGCAAAATGGAAGCAACGCAACGCGAGTATTTCGTACGTCGTCTCAACGAGATCGCACGTGAAAAGGTGCAGGCTAAAGCAGTAGAACTGTTTGGGCCCACAGGCCGTCCTCAGCAACCCACGTGGGGCATGGTCTTTGAAGGCATCCGTTCCGGAGAGATTACCCTTAAAGAAGACAAGGTGGACTACACGGGTCCTTACCTTAACCCCAGCGATGTAGTGTGGCCTGCTATGGAAGCCAAAAAGGCAGAGCTGGAAGACTACCGCAAGACTGTAGAGCGCGAGCGTCAGAGTGCCGAAGATCGTGCTATGCTAGACGCAGACGCACAGAAAGCCCTTGATGCTTTCCAGGGTATTTAACAAATAGGTTGACAGGGCCTTCGGGCCCTGTTATAATACGATTTTAAACAACATAGGAGCGAAGACTTATGCCAGCAATCATCGAGATGCGCGAAGGTACCTATAAGATCCGTGGCGCTGAAGTGTCCATGGCGGGTAACCGTTTCGAGCTCGTGGAACAATACAAAGAAGGCGCCAATGGCGGTTATGTTACTGTTGCGGGTGGCTCAGTATACCCAAAGAATGCTGGTATTCCAGATCGTTCAATCCGCATCCGTTGTGCATCAGCACAAAGCTACGTGGTAGTCTCTGGGGCAGTGCCTGCTACGCCCGCAGGTGACAAGAGCCTAGAGCAGATCAAGGTTTCGGATGAAGTAGTCGCACACGAGACTGATGAGCAGATCGTAGAGCGACTGCGTGGCCGCTTCCAAGTACTCAAGGACATGACCAAAGCAGTCAAAGAGGGCACCGTGCGAGCTATGATCGTCACTGGCCCTCCAGGTGTGGGCAAGAGCTTTGGTGTCGAAGAAGTACTGTCGCGAGACGATCTCTTTGATACCCTGGGCAATCGCAAGCCCAAATACGAGATCGTCAAGGGTGCTATGAGTGCCGTGGGTCTGTACAGCAAGCTCTATCACTACAGCGAAAAAGGCAACGTTATCGTGTTCGATGACTGCGACTCTGTGCTGTTAGATGATCTTAGCCTTAACATCTTGAAGGCTGCTCTGGATAGCTCTAAGAAGCGTACTATCTCGTGGAACACTGACAGCCGTATCCTGCGCTCTGAGGGAGTGCCGGACAAGTTTGAGTTCAAGGCAGGTGCTATCTTTATCACTAACATCAAGTTTGAGAATGTGCGTTCTAAGAAACTGCAGGATCACTTGGCGGCTTTGGAGTCACGCTGTCACTACATCGATCTCCAAATGGATACAGATCGTGAAAAGGTGCTTCGTATCAAGCAGATCGTCACTGACGGCATGTTGGATACCTATGAGTTCGAGGATGTACAACGCGATGAAGTCGTAGACTACATCATCGAGAATCGCGGCAAGATGCGTGAGCTGAGCCTGCGTACGGTGCTCAAAGTCGCAGACCTGCGCAAGAGCTTTCCTACTAACTGGCAGAGCATGGCTGAAGTCACTGTCATGAAGCGAGGTTAACATGGAATGGACACCCAAAACATGTCAATGGATTGGGCCCGACAAGGACCCAGTCCGTGACACAGATCTGTTCACTTGCCTGAGTGCCGTGATGCCAGGCAAGAGCTACTGCGCAGAGCACTACTCAAGGGTCTACATGGGTGGTACAGCTCTGCGTCGCAAGCGCCAGAACAAGAAGGAGCTCGAAGCTGAGCTGGCTAAAATAATGTGTAAGGATGAAGATCATGAACACTCTGTTTAAACTCGTAGGGCTTCTAGCTCTGATTATATTCTTTATCGCGATTGGTCCACTGGCCGTTATTTGGGCGTGGAACACGCTGTTTGGTGCTACGCATGAGATCCCGTTCACCTTTTGGACGTGGTTGGCCGCTGCTATTTTGATGGCAGTGCCCCAGGTGCGTGTTAAAACGGCAAAATAAGCCATTGACCTTTGCGGTAAGGTTGTTGTAATATAAAGGTACGCTGTTGAACTACAGCTATATTAACTTTAAAGGAAAAGGCAAACTATGAAGTTCATCAACAAAGATACGAAGACCTACAAGGTTTTCAATGCACTCTACAATGGTGCTGCTCTAACCCAAAGCCAAGCTGAGAAGCGTTTTGGCGTGGGTAACCTGGCTGCAGAAGCAAGCCGTATTCGTCAGCATGGTTATGCTGTTTACGCTAACAGCCGTACAGCTGGTAATGGCGTGACTGTTACCGAATACGTCATGGGCAAGCCAAGCCGTGAGATCGTTGCTCTTGGCTACAAGGCTAAGGCTCTAGGCATTACGCTCTAAGAGCTTATCGGTTCAAAATCCAAGCCGATTCGCTCCCGGGGCGGGTTTTGGGAAGGGTCCTTTAGGGGCCCTTTCTTTTTGGCCCTGTGTTGCATAAAAGCCACACCTCGCCGGCACTCCCGCCTGTTGCAAAAATACAACAGTTTTTTTGGTTGACAGCCCTGAGTAAATACCGTATAATAGAGGCATAGTTAGGACATAGGAGCGAGCTATGCAGTTTACAGCAGATCAAGTTTGGGGTGCCGCAGCCGCTGCCCAACGCATCAACGGTGAGTACCTCAAAGAGGACAAAGGCCGTTACACTGACGAAGGCTACGTAGTTGATAAACGAGCCAACAAAGCTATGGTCAAGCAATGGCTCCGCGAGGGCGATTTCAGCCAGATCACTGAGGCCGATTATGCTGCTGGCCGCAGCGCCCGGGATCACTTCAAATCCTACACACTGTTGGCGCTCACAGGTAAGATGAACGATTTCCAAACCACGGCTATGAAGATCGCTGCTATGGAAGAGTTCACAGGTAAAAACATGTACGAGTTCGCTGTTATCAGCTGCCTACCCAGCGTGGCTGTGCGCGATCAGGCCCGTACGGAACTCAAGCGAGAGATCTATGCCTCTGAGCAGCTCAAGGCTGCTGTAGGTGATACCATCGTCGGGGAGATCACTGTGGTCAGCGCAAGGTATAACCCTAACTTCGACAAGTATCGCGTCAACGCCCGTATGGGTGAGAGCTTCGTGGACTTCTGGTTCGGCAAAGCCCTTGAGGGCAGTGTGCGGGTCAAGGCCAAGGTCAAGGCACTCCGTGGCGATAATACAACACAACTGAACTACGTCAAAATAGTTGGTTGACAAAGAGCTCACTTGGTGCTACAATAATGATACTGAGAGAGCGTTTTTAACCCTGAGAAAGAAAGGTCTAGTATGTCAAAGCAAGATATCTCTATTCGCCAAGTTGGCCCTAAGGGTGCCAAGAAGGCAATCCGCAAGTCGCTGACTGTGCGTCGCCCTGTGTTCCTGTGGGGCCCTCCAGGCATTGGTAAGTCCGATGTCGTTAAGCAGATCGCTGATGAGCTCAACCGTGAGGTCATCGACGTCCGCCTAGCTCTTTGGGAGCCCACTGACATCAAGGGTATCCCCTATTACAATGCAGATGTAGGCAAGATGGTGTGGGCACCGCCCGCAGAACTGCCTGTGGATCCTGAGTCCACTGCTGTGATCTTCTTGGACGAGCTTAACTCCGCTCCTCCTGCTGTTCAGGCCGCGGCCTATCAGTTGATCCTTAATCGCCGTGTTGGCACCTATGTCCTGCCCAAAGGCGTTGACGTAGTCGCCGCTGGTAACCGTGAAGGTGACCGTGGTGTTACCTACCGTATGCCTGCTCCGTTGGCTAACCGCTTCGTCCACTTGGAGATGAAGGTAGACTTCGATGACTTCCAAGACTGGGCTACGCTCAACAAAGTCCACCCTGATGTGGTAGGTTATGTGGGCTTTGCCAAGCAGGACCTCTACGACTTCGATCCTAAGAGCCCTAGCAAGAGCTTCGCAACTCCGCGTTCTTGGGTGTTCGTGAGCGATCTGCTCAAGGACGATGACACTGATCAAGATACCCTGCACACTCTGGTCGCAGGTGCTATTGGTGACGGCCTTAGCATGAAGTTTATGGCTCACCGTAAGATCGCAGGCAAGATGCCTAAGGCTGGTGACATCCTCGACGGCAAGGTCAAGGACCTCCAGATCAAGGAAGTGTCAGCGATGTATTCTTTGACCGTTAGCCTCTGCTACGAGCTCAAGGATCGTGCAGACAAGAAGGTCAAGAACTGGGACGAGGGTGCCGATAACTTCTTCCGCTACATGATGGATAACTTCCCTACTGAGCTGGTAGTTATGGGTGCTAAGACCGCGCTCACCAACTATGACTTGCCTTTGGATGCTTCGAAGATGAAGAGCTTCGATGAGTTCCATAAGCGTTTTGGCAAGTATGTTTTGAGCGCCATGGAGAACTAGACCTCTCCAGCGCCAAAGGGCGGGGACTTCTCAGGGTCGCCCGCCCACCTTTTTCGGTTGACAAATAAATAAACAGAGCATATAATAGAAGCATACTAAGAAGGAGCGTGTTATGGACCCGATCGTAGAGAAACTGACAACTGCCCGAGTAGGACTGCTACTCAAGGAGCCGTTCTTCGGCAACATGGCTACTCGTATGCGTCTGCTCGATGCCAGCGACTGGTGCCCGACTGCGGCAACTAACGGTCGTGACTTCATGTATAACAAGAAGTTCATCGAGAAACTTTCTATCAAGAAACTAGAGTTCCTGTTTGCACATGAGATCTGCCACTGCATCTTTGACCACTTTGGTCGTGTTGGTAGCCGCGATCGTCAACTGTCTAACATCGCACAGGACTTCGCTGTTAATCAGATCCTTATCGACGAGCGTATCGGCGAGAAGATCACTGAGGTTAAGATCTGCTACGATCCAAAGTATCGTGGTATGGCCTGGGAAGAGATCTACGATGATCTGTATGCCAAGGCAGAGAAGATTCCTATGGACCAGCTCTTGAAGCAACTTGGTGACCTTCTCGACGAGCACATCAAGGAAGGCGATGGCGGCGGCAAGGACGGCAAGGAAGATCAAAAGGATGGTCGCCCTAGCATCTCCAAAGAGGATGCACAACGCATCAAAGACGAGATCAAAGAGGCCATGATCCAGAGTGCCGCGGCCGCTGGTGCAGGTAAGACTCCTGCAGGTATCATGCGTATGATCAAGGACATGACTGAGCCTAAGATCAGCTGGCGTGAGTTGGTGCGTCAAGAGATCCAAAGCATCATCCGCAACGACTACTCCTTCACCCGCCCTAACCGCAAGAGTATGCACTCAGGTGCGGTGCTTCCAGGCATGAAGGAAGCCACTACTATCGACATCGCTATCTCTATGGATATGTCAGGCAGTATTGGGCACGAGGATGCAACTGTATTCTTGAGCGAGATCAAGGGTATCATGGATCAGTATGAGGACTTCAGCATCAACCTGTGGTGCTTTGACACAGAGATCTATAACCACAAGACTATCACTCACGACAACGTCGAAGACTTGGTAGACTACGAGCCTCAGGGCGGTGGTGGAACTATGTTCGAAGCCAACTGGGAGTTCATGCGTGAGCAGAACATCCAGCCCAAGAAGTTTATCATGTTTACGGACGGTTACCCCTGCGGTAGTTGGGGTGAGGAAGACTACTGCGATACTATCTTTATCGTTAAAGGAAACACACAGGCTGAGTCACCCTTTGGCCAGACTGTGATCTACGAGAAAGAGGTAGCCTGATTTGGGAGTGCCAGGGGCTGTGGCTAAAATGCCACAGTACCCTAGGCCCCGCTGCTACACGTATGCGTGTAAGTGGTCTTGACAGATTGATAGATTGATCGTATAATATAGATACTGACACACAGAAAGGAGCACCAAGATGTTGAAATATGTCGTGGTTTTTGTAGCTGGTATAGTGTTCGGGCAAGTCGGATTCTCTGGCGTAGCTCGTATGCTAGATCATGGTGTTGATAAGGTTAAGACAACTTCCCAGGAGATGGCACGATGAGCAGACTAGATCAGATCGCTTACGAGATCGAGCAACTGTTTATCGAAGGCCTTAGCCCTAGGATGATCAGTGAGACCCTTGGAGTGCCTGTGAGCATGGTCCATGACTGGCTCGCTAGCAACAGCCTCGATGATGAGGACGGCTGTGGTCCTGACCTAATAGAGGATGAGTTGAGTCCTTACTCAACTGTAAACAGTTAATGAGTAAACTAGAGTTCTACGCAAGGCCCTTAGTGGCCTTCGACGCTTACAATAAAGATCATAGGCGCTACTACGCAGAGTTCCTAGAATATGGCGGATGGGGCCGTTGCCCTGTCCGTTTCGTTTGTCCGGAAGATTATGGTATGGACCTGCCTACTATGATCAAGCATAGGTTAATCCAGTACTACGTGGATCGTGAGTTTGGGGGCAGCAAACTATCACAGGAACGATCTAAGGCCCTAGCTGAGGATGCTGACCGTATGTACAAGGAAGCGGGCAGGCTGCGCAAGGAGAGCCAGGCTCTTCTTAAACCCCGAAGGTAATTCTGCAGCGAATTGACCGGGGCTAGCTATGCGTGTACAGCATACCAGCCCTGCAAAAAGATTGGTTGACAGCTCGGGCTATAGCTGCTACATTACACGGGTAAACAAAGGAGCAAGCCCATGTATATCCATCTCAAGTATACCGACAACAGCACGATCTACAGCATCGATGGTGAGCAGATCGAGTTCGTAGGGGGCCGTAGATCAGGGGACGTGGTCGTAAACGGCGATCATGTGTATCGTTACCAGCTGCGCGGTGAATACGTGCAGATCATCGATGAATACGACGATCTCGTAGAAGAGTTTGAGGACAGCGACGATTACTGGGAACGCTACGCTATGGAACTGGCGGGTGTGGCATAAAAGCCACACCTTTTTCTTTTCTGCAGATTTTGGTTGACAGTTTGGATTTTTGGTGCTATACTGTAGGCATACTAAGGAGAGCGAGTTATGGGATACTTTGCAAATCTGGAACTGGAAGTGATGAGCATGGCCCACGATATGGGTGATGATTTTGGCCAGGACGAAGGCACGATCCTAACCATCAGCGAAACGCTAGGTGTATCCCCAGAAGAAGTCCAACGAATCCTAAGCAGCGATTCTGATGCGGATTACGACGGTCAACCCGACGAGATGCAGGAGTGGCACGATTTTGACCCTGACTGCTAAAGGATTTTGGTTGACAGTTTGGACGTTTGGTGCTATACTAGCATCATAGTTAGATAAAAGGAGCGAAGAATGTATCCAGAGATTTCAGAACAAGAGCGTGTGGTCCGTGCCCTCAAGGGCTGGCAGTTCCTGCGCTCAGAACACGGTTGCCTCTACGATCGTGGCTCAGCAGACTCTTACTACGGCCGGGCTCGTCGGCCGCACTACGGTGGAGTTGGCGGCGAGTCAGGTCCCCGCGTTGAGGTTACGGATCCTGAGAGCGTGGCCGAATACATGGCTGGCTACGACTACAACGAACGCTACGGCGACAAAAAAGATTGGCGCTGATCGGTTGACAGATTGGTATTTTGGTCGTATAATACACATACTAAACAACTTAGGAGCGAATCAATGACACAGTCATCAATGGAAAAATCCGGAATGTTCTGCTTTATCGTAGGACTGCTCGTAACGATCTTCGGTGTGGGCGGCATTGAGCAGAGCTTGGACAACTCCGGTCTTTTGCTGGGTGCCTTGGTTTCTACCGTGGGATTGATGATCATGGGCTGTGGCGCGATGATGATCCAGAATGCAGAGGCCTACAAGTGATCAAGCCCGAGGAACTGGACTATCTACGCCGCGCTCTGGATGCCCTGAGTGCCCCGGAAACGACCGCGATGGCCCAGGCTAAGATCCTAAGGACCGTGAGCCAGATCGCCGATCGAGCCTCACGTGAGATCGAGCAGAGGTTCGTGGATCGGGTAGACCAGAACTTGGCCAATCAACATTTGGTTGACATTTTGAAACGCTGAGTGTATAATACACATACACTTAGGAGAGCGATATGAGAGATTTTAATGCAGTTGGTCATGATCTACAAGCGATTGATGGACTCTTGGATCAGATCGAGGAACTGGCCATGGCCCTCCCGATCAGAGCCGGCCAGAAGAAGATCATCCAGAGTAAGATCTACGATCTATACACAGAGATCGAAGACGGTGTTGAAGTGAGTTCAGTTGACTTTGACTGATTTTGGATGTATAATACTAACTTAACTTAAGGAGCGAACCTATGCCAAACTGGTGCAACAACTATGTGGAAATCAGCCACAAGGACCCTGAGAAAATCCGTGCTCTCGCAGACGCATTCAATCGTGGAGAGTTTTGCCAGCATGTGATTCCTACTCCTAAAGAGCTCACTGACACAGTGTCAGGCTTCATGGGCGAGGACAAGCGTGAGGCCCACGAAGCACAGCAGAAGTCCAACCTTGAGAAGTATGGACATGCTGATTGGTATAGTTTCCAGACCAGCCGTTGGGGCACCAAGTGGGATGTGGGTGGCGATGACTGCAACCCTGCAGACGTCAGCGAGGATGGCACTAGCATGAGCGTGGGCTTTGACAGTGCTTGGGCTCCTCCAGTGGGCGTTTACCAAGAACTGACCGAGCAGGGCTATGAAGTGCGAGCCATGTATTATGAGCCCGGCATGTGCTTCGCTGGCGTCTTTGAAGATGGCTGTGAAGACAACTATGACCTGAGCGAGATGTCCAGCAAACAGGTCCGCGATGAGATTCCTGAGGACTTGGATGAGTGCTTTGGCATCAGCGAGTGCATGGAAGAGTATGAGCGTGAGAATGAGGAAGAGCTCACACAGTGGATCCGTGAGGGTGCCGAAGCCAAGGAGCAGCCGCTGTGATGAATGTGGTCAAGTTGGACCGACGCTATGACGGGCATGAACGCTTTAGTCACAGGGTCGAGTTCACTGGCTACACAGGGCAAGGGCGTGTGATCCGTGTCAAGCAATGGGTCCGCGCCCGCAACTGGCTTTGGCAACAGTTTGGCGCCAGCGGAGAACTGTTCTGCGCTCGCCCAGAATACTTCGACGGCACACAGCCGGTTTGGGCTTGGGATGCAGAAAAGTCGAGTATATACCTAAACAAAGAAGCATACACGATGTTCATGCTACGCAAGGAGTTTTGGGAAAATGAAGCGAACCTTTGAGTTCAAGTTTGAAGTCCTTTGTGCCGGAGAGGGCACAGCGGACGAGGCTAGGGTCGAGCAGATGATCGATCTGGCCATGCAGGATCTTATCTATGACGACGAGTTCATCGCTGCTCTAGATGAGAAGGAAGCTGTGACTATTCGGGTCACCAAACTAGGAGATTTTGGTAAACCGAATGGTTGACAGTATGGATTGGCTATGCTATATTAGTAGCATACCAAATAGGGTTGGTATACTTTTAAACACACACAGAAAGGCACATTAAAATGGCAACTGAAAAGAAGTTCTCCGTAGCTGGCGTTTCGACGCTGAATGGTAAGACTAAGATCCGTTTCGCAAATGACTCGATGCGAATCAAGATCCTCGCAAAGAATGGTCACAAGGACGTTGACTTGATCAACCTTCCTAACGAGATGACCAAGGCTGAGATCGCTCAGCACCTGTACTCTACAGGTTATGGCACAGGTAAGCCTGCAGTGGAAGCTGCCATCGCTTACGTAGCCAAGAAGAACGGCGTCACCCTTGCTGCGCCTGCAGCTAAGGTCGAGACACGTGAAGCTGTTACTGCCTAATCCGATTCGCTCCCGGTAATAGGCACAGGGCGGGTGTACTCGATGCATCCGCCCTTTTTTTATCTCTCTTAGGAGTAAATAATTCATGGAACTGATCTTAATTCTATTCACGGTATTCATCCTGGGATTCCTTCTGGGCCGCTTCGTAGAGCGTGTGTTCTTCCGTATGATCCTCGGCGAAGTGCTCAAGGATCTAGGCATCAAGCCCGCAGACCTTCGTAAATTACGCGAGAAATTAGAGCGGGAGATCACCGAGGACAGCGATGAGAGTGCCGAACCCGAGCTGATCCAGATCCGTATCGAGCAGCATCAAGGCCAGCTCTATGCCTATCGCAAGGACACAGAGCAGTTCGTAGGACAGAGCTCTACAGCTGAGGGACTACAGCGAGAGATCCGCAGCCGCTTCAAGGACACGGTTAAATTCATCGTTGATCGGGCCGAGGGTGGCGATCTACTGTTGCAAAAAAACAACACCTAAATCGGTTGACCTTTTCGCAGTTTGGCAGTACAATACACATACTGACACACAAAGGAGCAACTATGCGCACAGACATCCGTGATTTCATCCTCAGGGACGCCACACTCGAGGATACCTCTGAAATGATCGATCTGATCAAACAGCGGCGCACCAAGCTGTCAAAGATGGCTACCATCAACCTCATGGCCGGGGACAAGATCTCATTCACCAGCAGCCGCACCGGACGTTTGATGGTGGGCACCGTGGAAAAGGTCGCGATCAAGAACTGTATCGTTAACACAGCCTTTGGTCGCTACAGGGTTCCCGCAAACATGCTGTCTAGGGTCGAGGACTGATGTCAGGTTGGATCGTCTACGAGGTCCGCTCGGGCCGTATGGAAAAGTACTACAAGCGAGCCAGCACGGCCCGTAGGATAGTCACACAGCACAACACTCCACGTGAATACGATTGGGGTCAAGGCTACGGCACATACCGCTACGAACCTCGCGAGATTTGGGCCTGCTGCTCTTACAGGGACTACGAAGGAATCTTGATGGGGCTGCGCGGGGATCAGTTCAAGATGTGGCAATTCTGCAACAGCCCGACTGGTTGACAGTTTGGGCGAACGGTAGTATACTACACACATATTAACAAAGGAGCGAATGATGATCAATCAAGATCTCAAAGTCATAGCAGGCATACAGGAACGCTTGGGTCAGCTGCCCGTGCTGGAAACCCTGATCTACATCGAGAACAACACTGAAGAGTTCACCATCTCAGAGCTGCGTAGTTTCCACAACGTGATGAGCCAGTTCCGCGCTCTGTTCGCGGCAGCATAACGTGGTTGACAGTTTGGGTCTACGAGCATATAATATGGACATGACAACAAGGACTACTCATGCAGACACTCTTAGCCGTTGCGATGATCTTTGCGCCCCCCGTGGTATTCGCAGCCACACTCTTGCTATGATCGCTGCTGCGGCCAAACACTTGGCGCTCATATGTACCCTAGCGGGTGCTGCGGCAACTGCACTGGGACAGGATCCCTTGAACATCCTGCTGCTGAACCTAGGCAGCGTCCTGTACCTATACTGGAGTCTAACCGTACGCGATTGGAACTTGGTAGCTGTGAACGCGGGACTATTGACTATCTATGCTATTGGAGCTATACTAAGACTATGATACAGATCACAGGACTCACACATAGGCAGCGCGAGATCATAGACATACTATGGAACTGCCAAAGCCTAGGACAAGCTGAAGCTGTGCTGGCAGCACTGCCCTATAAGGACGGCTGCGATGGCCGTAGCCTGCTGCAGATCGCTGCGTGGGAATGCACAGAACAAGAACAGGGGCTAGACACATATGCAGATGCTGCTAAGACTGCTATCCGTAACGCTAGCCGCTAGCTGTGCTGCGGGCTGCGCTGTTAGGGATCGTAGAGATGCGCCCTGGGACCCGAGACCGCCTTATCAGTTGACGGATCAGATCCCTGCTTGGTCGGGCGCAGCAGAAAGGATCTGTTCAGGGCACCTCAGAGACGACCAGAAGAGACCCGGCATGACGGATCGGTGTTGAGGTCTCGGTCGGTGAAGGTTCGGCCGATGGGGGTGGGGGGCTATAGTGCGTACAGTGTTGTATTTTTGCAACAGGGGTAGCAAATCACCACCCTGAAAAGAAAAGTACTCCACCCAAATTTTTTGCGCGGCCAAAATTTTATCCCGCTAGGACCCTTTTCTACTCTGTTCTATATACTTGATAGCTCGCTGTAACCGTTCTACATCGTCTGCTAGATTTCCCAAGCCCATGTTGCATTTATGGCATAGCCAACCTCTAAATAGGCCTGTTTCGTGATCATGATCGCAGACCCAGTTTTTTCTACGCAGACTGTGACCCTGCATTTCATCATAGTTTCTTAGACAGATAGCACAGCGATGATCTTTCTCGGGCGGCTTTGCTGACCTTTTAATAGCTCTTAGAGTTCGACTCTGCTGTCTAGCGCATTCTCTGCATTCATAGCGTAGATACCCATGTCGACCGCCGTCTCTGCCAAAAGCCGATTCTGGCTTTTCCACTAGACACATCGCACAAGTTTTAGTTTGTTGTCGCATAGTTATATGATACTATCTTATGGTCTAGGTTGTCAACTCGATAAGTAACAGATGCGCATAGACATCCATTTCCTAATATCTTATACACTGTGGCTGCTAGTGTTCCTAGTCATCATCGCGGTCATGATCCTGCAGTGATCTCTAGATCTGCCTTCCCCAGCTGACTCTTAGCCATAGTCTTTCATGCACATAATGTAACGCTGTCAGCACTATGTTGGCCCAGATCGCTCCTGACCATCCTGCCCATATGGCTGTTACACAGGTAGCTATCACTCTCCATATCACAGCTCTAGCTATGGTTCTCTTGTGTGTTTCTGTCATTTTTTGCCTCCATTAGGTTATTTAAGCTATATACAATCATGCCCTATAGAGAATATGCTGTCTACACTTCGGATCCCAGTCTAGAGCGTGCTCTACGCTTCGCAGAGAGGTATGGTCTACACTACGAAGTGCATCTAAATAGGACACGCATACTAGTGCCGCGCAACACCTTAGAAACACAGTTTTTGCTAGAGTGCGAGGGAGCAGTAGCCGTCATTGAACGAGAAGAATATTATGGATATAGAGGAAATAAGAGGTCGTAAGTACTACTACAGTAGGGAGGAAGATACTTGGTATCCCATGCCCGATAAGCTGGACAACGATCTAAATGCATTCGCCATGTTCATGGCCAAGATTGGGGCGGTCTGTGTTGTATGCTGGCTAGCTATGGAATACTTTGGTCTTACTAGAAGCTAAAAAATCTTACCGCTGTGCGCTTCGCGCTAAATTTTTGCGCTGCTTCGCCGAAAAAAAAATCGCGCGGCTGCGCCTTGACAAACAAGTCAGCATCGTGTATACTAAGACTATGAAAATACGAGTAAAGGATCTGGGTGAGCATCGTTGGCTCTGCTACTGTTGGCCTGCTAACAGTCTAGAACGGCATGAGTTTATACAGTGGTGCCAATCGCATCCTGGAAACTTTTGGATCAGCCGTAACACACATGTCTGGGGCACAGAACCCATAGAAGTGCGTGGCGGCTCTAGATCAGATCAGCTACTACTAGCTATGAGATGGGCAGGAGGACGACATGGACCCGAAAACAGCACTTGATAAGTTAAACGCAGACCTCGCACAGGAACTGCTACCCCCTATGACCGCTGAAGAGCATCGTGAAGCCTATCGTCGGAGATACAGTGTCCAGCCCACGCCCGCTAGCCACCCACACTTATATGATCCCCTAGATCCGCCTGAAGGCTGGGTCTATGATGCGGCCTATGAGTTTTGGTACAAGCTGCCCGATGAACAGGATGTGCGTTGGATCAGTGTGATCACTGCCTTGACTATTGGACTAATGTTTGCGGCCTTTTGGCTAGCGGACTATCTCAGACCTTGAAGCTTTCACCGCAGCCACAACGTGCGGTTTCGTTTGGGTTGGTAAATTCGAAGCCTTCGTTTAGACCCTTCTTGACCCAATCTACTTCTAGCCCTGAGAGATAAACCTGATCTCGGAATGACACCAAGACCACGAACTCGGGCTGTGCGAAGTTGGTCACTCCCTCTTCTGCTGTGTAGGTGTCTACGTATTCTAACACATAGCTCAGTCCTGAGCAGCCACGTGTGTTGGTGCCTATGCGTATGCCCACACCACGGCCACGCTGTTTGAGTAGTTCTTGTATTTTAGTTCGGGCTCGTTCTGTGAACCTAATCACGTTTATACCACGGGGTTGTTGATCAGCTCGATGCGTCCCACCCAGTCCTGTGTGTTTAGGAACTTGTTGAGATTTAGACGATATGCGAAAGCATCAGCGATCTTTTGTGCATATGCAGGATCTGTGACTGGAGGATTTTTTTCCAGATTGAGTTCTCGCTGTAGTTGGTTTTCTTTGAGGCTGTAGGCCAAGATCGCATATTCCATGTTCTGCTCCGTTGTCTAGTATTTAGCTCAGCCAGCTCTGAGCCATTAACTGATCAGATTAAGCTAAGTATCTATATACAACTTTAACAAGGGAATATTATGACTCTAGAACAGATAGTTTGGGCCACGACCGTTTGGCTAGCATTAACTGTGATCACATATAGGCTCACTGGCTTCCGAGAAATCCGTGACTGCTTTAGCATGTTTTTAACTCGTGAATATTGGCAACCTCTCTACAACAAAGTAGAGTTTGCCAGTTGGTTCTGCAAGGCCATAATCATCATTCCAGGTTTGATTTTCGGCATACAGATTTGGTGGTTGTATTTCCTTACTCTGTTTACTAGCCTAACATTGATCTGGGCTTCAAACAAGAAACTGTTGCCCACGTTGGTTAGTTTTAACACCATGTGGGCCTGGCTCAGCTGCATGGTACTAGCACAACATTTGGTAAAATAACATGATAGAAGAAACACGCCAACGTACCATCACAAGGATGGTTACTTATAGGATAACCGCTTGGTTATTTACGATCTTTTGGACTTGGTTGTTTACTGGAGATATTGGCTCAGCCACAGGATTTGCCACAGCACTGCACATCCTGCTCAGCATAGACTACTACATACACGAGCGTATCTGGTTAAAGATACGCTGGGGTCTTACTCGTAGAGATAGTTGACCGTATCGGTGTTTTCGCGATAGGTCTTAGCGCCGTTCTTGTGATGAAACTTACGTGCCATTTCAGTCTTAGGACTTAGTGTCACGTAGGTTTTTACTTCGGGCTGTTCTTGCTTGATTTTAGCCTGCGCTTCTTCGATCAACTGGCGTCCAGCACCTGCAGCATATGACCAAATAGTATAGAACACTGCGGTATTGGTATTGACCACTTTGTCAGCTAGATCTTCTACAGTCGCAGGAATATCAGCTAAGAACTTGACACAGGTCACTGCTAGCGGGTGACCATCATCATCTTTTAATACAAAGATACGGCTGTTTTCGTTGACTCGCTGCTCAGCAGGAATCTCCGGTCTTACCGGATCGTCTTTGATTAAACTTAATAGATTGTCTTGTAGATCAGTGATGATGTGTAACATAGTCGTGCCCCATATATAATTATTATATAGGTATTTATTGACTATGTCAAATTTTTGCTTTCTAGGCTCAGTTCTTGGTCTTCCAACTCACGTATCTTGTCTGTGAGCTTGTCGATGACTCCCAGATTGCGCAGTTTCTTGAACACTAGATTTTCTGTGCTCCATTCACCGGCACGTTCCAATCCTGCCTTGCGCATATTGGTTATACGTTCTTTCATGGACTCGATCTTGTCCAAACTGCCAGAACTTATAGCAGCATCTACATCATGTACTATAGATTCTAGTTTACGCTCTACAGCACTGTCATCAGTTGGTGGCTGTGTCTTGCTGGGTTCTTTGATCCACTGACCATGTGCTACGCTATAGACTCCGGTGCTGTGATGTGCTTCATTTTCGCCCTGCACATAACATTCTACGGGAATACCACGTATGCTGATATTGTGATGTTCTCCCCACAGTGCCTTCTTTGCAGAAAATAACTCACGCATAGCTTCACTGACATCACCGCGGACGATCAAGTGTAGATCTAGATCGCTAAACTTGGTCCACGAATAGTTAGCGTTTGATCCAGTTACAGTATAGTCAACTACGGGTAGATCTACACCGATAAACTCTTCGAACTTTTCTGCTATCTTGATCAACTTGTGTGATACTTCAGGAAGTAGATCACTGCCCGACCAAATCTTGGGATTTAGTTTAGAGTTGACAGTTACAAAATGTCCAGCCTTGAACTCAGAAAGCCTCATTTAAACTCCGTATTTGTTACGTTTTGGCTTGGCCACAGGACTGGTCTTATTAGTGCCTTTGTTCTCTTCGCTTTTGCCGCGAGCAATAAGACCTTTATGATCTGTTGGAATCGTAGCGATCGCTTGGTTAACCATCATCGCTTCTAAGTCGCTGTATGGGAATGCGATATTGTATTTTTCGTACCAGCTAGCTGCATCCATGTCAACAGGTTTTTTACTTTTACCGTCAGCCATAGCCATAGCCATCATCATACGATTTAAGTGATAAACACGGTCATACCCACCCACGTCACGAGTTAGCTGAACGCCGCCGTGTCCTTTGTCAACGAGATCTTTGGGTACATCGCCCGTGACTTTTCCTTCGCTGATAACGTCTTTGATTCTCATATTACTATTTAGCCCATCGCAAATAATAGTCTGTAAGGGCATCATCACGATAAAACTCAGCTACTAGCGTGAGTCTTTCGTTGAGTTTATCTACTACTAGCTGGCAGCGTTCTGGGGGCTGTTTTAGAAGCCAGTTTACCTGATCAGTGCCTATTTCTGCGTGTACTTTAGGCCAGGGTATGTCTATTAGATCTGTTACCCTGTTTTCCCAGTTATAAAGATTGATTCTCTTATTCTTCATCTGAGTTCATGCTACTTAGAATCTCACGCAGCTTCGTGGATTCTACATTGGCACGAACTTTGCCTAGACTAGAACCCTGATCGGGTTCTTCTCTAGGTTGTACTTCCGTCTTACGTTTAATGGAATCAATGATGCTGCTTGCGCCTCTGCTTGTGGCGCCTGAGTGTTCTTGTTCTTCTTCTGGCAGATCTGAAATCTTCAAGCTCTCTAGATTAAACTCTAGATCTACTTTCATACCTACACCACTACTGCTACGTGTTTTCATCAACTGTATCTGATAGCGTCCACGCTCACGCATAGCACGACTTGTAAAGATACCAAACACATTATCTGCTGTCTGGATCTTTGACAGACCGCCCGAAATATGACTATGATCAAACTCTACTTCTTCTACAGCACCACGATTTAACTGTGCGGCAGTTACTAGTATGCAGTTCTTTTCTACAGCCAAATTTCTAAGTTCTTCTGAAACGTACTTGTCTTTGATAAACAGGTCTGCTGGGCTAATCTTCTTGCTAACAGGCATCAATAAGTCTAGATAGTCTACTAGCAGTACATCTACTTTACGTCCTGTTTTGATTTCAAACTCTTTGAGATATGCTCTTAGATCATTAGCAGTCTTTCCACTGGGCATATACTTGATCTGCATAGCGCCAGACTTCTTGCCGATGATCTTGACTTTCATTTCTACGTCATCTAGATCACGGAAAATCTCTTTAGTTGGTATGCCTGTGAGCATGGCATCGATACGCATACTAACAAGTTCTTCTGAAAGTTCTAGTGTCAGGTACACTACATTTAAACCCTGTAGTGCCCAGTTCACACCTAGGTTCGCTAAGAATAAGCTCTTACCTGCACCAGATCCACCCGCAAAGATATTCAACTCTCCACGGTTCATACCACCAAACAATCTCTTATCTAACGTCGGCCAACCTGTAGATATCTGACCATTCTTATCCTTGATACGCATGAGTCGACTTCTAGGATCAGCAAAATAGTCTGTGCCCATGTCCTTGGCTAGACCTATCTGTACTGCCTCTTTGATCATGACTTCTACCTGACCATAGTCATGTTTTTCTAATAGGTCTGCAGAGTTAATGATCGCACGTTCAAGTGCCTTGTGCCTAGTGAACTGCTCGAACTCATCCATGAGCCAATCCATGTGGCCATCTTTGACGTCTTCGGGTTTTTCTAATGAAACATTGCAGGTAGCATTGACCATTGCATAGTCTGGCAACACACTATATTGCTTGGCATATTCGTTGACAAACTCTGCGGCATCTTGTAGTTTCCGATCAAACAATGTGTGGTCAAAGATGCCTTGGCATCTGACGAAAACCTCTGCATCTGCTAGCATCAGTTCTAGGTATAGTTTTTGTACTTCGTATCCGTAATCTTTAATCATAGTTATTATTATATACTCTAGTTAAACACAGGTAAACCATATTTTTGACTCCAACGCTCAGAATCTTCTATGTCGTTTACCATAGGCTCTCCCTTGATATTAAGACTGGTGTTTAACAGCATTGGACAGCCTGTACGTGCATACCATATCTCTAAGAGTCGTCTAAATGGAGATCCGTCTTTTTCAACTGTCTGTACACGAGAAGTCCCGTCAACGTGAACGATAGCAGGATAAAGCTCAGGATTCCTGCACTTAGCGACCATTTGCATATAAGGACTGCGGCCACCAGGGATATCAAAATAATCATTAGATAACTCAGCCAAAACTGCAGGGGCAAAGGGTCTAAATTTTTGTCTTCGTTTAATATCATTTACTCTTTCCTTTATATCATTACCTCTGGGATCTGCAATAAGACTTCTATTGCCTAGTGCTCTAGGTCCAAACTCTGCACGACCCCTAGCTAGTCCACAAATCTTATGTTCTATAAGATAATCGACGATATGTTCTTCAGTAGTGTGATATCCCATATCGTAGCCCAAGAATGGTTCATCCCAATAGGTACCAAACCGCCAAACAGGATGATGTGCCAATACTGCGCCGATAGCTGATCCACTGTCGCCAGGACTAGGATAGATCCATAGTTTATCAAAATATCGATATACTAATCTATTGGCCACACAGTTTAAGGCACAGCCGCCCATGAGAACGAGATTTTCACAATCTACTAACTCTCTTGCTTTCTTTAGCGCAGTCATGAATAATGTTTCATATACTTTCTGCGTGGCAGAAGCTATATCAAAGTTAGCGTCTTCTAAGAGTTCAGGAGCCCAAGTCTTACAGCCTCTATGCAGATTATCTTTAAACTCAAAACGATCAGCATTCCTAATAAAGTCATCGTATACTTTGTTAGTCAGGCTATCATCGCCATACGCTGACATGCCCATTAGGATATATTCTTCTTCATTGGGCTTTAGTCCCACACGTTGCGTCATAGCACTGTACCATAGGCCTATAGAGTTAGGATATCTTTGGCTGTATACCTTCTTAAGTTCTAATCCGTCAGCTTTCCATATCGTTAGTGTTTCAAACTCACCGATAGCATCAATCACGAGAACACAAGCGCGATCAAATGGACTAGTAAAATAACCAGCAGCGGCGTGACTACGATGATGATCAGTGTAACGAATAGGTGCATTGATATTATATGTACTAAGGTACCTCTTGATATTATTTTCTTTTATATTTTCAATCTGTCCTGCAAATAGCTGTCGTATACTTTTCTTTAGCGGGTTCTCATACCAATAGATGCGTCCTGGTTTACCCCATCGTTGTTCTGCGTATGCGATCATAGAATAATCCAGATGCGGATCATTCTTGACACCACTAAATCTTTCGCTTTGGCTAGCGAATGCTAGTTTCTCGTCACAGAATACTGCTAGAGCAGCATCATGACTGTTTGCTGAAATACCCCAAGTAATCATTTGTAAATGAACGGATCCTTATCTTTTAGTCTGGCTACTTTCTTTCTAAAAGCTCTCAGTTCTCTCCATTCACGAAACCACTTTAACCATTTTTTAATCATTTATTTCTCTAGATTGTTTTTAAATTTATTCATAGCCATCGTTATTTTTATCTTGCCTTTTTGAGCTGTTTTGATAGCGTCAACTATGACAAATAGTTTTCCATATTTAAGCACAGCATCTGCAGGATCTTTGACATCAATATCCCAGTTAGGAAACGCCACAGACCAATCATAATCTATGGCTTTCTTTATTAGATTTAGCCCTGCTTCATCTTGATCCGGAATAACGATAACTTCTGCACCCAGGCTGTTTATGATACGTGCCTGCTGATCTGCTATATCATTGGTTAGCAAAGCTACACCTCCTACTGATATAGCATCAAACGGGCCTTCACATACAAAGAGATATTTTTGATCCTCTTCTTGAGAATCGATATTAAAGACAAAATGTGGATGTTGATCAGAAAGATACTTTGGTTTTCCTTCAGTGACCTTACGTGCTGTGTTACCAACAACGACACCATTATAAAAGAATGGAATGATCACACGATTCTCATACCCTGCTTCAGGACTCCAATGATACAAAGGATCAGTTGGATCTAGTCCTCTATTAGTTAGATATTCTACAACTTCTGCTATCTTAATGCCGTACTCTTCAGGCAAACAAGGATGTTCAGCCCACTCTGTTAGTGGAGCACTTCCTTCGGGTAGTTTTTTAGGAGTGAAGCTAACTGCTTCTTTGACTTCGTGTACATAGTCTGGCGCTTCTGTTTTTAATGCTTCAAAGACTAACGTCTTGATATCATCTTCAGTGGCACCGAGCCAACGACATAGAGCTTTTAGTTTTTCTGATATTGGGCGACCCGGTTGCCAACTTGCACTAAACTTGCAGTTGAAACAGTTGAATACTATTCCTTGGTCAAACCTTACTCCACCACGTTTTCGAGTATCTGGACTATGGCCACGATGACCGCAACATGGGGCATTGAAACTAGTCCACCCAGAGGGAGTTGCCTTAGCACGGGGTGGGAGTAGTTTACGGAATGTATCTATTACCAGAGTCATACTTTATTGTATTATCTGTATAATAGTTTGTCAATACGTCCGCCTGTAGTTGGTAACATTGCTGGTGTTACAAAGTAAGTTCGATATCCAATCGGAGAAACGCCAGTCCAATTTACTTGAGCGATTCCGCCAATACCGGTGGTCGATGTTACCGTTAAGAAAAGATCATTGGTAGGAGATGTGCCGCCTAAAGAACGACCGTTAATAACGATTTGATCTCCAGTAGAATAACCTTGGCCTCCGTTATCGATGTCTACGATATAGTTTCCAAGAGTTGTTTGTTGCACGGTAAATGATGCATAGAAACCTTTGTTTGATCCAAAATATAATCTTAACCAAACCCACTTTCCTGTAACATTTTTATAAACTAGTGGTGTGTTTAGTATTTCAAAGTTATTGCCGCCAGGGCTAATAGAACTATCTGGAATATTAACCCATGATGATTCTCCCGGAACTGCACTCTCGTCTAGGCTTCCTTGTATCAATACTTTACCGCTGTAGTTTGTTGAGTAGATTGCTAGGGTATGTAGACTCTGCGGAGTCTCTAGATAATGTCGTGTGTCGATTATACTGCTGACACTATATGCAGGATTATCATATCCAGTGACCCATGGATTGATATAGTTAAACTTTGTTATCTCGAGACTGTCATGTATTTCACCAGCAACATCATTTGATATTTCTAAAGTTCCGCTGGCACCATACTGTGCATCAGTGTACAATGGTGTTCTACTGCTAACTCTGTAGCCGTCGCCTTCTACTTGTCTTATTTCTTGAATGACACTGTAGTTGTACATTCCTGGGTCTAGTGTGGCTAGATCGCTTTCACCTAAGGTGACATATACCTTGCCTGAACTGTTTGCTACAGTCATGCAGTCTTTCTGGACCACTAAATCTCTGGTCTCTCTTCCTACGATGTTAAATACCAAAACAGATCCAGTAATATCGGCGGCTTTTTCGTCGCTGTTACGGACCTGCAGATCGATGCGATTGTCGACACCTCGATATACTTTTAGGTTGCGGTTGTACACTCTACGATACCTCTCTGTTTTCCAGGAAGCTAACGCATTGGTAAAAACATCTATTTTATTTGGATATAAATAAACTGGGTTAAGTTGCATACATTAGCGGACCTTTATAGTATTTATCGATGAGAATAACAGAAAACTTACAAGAAAACTTTCCATTCATAAGTATCCTAACCCACGTAAATCAGGAATACGTGGGGATAATAATCAATCAGGATGCTCAAGTTACCAGCATCTACGATTATTCATCTATTCGCACAGAAGCTGAAAAAGCCAAGTTCTTAGAGCTAGGAGAAGCTTGGTGGTGGGAGTCTAATAGACAAATACCTATCAATATTTTCCTAAACAAAGAAATAATACAGTTTAGGTACGTTATTAGGAACTTTGCTACCAAAGATGTAAAGGTAGTACTAGGGCCATGTACTAGCCTTAATGATATAATCGTTAAACGTATTAAACGTAAATCGATTACTTTGGTGCGAAAAGCACCTTAACTATATCCATAACTGATCTGCTCGCAGATTAGATTCATCTGTACTGCTACAGCAGTGGCATACGCTACAGCGTGGCTCTTCTTGAAATAGTAGTCACCGTTCGTCGGCTTCTTCCATATCTCCGCACCAATCTCGCTCCAGGTCTTCCCTTGTAGGTGCCGTTTGCCCGGGCGTATCAAAGACAAGCACATTGCCAACTCTTCGATACTTCGGGGTTTCATCTGTTTCATCAATGAACTGTGCCCATTTACGTGAAACAGTAAGTCCGTGAATTCTTCTTGTTCCAGTAGATCCCATAGTGGTTCAGTCTCCATCAGTTTCTTGAGATGCTCTTCATCTCGGATGCCTTTGTAGATACTTACATTTAAAAAATCTATTTTAAAATAACCACGTTCCTCTGCTTCTTCATACGGTACTGCACACATACCGTTTTCTGCATTCATAGGTACTTCGTGAAAGTATACTCCTGTATTATGTTTTACAAGAGAACCATCTTCGATTCGACTAGCACGTATATGTTTGAACAACTTTAGTGCTTGGTCTCTATCAACGAAATCTATGTCAATGTCCGGCATGTATTAACTTTTTTCCAACTTTGATTTCCATCAGTAATGTATCCAGTATAACGCTCTCCAGTCTCTAAGTCAACCAATAACCATTTTTCTGGACATTTCGTTTTAACGGTAAGGATTTTTGGTTCCTCAAGTTCTTGAACTTCAGAACCATCTTGTAACTTTCTGGTTTTCATTACTGCAATCTCGTCGTTTCGAATAATAGTAGAGGTAACGTGTCAGCTAAAAACTGTGCATACTCTTCAGCATCTTCTTCGTCTTCGAAGCCACTAAACTTAACATATACATCAGGTGATTCATTGCCAACGACTACTTCGATGTCTAGATCGTCTCTGGAAATAAACTCTTCGTTATCAGCCAGTTCTTCTTCTACTACTTCTTCTTTAGGTCTTTTAGGCATTATAAAATTTTCGCTTCTTTAACAACGTCTTTGATGAGTTCGATATCAGCAGGCAGTGCTTTAAACCTTCGAATCCAGAACTGTGGATCTATAATCGGGCCTATTATTTCTAACTGCTCATCGTTCATCCTAGACAACATCTCTTTCCCCGATTTGGTATTTAACACTAACCAAGGACTTACCAATCCTTCTCGGATATCGTGTGTGGCTCTGTTTAGATTGACGTATTGAAAATAATGCTCCCACGGTGCATTGTTAGCATCACCCCAATCCATCATAGTTTTAATAGATCGCTGTATAGCACCGTCTGCAGGCTCTTTTTTTACTAGTTCGCTAAGGTATTGTTCATAGAGTTCGTCTCGACACCAGTGATCTAGTTTCACTCCACTCTTTACAACAAAATCAATAAACTGTTCAGGATATATAGGCGAGGTATTGATCAGAAAGCTGCCAAACTTAACGAATGCCGTGTAATAAGGACTGGCTTCAAACTCATCAAATGTCTTAGGAGTTTTATTCTTTTGTGCGACTTCATAGAACTTTTGAAACGTGAGAAGACCTGCTTGTACATGCCGTTCATTACGGCTGATGTATCTACGCTTCTGCTCACAAAGGTGAACTACTAAAGTTTTTTCTTTAGCGAATAACTTACCGCAGTGTTCACACTTATAGTTTAAGTCCATTGATTTCTTTTTTATCCCAACCAAGTGTCTCACAGTATTCCTTTATCTCTTTATCTGTAGTGATAGCGGCCAATGCAGAAATATCATCAAGTTTCATATTGGGAAACAGTTCCGATAAAACTTCTTCTTTGCGATTCTTAACTTTCTTTAAAGGAATCCATTCGTGAAAATGTGCTTTCTTAGATTCATGACTACATGCCACTAGAGTAAGCCATTGTAGCTTTGGGTGTGCGCTGATCTCATTCCAGTTCTTGTTGTAGTATTCATTAACTGTTAGGAGATAATGCTCTTGTAGTTCAGAGTTGCTGGTTTTAACACTGCTGATATATCTATTAAGATTGAAGAGGTCGCCTTTGATTTCTTTGCGACCTTCATCAGTGGCGGCATCCCAAAGCTCTTTGATACCCATATCAACAGCAGGTATCATATCTTTGAATAGGTCTACGTGTTTATTCTTGCCCATCTTTCTTACTCAGCTCATATATTATTTTAGCACGATCTAATGCGTCTTGCAAGTTTTTGTTGGTTTTTGCCGCCAATCGTATCTCGTGCCACAGTTGATTTTCTAATACAGTTTCTCTCGCGGTACCTCGAACTCTTGCAGGATTATCTTCAAGTTGCCAGTCATAACCTATCACGATGCGACTGCTAGGATCAGACCCCATCTCTCTGGCATAGACCGTACCACCTTGTCTTTCGTAGATATAAGTTGCGCCCGGTTTTAACGATCCCATCTCAGTTCTCCTTTAAGAGCTTTGGTCATAAAAGTTTCCTTGGAATAGCAACGAAACTCTACTACCGCTTCAGTCGGTCCTGGGTATAGGGCCACGCCATGGTATGCAGGCACGAACCATAGAATTTTTTTCGTGATATGACATTTCTTTGGAAGCCAACAAAACTCTTTTTTCCATGCAGCAGTACGTTCGAACCCATCGTAGTTTTCACCCCAATATCTCCTACTTGTATCTGTGCCTGGTATCATAGTATTTTTTCCAACTGCAATACTTCACTCTGTCTGCTAACTTCTTTGACAAAATATGCACATGGAGGATTTTCTCCATCATGCAATGGTACTGTTAGCAGTTGTCCGTTTTTCATCTTTGGAAAATACCATTTAACATCTTGAAAAATATTTACTATCTCAATCGGATAAAACTCTGCCTTAAAACCTTTTATAGGATTGAAGATCAATGCATCAAACCCTCTTTCGTTGATGCTAGTTAGTGGAAGGACTTCTGGATCTAAGCCGCATTCCTTGTCACCAACTACCATGCACCAATCTAAAGGCATCTGTACTTCATATCCGCCTATGTTTAGTAATATAGCAGGACTATTAAAAGATTCAAGAAAAATCAGCGGCATAAAAAAGAAATCCGGTTCGTTGGGATTACTGTTATCTAGCACACTGAATCTAGTATCTTCATCTACTTCGTCTGGTAGTTCATTCAAATCGAATGATGTGTTGTTTAATGTTAATATTCTCATGTGTTTACCTTTGTAACCGTGAACGGATACTTTGCTTCCTTATAATATTTTTTGCGTTCGGTGAGATGTCGCTTGGCATACTTACAGGTGCTGGTGATGTCCCAGATCTGTACGAAGTCTTTGTCTTCTGCTTTTCTAATGCCTCGCCCAATGCTTTGTATAACGCGGACAAAGCTCTTTCCGGGCTCAATAAGAACCAGATTAAAAATCCTTGGAATATTAATGCCAACAGCGGCCACACCGTAAGTCGCCACAATAACCTTGTCATCACTTGTTTTAACTTCATCATATTCTTCCTTGCGTTCGTCTAGTTTAACAGCACCGCTGATAAAGACAGCATCAGGAATCCTATCAATGAGTTTTTCTCCTGTATCAATGCGATTCACTAATACAAGAGTATTTCCAGTAGACCTAAAACTTTTTATTTTGTCGGCGATCCAGTCTAATCTTTTGCTGTCAGTTACTAACCAAGTATATTCTTCTTGATAGTTCCTAAATACCTGCACATCAGATGTCTGTAATATTTGTATATCTAGTTTTGCTAGAACATCTTTTTGCTGGAGATCGTGTGCTGTGACTTGATTGATTACTGGACCTATACTGGCCAAAACACTTTGAAACTCCCACTTTTCTTTAGGAATGGTTCCTGTTAACCCCCAACGTATTCCGCAGTTACGGAAGTTCTGAGTTAACAGTTTTGTCAGCACATCTGCCTTAGCCTGATGTACCTCGTCGACTATGACAGCCACGACTCCTTCGCAGAACTCTGCTAGTGTTAGGCTTTCTTCGTCATAGCTTTTCTTATCTAGCACATTGAGACTTTGCCATGTGCATACTGTGTGTGTCCTATTGAGTTCTTTCCTATCGCCGAAATAAACACCGACATCTAAGCCGAGATTTTTGTAGTCCGCTTCAGTTTGTTCAACAAGCGATTTGTTCGGAACAATAACCATCGTACGACCATATACCTCACAAAGATGCGATAACGTCGCAGTAGTAATCGTTTTGCCTGCACCTGTAGCTACCTCCTGTAGTGATTGCGGGTTCTCTAAAAACTTATTGACTACGTCATATTGATAATCACGAAGTACAATAGGTTCTCCGGCAAACTGATGACCTTCTGGCCATGTTTTGCCTTGCTTTGACCAATAATCATCACCGATAAGATCAAACTTAAAATCGTGTGATACACGTTGGTCTTCTACTTCTATATCGTAACCCGAATCCTCGATTATAGGAAGTATTACATCAAGATGCGCTAGATATCCGTTTCCACCGATACCAAAAAATGTTTTTGTTCCATCCCAGCGACCTAACTTATAGGCGGGCATGTGTCGAGCGTATGGTAGGTCGAACTTTAACTTGTTTACAATCTTTCGCCGTGTCTCAACAGCCAGACCTTCAAACTTAATATTAACTTCGTCTTTTATTATTAGTTTACAGTTCGACAATTTTCTTATTCCTCGATCTAGTAGGTTTTATATCGCCCACATAAATCACACAAGGATGAGAATCAATCCAGTCTCGTGTGATGGGTCCAGGTGAAGGATACAAACCATTACTAGCTAATAGTGTAACATGTTTTGTTTCTTTAAACAACCACTTTGCCGGCTTTCCTTTGAAGATTAAAATGTTTCCACCTTCAACGGGTCCGCCTACATTGGCATCTTTGATCCATTGATTGAATCCGTCATCGATAGTTTTATCTTGCCTAAAACAAACACGTACCTTGGTGATGTCATGCCCCATGTCATTGACCGTTTTAACAAAATCTTTGACCCATTCTATTTCATTACTATTAGGATCCAAAAGAATAGCGACACGATCGTCGATATGATAGCAGAGATCTATAAACTCCTGCACATTTTTAATCCAAAAATGATTTTCTTCTGAGCTGGCGATCTTGTATAAAAGATTATCTGAAGCAATACGATTGCCAGGTTTATAAGGAATACCCATAGATTTCGCCAGCATTAAATCAGAAGGTAATCTATCTGTTCGAAGATTGACAAAATGATTGGATGCGTCATCAGAGACATTTTTCAATCTAATATGTCCACCATCCCAATAACAGTAAGGAACAACATCGTCTTGATTTTGCCATATTTCTTCGACTTCTCCCATGGCTATCATGAAAGTTTCATCTATTTCAAAACCATGCTTTGAAACAAAATCAAAAATGTGTATAAGGTTTGTGTCGTATAAAGGAACACGTCTTACCTTGGCATCATGGTCCCATTGGCTACTAGTAGTTTCGGCATTTTTTCCTTCAAATTCTTCCTCAAATTCCTTCTTGAGTTGGTACGGAAACTTCAGGCATACATCGATGCGACCTTGATCATTTTTTTCAACATAGACTCTTTTAGAGTAGTCGATGACTCGGAATGCATTTTTCCATTTGTGGGGTTGTGTCAATATCGGTCGATAATCAAAACCCACGTTGGCCGACAAATTTTTGTGTTTTTCTAGGATTTTTATGATGTAGTTGGCTTGGGCCTGAGTCAGTCCTTTACCGCCATAGATAGCATTATAAAAACTGTGGCAGGCCGACTGGTCCTGAGACGCGATGGCAACACTCTTCCTAGAAAAGGTATCGAAAAATTCTAAGAAAACGTCTTCGATGAAATCAGATTTTAGCATTTTTTAAGTATAGCGTAATAAAATCTGAAAGTCAAGACCTAATATATTTTTCTAACCTTTTTAATGGAAGACCTTCTCTGAGTTCTTCGACTAGATACTCTGTATGGCAAATCTTCGTAAACCATGTTGACCGGTCAGGCAGTGAAATTTCCTCAATTTTTTCGAAATTTCCACTCATGTCTGCAGCCAGACTTGATCGGTCACAGATTACCGGGACACCATTGATGACTGCCTGTATGGAGGGTCCGCTACAGAAGTTGACGATGCAATGATAGTTGAAATCAAAATCAAAATCATCATATGTGCCGACCAGTTTTTTTGGTGGAATCAGGGTAAAATTCTGGTTTGGTGTTATAGACTGTGACCTGGGATGTGGTCTTACTACTACATGACGATCAGTGTATCTTTTTATTTCATTTACAGTTTCATTGACCCACACGTTCATCGGAGGATTGGTTTCCCATTGGAGGCTGCGGTCATGTTGACAGGCTATTAAAATCTCGTTTCTTCTGAAATTTTGAAGGGGTTTAAGGTCGATACCCAGTTTTTTTGGTCTATCCTGATCTAGGTCTTCAGTATGACCGAAGATGCCATAGGCGTTGATGTGATTCAGACCGATCTTCCATGTTTTGTTGCGTATCAACGAACCTACTTCGATAATGATTACCGGTCTTTGTATCCTACGACACTCCTCATAGACTGTTTTATTGGCCTGCATACGTCCATTCCAAAGCACAGACCATATAACAGAAACATCCTCGTTATGATCAACCACTTCATGACCGATTTTTTTAACACCTTCTTCAAAAGCATCAAAAATATCCTTGCTGTTAAGAGCACCGTGTTCGCGGTACAACTTAATCTTCATAAGATTCTTCCTCTTCTATGCTATTGAGTATGGTTTCGTTATTAATACCGTCCTTGGCTCCTGCTTTGTAGTGTTGTATGTAAGGAGCCATGACACTTCTTGGTATAGGGGTCTTATGTTTTTGACCAGGGTTCAACTCAAACATCGCTGCTCCCTTCTCTTCTAGTTCGGCCACAACGGCTCCATAGACCTCGCCATCATAAAATCTCCTAAGATTATATCCCAAATCCTTGGTATAGTATTTTTTATAGATTTTAGCAAACTCTGGAAACATTCTATGTGTTTTGTTTAAGATAAAAAATCCTGTTTCACAGCTGAAGCTAACCCTGTCAGGATTTTCTTCGCTGGGCCATGGGTGTTTTACTCCGTAATGTGTACTAAGTGTTTCTGGATTACTGAGTAAATCTAGTAGTTGTACACTCATGTCTCTTTTTGTTGCTACATCAGCGTCTAACCATATCAATCGATCGCAAGGGATGTTGTCAAATGCCCATATGATCGGAAAAGCCTTTTTGCTAAACTGTATGACCTTGGAGTTTTCTGTCCTTGAGACAAAATCTGTGTATTCTGCACCTAAAACTTTCCAGTTTATATAGTTTACTTTCTTATATTTTTGAGGCTTAACCATGTCTTCATTGAAAACATGTAGTGTGATGTCGTCGGGCCAGAATCTAGAAAATGTTTCTAGGCAAGCTCGACCACAATGGTCAAAATATTCTTGATTTAGTGAAGTGATAACGGCATAATGTGTCATATATTCATCCAATATGGTTCTGTTCTGTTTACTAATAGATCTTTTGAATGAGATCTTCCAAGATCTTTCCTTGCACCTTTCAAATGATCAAGATATGCTCCCCATTCTGTGTTAATAAGTGGATGTCCCTCTCCAGTTACGATATTGCTAGACCAATCTAACTCATTTAATACTACGTTTCTTCGAACAGCATCAAAAACAAAACTATCATGCCATTCTTCTAAGGTAAAAATACCTAATTCTGCGCAATCGTACATCCATTGAAACTTTTCTAGAAAAACTTTGATCGCCGGGGACCTTAGATTCAAAGAGTACAGTCCACATTCGCTGAATTTTCTCTGTCTTCCAAGAAAACAAAGGTCTTTATCGGCAGGTATAAGACGCTGTATTGTTTCCATGGTGATTTTACTGTGACAATATGTGTCAGCATCCATCCAAATTAAGATATCTGCATCAGTTTCCCTGGCACAATGAAAAATCGCATAAACTTTGTGTGCAAATCGCACAGCATCCCATTTAAACCCCTTGCCGGCATCTTTTCTCTTGCTACGAACTGGGTCATTGCTGACATCTCCGTTGGCTTTTGGAACATTTTTCCATTTTTCCTTGAATGCCATTAGCTCTGGTATTTCTTCTAGACGTTTCAATGTTGTTTGTTGATGGTCATGAACAATACAGTTACAAAGTTCTGGATATAAATGAAGCTTAACTTCTTTTGGCCAAGTTTTGTCAAAGCTGTCTATCATACGTTGGCCATACTTTGCTCGGCCAGCATCATTAAATGTTGTAACTACCGCATATTTTGTCATAGGTACTCTCTTATTACTTGCCAAGCTTCACCAGATTCGAGATCTCGGAAGCTGAAATGGCTCATACTGGTTTTTCTTATCCAATGTTCTCTATCTGGCATCCAAGGATCTTCGATATTTTCTAATGTTGTGTTGGCAACTTCAAATGCTTGACTATTTTCTGGAGTGGGATCCGTGACAAATACAGGAACTCCTTCGATAACGGCAGCAACACCAGGACTGCTATTGTATGTGATCACCGCCCAAGCATTATGAAGGTCATCTAGAAATAAACTATTTCTGCTAATCATGACTCCTGGGCGATTTAGCTTCAAATAATCTTTACTTCTTCTATCTCCAGGATGCGCTCTCACGATAATAAGACGTTTGCTGCGTTTTTGTATTTCATCAATAGTTTGATGTAACCATTGCATGACATTTAGCCCACGCATTGACCACCCACCGTCTCTCTGTAGACATATTAATATATGTTGACCTTGTTGTCTCCACGGTCTTAGATCGATCTTCAAATCTCTCTTGATCTTATTCCATTGTATATCTGTAACATGTTTATTAAAATAACATCCAGTAGTTGGAAAAACACCATCGAGACTGAATCTCAAATATTGATTAGCATTTTCAATATCTCTATAAAGAAAAAGATTACTATCTACAGCTAAAGTATGTTTACCATGCTGTTGTTGTTTTTCTATAACATGTTTTCTAAATGCTAGATGCGGTGTACCTTGACTTCCTTCATGCACCCATCCTTGTATGACTCCAAGGTCAGTGACTAGGTGTTTAGGTTCCCATACTTCTATAACAGCATCTTTACTTTTTCTTACACCTTCAGCAAATAAACGTAATACTTCTGTTTTTTCTGATTTGGTATTATTTCTAGGAATACCTGCGTAATATACAGCTACAGTTTTACTCATTAGTCACCATCCTCATGGCTGTTCCGTCTTTCATTTCTCTGATATGAAACTGACCATAAGCTAAATGACAAGCCCATTCATATCTATTTTCTGCATACAACGGAGTTTCTATCATCGAAAGATCTTTTAAACAGACAGGACTAGCGGCATGCGTAGGCGCAAGTACGAAACTAGGTATTCCATAAAAGACAGCTTCAGTAGCAGCATTACTGTTAAATGTTACTAGTGCAAACACATCATCATCTAATGCCTGTTGCAATGTATTAGATAATACTCTGTCTTCTCTCCTTGGAGCTCTTTTTCTTATCTCTATCGGTCTGTCTGTATATTTTTTTATTTGTTCGATTGTCTCTTTAGTCCATGTATCTAAATCTGTGTCGTAAAACCTACAGGGTTTTTCATCAGGCAAAGCCACTAATATTTTTCGACCTGTCTTCTTCCACGGTGAAATTTCTTTATTGAATATTTTAAATCTATCGTCGGGTCTTGGTATAAGATCATTGTGTTGTAGATCGTTCTTGACTATCCTATGCCATTCTTTCCATCTACGGTTTCCGAAATAACCTGTGTCAACATAGTAAAAATCTCTGCCATCTTCCCAACAACGACGCATTATTTTATACTTGAGAATTCCACGTATAACAATAGGATCAGTGCTATCACTGTAAGCAAAAGAGGCGGTATCAGTAGGAGTACTACCGGATCCATGTGCAAGCATATTGACATATTCGTCTTGGCCGTCTTTACTTAGGAAGATCATATTGCTGACAATATTCTGTGAGTATACGTTCTCGGTGCCAATCGCTGCCCATCGGAGTATCGGCATATTGATAAAAACTAGGAGTACCTAATGTATAGTGTAAGAGTTTAGCGTTTGGGTTAGGACCATACTCGTCCGGTAACCAGTTCCACTCTTTAGGTAGCTCTCCGATCCTCTCATCATTTATCCACGAAAATCTATGAAGGACAGATCCTGGCGAATTCTGTACAAACTCTGGAGTAAGTTTTCTATTAGGGAAAGTAGAACAGTTCCATAGGATGACACTAGACCAGTTTTTTCTTGGATAGTCTTCATTCTTGCTTCCTAGATATTTTTTATCAGATTTAGTCTTATAGTCATGTTTTACAACCATGACATCTTTATCCATTTGTCGCAGTTCCCACAACTCGTTAATATCAGCCCTTACGATCATATCACCGTCAATAAAAATAGCCCATCCTTGCCAACGCATTAGATAAGGTACTAAAAATCTCGAGTATATGAATGTATTGCTACCATCAGTGTGTGTTTCTGTATAATCTTTGAATAGATTCAACGCTACAGGAATAATAGAAACTGGTTTACTAGAGTTTCTAATAATACTGTTTACACAGGTATGATATGCAATAGCCTCTCTAGGATCATAACCTATAAAGACCGGGATGATATCAGTCATTGTCTTTCAATGTCCTCTTCTTGGCATTTTTCGCCGTATTGTATTTCTACTATTTTACAAGGAACTTCGTAAGGATTGGTTAGTTGATGCCATTCACCTGCTGGTACTTTATATTCTAGATGTTCTTTTAACAAAGTAGGAGGAAGAGCATAACCGCCTGCCATTTTTGAGTTTACTACACACGCACCTTGGCTAACGATCCAGTATTCTGATCTATGCTTATGTCTTTGCATACTAAGGCTATGCCCCGGCTCAACAGTCAACTCTTTGACTTTCATTCCTGGCACATCGTGAAGAACTCTATAGTACCCCCACGGACGTTTGGTCTTAGGTGCTTTCCATTCTTCTAAGATCCAGCTACTTGAGTTTGATTTGTTAAAACCGCCAGTGCCAAACACAAATGATAGATTATCATCAGCGAAATCCATTTCTGGAATATTCTTATCAGTTCTATCTCCGCCATTGGCAAAAATGATTTGATCACTAGGATAACTTTGTCTAACCATATGTATTGCATGTTTGGCTGTGTTATCACTGTCGTCAAAATCAATGACGAAATCTACTCCAACAATATTTCGTACGACGTTGGCTCGTTCCATGTAAGGCATAAAAGCTCGGCCCTTTTTGCGTGTTAACCAGTCATCGCTGTTAACACCGACGACTAGAATATCTCCAAGCTTCTTGGCTTCTTTAATATATGAAAGGTGGCCAGAGTGGAGCGGATCGAAGCCACCAGTAATAAGTACAATCTTTTTCATACAGATATTTATGTGCGTAGATTATGTGCTAAATATCATATGAACTATAAAACTTCCATAAGAAACTTTGACAACAAAGATTGGGTTTGGCCCGAAAGAGATATCGTTGCATGGAGGTATCTAACTAGAGAAGATCATTATAATCTTCCTATAAATGTTTCTAATCTAGTAAAAAATCGCAATATAGTTGTACAGGCCGGAGGGCACTGTGGACTATATCCAAACAAATATGCTAGTTTGTTTAAAAAAGTCTATACATTCGAACCTCACCCTGAAAACTTTTATTGTTTAGATCAAAACATACAACAAGATAACGTTGTTAAAAATAATCTTGCTCTAGGCGAAAAAGAGTCAATGATAAGCCTGGGTGAACCTCTTACTAAAAAGAAAAACAATACCGGCGGCTACACTGTTTCTGGAAAGGGTAATATAAAACTTATTTCTTTAGATAGTTTAGATATAGAGGGTTGTGATTTATTACATTTAGATCTAGAAGGATTCGAATGGTTTGCTCTTAAAGGTGCTGTAAACTTAATCAACAAGTATAGACCGTTGATTGTGTTAGAAACCAACGACTATTGTGAAATGCACGGGTATACAGTTGTTGAAATGGAACAATGGATAGTCAGCGAACTGAAATATAAAATTATTGATAAGTGGGAACACGATACTGTTTATGCACCAGAATAATATCATTTGGGTTACATCTATAAACCAAAAAATCTATAAACAATACGCACACGAATATCTCCCAACATGGAAAAACCTTCCTGGCAAAAAACTTTGTTTCTTAGATGAACCTATAGAAAACTTTTTATCTGATTTTGAAACACATCCTACAGATGTTTGTTTAAAAAATACTAAACAGCCAGAAAAATATTTTGAAGTATATGGAACTAAAAGAAAACCTATCAAATGGTATCTAAAGTCCAGAGTCACTTCTTACATGTTGGAAAATGTAACTGCTGACTACCTCATTTGGTTAGACGCTGATGTAGAAGTCTTGCAACCTATGGATATAGAAAAGTTCTTACCTAGAACAGAACTACTATCGACGATTTATAAACCAGAAGGACTTGATTCTGGATTCGTTTGCTTTAATACCAAACATGCAGATTACAAACAGTTTGTTCGAGAATATTCAGATGCTTGGTATAATGACATGATACTAGAATCGAAACATCCCGGTGATGCTCATATACTAGAGATACTAAACAAAAAGTATCAGTACAGAAACTTATTCTTAGGAAAAGTTATTAAAGGAAAGGCTCATGTAGATTTTTACGATACAGAGGTAGAGCCATACTTACTGCACCATGTGGGTGTCACAAAAGAAAAAATCTCGGTCTAAAACCAAAACTATTCATAATGTGCATATCTGCACAGGTACGTTTTCTTTCGTGTGGATTATATGTTCTAACTGGTAGTGTAGTACATATATCAGAGATCTTTATGGAAATGCCAGTACCTATATCAACTGGTCCTGTAAAATCATTGTTTAATAAAATATTGACAGCTTCACAGACATCGTCAACGTGTACAAAGTCACGTTCATGATCCGTGACATACTCTAGTGTTCCATTTCTAAGTCTATCAAAAAACATATCTCGCCCAGTGTCTGCACCGTAGACGGTATGGAATCTCATCCAGCAAACATTATCGTGTGGAATCTTTTCCATGACATGCTTAGTAGCAGCATAGGGATTCAAATGAGGTTCATATTGGCTGCTAGAGCTTGCAACTAAGACCCTCTTATTGCTGTAGTGCAGTAAAACTCGTCTAGTACCGTCTACATTTACTTTCCAGTACTCGTGTGGCGAGTCTAGACTAGCCCGAACGCCTGTTTTTGCAGCTAGATGAATAACTGCGTCACACTCAGGAAGATCACAAGTAAGGATGTCTTGGCCTTCTTTGATATCGAGGCCAATGACAGTATGTCCTTTTTGTTCTAAATAGGGCTTAAGATTACCGCCAACAAAGCCAAGATGCCCAGTTAATACTATTTTCATAGTGTTGCATCTTCAAGTCCAGCAGTACGTAGCTTCACGATGTTAGATATCTGCCACTGCTTGATATCTAAGGCTTTGATAACGCCCAGCCATTTGTTTCTTAGCAAGGCGAAATCATTGATGATTTTTTCAAAGTCAACGACATCAGACTCACCCTCTACAAACTTTTCACAGTCTCTAGAGGATAGGCTGCGTTGATAGTTTTCAAGATATTTACGGAAATGCTGACTGCGTAAACGACGTAGTTCAATGTTTAGATATTCTAAAATCGCTTCGATCTCTTGTAGTTGATTGAAACGATTTTCCACAATACCAGGCATATTAGCAGCAGCTCGTTCAAGGTTTCCCGCTATGCGAGCGTCAGTCTTTGCTGCCAATAACTCGGCTTCATAATATGCCACGGCGTCTGGAATATTAGAAATATCTTTTGAAACTCGATCGTACCAGTTCATTAATCCTCGTCTTCGTATCTATCGTAGTCGTCTTCTTCGTGATATTGTTCACCGTCAGTGGCATATTCGATAGCATCGTCGAGGTATGGGTCAATACCCATCAACCGATCTAGAACGCTTTCTTTAATGCCATGATCGACTAGTGTACTAACAAAGTCTTCAGCTACGGTTTTTTTCTGCTTATCGGGAATGTGGTCAACAATGACGCTCCACAGATCGGCGATTAGGTCTTCCTTCATTAACTGGCCTCCGTTTCAGGTTCAACTGTAGTAGTTATCTCTGAATCGGATTTTTCGCCATGTTTTGAAATGTCTTCCATCATCCTATCTAGTCCATTGTTTTCGTTGCGTTCCCATGCCTTACGAAACTGTTTGATGATCTCACCATCAGCAGTTACATATACAAGACTATTTCCTTCTTTCTTAAGCATCCCTTTAGCTTCAAACAAGTCGACCAGTCCACTATATGGATTCATACCTGTCTCATAAGGAATCTTTACTTGTACACTTTCAAAAGGCTTTGCATAACGAGTTTTCATGATCTTGCAGGCAGCACGGATACCACGTACTTCTGAGATCTTATTGCCATCGTCATCTTCTTTTAGTTTGAGTTTTTTCATAGCAACAACGATACTTGATGCATAGATAAAACCTTGGCCACCACTAATCTTATCGTCTGGATCAAACATATCTTGGCTTGCATAGGTATGGTTTGTAGCTACTAGGCCAATGTTTAGACTACCAAACATATTAACACAGTTTCGCACAAGTGCTGTCAATGCCTTGGGCTTACGACCCATATCACCTTTCAAATCACCTGCTTCGAACTGGTTAACATCCGTTGGAGTCAACAACATACCTAATGAGTCAAGCACAAAAAGTACCTTAGGACGACTGTCTTCAGGCATAGCTTTATATTCTGCAACAAACTCTGTGATAGTCTTTGCTACATCGTCGATCATAGCCATATTAAGTTTCAACAACTTTTCATCGCTAGTGTCGACACCTAGTGCCTTTAGCCAATCTTCGTCTAGAGCATTTTCTGTATCAACCAAGATAACATAAATGCCTTGTGCTTGTGCCGCTTTGATCAAGTTACCTGAACAGATATATGATTTACCTGCTCCAGACTCGCCTGCAAATACTGTAACTTTGCCTAGCGGAACTCCTTTGTGGAAATCGCCACTGATTAGATAGTTTAATGCATAGTTACCTGTGCCAACCCAATCTGTAGGATCGTTAAAACCTATACTAAGACCTTCAATATTCTTTGTAATAGATTTTCTAAACTTGCTTATATCGAACGGTTTAGTTGCCATAATCAGTTATCCAAATCTTTAGTGTTCCACTCTTTAATGACTGAGATTAGTTCATCTTCAGTGTTACACATAGTCTTAGTGGTCTTCCAATCTTCTTTCTTATCGCGACCGCCGATTTCGACCATCCAACCGTTGTCATAACGATTGAGCGTGATTGATTCATTTACTTTTGATAGTTTATCTAGTTTTGCCATTTTATTTCCCTGTAATGAAGAGAGTGTGAGGAGGTACCTCACACTCTATATAAGTCTTACTGCTTTTGACGATTGCGAATCATGGCCAAGATATCTTGGGCACGACTATTACCATCACCATTTGATGCTGGTGCTTCTGCCTTTGGAGCAGGAGCTGCCTTTGCTACTGGTGCTGGTTCATCATCTGCATCATCTACAGGTGCGCTGGCTGCAGGCTTGTTAGGATCGCCAGTGGCTGCTCCCATACCTGCTGGTTTGAAGTATTGACCCCAACGGTCCATATCATATGGCTCACCATCGACAGATGCTTCAAACATTTCCTTCATTACCTTGAGCTCAACATCGGTTGGCTTCTTAGGTAGGAAGTCGGAAAGATTGAACAATCCATGTGCTTCGATCGCTGCCGCTTCAACTTCAGTCAGTGAACGCTCACGACGGCTCCACTTTGATGTAGAGTAGTCTGCGAACCCACCTTTTGATGTCTTGGCGATACGGAAATCTAGACCCTTGAGATAATCAGTTGGCAACTCATCCAACTCTGGATCCATCAAAGCACTACGGATGATTTGATAGATTTGAGGACCAATGATAAATCTACGGATTGGATTTTCTGGTGTCTTTTCTTCTTTAAGAGGATCTTCGACAATAAACCCTTGGAAGATGTATGAACGCTTCTTCCAATACTTACGACCCATTTCCTCTAGGCTCTTGTCTTTGAACCAACCACGCACTTCGCTGAGAATCGGGCAAACAGAACCGTCATTGTACATTTCAACGCAGGGTACCTGCACCTGTACTTGTTTGGAATCTGTTTCGCCTTTAACGCCAGCGAAAGGTAGTTTGATCATTGCACGTTCTACCCAGAAAAACGTGTTGTTGGGATTGCCATCTGGTAGGAAACGGATTACTGCTTCCTTTCCTTCTTGCATGTTCCAGTGTGGGTAAATGGCGTTGTCGCCGCCTGATGATTGTCCTGTGGACTTTGATTGTGCTTCTTGAAGTTTCGCACGGATTTCTGCTAGTGTAGCCATTTTAATATGCCTCCTATGTTTTGCCTTAAAATGTATGCCTTACGCATATTTGTATTATGCGTACTTTATTTAGCAAGGTCAATAGTTTTTTTAGATTTTTTCACCAAACTATCCGTGTATTTGGTGATAGCGGATCATGGCTGCTGTACGAGCCAAGAACAGCCGCCAACGGATGTCTTCAGTGATGATACCTTCCGGATCATCGGGGGTAGATGGTGCCTTTGGTTTGCTAATATCTTCTCGACGATAACCGACAAATATATCTTCGTCTTGCACAAAAATATCATCATCGGGATCTTCTGCGACACTAAAGTGGGTCGCTCTGTGAGGATTTGACCTAAACAGCTTAGGTTTAGGTATCCTGGTCGATTTTGCAAGGACCGGATCTTTTTTGGTCGCAATCTTTGCTAGTGATGACGTAGATACGGGATTCGGATTCACGTTCCCAGTAAGTGTCGTACTTGCCTGGCTTGTCCCAATACCTATCATCATCGCAAGAGCGATTGTCAATCCTTTCATTCCGTGTCCTCATTAACATATTAGTTTGGAACTAGAACGTTTCTGTAACAGTTACAGTTGCCGTCTAGAACACTCTCCCAATGATAACCATACGGTGGATTATATGTAGGCGGAGGAGTTACGTATACCACGCTCGGAGGCGGGCTTACATATCTTGGCTGCGAAAGTGCATAACCTACAGCACCACCAATAACTAATGGTGCTACCCATCCATAGCCGCCACCGTGGTGATGACCACCTCGATGTCTCCAACCGTCTGCTTGTGCCTGTGAGCTAAAAGCAGTTAATGTTATCAATGTAGCGAATAAGAACTTTTTCATCTTTGTTCTCCTTCATATTAATATAACGCCTTAGGCGTGATTTTAGTAGACAAAAAGTTTACCAAAAAGAAAGGGCTCAGGTGAGCCCTTTGTTCGGTATTTAGCCGATTACTTCTTTTCAGCTGGCTTGGCAGGTGCTGGAGCAGCCTTAGCATCTTTAGCAGCTGATGCTGCGGCCTTTGGAGCTTCTGCGGCTGCTTTCTTTTCATCTTTCTTCGGTGCATCTGCGGCAAATGCTGATACAGCAAATAGAGATGCGATTAAAGTTGCAACTAGTTTCATAGTATTTTCCTTTTTAAGGTTATCACAGATTTCCTCTGTGTATTAATTTAACGCACTAGTATGACTCTAAGTTGACAAGATAGTTTAGATAAAGATAGCCAAAAAGAAAGGGCACCGAAGTGCCCGATCTAACTGCTACGAACAATCTTTACATGCCTGCTAGTTCTCTGATTCTTGCTAGTTCTTGTAGTTCTGGATTCTGCTCTGTTGTTTGGTTTGGAGCCATTCTTTCTACAAATTTACGAGCTACCTGTTCTGCCTGTTCACCGAACTTCTTGCCTACCATAACTGCTACACCTTCTGGCCCTTTAGGGAATGTGCCTGTATTTCGATCATAAAAGCTGTGTACGAACTCTGCTATTTCTTTTACATCAATAGATTCATTGCCGCTGCGCTTACGGAAATCTCTAGCATGACGGTCATCGTGTTTCTTATAATCTGGTAGCTTGTAGTCGCCTGTGCCTTTGCCACGTGCTGAAGGTGGAAGATCATAGTCATCTTTCTTATCATATTCTGGATGATTAGGATCACTTCCTTCGGCAGGTACTTCTTCTGGTGCTGCCGCCGCTGGCTCAGCTGCTGCTGGCTCAGCTGCTGCTGGTTCTTCACCTGCTGCTGGTTCTTCAGTGTAGTCACCGAAGTCTAGTTGCTCTAATACTTCTGGAGCATTTAGTTCTAACCAATCTTTCACTAAACCTCTGCAACATGCATCTGGGTCATTGGCCGCAAGTTCTTTGATTCTCTTGAATAGTTCTGGATCTTCGATTATGCCTTTTAGGCTTTCGATAGCATTACTACCATCAACACCTGCTGGGAAATGTTCACCGACTAGTTCTTGAAGTTGTTGCACTGCTGCCTGTTGTTCTTCAGGATCTTGACTAGTAATAGCTGACTCTTCGCCCAATGCCATTACCCAAGATTCAAACTTTTCAAATGGATCTTCGTTGGCTATAATATCTAAGTCTTCGTTTTCTTCTATTTCGTTTGTTGTCATACCGACTATGTCGCTGTAGCCTACTCCATTTTCTTTCATTAGCCTATATAATACAGGAAATACGCTTGCGATATCTTCTTTAAAATTCCTTACAGTAAACATTTCTGTAAAGTCTTCTACTACCTCTTGTGGTACTTCTAAGGGTTGCTGTGCTTGGAATGATTCTCTATATGCTTCATAGTGGCTCTGCTTGCCTAGATTTTTGATTTGTTCACGTAGTCTTTCTAAAGCCTGTGTGCTTCTTTCTACTACTGAGTTAGTCTCGCTATTCATTAGATCGTTACGGACCACATAGTTTTGGAAACTCTTGAGTTGGGCTATTTCTTCACTCATGCTAACAATAGACTTACCGATTTCATCATATGGTAAACCGCCATTAGCGACGTGGCGTTGCATAGCTCGAGCACCTGCTAGATGGATGAAAGGATATTTGAATCTTTCACCGTCGGCATTTTCAACAAACAATGCTGAAATATTTCTTGATCTTGCACCGGGTGCAAAGTCGTCAGTAATAGCTCGACTATGTTTAATGATGAGTCTCGTATCTTCGAGCTTTTGATAGCTCATAGTTCGAGAACCGTATAAGCTGCTTTCGTTCATAACACTTTCTCCGACCGGTTGGGTCACTGTATCGTTAGTAGTTGGCTTGGGCTTATTGTATTGACTCAAGAATTCATAATCTCTTCGATCCAAGTTGTCCTTAGCGATATCTCGTGTGTCAAAACTCAATAAACGTCTTTTTGCGAACATTCTAAGTTCTTTCAAAAACCCGTACCAGTTGTTTTTCTGTCCGTCATCCATGGATTCAGTAATCCCATGGCTAAAGTAAACCTTCATGCTGTTTGGCTCTGCCAAACTAATGCTCACATGCCCTATGGGCTTTTCACCCTCCATGTAATCAAAATCAAAGAAGCGTGCCTCTTCAGGATTAATGGTTATTTGGCCTGTTTCAGAACCTAATTTTAGCCCAGTAAAACGGCTTCTAATTTTATAGAATAAATCAGTGGCTATATTGTTTCTTGCATCCATAGTAATATTTATCAAAACCCTGTGCTAATAAAGATAGGCAACGGCATGTTCTCTTCTGAGACTTTTTCCGTCATTTTGTCGTAGATCTTAGGATCCCAGTCAGCTAGTACGCTGGCCATACGTAAAATCAGCAGTGTAGACGTCACTAAGTCGTCGTGCTCTCCGGTTTTAGCACTAAATCCTAGCCCGCTAGCTACAAACGATTTCAGCTCAGAAATCAGCGGTTTGCTGTGTATGGTCATTTTCTTGGTTTCTATCATGTTCTTGAGTATAGAACAAGTAGATATTTTAGTTCTATGTGTAGTGTTAAATCCTTTACGGAACTTTCTCACATGCCCTTTGCGTATAGGTTCGCTCAAGAAAAGTCCGTAGAAGTTTTCTTCACCTATATCGTTTATAACTATAAGTGCTGCCTCACCTATATTATTGTTTTCTACACTATAATATATCTGTGGAGCAGAACCACCCTTTTCCATACCTCTATCGTGGATGTATTTCAGTATCTCACGCATAGTTTTAACTTGTTGCTGTACCGGAGTGGTGTTGTGATGCCACTCTGCTACCTGTATCATATCAGGCATTTCAAATACCTGTATAGCACCATAGTCGCCACCTGTACCTAAACTAGGATCTAGACTTACTAGGTAAGTAGCCTTGGGGTTGATGTCTTTGTACCAGCGGCATTGACCCATGGTCATCTTAGGATCTGCACCTTCGAGTTCAGAGAGTCTAACTGAGTTGATCAGTGTTTCATCAAAGATCAAGAACTCACAGTCAAACTCACGACGGAAACGTTCCTCACCGATCTTAGCACGTTCTGTAGCAGCCCATTTATCATCACGATCCGGATGCTCGTCCCAGGTAGCAAAATATGGGAAGAATCCGTTTACACCCAGCTCTTGCTCATTGCCAAACTCGTCAAACTTTTTATTAGCTTCAGTCCAGATCTGCGCAAACTGATCTTCGTCTGAGTTTGGTGTTGAGGTAATGATAGCACGACCACCTGTTGATAGTGTAGGACTTAGAGCAGTCCAGAACTCTCTAGCTTTTTCAGGCGGTTGCACAAATGCAAACTCGTCACAGTAAATCAAAGAAAGAGATTTACCACGACCAGTATTTTCTGTAGTTGTCGTTGCTTGTATACGAGCACCGTTATCGTATTCAATAGTATTTCTGTTGTAGCTGATAACACCTGCTCGGATGAAGTCGGGCAAGTTTTCATATCCGTAACGATAGCGGTTCATGATATCCTGCGCACCCTCATATTTGTGAGCAGCGATAAGAACCTGTGCTTCAGGAACAAACATAGTAAACCATAGAAGATATCCGCAGGCGCAGGTTGTTTTACCCATCTGTCGCGGTAACATAGCGATCACATCTTTGTGATTGTGATATGCTTCTATAAGTCTTACCTGATAATCGTAGGGTTCAAAATCAATAGCACCACGTACAGGATGTTGGATCTTAAGAAAGTTACGCATGAAGTATAATGGACCTGTAACGGGATCCATACACTTCTCAAGGTGCTGTACTTCTTCTAATGTATACCTATCTTGTTTGTGCGCTTTTTTGATTAAGACGCCGTCAAGTGATTTTGCCATACATTTATTTACAGAAAAAAATAGGCTCCGAAGAGCCTATCTGACTTTGCTGTTATGCTTATCTAGCTTTGGCTTCTGCTAGACGTTGTGCTAGTTCAGCTTTGATCATAGCACGTAGATCGCTTTCTGGCATTGCCATTGGGTTATCGCCTGCTTTGTAGCTGTGCTTATATTGACCCTTTTCACGGTTCATACCACCTGCTAGAGTCTTGGTCATGTATTCTGTATCTTTAGTAAATGGCTCGCCTTCTACACCGTCTGGAGTGTTAGCAAATGCTTCATCCTCTGGTTCATCTTCACCTTCAGGATCAATGTCGCCGCCATCTTGATCGTGTTCTGGTTCTTCTTTGTCTAGATCCAATGGTAACATCTTTAGTGGAGGAAGACCGCCTGCTGGCTTGTCCATTGGTTCGATTTCGATTGATGGCTCATTACCACCCATTGGGGACAATGCCTTGGGTGCTGCATCTGGGTTCACTTTTGTGATCAGTTGCATTAGTTGTTCAATGTTGTCCATGCCTTGTGCATTTAGATTAACACTTAGGCTTGGTGGCGCAGGAGGAGGACTAGACATAGGACCTTGTCCCATGCCCATTGGTTCTCCGCACTCGTCAATCTTAGCTTCAGCAACTGGCTGATCTAAGGCGACAATCTTTTTGTATAGATCATGTATATTCATTTCTTATCCTTTGTATGGGTCTGGAATCTTGTTCTGGTGTGAACCAACTGGACTCTTAGCCCCATCGCTGCCATAGTCTGGGCCCGAAGCTGATGCTTCTGATTTGATATCTTTTTGTCCTAGTTCTTTTTTACGAGCCTTAGATGCTTTTGCTAAGTCTTGTAGAAAACCTTTGTTATAATCAGGACCAAAGTAATCTTTTTGTTTTACTTTGCCTGCTTCTTTGTACTTGTCATCAGTAAGTAGGGCATCTTTAGATTGTAGATCTGTACCTTGCTGATTGTATTCTTCTGTAGGATCTGCTGAGTTCTTGACACGGAAGTGAGTTGGGCACATTTCCATTGCCATTAGCTCATTCTTAATCTCGGTAGTGATGGTTGGATATTCTGTAACCATCTCATATATAGAAACTTCGCAGTTCTTAAGATCTGGAAAATCGATAGGAAGCTGCTGGATAGGTGTGGTGTTTAGTTTTTCCAGGGTCAAAACGTTACAGCGTCCAAGTCTGGATTTTAGGTTTTCCTCAAACTTTTCAGGAACTTCGCCCGCTACCTTGATCTTGAAGCTATAGACTTTTTTGCTTTCTGTCAGATATTCTTTAAATGTTTTCATATTAATATTTAGCCCTTTTGGCTCAATTTTTTCAATAGCTCGTTGCGGTCAGTGATTATGTAACCCTGACCATTTAATACTTCTCCTTCTGGAGATTTAGTATCTTGATCGATTTTAAGCTTCTTTAGCTGTAGATCTACTGCTTTTAACTTTTTGTCTATTTTAGCTGTTTTGGCGTCTATGGCATTTTTCATCATAGTACCAGCTACTTCAAAGATGCGCCCACTGTAACGCACTTCTACATTCATGCCCAAATCCATTAGATCATCATAGGCTTTTTCTGCTTTGCTAGCTAGAGCATCTAGCTCTTTATCATCAATGTTATCTAACTCGGCAATCTGCGGCAATCCTCTAGTTAACTCAGCTACTGCTTTATAACTGTCATCAAGGCTTTGTACCTGCTGATGTGTAGGAGGCGCGGGTGCTGGCTCTTCTTCTTTTGCCTGGTCTAAGTTGAATAATTCTTCAAGTTTTTTGGTCATACTTTACTTATCTACGATTGCCGCCCTGATGGAAAATCTCATTCTCATTTACGACCCTAAACCTTATATTCTGCTGCTTGCACCACTTACTTGCAGCTTCCCATTTGGCTAGATTTTTAATATACTGCTGTTGATTATAAGCACTCTTTCCTACTTTTTCTCTTAACGTCTGACTTGCTGGCTTTACTTCAACTAGTTCGGCATGTTTCTTTTTGTTTTTATCTATATACACAATAAAGAAATCCGGAACATATATTGTTTGGCGTCCTGTCAGGGGATCTCTATAAGGTATCTGTACGCTCTCGCTAGCCCAGTTTTCGACTCCTGGGTGTTCGTCAAGCATACGCATGAATACAAACTCCCAACTACTTCTAGCTAATGGCTTCTTTAATCCTACATATTTGCTAGGATTTTTCATTTCAAAAAAACCTTGGGCAAACTTGGGCATTACGGTAAGATATTCCTAGTATGGGTTGTGTTTACTACAGGTGTAGTCCTGAATCCTAGAGTTGACGTAGAGGTTCTATTATTGTTTAAGACTTCTCCGACAAGAGAACTTAGGTCTAGTTCATTAAACCCTTTTAATGTATCCAAGATACTAAAGATAGGTGTCCCGTCTAGTTTTGCCTGCTTTAGCAATGTCGATGACACTACTGCTGCGGCGTCGTCATCAAATCCTTTGCCTTTAAAAAAAGAAACTGTGGCATCAACTTCTGAAGCGTTAAACTGCAAAGGTTCTTGACCATATGTATCAAAGAATAGGCGTGTGCCTGCTGAACTGTCAGAAGGGGTACTGATAGGTAAGTTAGTTGCCATTTATTATCCTTGATCTGGAGGTGCGATGATAGATCGCTGCGTTGCTTGTGTGTTAGTAGTGGTCGATGTATTCTTTGGAAACACAGCACCTATGACTCCTCCGACTGTAGATACCGCTGTAGCAATGTTTCCTGGATTGCTTAAGATGTTGACAGCCTCACCGGCCAGTCCTTCTTTGGTCAATCCTCTTAGATTTTTATAGGTGTTGATTCCTTTGATAGCTGTACCAAGGAATCCTCCAAAACTATCAAAAGTTGTGCCGTTAGATAAGTCACCGAATACTTGTTCTAGGCCATCGAGTACGCCGCCTTCTCCTGTAAGAGTAGCAACTCCGCCACCGGCTACACTCAAAGGACTTGGTAACAGATCATAATGTAATGTAGCAAAACCTTTGGGACTGTTAGATCTTACGGTGCCGCCACCGTATTGCACTGCTTCATATTCTACAGTCATTTGGCTTTCTAGTGTGCCACCTTCACTGTAATCAACGTTGCCGTGATTCCAAGTTTTAATACGTGGGTTTACTAATGTGTAACTCTGGAATCTCCTACGGCTCATAGTATAGATAGTAATACTTTTAAAGAAAGGAGTGCTGATTTCATTATCAAGACCATAACGGAAATTATCTTTAGGTGTCTTTGTTGGTCTTAGATGCGTTGCAGTCCACGCTGCATTTGGCTGTGTACGATCAGCGATATAGTATCCGTAGTACAAGGCCCATAAAGCATTAACGATACCGGCATTGTCATCGTGCATAGTTATATTAACGGGCTCGTAGTTTATTGCTTTGTAAACTATCTTCTTTCTATTGTATTGATTTTTGACCATCGAGTCAAAACTAAACTTAGGAAGGTCTGCACCTTTGATTAATAAACCAAACTCGTCAGCATGTCGATTGGTAAATGCAGGGCTTCTTAGAGCTGTTTTATCAACTTCAAATCTAGCATAGAATAAGAACTTAGTTCTTGGACTGAGTCTAAATGTATCATCTATGAATAGTCGTGTGGCATGCTGCCAGTTACTGTTAATACCTTTAGGTGTTAAAAGTCCTGCACCTACGCCATTAAGAAATCGAGTGAAGAAGTTTGCCATACTAATATTTATGCCACAAAAAAACCCGAGATAAACTCGGGTTCTTCTGAGTTAATATAACTATTAACCTTGTGCGCCCAATGCTCCAGTTGTTGCTTCTGTAGCGATCTGACGGCCAACTGCTGCACCAATACCACCAACGATACTTGTTGCAGTTTGACCAGCTGCCCATTGCTCCATGTTATCAAAGCGGATGGTTAATGCTACTGTTGCTGCTTCGTTGGTACCATAGTTTAGATCACCATAGTCTGCGTTCTGTACAAAGCAACCATATAGGTTGATAGTTTCTAGAACGTTTGGTGTTAGAGCACCGTTTCCGCCGTCTAGTACTTCGATACGTGTAGTAAACTTGTAATCGATACCAGAACGTGCTGAAGCTTGTTCCATGAAATCGTATTGCTTCTGTATCTGTTGTCCTACTAGTGCCTGCACTTGACCGCTAGCATCGTCACGTAGTGTGAGCGTGATAGTTTCAAATGTGTACTTACCAGCTAGGTATACCTTGCTGTTGTAGACATCCAACGGAATCTCTTCGAATGCTACTTTAGGACGAGTTACGTCTGCTACCTGCTTTGTTAGTTCAGTAGCTGCTGCAACGCCAAATCCTAATAGTGTCACTCTAAAGCGATACTTTAGTTTAGGCATCAGCAGCACTTGAGTGCTGACTGAGCCATTAGTTGGAACTGTTAAGTTGTTTAATGATGTGATAGGCATTTTTAAATCTCTCCTGTGTTCTTAACACGTAGTGGGATGTAAATGAACTCTACTGCCTTGACAGGACTAATAGCAATGTCTACCCATAGCTCATTACGATCAATTCTGCTTGGTGTGTTGTTAGATTCATCACAAACAACTGCGAAGTCGTATAGTGCCCTTAGTCCTACCAACTCCAGCAATAGGCTTTCACATGCCTGCTTAATCTCATCACGTGTGATTTTGTCATTAGGTTCAAAAATGTATGGACGAGCAAGTTTGTTTAGTTGGCTACGTAGGTAAACAACTAGACGAGCTACGTTAATACGATCTAATGCGCTTGCGTTAGGATCGCGTGTCTTTTGACCATAGTTAACAAGTCCAACACCATTAAAGAATGCGATTGGATTGATCTTTAGATCATAAAGTGTATCACGCTGTCCGTTGTTAAGAGCAACGGTTTGGAACTCACCTGTGTCTGCATCGATATAACCAACTGCTGTTGCGTTAGTAATACCACCACGGCGTGTGCCTGCTGGTGCAAACCAAGGATAGCTTACATTGTCGCTCAATGTTATTGTTTTTAGCATCATATGTGATGCTGGAACAACTGCGTTGTAACCACCTAGGTCTGTGGTAAATCCATTTGGATAGAACACTGATAGATAGTTGTCATAGGTAACGATACCATCATCGCCGTTGTCTGTAACTAGATTAGCGTTAGTACCCCATGTTGTTAGACTTGTAGCATCTGCTGGCAAGCGTAATGGAGTATCACCGATAACGAATGCTGTCAATCCTCGGTCGATATTCAAGTTAACCAAGTTGCTCATTAGTTCAGGATACCCTGGAGCAGCAATGATGTTGAAGTTACGACGTTCTTCGTCACGGATCTCAGCACTTGTGTCTACAACACTCTTGAGTGCGCTGACAACCACTTTGCGTTGAGCATGACGTAGGAATGAACCTGAACCGTCTTCGTTATTTGGACTTGCTGTTACCCAACGATCAAATACTTTAGCATCATTGCTGCCGGTTGCATACAATGACTGTGCCTGACCTAGATAACGTGTGTTATCTGCATCTTTGTCAACATAACTGTTATGATACTGCTTAACATTGCCACCGCTTCTACGTGTGTTCCATAGCAACATACCCTTTGGATATAGTGCTGGATCTGGAGCGTCGAAGTCGATATAGTCTGAAGATAGAAGATCTTTAATAGCCCCTGCAATATTGCCAGTTGCACCTGATACACCGTAACGTGCATCAGCAAATAGAATGCCTTCTTCTGTTGTTTGATCTGCACTGTCAATCAACACCCATGTTGCTGATGATAGACCTGCATTCTTGTAACGATATATTCTTGGATACATTTCAACATCTGAAGTATCAATCCATAGATCGTTGTTAGCTAGTGCGCCGCCATCTGGATTCTCTGTAGGCTTAGATGCACTTACAATAGGGCCACCTGACCAAGTGCCTGAATATACGTTCCTGTATCCTTTCCATGTAACACCGTTGTGTATTAGGATATCAACTTCGCTAACAGTTGGGTTGTACCATAGTTGACCATCGGATGGCTCGTTAGTTGGAGCTGAGCTGCTTGGAATAAATCCTTCGCTAGCTAATGGTCTCCAGTTCGAGATTAGATAATCATAACCGTTAACTGCTACACCTTCTGGTGATGCATAGAAGTTTGCCAGTCCTGATTTGGTATAAGGATTGTATGTAGATCCAAATAGTGAACCAACTACACCGTCAGTATCTGTAATACGGATTTCGCCGCCTGCGGCGTGTGTAATAGTTAGACTATTATCTTCGTTAACAGTAGCACTAACATTCTTAAGACCAACGTCTGTAAGTTCGTTATAAGCAGCGTCGTTGATGGCCTTTGCAATCTTTTCTAGGTCTGCGCTGATTGAACCAACGCTGCCTGTTAGGGCTGCGGTTGTAACAGTCATAGAGTTTAGACCGATTGCACCGACCACTGATTCGCTGATAGTGATCGATTTTGCACCTGCTGAAAATGCTGATGTCTTAGCTGGCGATGTTACTGAAGTAGCACCCTTAACAGCTCTGCGCCAGATACGGAAAGTTGCTGTACCTGGAGCTTGATTAGCACCTGTTAGCTCGTCTGCGTTTGTCTGGACGAATAGTGTATCGACAGTTAGATTCTTACCACCGCCTGCACGATCGAGCTGATAGTCAGCTTCGTGTGTGCTGCCGTATAGATAAGCTTCAACAGCTGACCATACTTTAGTTACAGTACTCCAACGCTTCATTCTCCAACGTGAACCATTGTTTGGTTCTGTGGTCTTTAGCCATACGCTACCACTTGGACGTGGTGCTGTATCATCTTCTTTAAATGCTGGAACTTGTGTATGTGGGCTTTGTACCAACTTAGGAGCATAGTGTACTCCTGTGCTGATCTTCATGATAGTTGTCCACGAACCAGTACCGTCTTCTAGGCTTAGAGCATCATTAACACTTGAGTCGCCTTCATTCTTACCGGAGAAGTAAAGATAAAGTTTTTCATTCACTACTGCACCTGAAATGCCTTGTGAACTAAAAGTATTGATAGTATTTGCTAGGTTTGTTAGCAGTGCTGTTCTATTAGCACCTGATAAAGTGATAGTATTGCCGTTGATCTTAAATGTCTGACCTGCTGCAATGCTGGTGTCAATCTTGGCGCCTGAGTATACTGTTGGATGTGAAGCAGTCCAATCTTCGCTGCCTACCAATACCCATGCACTTCCTGCTGGGTGGCTTACTGGACGCTTGTACCAGATAGTTGCCATTTCAACACTGGCGCTGCCTGACTGGAATACTACAGCATAGTTGCCGTCGACTCCTACAGATGCCTTAGGTGCTCCTGTTCCGGAATCGATCTTGCTGGCGTCATCGTCAGTTAGTACTAAAGGAACTTGTGCTGTAAATGTTTGGCCGCCTTTTGTTGAAGCTGCCATGCCGTTCCATTCTTGGATACCCCATGCTGTTGCCTTGGTGTCCATCCACCATTGACCGTTATTGGCTTCTGCTCCCGGGGCGGTTGTTTGGGGTTCTAGTTGGTCTAGATCGATGTTAGCACGAACGATAAAAACTGAGTTCGTAACGCCTAACAAGCTGTATGCTGCTAGTAAACCGTACTCGTTGCGTTCGCCACCGTGGATTGGATTATTTGTAGCTGTCTTTTCAAAGAAAGGTACGCCGAAGGTATCAATCAAATCCTTCTGGCTAGTGATCTTAAATGCTTTACCTGCATTTGCTTGTAATGTTCCTGCTGCGGTTGCTGTTCCTGCAGCATTCAACTTGTTCTGGGCTGTTGCCACAACAATCAAAGGAGTCGTACCAGGTTCAGCTGGTGTATAAAAACTCTCGTCGATTACCGTTACGGCTACGCCTGGTGATGTAAGTGATGCCATTCCCTATTCTCCTGGTAATAGTTGCTCAATGTATTTACCAGGATATTGGAAAAACACTAGGTTACAACCAAAGAAAAAGGGGTCATAAAGGGCTAAATATTGGGTGAGACCTCTTTGTAAATGCGGACAACGACCTCGAGCCGTCAACTATCATAGAGACGGCCGTACATATTATAGAAGCCTATGCGAAGTTTGCATGGCTAACGGGCTCAACCACGGAATCCCTAGATGGTATAGGGCTGGTTATCGTAAAAAATCACAGTGCGATAAATGCGGATTCCGTAGTCCACACAAAGAGGTCTTTTCAGTTTTCCATATAGACGGAGACCTGAATAACTGTCGCCCTAGCAACTTAAAAACAATCTGTGCCAACTGTGCGCAGGTACTCAGTAAGGACGGTATTACTTGGCGTCAAGGGGATCTCGTCGCTGATTACTAGAGTTCTAACCTGTGTGTAAAGATCGTCTAGCGATCCGTTGTTATCAATGATACTATCAAAATCAGTGCCAACCCAAGCAGTTTCTGACGCATGTATCTTACGCATTTTTAGATCATTGATAGCGATATTACTACCTTTATTGGCTTCTACGGCAGTTTCATACCAGTCAGGAAGAGCTCCACGCTGTACCCAGATAATCTTGCCACCTGCGTTGCGTATGCTTTGTATTTCATTAGGAAATCGACAATCGGAAATAACTACGTGATCTTTTGAGTTACGGATTTTGTTTTCTAGACTAGCGATCCAGATATCATCATGGAATCCTTTGCGGCATACTTCTGTTCCCCAGTATTGCAGGACCCAACGGGGAGTAAGTGTAGGCATATCTAGGCGTTCAGCCCACCAAGGATCTACCTGTTCTCGCCATTCACGGGCTTCTTTAGTGCGCCCTTCTAAGAGTGTGCGATCCCATCCAAAAACGGCTGCACAAGCATCTTTTAGTGTGTTAGCAAAACTTTCTCTACGGAACTCGTGAAAGTTAACCAGATAGTCAGCGACTGTGTCTTTGCCGCTACCGATAAAACCGCAAATACCAATGATCATAATATTCTCCAATAAAGAATATTATAAACAAGTATTAGCCTAAGGTCAACCGATAATCCAGGTATAACCAGAACCGCCGGGCACCAATTTCATCAAATCGTCAGTGAGTTTATCGATTTCAGCTTGAGCTTCTGTTTTAAGAGCAGCACCGTTTAGCTGAGTTCCGCCTTGTGGTCCAGCGATCTGCCCAAACTTTTCACGTGCTTGTCCTAGCATGAGCTTGCAGTTAGCTAGGCTATAATCTTTGATCCATTGGCTAGCATAGACATCGTCAATGATTGCCCAGTCTGGTCTTGTGTTGTAGCACCATAATAACACCTGCTCCTCAGCCCTAGGACGCTGTTGGATTACTAACTTTCGACTTTGAGGATGCCATGTAAAGTTGATAAATGCTCCAAACATTTTACCTACGAGTTCTTGATATTGCGCAAATAACTCGTAGGTTAGCAAACCGCCCATATTAGTCGAGCTTAACAAATAGGTATTTGTATAGGCTAGGTTAAAGGGCTCAAAAACAGTACCACCTACGCCCGAGCCAGTCCTGCTTCCGATGCTTCTACGAAACACTTGGCGAACCTGTTGTACCTCTTTTGGTAAGATGTACTCGTTGGTATCCGGCAGCAGATCTAAGAAAATATAACTTTCTTCTACGGCGTTATCGCTCCTTTGTCTAAAAACAGCGATAGCCCTATCAAGGGCAGTTTCATAATGTTTAGGATCTAGTTCTACATCTATCATACCATCGCCTAGCATGGTTTTGCAGTAGTTGTAGACTGATTGTCTTGCGGTATCGATTTGGCTCATACTGTTATTTATCGTAGCGGTAAATATAGTACTATGCCAAGACTTTCACTTTACCGCCCAGAAAAGGGCAACGATTATAAGTTTTTTGACAAAACTATCTGGGAAATGTTCCAGGTGGGCGGAACTGACGTACTCGTACACAAATATCTAGGTTCTGGAACCAGCGGCGCTGGAGCCAGTCCTGCAGCACCTACGTATGACTCCCTAAGTCCTACGAATATACAGGACATGCTGTTGTTGGAAAATAGAGATAGAAAATATGATCCAGACGTTTATGTCCTACGAGGAGTTTATAATCTACAAGACATTGACTTTAATCTAAGTCAGTTCGGACTCTTCTTACAAAACGATACTATTTTTATAACATTCCATATCAATGATACTGTAGAAAAACTTGGCCGTAAGATTATCTCAGGTGATGTTATTGAGCTGCCTCATCTTAAAGATGAATATGCTCTAAACGATCTACAGTTTGCATTAAAACGATTCTATGTTGTAGAAGATGTAAACCGAGCAGCAGAAGGATTTAGTCCTACTTGGTATCCACATTTATATCGTGCTAAATGTAAACCTCTAGTTGATAGCCAAGAATACAAAGATATCTTGGATCAGATCCAAACAGATTCTTTTGGTAACCCTACAAATACTACACTTCGAGACATTGTCAGCACCTATGAAAAAGAAATGCAGATCACTAAAGCTGTCATGGATCAGGCAGATGCTGATGTACCTAAGAGTGGATTTGACACCAGTAAGTTCTATACCATACAGATCGATCCGGATACTAAGAAGGCAGCGTTAGTTACAGTTGACAGCACCAGTGAGCTGTTAATACCATCTACCGATACTAATGGCAATACCATCTACGATGAAACAGGTGAGCCAGTATACATGAGTGTGACTGCCGATACTATATTCAAGAGTGCTGATCATAGTGATTATTCAGGATATCTACTTGAAGACGGTATTCCGGCGAATGGTGCTCCATTCTCTGCTGGCATAGCGTTTCCTATAAATCCTACAGAAGGGCAGTTTGCTCTACGTACAGATTATCTACCTAATAGATTGTTTAGATTCAACGGAGCACGTTGGATCAAGATTGAAGATAATGTAAGAATGACCATGGACAATCTTGGTGCTACTGATGTAGGAACTGGCGATAGATACGAAGGCAAAGACAATCGTCAGACACAGAAAACCAGCTTCATTAACAACACAAAAACTGATACGATCAACGGTCATGTTACTAAAGAAAAACAGAGCTTGTCAAAAGCTCTTAGACCACAGGCGGACGAGTAATGGATTATTTCTACGACGGACAGATAAGGCGTTATATCACACAGTTCATGAGAGTATTCATGGGCTTCAAATATAAGGCTGGCGGTGATACTCCAGAAGAACGATATGTACCAGTGGCATATGGAGATCCTACTCGCATGGTAGCTTCCATAATCCGCGAAAACAGCGAAAATAAAATGCCTACAGTTCCAAAAATCGCTTGTTACATCACAGGGCTTGAAATAGACAAGGAACGATTAGCTGACCCTACTTTTGTTAGCAAGGTAAACATACGTGAGCGAGCCTATACCAAAGACACAGAAACAGGTCTAGTTGAATATAAAAATATACAAGGCGGCAACTATACCATCGAAAGGTTGATGCCAACTCCATATAAGTTGACTATGAAAGCTGACATATGGACCAGCAATACTGATCAAAAACTACAACTACTAGAACAAATATTAGTGTTGTTTAATCCTAGTCTCGAAATACAAACCACAGACAACTATGTCGATTGGACCAGCATCACGGTCATGAATCTAGGAGCCATATCTTTTAGTTCTAGGAGTATTCCACAAGGTGCAGACACAGAAATAGACATCTGTAGTCTAGATTTTGATATGCCCATATACCTAACACCTCCTGCAAAGGTTAAGAGATTGGGCATCGTCAAGGCAATCATAAACAATGCCTTTACCGAAAACGGCGATGTTGTAAATCTAGAAGGTCTGGTCTATAATAGAGCCAAGGGCAAGTTCCAAACTACTACTAATAACTATAGAGTATTATTGTTTAAATCACAGAACGGACAGCCTTATGACTATGATGTCACTATCGCTGATCCGACACAAGCCATACTGAGCATGGGCTTAGATCAACGTATGCTAAAGACTGGAGCACCTATCGATTGGAACAGTATCTTAGAAATGCAGGGAGGATATACTCCTGGTAGTCTGATGTATTTTGATCAACCAACCGGTTATACAATGGTAGGTCCATTTGCTATCAATCCTGTAGATCCTAGTGTCATAGTAGTCACATTTGATCCAGATACGATTCCTGCAAACACATTGATCACCGACGACGGAGTTATCGATCCAACTGGTAGAGGAACAGTAGATGCTATTATTGATCCCTACAAGTTTAATCCTAGAGAAGTATACGGGGCTCCTGAAAATATTCCTACAACACTTAGATATCTCATGCTTGATGATGTCAATAATAGTGCAAATGTAGGTGGGTTTATTGATCCCAATAGAGGCACTATACATACAGATTCTAGTCTCGATTCATATGATGGTCCGGATGGTTGGAAAAATGCCAATGACAGTGACCCAGTGATTAAAGCAAATACTGTTATAAGATGGGATGGATCTCGTTGGGTTAAAGTATTTGATCCTAACGATTTTACTCCTCCAATCATCATACAGAATCTAAGAACCGGTATCAAATATCGCTGGACTGGAACAGAATGGCTCAAGGCCTTTGAAGGCGAATATCAACCAAACTTCTGGGGATTCTACCTAGATCCTAAATAAGTAGTTGATGCAACAACGAGCCGGACTACTATTTTTAGCCAAAAATACCAAACGTATATTGATGGTACTGGAAGATGAAAAATGGACAGTACCGACTTTCCCGCGGCAAAACAGCCTGTTAGGTGATGCTGAAAATCTGTTAAGCACTTACAGTAAGGGAAAGATCGTTCCTATCGAACTTTATCTCAGCGAAGATCGAGGGTTTGAATACGGAACATACATATGTCTTGTAGATCAAGAGTTCCTGACACTGGCAGCTAAAACTATTGCTTGGTGCGATTTTGATCTATTGCCCAAGCAGTTGCATCCTGGACTCAGGTCCACATTAAATAATCAACTTATTAGAACAAAAATAGAAACTATTATGGAGATGGCCGATGTTTACACCTCTGCTTAAATCTGAAAGATTCCTTAACGAGTACGAAACATTCAAGAATGAAATAGCAAAAGTCAATGATTACCAGATTCGGGCTCAGCTAGATCAAGAATTAATTTCTCTAAGGACTTCGGTGCAGGCCATTGACGAAGCCCACGAACAGCTAATGTTTGGCAACAACAATCACGAACTCATCACAGAGCTTAGAGAAAAGATTAAAACTTTACGCCAGAGCATAGATACAAAACTAAGCGTCTGGCGTGAAAGTTAAGCCTGTGCCTCACCCCAACGGATAATCACGTTAGAAGTAGTATTTGATCCAGATGTCTTATAGACGTTGATCGCTAGCACGTCTGGACCATTCGGAAAGGTACCACGACCACCAATACTTGTTGATGTGAGTTCTTTCAACCCTGATAGATCTAAGCTGTCTGATCCGCCTGGTAAGCTAATGAATGAGAATACCTGTTCACCTGGTAGCGCATAAGCGGCACCAAACTGCCATGTAATCGTTGCCGCAGCATTGATGGTAGCGTTTGATGACTGTGTAAACGACACACGATACACCGTAGTCGCTCCAAAGGTACGTGTACTGATAGCGCCGACCGCTGTACCAGCTGGGAAGCTAGTCACTGTTGTCGCTAAGAATGTACCAATAGTAGCTCCTCCTGACGCCCAAGAAGTGCTGTCAAAGAACAGATAGTTAGTATTGGTGTAGCTAGCTCTCGAGCCTGCTGCCGTAACAGTCACAGTCACATCATTACCGCTACCGCTGGTTGAGTTAGCATTAGCGTTAGCACTCATTACGACTCGAGTGTATGAAACTGTACTGATTACAGCATAGCCGGTAGTCACTGATAAAACGGTTTGACCGCCCGTGATAAATGTAGTAGCCGAAAGAGTATCGCCTGCTAAGATTCCGGAGGCGTTCCATTCTGTATCTGTTACCAAGAAATCACTTCGACCAGTTGTCAATGCCGAACCATAGGCTGCTGTCAACGCCGATGTTGATGTAACAGTAACTGGGTTTGCACCTGCAGGACTGTTACCATTACCGTTGGCTGTCATGACGATACGTGCATAGACTGTAGTATTGATAGTAGTATAGTTTTGAGTTATACTGGAAACAGTCTGTCCACCCGTGACATAGGTTGTAGCACTTAGAACGTCAGTGACTTTTAAGTTTCCACCAAAACCGTTGTATTGACTCTGCGGAATCAAGAAGTCTGCTCTAGTGCTGCTGATAGCATTATTATACAGAGCCGCCACAGAGCTAGTAAATGTTACTGTGACGTTTTGAGCACCGTTGGTCGCTGCTACAGGTGATGTTGCTGTAGCCACACCACTTAGAGTTACTCTGGTGTATGCTACCGAGTTGATAGTGATATAACTTCTTGTAAATCCAGTGACCGTTTGTCCACCAGTGATATAAGTAGTAGCACTGGTTGGATCACCGATAGCCAACGGTGTGCTGGCCAGTATCGTATCATAATCGGTATTGCTAATCAAGAAATCGTTACGTGCTGTACTCAATGCGCTACGATACGTTGAAGAATATGCTGTAGTGATAGTCACCGGAACGTTATTTCCTGAACCAGCGGTTGATGTTCCCGAACCGTTTCGATCCATTACGATACGAGTATATAAACCACCGTTGTAGGCTCTGGTCACACTACTAATAACTGAGTTAGCAGCGATGTTGGCACCAGTGACAGCATCACCTGGTTGTGGCACCAATGTTAATGCATCGTACTGAGTGTTGGTAATCAAGAAATCGTTACGTGCTGTACTGATAGCACTGACGTAAGTGTTGTTACCATATGGCTGACCGTTGGCAAAACCAAGTGCTGTTACGCTTTGTCCTAGTGTACCAAATGACTGTGCCTGTGCTGTTCTAGTAACCGCAGCAAAACCAGTAGCTGTTAACGTCTGTGTAGATGCCGCAAAGCTCTTGGCTGTAAGCGTTGTGGTAAACGCACCTTGTACTGTAGAAGTTGTCTGGCTGAAGTTACCGCCCCATGTTACAGAACCGCCTGAAGCTACTTGTGCAAAGCTAGGTTGGCCACCAGCGGCACTCGATGCTAGACCGTTCCATGTAATCTTTGTAGGATCTGTTGGATAGTTCTGTGGATTTAGAACTCCTTCAATAACTAGACCGCCAGTGGTTCCTGAATCAGATGTAATAGAAATATTCTGTAGTAACAACTGCGCACGGTTTAATAGTTCTCTTTCACCAAGGTCACCTGTCTGTGCGTTTGAAACACTAGGTGCTAGACGTATCAGGAATGCCGTGGTCTTAGCTGTAGAAACTGTGATACCGGAAGCCACATAGTTAAACAGATAACCACGGTCACTGTCAAACTGACCGTCGATCATGAATGCCGAGCCCCAGTGGCTAATAATAGGGGTAACTGTGCTTGAAACCAGCACAACACCTGCTCCTGAGTTATGTGTGGCTGCTGCGCCACCTGAGAATGTCCTGTTAGATCCAGCCACAAACTGAGTCATTGTTGCAGCACGAGTACAACCAGTTAGAGCTGTTCCGCTGTTGCCAGTAAATCTAATCAATTCTCCGTCGATGCTAACAATACCTGAGGTTGGAAACCAATAACAATCATCGGAGCTCATCGGTACTGTAGTTTGACTGATAGTCATCGCTGCAGAAAGTCTTCCTTTAGCACCTTCATTAATGACTTCATAACGAACTGGTTGGTTACCAGTACGCATGTATGCTTCAGCGTTTACGTTGCTGTTACGGAATCTATGTGCCCATGTATAGTCACCAGTTGGACCACGCAGCATAAAGTCTACAAAGCCAGCACCATACCAGGTCCATTGCATACCAATCATCTGCATCTTAGTGACGTCGATATTATAACCAGATGGTCCAGAACCGTCAAGTGGGTCTAGGTTCCATGATTCTTGTGGAATGATCAAGTCTATGGTCTTACATGCTCGACCGCCGACTACGTTAGTAACCCCACGATAGTCTGGTGTAACAGTTAGTGCGGTGTCGCTGGTTATACCAGAAACTACATGGCTCATACCTTTGATAACGATACGATCTCCAACTGCTAGCTGTTGTGTAAATCTTGTGTTAGTTCCTGTTACTGCATTAGAGTTGGCAGCAAGGTTGATAGTTCCTGCCAACTGGAATGTCGAACTGCGCTTACCGACAGCCATCCTTTGACCATCATATTGCCAGAACATACCGTTTTGATCGTCAAATGTTCCCGAACGTACTGTAGAACCATGCCATTTGTAGATAGCCATTTGACATGGGCTTCCTAGAACAGCTGTGGTTGCTCCTAGAGTTTGTGATCCTATGAACTGTAGTGTACGCTCATCGATGATACTAGTGACAGTGTATACTCCATTATATCCTGAAGTCTGTACTCCTGTGATAACGATCTGCGCACCTACTTGACAACCGTGATCAGTATCGTCAGTGGCCATCGTGATTGTAGCACCTACTGCGGTGCTAGTAGCTGTCAGACTTCTTAGGTCATAGCTAGGAGCAAATAAAGCACCAGTATTGTACATAACTCCCTTACCAGATTGATAACGGATATATTTTTTACTCATACGTATGGCTGTAGAACCATGCGCCGGCCCGCCTGTACCTAACTGTACTCCGCCGTCGTATGGTCTATGTACGAAATAACTGTCTGGACGAGCATAAACAATACCAGTCAATGTGTTAGCGATAGTGCCTTGAGATCTCGCTGTGTAGCGTAGTGTGGTCGGGGTTGGAACCTGCTCAACATAGTACGAGCCTGCTGCTAGTTGAGCATTAGATCCCGAGCTAGTTATCTGTATAGTGAGTGAATCACCTGGAATAAATCCGTGTGGTGTTTGGAAAGTAACTTCAAGTGTGCTGATTGATGTATAGTTTAATGTTGATGCATCAGCTATTGATGTGCTGGTAAAATCATTAATCGTGAATGCACTGATAAATGTTACATTTGGTGCAGTGATCGGTGTTCCTGCGATAGTGAATGTTAAGATTTCACCTCCTGGGGAAACTGTGTCAATCTGAACTGTAGCATCGCCGTTGCCACCGGTTATAGTAACGATATCGCCTGCCGTATAGTCCTTACCTGCAGTATTAATAACTGCGGTCAATACTAGTCCGCCTAGGTCTGTAGTGATATCGACAGTTAGACCAGTTCCTGTGCCTCCGGCTGTGGCAACATTTACATCATCAACATATCCCCCACTACCTGGTGTTACAGCACCTAATACCTGCGGAATATTTAGATCATTAGCAGTAACAACTGTTACGGTAGCATTGTTAGTTGGTGAAGTGCCTCCTAGGCTGGTTCCCGGAAGTGTTATCGTATCATTAGCAACATAACTGTTTCCTGTGTTATTACCTATAACTGCTTGATATGTAGCACCTAATCTTGAAACAGTAAATGTTGCGCCACTACCACTGCCGCTAGTAGCTGACTGTACAATGTTTGCATATGTTTCGTTGGTGCCTTTAATCTGCGAAGTTAGCAGTCCACTTAACAAAATAGTATTAGATGTAATATCAGTAACAGCTACCGAAGTACCATCGCCTCGATCTATAACAAGACCAGGAGTAATGCCAGATGTGTTAGTGACCTGTATAGTGTTATCACCAATCTCTGCTGTCGTGATCAAAGTAGTAGCTGTAACAGTTCCACCGTTGCCTACAACAGAACTAATCTGTGATCCTGTAGGAATACCGGTTCCTGTAATAGGTGCACCAGCAGGAGGAGCACTGCCTGTGAAACCAATGATACTGGCTCCACTTGCTGTGATAAGACTAGTGGTTACGGTCCCACTTTGACCGTTTGAATATACATTGAAACTTGGTGTTCCTACTGAGGCACCAGTATAGAATCCTGCCTTGCGTAGCTGAGTATATGTTTGGCTCAGTGTCGTTGGGTTAGATGTTCCTACTCTTGATTTGGCATAATAGGTAAATGTAGTTGAGCTAGGAACAGAAGCTACTAAGAAAGTTCCTTCTGCACGGCTGAAACCTTTAACTGACGCTGCAAGAGCCTTGATGGTAAAGACATCGTTAACTGCGAAACCGTGATTAGCCACGGTAGTTACTGTGATCAAGCTGCTGCCAATATTTCCTGTGCCTGCTGATGCATCTGTAACCACGCTACTGACTGGAAGATCGCTACCAGGTATTTCGTACACACTTGGATAGTTACGCATCATAGAGATAGTCTGCCACTTAGTTGGCTGAAGTCCGTACTCAAAGTCAGCGTCAAGCATTGACTGCGGTATACCAACTTTAACACGTTCCATAGCGTCCGAAGACGAGTTATTCATATGGACTATCTGTTCTTTTCCTTCGACAAAAATCTGTATTTGATCGGTGACCATCATTCCAGATGTGTCAATGTCAAAGGTTACGGTGGTTATTTTTTCATTGCCGTAGAGTGCTGCTGGAAAATCTGAATCGTAAAATCCGTCATAGGTAACTTCAGCAGCAGTGTCAGGATCACTAAAGTTATACATGATAACATTTCGTGATGTGTTAGTGATCAATAAAATATCTTTTTGTTTGTAGAATCCTGGAAACTTGACATAACCACGATTTGAAATCTTTGTAGGTAAAGCAGTGAGACCGTTGACTAGCACGTCAATCAGCCCGTTAGCCAATGTTGACACCAACGTAGCACCAAATACTTCTGCGGGCACTGATGGTTCTATAACCTGCGGTACTGCTGTCTGTCTAGCAGCAAAAGCAACATTCGAAAGGATATAGTTTTCTACAAGATCTCTTAAGAATGTATGAGCATAGACTTCTGGTTGACGATCACCATCTACCTGTGGGATGCCGTTTTCAAAATACTTTGAAGCATAGTTTACAGTTTTATTATTACCACCGCTGGCTATATCGTGTATATAGGCATCAACCATATAGCTGATGTCTCTGCGACACTTGGCTGCATTGTAGGTATAATAAGCAAACGGTGCTATATTATTGGCAACGTTATAGGCGATATAAGCGATGACTTCTTCTTGGATGAATCTCTTATTATCATCTAATAACTTAACGGTGTTAGGAGCCAATCCACCATTCTGTGGATTTGGAGCAACAACTGTTGGTAAACTGCTAAGGCCTATGTTTATAGCATTGATAGTTATGTTAAACAATACATTGGTGCCGTGGATACCAAGAGCTTCTGCGGGGTTGCCTGCGATAGTTACCTGTGTAGCACCACTAACGTTGTTTAATCTAGTATAGGGTGTATTAGTTAGAATATTAGTTGCGATCTTTCCTAGCAACCATTGATATGTCGCCACTTCAACACTAGGTGTTAGAATCTGTATAGCACTGTTAAGATAAAATCTAGAAGCTATCTGATAGCTAGCTGAGTTGCCGCCGTAGGTCAAATCATATATGATAGAATCTATGATGTATCCTGTGTCTCTGCGACATTTAGCTTGGCGTGTAGTTGTGTAACTGTATCCAGTAAATGGTGCTTGGCTGGCGGCTATCTGTTGTGTGATGTAGGCATTCATTTCCTCTATCAGGAATGATTTGTTAGCCGTCAACAACGCTACGGTATTTGGATATTGACCGTAGGCAGGAGGTACCGCTCCTGGTGTAAACTTAAAATATGAAATCTGTTTCTTTGCCATTTACTATTTTTCCTCAGATATTAGCTTAACGCCACTGCCATAGCGACAGCTCTTTTATCTACATAATTTTTATTAGTAGCGTGTGTTCTTATTGTTGGGTTGGTGGGTACAACTACGTTTCCACTTACTGACACACTACCACCGAATGTTGTATTTCCTGTGGCAGACACTGTGCCTGCGATCGTTACATTTCCTGCGACATCTAATGATACCAATGATCCAACACTGGTAAGACTTGAGCCTACTACGTTGCTGGCTATAAAAGTTCCAGTCAACCCCTGCGCATTTGAATTTATTTCTATGTTGGCTGTGCCATCAAACAACTGGTTATTAATCGTCCTAGCAGTGGCCAGCTTGGTTGCCGTGTCAGCATTACCAGTTAAACTACCTGTAACATTACCTGTTACATTGCCCTGCACATTTCCAACTACTGGTCCTGTATGTGTACCTGAAGTACCGCCAGTGACGTTACCCGTAACATTACCTGTTATATTACCTGTAAAAGTTCCAGATATTGTTGTTGCAGAAATCGATGATAGCCCAGAAAGAGAAGTTAGAGAACCCCCCAAAGATATCGTATTGCTACCGATAGTCACGGTGCTGTTTGCTAGTTTGCTGTTGGGTATATTTCCAGTCAACGCACTAGATGGAATCGTTGTTTCTAGATTTGAAAGATCTGCCCTTAGTATTTGATGCCCGCCCGTTACAAAGCCGTCAAATACTCTGATACTAACAGTCGAAGGGTCAAAAAACACTTCGCCCTTGCTGGCTACCTTGCGATTTAAGGTAGTTATATCATAGTTAGGAAGTAATCTGATGCTGTTAAAGTTGTTGGTAGACATAGCTATACATGGTCCTCGTCCTATTATTTATCAGTTTGAAATTTTTCAGAACCTGCGTTATCAGCTCCTTTTAAGCGTAAATATCCATATGTTTAATCTGTTTAAAAAGAAAAAAAGCTGGGTAAGATTCTATAGTCTAGATCAGAATGTTGCTGCGATCTACCCAGTCACACAGTCTAAACTAGTAGACAGAGATTGGAATGGGCTAGGAAATACCGAAAGAAACCGCCCAGAACAAGGGCGTCAAACGGTGTTAAACTGCCCGGCTATCAAGCAGCTAACTAGAACTGGGTATGTTCTTAGGGCTCCAGCAGATTTTGTCATCAAAACAGGTCCTAGCATCGAACACCTAAGCTGGGAAACTCCTTTCTTGTTTAAGCGGCACAGTGACAAATATACATTCGGCGGCACTGATTATTATGTAAGCTGGCATAGTCCTGCACAGACAGAACCATTAATACCTAAAGAAATACCTAACACAGATCGCCCCCATCTACACAGTGCTGTAAAAGTAGAAACTCCATGGCGTGTAAAGGCCAGCGATGACATTTTACTATTGCAGATTCCTGTTAGTTATGACAACGAAGCTAGATTTACAGCAGCTACAGGAATCGTTGATCCTAGGTACATGCATGCCGTAAGCGTACAACTGTTTTGGCATGTGCTAGAAGGCGATACACTGATTCGCGCCGGAACTCCATTGGTACAATATGTCCCTATTAGCAGAAAACTAGTAGAACAAAACGGTGTAGATTTTATTGTTGATGTTGCAGGACCAGTCGAGGAAGAAATAGAAGATGCCTATACTTTTTCTAATCACAGTAGATTTCCTAGATCAGACAGTGTAGGAAATAAGATGCGTGTGATTACGGATCTGTTTAGTTTCTTCCGTAAAAAATATCCTAAAAATAAGATTTAAAGATGTAGTTTGGTCAAGGGCATGGTGTTGATCTGCCCTTTGATAAAAGTGTTTACAGCCAGACTAATACGAGGAACGTTTCCTTGATATTCAGTGACCATATGTTCCATGCTGCTAGGAAATATCAACATTTCTCCGACTTTAGGTGTAAGGCTCCAACTCTTTGAGTTATAGATGTTGGATTCGTCAATGTCATACTCCAGTAACTGGTATTCGCTGGTTATAAACTTAGTCTGACCCGATTCCCCTTCAGTTTGCAGATAAAGCACTGTAGAAAACACACTGTTGGGATGATAATGTCTGTGATGTATTTGACCTTTTTCTGTTTTATTAAACCAACTTTCAGTGATAGCGATCTCTATACGTTGATTGGCTCGCATAACACCATAAAAGTATTCGCAGATTCCGTCGTATACTCCTTGAGCTAGTTTTTCAAACTCGGGTTTTTCTAGTACATTTTGATCTTTACTGATCCAGTTATTGTAGTTTGGCAACCATTCTATGCTGGTTAAATCCACACCCGATACATCTACTCCGGTCCTAAAAACTGGTTTTGAAAACAGCGGCCATATTGATTTTTCTACATTCATTATAAGTCTCTTGTAATAATCTGCTTAGATATATAGTACTGTACGATGACAATACCTATGAAACTGGAAAAAGATATAGCTACATTCGAGGGCGTTCTGACAGCTGAAGAATGCCAAACTCTCATCGATCATTATAATCGAATGGCAGATCTTAATCTCAGTTACAGCAGGTTAGATCTTCGAGACGGAATAGCACATAAGAAAAAAGATAAAGCTAGTTTTCTTTTAGAGGAAAACAGTCTAAGACTAACAGCAAATACAGGTTATATCAAGTATTTTGTTGATAGACTATGGGCCTGTTGGAGCGAGTACGTATCACATTACAGTATCTTAGATGACGTTGGACATTTTCACATACGCATGATAAAGCTACAAAAAACTCTTCCCGGAGAAGGGTATCATCAATGGCATTTTGAATCTGATAACATGGATCGTGCCGGCAGAATAGCTGCCTGGGGATGCTATCTAAACACTGTAGATCAAGGTGGCGAAACAGAATGGCTGTATCAAGGCATTAGGATACCTAGCATACAGGGAAATCTAGTCATATGGCCAGCGGCTTTCACCCATACACACAGAGGCAATCCACCATTGAGCGGCGAAAAATATCTACTCACTGGTTGGATTGAACTATAAATGCAGACACTACAGCTTTTTCCTACAGAAGTTTTCGTTTTTGAAAACAAATCTATCGATAATCAGGCCCTTATCGAAAAGATGAAAGTGCTTAATGGCACTGAAATAAAAAGAACCACCACGATTAGTATCCTATACGATCTACGTAAAGAAGCAGATTTCAAAGAACTGTTTGATTGGTTCGATGCATGCCTAGAAGAAATACGTGTGGCACAGAAATTTGACTGCGACAAGATAGTGATAACAAACAGTTGGTTCAACGTCGCACTCAGCGGTTACAACATGTATCAAAACTATCATAAACATTCTATGAGCATGTTCAGTGCGGTCTATTACATGACCGAAGGCAGCGCAACTATCTTTGAAGATCCTGAAGTGCATAGGACTGAATCAGAACTTGAAGTACTAAGACATGATTTTAGTCCTTGGTATAGGTCTGTGGCCACTCCAGGAAAGTTAATAGTTTTTCCTAGCTGGCTGTATCATATGAGCGAGCCTCACATACTGAGCAACGATCGATATATTATAAGTTTTAACACATTTCCTAGTGGTCGGATCAATCATAATCTTGCTACTGATTCGAAAATCACCTTGGACATAAAATAATGATCAATGATATTATTGTACTAGGAGGCGGAAACGCCGGATACATGTCGGCATTATATCTCAAGAGTTCATTTCCTGAGATGGATATCACTGTTATCAAGTCTAAAAAGATAGGTACTATCGGCGTCGGCGAAGGCAGTACTGAACACTGGACTAGATTCGCTCAGGCTGTGGGAATCACCATAGGCGATCTAATGGTACACTGCGGAGCTACAATAAAAGTAGGCATTAAGTTTGAAAACTGGCATGGTGACGGTACCAGCTATTATCATAGTCTACCTGAGTACTTAATCAATATGAATAGATACTCAGGTGCTGCTTACTCTATGATGAGACTCATAGGCGACGGAGTTTCCAGCGAAAACTTGCATTGGGATCTTCCCATGCAAGGATATGTCAGAGAACCTCTGACAGATTATTATCAGTTCCACTTTGACAGTGAAAAACTCAATAACTATCTGCGAGATCGTTGTGCTATCTCGGGAATAAAAGTCATAGATGCAGAAATCAAAGGACCGATATTAGATCAACAAGGCTTTGTTGAGTCTGTGATTGACGATCAAGGTAATAGATATGCTGCTGATTTTTTCATAGACAGCAGTGGATTCAACAGAGTTATAGCATCTGACCTAGGAGCAGAATGGATCGACTGGAGCAAATACCTGCCATTGAACTCTGCTATAGCTTTCCAGACGTCCTATGAAGAAAAGATTCCCCCCTACACCCTCGCTAAAGCCATGAACAGCGGTTGGCATTGGCGTAGTCCTGTGCAGGATCGTTTTGGTAACGGTTATGTTTTCAGCGATCATTTTATTACTGAAGACCAAGCAGTGTCTGAAATACAAAAACACTTCAAGGATACCATCAAGATAGGCCGCAAGATTAACTTTAAATCAGGTAAGGTCAATCGTGCATGGATTAAAAACTGCGTGAGCATAGGTCTTAGCAGCAACTTTGTAGAGCCGTTAGAAGCTTCTAGTATATCTACGACCATAAAACAACTGCAACTATTATCAGGCGCACTATGGAACTGGACCCGAGAAGATCAGTCTAGCATAAAAGAATATAATCACACAGTCGACGATATGATGTCAAACATACTCGATTTTATACAACTGCACTATTTCACCGAACGCAATGACACAGAGTTCTGGCGCTGGTGCAAAAATGAAATGACCATGACTGATTTTCACAAAGAAAATCTAGAAAACTTTAAGAAAAACTTTGTTAATCAAATACTGTTACCTGAAGACGGTCTTATGAGTAACTTTAGGATCTATGATTGCCTAAACTGGATACAGGTCATGCACGGTCTACGCATGTTTGACACCGCTAGTATAAAAAATCTATTCGAAAAAAGATACGGATACCTGAGAAAAGACGACGAAGAATATCTATCTAGATTCGAGAATACACCTACAGAAGGTTGGCTGACCTGTAGAGAAGCTGTAAATAAAGTCAAAGCGATGGTCAGCAATACGGTGGAATATAAACTATGATAAAATCTTTAATAATTTTAGGCGGTGGAACCAGCGGTCTTATTAGTGCCCTGATGCTGAAGAGCGGTTGGCCTGATTTAAAAATCACTATGATTGAATCATCTGCACTAGGAATCATTGGCGTTGGAGAAGGCAGTACCGAGCATTGGAAAAGATTCATGAAACAGGCAGACATATCTGTGTTTGATATGATGCGCAATACCGGTGCAACTTTTAAAATAGGTATCAAGTTTACAAACTGGAACGGAGATGGCAAGCATTATTTCCATAGTCTGGCAGAGCAGTTTGGAACCCACAGTAGATTCAATGGCATTCCGTATACTCTGGAAAAGCTAATCGCTGAAAACTTTGATCCTTTAGACACTGTTTATAAAAAAAGCATGAACAGTATGCATTCCGAACCATTGCATGACAGTCTAGCTCAGTATCATTTTGATACATTTAAACTAAACAAATATTTCCATGATCTGTGCGCTGAACGCGGAATAGAACTAGTTGATACTAAGATTGACGATGTAGTTTTAGACGAACAAGGATATGTCAGCGAACTCGTCGGCAACGATGGTCAAAGACATTCTGCTGATTTTTTTATTGATTGCTCAGGATTTAGAAGAATTATTGGTAGCAAGTTAGATGCCAAATGGCTAGATAAGACTGATCAGCTACCATTAAATTCTGCGCTGGCATTTCCTACAGCATACCAAGAACATATTCCTTCTTATACAGAATCTACGGCACTGAGCAGTGGGTGGGTATGGCGTATTCCTACCCAGGATAGGTTTGGCAACGGTTATGTTTTCTGTGATAGTTTTATTGACGAAACTAAAGCCTATGATGAGGTTAGCCAACACTATAAACAACTAGGAATCTCAGACAACATAGAAATAGGAAAAAAGATAAAGTTTGGTGCAGGTCATGTCGAAAAGTTTTGGATAAAAAACTGTGTAATGACTGGGCTTAGTGGGATATTTGTAGAACCACTAGAAGCATCTAGTATGGGTACCACTATCCAACAGACTTTCCTACTCTTGCCCAGTTTATATTATTATGTGAAAGGCGATACACATGCTGAAGAGATCTATAATAAGCAGATGTCTGAAATAGCAGAAAACATAGTCGATTTCATACAGCTACATTATTTTACAAAGAGAAACGACAGTGAGTTTTGGCAGTGGGTTAATAACAATATCAAGTACACTGATTTTAATCGGGAGAATATGTCATTCTTTAAAAAGCATGGTGTACATACTCACTATTTTCAAAGTGAAATGCTCCTGTTTAGACATTTAAACTTTATGCAGGTAATGCACGGACTTGGTATGTTTGACACTGAATCCTTGAATAAAAAATGGTCTGAACATATGAAAAATAGATATGATACTGTTATTCAAAAGGAATTATTCGAAGGTGATAAATGGCACGATCAAAATGCTACATTCTATACTCATAGAGAAGCTATCGAAATGATAAAACAAAGGAATGATAATGTACAATACAAGTTCTAAGATAATCATCTTAGGCGGTGGTAGCGCAGGTTGGCTCACAGCTCTTTTTATAAAACGAAACTGGCCACGTTGCGACGTATCGTTGATAGAAGATCCTAAGCGTCCTCCTATTATTGCAGGGGAAAGTGGCAGCACTACACATCGAACATTCTTGCGTCATTTGCAAATAGATGACGATGATTTTATTAAAAATGTAAATGCTACTCCCAAGATGGGCGGTAAGTTCACTGACTGGAACGGTGTAGGTACAGAGTTTATACATGCTATGCAGACTGATTTTGCACCTTGGCTCGACGGTTGGACTGATCACATCGGCTCAAATCCGCTAGACGCTCTTACTATGCGCAAACTGTCAGACATAATGAAGCAAGAAAGCGCCAAGAACATGTACCTAAAAACACTTTTAGGAAACAATACACCGTTATGGAAAGCGTTTTTTGCAGGAGAGTTTATTAGACAGCAGAAAGTTCCTTTCGGCGGTGATCTAACTTCTTTGCCTTGCATACCTATGTGGCATTTTGAATCTCGAGATTCGGCTGCATATTTTAAAAAGACAGCATTATCACGTGGTGTTAATCACATAGAAGGAGAGTTTCTTTCAGCTTCACAAGATGAAAGAGGAAATATCGTTTCGTTAAAACTCGACGGAGATAGAGAAGTAACTGGTGATTGGTTTTTCGATTGTTCTGGATTTGCAAGATTATTATTAGGAAAAGTTTTAAAAGAACCATTAGTGGATATGACTGATACTTTTCCTCAAAGAGAAGTGATTGGTTGGTGGGACGAACCCTGTTATTGTGTAACCACTAATGCTACAGCTATGGAATATGGCTGGTCTTGGAATATAAATCTCAAGCATCGATCTGGCAACGGATACATTTTTGATCCGGATCTTATCAGCAAAGAACAAGCTCACCAAGAAGCTGAAAAAAGATTTAATAAAAAAATAGATGTTATAGCAAATCTAAAATATCAACCAGGTGCGATGAGAAATGTATGGAAAAACAATGTATTCGCTATTGGTCTTAGCAGTGGGTTTGTTGAACCATTAGAAGCCAACGGAATAGCACTTATAGTCGAAACCTTGTATGCAGTACAAGACTATTGGGATCCTTTAAGGAAGAATACTAACCCCGAAGTAGTACAACGCATGAATGATAAAATATGGTTCTTGACTGAAGATTTTGCCGACTTTATCGCACTTCATTATCATGGTAATAGAAACGATACCGAGTTCTGGCGTAGATTTAGAGAAGAACCACATAGGACACGAGATAGCCTTAGAGTTAAGCTGGAAGAATGGGAACAGTTTTATAAAGGTTTGATCGCTGAACCGTGGCCTAGAGCTTACAGTCCTGTAGCTTGGATGATGGTGATCCAAGGAATAGATAAGTTTAGAGTAGCAGACTCTGCTAGAGTACCTGAAAACTTGCTTTCATCGGGTGAAAAAGTACTAAATATTAATCTGCAAAGATATAAAAACCTCGTAGATCAGTGCTGGTCTATTGAGGAATGGATACAACATACCGCATAAATATTGTATAGGAGATTATGATGGCAATTTACAAAATGATTTACCGAGATGAAGAAAATCCGGAAACTCATGCTCTACACGTTTTTGAAGTCTACACAAAGGCAGATACTAGAACTGCCGCTTCGCAAAAGTTTGAGCAAAATGCAGGAACGAGACACGTTGTTGCAGGTCCAATGGGTCCGCTAGAAGAAAAAGTCGTACCTAAAGATGCTACTTGGGTTGAATAACCCTATCTAAAAAAGATTTAGCGTCAGAAATACGTCTTAGTTCGTTCTGGATTTCCTGGTTGGTCCACTCGAACGGTAGCCCTAAACAAGGTCTTGTATCCCATTTCAACCAGGAACTTTCCCCTTCAGCATCCACATATTGCAGAAAAGCCTGAATCTGCTTTTCGCCTGTATATGGCTCTCTCCAGTGTTCATGTCTCCTACCGCTGTAGATTACTAGATCTCCTTGATCTAGATGAATCTCGTGTACAGTGCCTTGCTCGTTCTTGATGTATATAGGCCAAGAAACTTCGCCAGGTTGTATACATACTGATACTGTTACTTCTGAACTAGGTCTATCAAAATGACGCTGTAGCTCTGTTCCTTTATAGTAAATGCGAGCATAACTATAGGTAGGCCATAGCTTTTTTCCTACTTCTTTTTCCAATAAAGGTGTTAGATGTACACTCAGTGCTTCAAACATCAAAGGACTATATCTAGCAAATGTACCTTCGCAAAGATCAGCAAGGTTGGCATTAGGATATAGTTGCCTACAGGTAGTTTCCATCATAGAAAACTCTAGTGCTAGAAAATCACAGAGCTCTTTAGAAACTGCATTTTTTATGATCTTATAATCTTCCATCATAGTAAAGGAATCAACCCGTTGTTAGAAAATGGTTTTTCTTTATATTTGACCAAGCTAGATTCATATGTAGTCATGATATCAAAACCAATAGTAGTTCTTATTCCGTCAAATGGTTCAGTGGCTTCTACATAATGATACCTATTACCGGGACCAAAGTATATCTGTCCTGGTTTATTCAATATTTCGTAATCATCAAACACTGTTTTAGTTGTCTTAGGTTCTATAGCTATGTATCCGTGATACTCAAACTCATGATGATGCCTATGTAACAGCTGGTCTTGTGTATGATAGTTAACCCAACTCTGTATCCATAAGTCTCTGGTGTCTCCTAGCTCTGATCTAACTAAAGTTCTAAGTTCTTTATATACCTGATAAAATGTCCAACTTGGTGCAGTCAATGAAAAAATATTATACTTGTCAAAGCTCCAGGTAGAATCTTTTCCAGGAAATGCTTCTTCAAATAATCTATGAGCGATTTCTAAATCAAGTTTTAGTTCATAGATATGTTTTTCTATAAACTCTGATTGATATAAAATATATTCTTGGCCAGGGTATCGTGTTATCATATGAATAGATTTCCTAGATTAATATTGATCAAGCATCTATAAGCGGAATCTTTGCAGAAAGAAGCAGTATGATAATAACGCCCGTTAAATGCCAGTAGTTGGCCTTTCTTTGGTGTTACTCTAAGTTTTTCTGTGAAGTTATCAGTCTTGATTTTTTCTATGTCTTTATTACCGGCATCAAAATCATCATTAGTTTCATTGTATATAATGGTGTCGCCATCACTGTCATTGACATAATAGATTGCATTCCAGTGCGGATGGAAGCTATCAATGTGGGGCAATAATGCTCCTTCACCGTTTGAAAATGTTAGATTAGCTCTCATCCTGAATAGTCTGTTAAATGGTACTGCTGCTTGACTAGTAATACTCAGCACTAATGGATATACAAGTTGGAAATAGTTACTTACGGGTACATTTTTTTCATAGAAAAAATGATTCATACCTGCAGGATTTTTTGTAGATCCTACAAATGGGTCGTCTCCAGATACGATATTCTTATTCAACACCCAAGGAAACTCCCATCCAGTTAAAACTGTTTCTAGATAATCCTGGTAGTCTTTAGGAATAATATTTTCGACTATGATAATATCGTCACTTGGCATGTATGTTTCCTGATATTGATATTCTATATTCGTCTGAAGTGCTGAAAGGGTAAACTGTATGTGGTAAACAGCTAGGAAATAAAAATATTTGTCCTTCGAATGTGCTGTCTACAGGAAACTCTGCTTCTCTTACTTCTCCGAATATGTTTGTATATATGAAAGAAAACATTCCTGCCCTGGGCATGTTGGTATTTCTAACATGGCTTTCTTGTAGTTCATCTTGGAATCTATAAGGAACCTTGACCCATATAGCGAAACTAAACAGGCCATCGTGAGTGTGCATAGGATTAAACTCGTTTTTGCGTTGAAAGTTAACCCAATAGCTCTGTAGCTCTAGATTTTCATTACCAAGATCTTTTCTAGTATGTCTCAAATCCCAAGCTTCTTTGTATTGCTTACAGAGCGATACCACATATTCTTCTAGAGATTTTTTGTTTTTATCTAGCTTGAACTCGAACTTTATATTTCCTGCAAGATGCTGATTAAATTTTTCACTGTTTTCAAAATCAATAGAATCTATTTCACTTTTTAAATCAGCAAATAACTGACTCGGAAGTGTATCTTTGATAAATCCGTAGTTGGCAAATGACCCAAACATGGCTGTCATGCAGCAAATCCAAAAAAGTTAATTGTTAGTCTAGCACTGTCTTTGTCATTGCCAAAATAACTGTCTGCGCTATGCCACTCGTCTGGCGGAAATATGACACATCTATTATAGACATTTTCTACAGTCATTGATTTTTTAAAATGACTTCGTTGTTCTAGCTTGTGTTTATAAAAATCTTTTCGATCTTCCGGAGCAGCCTTTAACTCGTTAAAAAATAATTGATTAAAATCAATCATCATTTCTTTTGTTTTTTTATAAAATATTGTTCCACTGTTTTTGGGAGGATCGGGATTTAAAAATATAACTCCAGCTACATTATATTTTGGTTCATCGACATGACACCAACCTAGATTGTAACTTTCATCAACTAGGGCATAGTTGATTTTAAGATAATGGAAGTACCTTTTTCCTGGACAATGCACGATTATTTTTGATGCCAGCGAATGAAAAAGAGTTTCATTGATCTGATCGAGAACCGTAGATCTTACGCCAGGCCATGTTGCTTGTTCATCTGTAGTATATTCTTGCTTAAGAGCATGGTATCTCCACAGATCAGGACATTCAAAAAAATCATCAACTATCTTAAAGGGTTGTCTCACTGTTCTAATCATCTCAATCTCAAAAAATGTATTTGATTTAATCTAGAACTTTCTTTATCGGTTCCAAAAAAGTAATCTGCGGCATGCCAGCATCGACTGTCAAACATAACCATCCTGTTATAAATACTTTCTATTTTTATTGTAGGATTAAAATAATTTATTTGTTCCTCTCTATACTTAGACATAGCGGCACGTTCTTCTGGTGTAGATAATAATACATCTTTCATAAACATTTCACTGTATTCTTCACCATTAAAGTCAGGAGCATCTTCAAAGATAGTAGTTCCGCAGTTTTCGCCTGCATCCTTATTAAGATAAACTACACCTGCTACGTGTAGCTTAGGATCATCGTCATGCACCCAACCCCTGCCGTAGCTTTCGTCGATTAACTGGAATCCTATCTGTATTTCTTCGTAATCTCTTATTCCATATTCACGTAGAGTGAACATTAGTTTTCTAGAGACAAACTTAAACATATTAGTATCTAGTTCGTGTAACAGTTTTGTACGCAGCCCTGGCCAACTACCTCTATTGCCTTTAAAGAACTCTTGATCAAGAGCAAACTCTCGAATCAAATCTGGGTCTTCGTAGAAGTTATCTATAACTATAGTAGGAAAGAAAGGATAAAGGAATCTATTTTTTAGGTCACCTTCTCTTATATCTGCAGCACTTTTTTTCTGCATACGCATTAGATAATCGACATGATCTTTACTCATTGCGGCAAGCCTTGAAAGTTAATAGTTATAGCTATCCTAGTAGTAAACATCTTAGGACATGTGCTGGCATGGAAATGTCTGCCGTCAAATAATATTGCCCGTCCTTTCTTTGGACTGCATTTTTCTAGTGAATAATATTTTTCAGAAGGTCTAGTTTCATGGAAAATAACAGTGTCACCGTCTGTATCATTGACGTAGTAGACTAAGGTAAAATGATCTTGATCATAATCTTGGTGGGGTTTATTATGACGATACGGCATACTAGGTAAAGAATATGATGTGTTTAATAGAAAACCCACCCGTATCCTTAACAGACCGGTCATCTGTATATTGAATTTTTCCTGTATAGCAGTTAACAGTGGATTGTAAAAATCAATAGATGGATTTTCATCTCGTTGATTCCAATACGCCAAGTGACCAAAAGACGGCGTGGGTCCGTTTAACGCAGAGTTATTATGCCCAAACTCATCTGTGGCATCGGCCATAAACGCCCAAGGGAACTTTACATCAGTTAGATGTCTATAAATCTCATCTTGATATTGCTTTTCAACAAGATTATCAATCGTTATTGGTTTGAATACTTTCATGATTTATCTTATACCAGTTTCTATCACTTGATTCTTTAGGTTCGTCAGTAGGTAACTTTGTCCAACAAGGAACGCTCATGCTTAATCTAGGACCCATCGGGTACGCTATATGATACATCCTAGAAGGAATGTAGATTGCATCTCCGGGTTCTAGCACCACATCAAATGCTAGGTCCAACATATCTTCAGTTAACTGATGATTCATAGTACCTGTTCGATACATGGTAGAAATCCTGTTGTTAAACACCTTCCAACGAGTTTTACCCCATGCTTGGAATATGAAGTTTGAAGGATAGTCTTCGTGTATCCAAAAACTTTTTGAACCTTCTAAGCCGCCATAGACGTGTATGCAAGAGTTTACCATGTATATATTTTCTAATGTACGCATGAGTTCTATAGTTTTTTCACTGTAGAATGCGTAGTCCATGATAACAAATCCGTTGCCTTTATTGATATTTTCAAACATAAAGGCTTTGTCTTGTACAGGTTTAGAAAATACCCATGCTTTTTTATTCATAGGTATTTCGATTTTAAGATTGTCAGGGCCTATCATCTCAAAGTTATACAGCTCTGGTCTATTAAAACAATGTTCCACATCGTTCCATGTGACCATTTCTGAAGCTTCTGGAAGTAGATTTTTAAAATAATGAGGCTTATCTTCATAAAGAAGATTAGTCTCATTCAATAACCTGAATCCTAATTCTTTCATCGTCATTTCTTATCATCTTTATGTTGAACGAAACAGATATCCTGTCTTCGTCGGTAGTGTTTGCTCCTACACCGTGTGGCAATGCACCAGGAAATAAAATAAGTCTGCTAGTTACTGGATCAAAACTAATAGCACTAGCACTAATATGTTTATATTGTTCGATGGGCGCCTGTGAAGCGATTACATAATCCTGAGAATACTCTTTAAACAGAGTTATTTTTCCTTGTCCTGGATATGCCTTGAGGTAAAATACTCCTGCTATAAACGTATTATCATGTGTGTGTACCATGTTAGTATGGTGCTTTCCGTTGACATTAAACCAGAAGTTTTCGATTAAAGGAAAACATAAGCTCTCTTTATATCCATAATCTCTGACACATTGTCTAGCCTGTTCCATTAATCTATCTTCAAGTGCCTTCATTTGAGGGTAAAGTCCGGGTCTAAAATCCATACTCTGCCAGCCTCCTTCGTTGCTGAGTCTGCGACCGTATGGATCTTTTTCTTTGAGTTCTGTTAACAGCTCTAGCATTGGTGCAGGATCGATGGTGGTGTCCTCCCACCAAACGGGCGTAGGAAAGTAAAGTTCTAGATTCATGAAAACAGATCCTTAAGCGTCTTATGTTGTAGTAGTTCGTGACTAAAAGCAAAAGCATGACTCCATCTAAAATCTACATTTTCTCCCACCCAAGCACTGTGACATATATTAGCTTTGTACAAAGTCATAGTTTTTTCTCTTGTTGGGGCCATTCCTACTAGTTCAAACCCCCATCTCTTCAGCTCTTCTTCAGGAACGTTCATCCAACTATCGAGACGTTTTGGTTCAAGTGATAGTGCTTCCCATTCTTTTCTCATAGGATGCTCTAAGTCTAACTGAAAGTCATAGACATCGTTGTAGATCTTACCATGATACTTATACAGTCGTGTACAGCTATCTTCTATTTTGTGATCAGTGAACCATAAGTTAGAGACCATCCCAAACACATAATCAATGTGAGGTAGTCTCCAGCAGCTTATTGGTCTGGTGCGTTCTCTTAGAAATATATTGCCCCATTCGTGTATCTGAGGATCTTGCCACTCGTCTGTTCCGTGTATTTTATAAAAATCTCTTATTAAGAAACAAAGATCTAAATACACCCATTCAGGTAGATGTATGGTATCAAAAGGATTTGGATCAAAGTTTTTTGGATGATTATTATCTTTCTGTATAGGAAACATTCCTATGAGATCTCTAAAAAGATAAAACTGTTCGTCAGTTTCAAAAGGATGATCTGCCGTCCAATAGCCAATATCATCAGAAAGATGATGGTATTCCACATTCCAGTCATCTATTTTTTTAAGTTTGATGATGTCTTTAAATGTGTTGGCATCAGGATAACAGATTTTAAAATCTTTCATTTTATGTTAAACGTGATTACTACACGCTCCTGATCGGTGTTATTCGGCTGAACTCTATGTTTAATCCAACCTGGAAAGATTAAAACATTATTTGTAGCTACTTGGACTTCTTTGTAGAATGATACTTCAGGGACAACAGGAAAGTTACTCTTGTGATATTCAAGAGGATCTAAAAATTCTATATTGCCTGAGCCAGCAGGTGCCATAAAATAACAACTGGCTACCCAAGTGGCGAACGTATGATTGTGTTCTAGAGTGTATCCGGATCGTAGATGTCGATTGCACCAGCTACGTTGTACTTCAGAATAGCCGTTATAAAACTGATGCTCTTCTCTGATGTTAGCGATTTTTTCTCCCAACCAGTGTTGGAAGTGTTCTAGTTCAGGCCATGTATGAGGTTGAAGGCGCTGATCCAAACTTACTGTTGATATCGCAGCGCCTTTTTCTAGATCAGAATTTATTTCCACCAATGAAAATAAATCATCAATCTTAGGTTTAAGATATGATTGATCGAACTCGTATTCAAACTTGTATATTAGGGGTGGAAATAGATGTATCGCCCCATTATTAGATAGTTGCACCTGCTTCTACTCCGTCATAGGTTTCAAGAGCTAGTCGAAGTCCCATGACTACACCTTCCATCTTTAGAACATCTGTGCTGAGTTCTTGACGTTTTGCGAAATCGATAGAAGTGATTCCATAGGGATTTAGTTTGACATTGGCAAACTCTTCTTCTAATCTTTTGAGTTCAGCTTTACCGTCCTCGATTTGTTTTTGAACATTGGTTAGTGTTGCTTGTAATGACGTTTTATAGTCCATGTTTGTATCCTCACTTTTTGTACTTATTAAGTATTTTTTTCGATCTGCTCAATCTTGATCCTAGAGAATCGTGATTTAAGATCACACAACTAGCAGCATAGTTAAACTCTCTATCTTTGAGCTGGTCTTGTTCTGTGGCATTATCTATAATGACATCATAAAAACCAGGACTTAACGCATCTTTAAGAACTGGAACTAGTTGGCATAACGGTGTTCCTGCCTTGACTAGTGTGCGTCCTTCTTTGACATTCCAAAATAGTTGCACATTTACTGTGTATCCGTACTCTGGATCTAGCACACCAATAGCTGCTGTGAAACGGCTTTCTTTGTTATAGGTAACAGGAAGTTGGAGTAGTACATAATCATCGCTCATATCAACACGCCAAGGTGTTTCGAGCTTTACTACGGTCCTGACAGTTTTTTCAGGATCATCGACTAACGGATCAGTTTGATGCCAACTGTGTAATACTACATAAGAAGATTCATTGATATCAGAAGATCTTTTAAAACGATAAGGTTCCAGCCACTGGATCGTTGTTCCGTCACCATTAGTATCTATGATAAAATCAGCAGGCGCAGGCACGATCCATCCAGAACCCACTATTTTATTGATAGCAGGACAGTTTTTGCTAGGAGGAACACCTTCGTAGGTCTGAGAACTTCTATACGGTCTTTCTACTGTAGATGATCTAACTATAGGAAATAAATCTACCACACCCGGAGTTAAAGAATAAAACCTTATGTATGGTTTTGTTTTTTTATTTTTTCCTAACCAGCCAAACAGTTTCTTACAGAGCGTAGTCATCTTTTCCGCCATAGATTTCATGTAACAAGAACTGATAGTGCGTTGGACATTTCTTGACATAATCAATGACAAAATCTCTATATTCTTCGTACCTTCTCTTGGTATATCCGATTTCTTCCATCTTAGATACTTGGTTTACTCTGCCGGTTACATAAACAAGTTCTTTAGTTGATGTTGATTTGACTCCCATGCCAGCAGCAATAAACATATTACCAACATAGTCGCTAGGATATGCATTGCCCATGGCAATATTGCCCATTAGATTTGGATACTGGGCTTGCTGTAACATAAACTCTCCCATTCCTTCTGGGCAATATTCGTTTATCTGTGTACACCATCTCCAATATGGGGTGTCTGTTCTCTTAGATAGAGCATAATGTTGTGAAACAAAGTCACGGAATCTTAAAACATCATGTTGTACAGCAAAGTTAAATCCTTCACGTTCGGATCTAGTTACATATCCTTCTCTTCGATTTAGTGCTTCGATTAGTTTAATGATGTTTTCATGTGTAGTCAAAAGTCCTGTTGACTCTAATGGTTCAACAAATCCATAGCTAAGACCAACGCCCACAACATTACCTACCCATGCTCGGCGTCTATATCCATGCTTAATATTAACTAGGAACATGTCGGCTCGATCAGCACGTTCTTTAGAACCTGTAGTAGCTAAGTGTCTGCGAAACTCTCTTTTAGCATCTTCGTCCGAAATAAATCTCGAACTAAAAACATATCCAGTACCTATACGATTCCATAACGGAATATTCCATACCCATCCGTTATCAAGAGCATGACAGTCTGTGACATTGTGCATTTCTCGCTCTCTATCTTCATAAGGAATGCGACATGCCCATGCTCTGTCGTTAGCTAGATATTTTTCAAAACTAATAAACTGAGAACCCATCCAGTTTTCTAGAAGTATGCTTCTAAAACCAGTACAATCAATCCAAAGGTCAGCTGTTAGTGTAGTCGTGTAATCAGCCAACAAGATCTGTGTGATATTGCCAAGATGATCTTTTTGGTGGGAGTGTACATCGCCGATCATATGCTTCACACCGTTAGGCAATGCTATTTTTTCTTTTAGATACTGACCAAATAACTGTGCATCAAGATGATAAGCAGTATCCCACTTGAACTCATAGTTTCGTAAAACTCTAGCTTCGTCTCTAGTTTGACGATTGTACTTGGCGAGGAAAGTATTGCCAGTCGCATACATTTGAGCAAACTGTTCGGGACCATATTCATCTGGATATAGTGTTGCTAGTTCTGACCATGCATTTGACCCACTAGGTTTATCGGTGAAATCTAGTCCTGCACTAAAGGGATATTCAAAATACGAACCATCTTTTTCTCTAAAGTTAGTAAAACGAATAGAGTTCTTATAGGTAGCATTACAAGCTGCCATCCAATCTTCGTCTTTTAGTTCTAGAATATTTAAAAATCTATTAATATGGCCTAAAGTGCTTTCTCCTACACCGACTGTTCCTACTTTTTCAGATTCTATTAATGTGATATCTAGGTGTGGACATAGTTTAGATAATGCCGCAGCGGTCATCCACCCAGATGAACCTCCACCAACTATAACGACTTTTTTAATATTCATGAGAAAACCCTTTGTTTAACGTCAACTATTTATGGTCATTGTTTTAAGTGATCATAGAAAAAGGGCGAGTACGATTCGCCCTTTTTAATCGTGTCTAATATTAGACTTTTGGTAGTGGATTCTCGTCTGGTCCGTACCATGTAATGGTGCCGTTAGCTGCGGTTTCGCTGACGATGCCATAATAACTGGCAATGTGCAGCTTCTCACCAGTTGCAGAATATAACCACCCATTGTCATTCATTTTTGCGCCTGCTGGAATAGGCATTTTTTCGCCTTCATAGCCCTTCCAACCGGGATAACGCTTCCATGATTGTATATCTGGTGTACAAGCAGTGCTAGGAAGATCTGGTGATGGTTCTTGGTTTTGCATAGCAGCAGCCATTTCTTCAAGACTTCCGTAACTTGGCTGTGGCACTGGCTTAGGAATCAACGATTTAACTAATAGCTGATGTTTATACCAATCGCTGTTAGTATCTAAAACTCCGTGTTCTTTGATAGCATCAAAGATTAGACCTAGCTGGGCGCCGATCTCGCCGTAGGCTACTCTACGTGCAACGCCGTTGTCTGTATGAGGGCCATCTCTTTCAACCCAAACCATGATTTGTTGACTAGGACTCCATTCTAGTGTCCAGTCCATTTGGATATTGTCCGGAGCATCTACCCACATGATCGTTGCGTCTGGGCCTTCGTATAAAGGACCTTCCTCGCCCGGATCAACGATTTTGCTGACATATCCTTGATATGATACAAGTGCTTTCTTCATAGTGTTATTTATACTCCTGATTATCTATATTCTTCAACTACAACAATACCTGGACGACCGTCACTACCGCGGTGTCCGTGGAAATAACCACCAGTTCCGCCTGTTCCTGGGGCTGCATGAGTTTGGTGATTGTGACTAAAATGCCCACCTTGTGGGTGTCCACTAGGAGCAGGGCCACCGAAGTGACTTGTTCCGCCTGGACCAAAACTATGATGGTGTGCGCCACCGCCACCTTGGTGTATGTTTAAGTCTCCACCTGATCCGTTGCCACTAACACCACCGCTGTGGTTGTTTTGACGACAAGCACCGTGCCCGCCGCCTGCCGACACATAAGGACCAAAACCAGCATAATCTCCATTACCACCTGCATTGTTGTAGTATGTGCCACCGCCGCCGCCGCCGACATAAACTGACACGGAGTTAATATTGTTGACTGCTACTTCAAGTACACGTTCGGCATAACCGCCCGCAGCACCCGACTCACCATGTCCGCCACCGCCACCACCTGCGCCTTGGCATTTAATACGAATGTATCTTACGCCAGCAGGTCTGTTCCATGTACCACCTGATGTAAATACCGAAATACTGTTTGGGCCAACTGTAGCATATTCATAGCCGTTTGCTGCTGAGTTTGTTCTTAAAACTGTATTTGCGCTGCCGACGCTGGTTATTGCTGTACCGCCTTTACCCACAGGCATTGTTCCTGTGACTATACCACTGCCTAAGTCTACTGAGCTATTAGCTAGCTGAGAAGCAGTGATATTTGAGTCTGCAAGATCTGATGTAGGAATGGTCCTAGACGCAATACTAGCTGTCTGGATCGTTCCGTCTATGATCGCAGAACTGTTAATCTGTTTGAGTGTTTGATAATCAAATGGCATTTTCTCTTCCCATTAATAAAACTCTGTTATAACTACAAGTCCGGGACGTCCATCTGAACCTCTGTGTCCACTAAAGTATCCTGCTGTGCCACCTGTGCCCGGTGCTGCGTGACCTTGATGGATATGGCTAAAGTGTCCTCCTTGCGGGTGTCCTGCAGGTGCTGGGCCTCCCCAGAAACTTGAACCTCCCATGCCCGACGAACGCTGTTCGTGGCCGCCACCAGATCCTGTATGGATGTTAAAATTACCGCCAGATCCTACTCCGCTTACACCGCCATTATGGTTATTTTGGCGGCATGCTCCGTGGCCGCCGCTCGCCGATACATAAGGACCAAAACCTGCGTAGTCTCCATTACCGCCTGCATTGTTGTAATATGTACCACCGCCACCACCGCCAACATAAACTGAGACAGAAGGGACTCCAACCATGCTGACAATTCTTTCAGCATATCCTCCTGCTGCACCGGATTCACCGTGACCACCAGCGCCGCCGCCGGCTCCTTGAACCTGTACCCAAACATATCTTACGCCAGCTGCTGGAGTATATGTTCCTGATCCAGTGAATACAACCATTCTATAGATACCATGGTTTGCCCATGTCAATGCGTTTGTGCTGCTGTTGGTTGTAAGAATTTGATATGCGCCACCGACACCACTCAAACCTGTACCGCCCCTAGTATAGGGAGTAACACCTGTAACTGTGCCGCTGGCGAGATCTACTGAGCTTGTTCCTAGTTCGTTAGCTGTTAATGATCCTGTTTGATATTTTGAAGTTGTAATCTGTGAAGCACCGATATCGCTACCAGTAATAGCTCCGCTTTGAAACGCTGCATTACTAATATTTTTCAGTGTCTGATAATCAAATGGCATTTTCTACTCTCTTATTAATAATACATTGTGACTAAAACCAATCCCGGTCTTCCGTCTGAACCTCTATGTCCGTGGAAGTGTGCGCCTGCGCCGCCTGTGCCTGGTGCTGAGTGACCTTGGTGGACATGCGCAAAGTGGCCGCCCTGTGGGTGACTACTTGGGGCACCGCCTCCAAAATAAGTATCAGCACAACTTTGTGCCGAGTAAGCGTGATGGCTTAGGCCACCACCTTGGTAAATGTTTAAACTTCCACCCG